>Ga0315312_1002546_pt1 | contig 12570 bp, 9 predicted proteins | sample TDP7_MG_FD_203629 | JGI IMG/M metagenome (GOLD analysis project Ga0315312, IMG submission 203629) | Freshwater sediment microbial communities from Lake Towuti, South Sulawesi, Indonesia - TDP7 | ecosystem: Environmental > Aquatic > Freshwater > Lake > Sediment | place: Indonesia: South Sulawesi... | reverse complement strand
AGATTGGAGGGAGCTTTCGATTATTTCTTTGCTTTCTTTATACATTGGTAAAATTACTAAGTGATAAATTTTTTGCCAGTCGGGAAATTGGGAGAGTTTTTCTCGCCAGTTAATTTTTAAATTTTTTCTCATTTGACTAAAACAAACTATCTGGTGAAAAGATAGATAACTAATTTTTAATAACCAATAAAGGTCAAACAAAATAATAAAAATGGCCACCACTACTGGCGCCAGCCAAGACAAAAAAAAGGCTCCTATCAGGGTTCCCAAAGACAAAAAACCAGGAAAAATTTCCAGTAGGCGATATAAAATTTTTTCTTTTTTATTCTTTAAATCTTCAGCTTGAGCGATATTTAAATAATCTTTCATGTTTGCCTTATTAACCCTTCGATCCAGCCTTTGATTTGCTGAAATTTTTGACGGCTATTTACATTTAATCTCAGCGTACCGTAAGGAAGCGAATTTACCGGACGCTTCCTTTTACTCGCCCTACTTATTTGGTGCGTAATCCGAAAACGCTCTTTAGGAATATCTGTAACTTTCGCCCAGAAATTAATAACTGATTGTTCCTTAATATTTGGATGAATACGAATACCCACTTTTAATTCCGCTTCAGGTACTTAAATAATTTCTCGGAGAAAACGAAGAAATAACCTAACCATATTGGGATCAGAATTAACAAAACAAATTCCGTGATATCGTCTGGGACTTTCTCTTTTATATCCTTCTCCCCAATAAAGAGCAGCACCAATTAATAATAATTCGTATTTCGAAAAGGGATAAATTTGAACAGCGGCGTTCATTTTTATTTTTCTATTTTCGACTTGAACCTTCCGATGCTTGCATTCGTTAGCAACTAATAATTGAAATAAGGTAGCTTTAGTTTTCCTTTCGAGAATTTTCCGGGCAAATAAAGGTAATTTCAAATTTTTACACCATTGGCTAATTAGACTTTTAGAAACGTCTGTAATTTTCGCTATCTCCCTATAACTTTTTCCTCTTTTTCTTAATTTAATTACTTCTTGATATTTAGGATGCATATGGCCCTGACGAGAATTGAACTCGTGTTTTTGCCGTGAAAGGGCAATGTCCGAACCACTAGACGACAGGGCCCTATTCAGAAACTTTGTTTCTGACGGGCCGTCTCGCCGAAGGCGAGAATAGGCCCCAGTATTCAGATTTTAACTGAAAAATTGAAAAAAGGCAAGAAAAAAACTAAAATGATTATATGAAGATTTTAGCCATCGACACCTCCTGTGACGATACCTGCATCGCAATATTAAAAATTAAAAATCAAAAATCAAAAATAAAAAATTTTGAGATTCTTTCGAACTTTGTTTCGTCCCAGGTTAAAATTCACGCCAAATATGGAGGAGTTTGGCCCTTTTTAGCCAAAAGAGAGCATCAGAAAAATTTACCAATAGTTTTTAAAAAAGCCAAAAAGGAAGCTAAAATCACCAAATTTGATTTAATTGCCGTAACTGCAGGCCCGGGACTGGAACCCTGTCTCTGGGTGGGAGTAAATTTTGCCAAAGATTTAGCAAAAAAATTAAATCTACCAATTATTCCAGTCAACCATATCGAAGCCCATATATTCGCCAACTTCGTTGGCTCAAATTCACCCCCCACCAAAATTTTTGGTGGGGGGCCGTCAATTTGTTTAGTGGTATCTGGAGGGCATACTCAATTAATTTTAGTGAAAGACCATTTAAAATACAAAATTTTAGGAGAGACAAGGGATGATGCGGCTGGGGAATGTTTTGATAAGGTAGCCAGAATTTTGGGACTTGGTTATCCCGGGGGACCAGCCATCGCCGCTGTGGCGGCGAAATTTCAAATTTCAAATTTAAAATTTAAAATTGTATTGCCCCGGCCAATGATTTATCAAAAAAATTATGACTTCAGTTTTAGTGGATTAAAAACTGCAGTTTTTTATAAGGTTAAAAGTGAAAGGTTAAAGGCGAAAGATAAACGATACATTCAGGAAATGTGTCAGGAAGTTCAACAATCTATCGTTGATGTCTTAATTGCCAAAACTATTAGGGCAGCAAAAGAATATAAAGCAAAAATTATAATTTTAGGAGGAGGGGTGGCGGCTAATGAAGAACTAAGAAAACAATTTAAAGAAGCTATAAAAAAACAATTACCTAACACTTTATACCTGATACCTAACACCTCTTTTTGTACTGATAATGCAGCAATGGTAGGAGTTGCTGCCTATTTTCATTGGTTAAAAGGAAGAAAAAAGGACTGGAAAGAAATAAAAGCAAATGCTAATTTAAGGATAGAAGATGAAGTCTGAGATTCCAAAAGTTTACAACCCTAAAAAAGTAGAGGATAAAATTTATGCTCTTTGGCAGAGGAGTGGTTTTTTTAATCCCGATAGATTGCCGGGAAAAAGGAAAAGGGCATATACAATTTTGCTTCCTCCGCCAAATGTCACTGGAGAACTTCATATGGGTCATGCTTTGAATGCCACAGTTCAGGATATTTTAATTCGCTGGAAAAGATTACAAGGATACAAAACTCTTTGGCTGCCCGGGACTGACCATGCCGGGATTGCCACTCAAGTAATGGTTGAAAAAGAATTAAAAAAAGAAGGAAAAAGCCGTTTTTATTTGGGTCGGGAAAAATTTATTGAAAGAGTTTGGCAGTGGAAAGAAAAATACGGCAATATTATTTTGGAGCAATTTAAAAAATTGGGCTGCTCTTGCGATTGGTCGAGGGCGAAATTTACAATGGACCGGGAATATTCAAAGGCCGTAAAAGTTGCCTTCTTGCATTACTACAAAAAGGGTTGGATTTATCAAGGAGAAAGACCGATTAATTTTTGTCCCAGATGTCAAACAAGTTTATCAGATTTAGAAATCGAATACGCGGAAGAAAAAGGAAACCTCTGGTACATACGCTATCCGCTTAAACCCTTAACCTATAACCTAAAACCTAAAACCTTTATTACGGTGGCGACAACCAGGCCTGAAACAATGCTGGGCGATACCGCAGTGGCAGTAAATCCAAAAGACATTAGATACAAAAATTTTGTTGGTAAAAAAGTAATTTTGCCTTTGGCAGGAAGAGAAATTCCAATTATTTCTGATAGATTAGTTGACCCAAAATTTGGAACAGGAGCAGTAAAAATTACTCCTGCTCATGATTTAAAAGATTATGAAATAGGAATCAAGCATAATTTAAAAATAGTCCAAGTCATCGACGAAAGGGGTCAGATTACAAAAGAGGCTCCCTTACCATATCAGGGTCTTAAAGTATTAGAAGCTCGAAAAAAAATTGTTGAAGATTTAGAAAAACTTGGACTTTTAGAGAAAATTGAAGATTATAAAATCTCTATTCCAAAATGTTACCGTTGCTCAACGACAATTGAAGTAATTCCTTCAAAGCAATGGTTTTTAAAGATGAACGATTTGGCAAAAATGGCAATCAAGGCAGTAAATAATGAGAAGGTAAAATTTATTCCTCGACGCTGGGAAAAGGTCTATTTTGATTGGCTAACTAATATCAAGGATTGGTGTATTTCACGGCAATTATGGTGGGGGCACCAAATCCCAATATGGTATTGTGGTGGTCTTGTCAAAAAATCCCCTAAAAAAATGGGATTTCACGAAGAAGTAGTGCCGCAAGTTTTCAAAGGCAAGACCAAAACCTACCGACTGCTCGATCATGGTTTCAAGGTTGGCGACAAAGTAGTTTTTGAAAACTCTCAAACAAAAACATATTTTGGGTATGGCATTATAACTGACGTAAAAGAGATGAAGATAAATCAAATTGATTACAAAGATAAAACACATTACACAACTTATCGAAATCTAAAAGAACTCATCTTGGCTTTTAAGCTACGCAATCCAGAAAAAAAAGTCACACCTAAAACGAAGACATATCTTTATGCATATGAATTTCACCCATTTACTAAAAAAGATGCCGAGGAAGGATGCGGCCAGGCCATTGCTTCGATTAATAAGCCAAGGCGATGTCCGGCATGTGGAGGAATCAACTTTCAACAAGACCAAGATGTTTTAGATACTTGGTTTTCGTCCGCCCTCTGGCCGATAGCAACCTTGGGTTGGCCGGAAAGAACAAAAGATTTGAAAAAATTTTATCCAACAGATGTTTTGTCAACGGCTAGAGATATAATCAATCTTTGGGTGACGAGAATGATATTTTCCGGAATTGAATTTATGAAAAAGATACCTTTTCAAGATGTCTTTGTCCATCCAACAGTTTTAACCAGGGAGGGAAAGAGAATGTCAAAATCTCTCGGAACCGGAATTGATCCGATGGATTTAATTCAAAAATACGGAGCTGATGCCACCAGAATTGGAATTTGCTGGCAAATTAGGGCCGGGCAGGACATTAGATTTGGAGAAGATCATATAATAATGGGAAGGAAATTCTGCAACAAAATTTGGAATGCCACGAGATTTGTTTTGCAACAAATCTCGAAATCAAAAATCAAAAATCAAAAATCAAAATCACAAATAAAAATTCAAAAATTAAATAAAAATAAATTAACTCAGGCTGATAAAAGAATTCTCAAAGCATTGAATAGGACAACAGAGTCTGTCAATAAAGATTTAGAGAATTTTCAATTTGGAAAAGCAACCCAGACCTTATATGATTTTTTCTGGCATGATTTTTGCGACAAATACATTGAGGAATCAAAAAAGCAACTCACTGATAATTTTCACGATCGTGAAAAAAACCAGCGGAAAACCGAAGAGATTTTAGTTTATGTTCTATTTGCTTCTCTAAAACTTTTGCATCCATTTTTACCTTTCATTACTGAAGAAATCTATCAAAAATTACCCTTAAAAAATAAAAAAAGAGGCCTCATGATTGAAAATTGGCCCAAATAATTTTCGTATATTCGTAATTTTTTCGTATTTTGTAGCTACTCAAGATGAATTCTCTTTCTAAATTCTTCTACTCTTTCTCTCAAGAGAGGATATTTTTTTAGTTCCGGGTCCTCTTCTAAAATTTCTTTGGCTGTCCTTCTTGCTTTCTCAACTAAAAAAATATTCTTTAAAGAAGCCATTGCCAAATCAGGAATTCCCCATTGTTTTTTGCCAAAAATTTCTCCCGGTCCCCTAATTTCCAGGTCCTTTTCAGCTAACTCAAAACCATTCTCAGAGATTAAAAGAGCTCTCAATCTTTGAGCAGTTTTCTTGGCCGGAGATTCGGTGAATAAAAAACAAAATGATTGATCTTTTCCCCTGCCAACTCTTCCTCGAAATTGATGAAGTTGCGAAAGCCCAAATCTCTCAGCTCCCTCTATCATCATTAAAGTAGCATTTGGAACATCGATTCCTACTTCAACAACCGAAGTTGAAACCAAAATATCAATTTTACCTTCTTTAAATTTCTTCATAATTTCTTCTTTTTCCTCGGTCTTCATTCTTCCGTGGAGCATGGCAATTTCTAGATCAGGAAAAATAATTTTTGAGAGCTTTTCGTATTCTTCTTTAACTGCCTTGGCCTCAGCCCAACTCAATAAATTTTTTCTATTTTCTGGTTCTATTCTCGGGCAGATGACAAAAACTTGCTTTCCCTTTTTAACTTCATTTCTTATAAAATCATAAGCTTGTTTTCTCTCCCCCGGTTGAATAACTTTTGTAATTATTTTTTTTCTTCCTTTTGGTAACTCATCAATTAGAGATAAATCTAGGTCTCCATAAATAGTCAGAGATAAAGTTCGGGGAATTGGAGTAGCAGTCATTGAGAGGAGGTGAGGAATTTTTCTTTTTGTTTTATTGCCCTCAGCAATGAGTTTCGCTCTTTGTTCTACTCCAAATCGATGCTGCTCATCTAAAATTACTAAAGCCAAATTTCCAAATTTTACCTTCTCTTGGATTAAAGCATGGGTACCAATTAGAATATCTATTTTTCCATTTTTAATTTTTTCTAAAATTTTTTTCTTTTGAACTTTTTTCTTCCCGATTTTACAATCACCGCTAGTTAAAAGTCCAATGCTTAAATTAAAATTTTTAAAAAGTTCTGAAAGAGTTTTGAAGTGTTGCTTTGCTAAAATTTCAGTTGGAGCCATAAAAGCTACCTGATGTCCTGCTTTAACTGCATTGAGGGCTGAGATTGCTGCCACAATTGTTTTTCCCGAACCGACGTCTCCTTGTAATAATCTGTTCATTGGTCTTGGCTTTTCTAAATCTTTTAAAATCTGCCAAGCCGATTTTTTTTGGGCTGATGTCAAATTGAAAGGCAAAGATTTTACAAATTCTTGGATAATTTTTAAATTTAAAGGAGTAGGAATCGCCCTTTCTCTCTTTAAAGTCACCCTTTCTTTTAAAACATAAAGTTCGATTAAAAAAAGTTCTTCAAAGGAAAATCTTTCTTTTGCCATTTCTGCTTTTGAAATTGAATCTGGAAAATGAATTTGCCAAAGAGCTTCCTTTGAAGGTAACAAATTATTTTTTCTTTTTACTTTTTCGGGCAGAGAATCTTCAATTTTATTTTTCAATTTTGTCAAAATCGGTTTTAAAATATATCTTAACCACCTTGATGATAATCCTTCAGTTTCTGGATAAACTGGTACAATTCGGCCGGTATGGATTAGGCCTTTTTCAGGGAAAACTTTTTCGTAGGCCGGGCTTGATAAATAAATTCCCTCCGGCCCCAAAGAGATTTTACCGGCTAAACAGACAGAATCTCCCGGCTTTAATACATTTATTAAATAGGGTTGGTTAAACCAAATTACCTTTATTGCTCCGGAATTGTCTTCTAATAAGGCCTGAGTTAAAATCATCCTTTTTTTCCAGGTTCTGGTGTTTTCAATCTCCAAAATTTTTCCCTCAAGACAAACAGTTTCTCCAAGTTTTGCTTTGGCAATTTCAACTAAATTTGAAAAATCCTCGTAGCGATGAGGAAAGTGAAATAAAAGATCACGGACGGTTTTAATTCCCAATTTTTTCAATTTTTTTTGGTAGGCAGGTCCAATCCTCGGAACTTGTTCAATGGGAGTAGAAAGATTCATAATTTAAATTATTTATGCCCTCGAGAGGAATCGAACCTCTACTTTGAAGCTCCGCAGGCTCCCGTTTTAATCCATTAAACTACGAGGGCAAAAACAATTATCATTAATAATTTATCATTAAACTAATTGAAATTCAAGTTGACTTAATGAATTTTTCAAGATAGACTAAAAATAAGGAGGAGTGCTCCGAATTGGCAAGGAAATGGTTTGCTAAACCATCGAGCGTGTAAAAAGCGCTCTTGTGGGTTCGAGTCCCACCTCCTCCGCCCAAATCTTATAGCTTGCTCCGGGGTGGGTTGGCAGAATGGCAATGCACTGGTCTTGAAAACCAGAGGGTATTTTATACCCTTGCAGGTTCGAGTCCTGCACCCACCGCAAAAATCCGGATTCAAATCCGGATTTTTTGTTTTGAATTACACATTAAATATTTTTAATTCAAGTATTTTAAAACTGGTCTTCGCCGGGTGCGGCTCGGGCAATAACTATACCAATAACTTCTCTTGCTCTAACTATTTTTAGAATTCTGGCACATTCTTCCATTGTCGCTCCGGTTGTGTAAACATCGTCGACTAATAAGATTTTTCGTCCTCTAATTTTTTCTATATTTTGACAGAGAAATACTCCCTTTGCATTTTCTTCTCTTTCTTTACCTGAAAGTTCTACCTGGGATGGGGTTTCTTTAATTTTTATTAAGACATCATTAATAATTGGTATCCCTAAAAAATTTGAAATCTCTTTTGCTAGTTCCTCTGCTTGATTGAACCCCCGCCATCTTAATTTTCTTTTTTTCAGAGGAACAGGGATTAAGATAAAGCCGGTTCTCTCAGCCAAAAATGGCGGAGGATTTTCAATTAACTGAAAATGGTCTATGATTAAAGAAGCAAGGGGTATTGATAGTTCTTTGGCAAATGGTTCGTATTTGAAACGCAAAATCAAATTTTTAATTATAGGGTTTTTATATTCTAGGGCAAAATAGAGGTCTGAAAGATTTTCTGTTTTGAATCTTTGATGGTCTCTTGAAACATCGAGCAGAGCTTCACAATCTTCACAGAGATAATTTCCCTCTCTTTGGCAACCAAAGCAAAATTTTGGAAAAAAGAGTTCCAAAAGAAAATTTCGCAATTCTCCTTTCATTATGTTATAATAGCATAATGGCGTTTCCTAAATTAATTCCTCAAAAATTTTTAGGGATAGATATTGGTACATTTGCTATTAAAATAGTTGAGTTGAGAAGTTTTGCCGGAAGAATGAAACTGGAAAACTATGGTGAAATTTCGGCTCAAGTTCTTTACCAAAAGCCATTTAGAACATTTGAAAAAAGCACCCTTTTGCTTTCAAGCGAAGATGTTTCCCGGGCAATAAAAGCAGTAATTGAGGAGGCCAAAATTAAAACTCAAGAATGCATTTTTTCCATCCCAGATTTTTCAACCTTTTTTACCACTTTTGAATTGCCAAGAATGACTACTGAAGAACTCTCCCAGGCAATAGAAGCTGAATCCAGAAGACATGTCCCCATTCCTTTAGGAGAAGTAACATTAGATTGGCAATTAATAGGTGGAGGAATTCCTGACCAAAAAGGTAAAACATTGAAAATCCTCTTAGTCGCCGTTCCTAATGAGATAATTAATCAATATCAACAAATTGCCCTCCTTTCCAAGCTCAAACTCTTTGCTCTAGAAGCCGAAGTATTTGGTTTAGTTAGATCCTTAATTGAAAAAGATGAAAAAAGAGTAATTGGTTTGATTGACATTGGAGCTAGAAGCACAACTTGTAGTATAATTGATAAAAGAATCTTAAAAATTTCCCATAGTTTTGATATCTCAGGAAGCACCCTAACTGAAAGAATATCAAAAGGATTGGAGACGGAGAATGAAAGAGCCGAGGATCTGAAGAAAAAATATGGAATTTTAACTACTCCGGAGTTAGAAGGAGAAAATGTCAGAGAAATTTTAACTCCTATAATTGACATAATTTTGAGGGAATGTGAGAAGATTTTTAAAAACTTTTCTTGGAAGGAGGGAAAAGAAATTGAGAAAATTATTTTAGCTGGCGGAACTGCTCTCTTGCCTGGACTTTTAGAATATTTTCAAAATTATTTCAAAAAAGAAATAGAAATTGCTAACCCCTTTTCAAAAATTTTCTATCCGCCAATTCTCGAGCAAACCTTAAAAGAAATAGGACCCCCTTATGCGATTGCCGTAGGCATGGCATTGCGTGGGCTCGAATAGCAACCCATTTCGGAGAGGGGTCGGGAGAACTTATCAGTTCTCCCGTCTAGGAAAAGATTAAAAACCGAGGGTTTTTAAAGAGCGGTGTTAGCGCCCCCCACCAAAATTTGGTGTGGGGGTCGCGTGCCGCGACCTGATTATGTAATACCACTATGGCTATAGAGATTATTCCAAAACCAATTGAAAAAATACCTGTTTGGCGAAAAATTTTATTTTATTTTTCAATTCTTCTTTTAGTAGGAGTAATTATTAGCTACTTTGTTTTAGATTCTCGCAAAAAAAGTTCAGAAATTTTTCTCCAGGATTTAGAAGAAAGAATATCCCGGGAGAGAACTCCAGAAAGAATCGCCTTAGAAAAAGAACTTCTCGATTGGCAAATAAAAATTAAAGATTTCTCCCTCCTCCTCAATCAGCATATTTCGACTTCAAAAGTTTTTAAATTTTTTGAAGAAAAAACCCATCCCAGGGTTTTCTTTTCCCAGATTAATTTAAATCCCAAGGATTCCAAAGTTAATCTTTCTGGCCAGACCGATAGTTTTTTAACTTTAGGTCAACAACTCTTAATTTTTGAAAAAGAGCCCTTAGTTGAAAACCTGAATTTAGCCCAAGTTTCTATTAGTAAAGAAGGAAAAGTGGAATTTGGCTTAGATTTTTCTTTCGACCCCAAAATTCTTAAACCCTAAATTATGACAAAATACCCTATTTATATTATTGTTTCACTTTTACTCTCTTTTTTGCTGATATTTTTCTTTGTTTGGCCAAAATTTCAAGAATTATCGTCTCTAAAAGAGAAAATTTCTGTTAAAAGATCTGAACTTCAATCTCAAGAAAAATATTTTCAAGAGCTTGAAAAAACCTCTGAAGAACTTAAAAAATATGAGACCTCTCTTTCAAATATTGATTCTGCTTTGCCTCAAAATCCCCTTTTACCTGAACTCTTAAACTTCCTTCAAAAAGCCAGTTCCCAATCAGGTCTCTCTTTAAAAAGCATAAGCTCACCCTCAACTGCTTCTGGTGAAGCGGAAAAAATTAAAGAAACTAGAATAAGTTTAGTCTTAGTTGGAAGTTACTCGGATTTCAAAAATTTCCTTTCAGTTTTAGAAAAATCAGCTAGATTAATTGAAGTCGAGAATCTCTCTTTTTTTATAAAAGAAATAAAAGAAAAGGGTCCAATTGATTTCAATTTAGCAACAAAAGTATATAGTTATTAAAGAAGAGTAAGCGAAGTCGGAGAGGGGTCGGGAGAACCCTTCGGTTCTCCCGTATAGGAAAACAGGTTTCTCAGGCGACCGTTAGAAACCGTGGGTTTCTAAGGAGCGAAGCGAAGCCCGAAGGGCGCTCGAGCCGAAGGCGAGAGAGAGCGGAGCGACTTCGCTATGTATTACCAATATGGCCATAGTTTTTCTAGAAAAAACAAAAAGACAGGAGTATTTGATTTATGCCTTTTCGATTCTAATTTTAATTGCCGTTTTTATTCTTTGGAAAGGTTATTTCGCCAAAGAAAAAATACCTGAAGAAATAATTTTAAGACCGGTTAGGAAAATAGAAATAGATTTTGAAATTTTAGAAAATCCACTTTTAAAAGAACTTCAACCCATTGAGAAAATAATCCCCCTCGAAGCCGAGGTGAAAATCGGCCGCGAGAATCCCTTCGAACCTTATTAATATGCCACTTCTTGAAGAATTAGTAAAAAAGGGAATTTTGGAGAAAGAAAAGGCAGTTTTACTGGAAGGAGAAATTAAAACTTCTGGTAAAAAAGAAGAAGAGGTAATTTTGGAAAAGGGAATTGTTTCCGAGGATTTTTTATTTAATCTAAAATCAGAATATTCGAAGATACCTTTGGGAAAAGCAAGAGCTGAAGATATTTCTTTGGAGGTTTTGGAGTTAATTCCAGAAGAAACTGCCAGATTCTATAAAATGGTTTCCTTGGCAAAAAGAGAAGATATCTTGGAGGTGGGCATGGTTTATCCTGAAGATTTAGATGCCCAAGAAGCCCTAAATTTTTTGGCCAGGAGAGGAAAATTTAACTATCAAATTTTTTTGATTACTCCCACTACCTGCAAGAATTTTTTGAATCAATATAAAACTCTAAGAAAAGAAGTGGGAAAAGCTTTAGAAGAATTGGAGGTGGAATTAAAAGTTGAAAAAATTCCCAGAGTAGCTGAGATAGAAAGATTGGTTGAAGAGGCACCAATTACAAAAGTAGTGGCAGTAATTTTGAGATACGCTGTTGAGGGAGAAGCTTCTGATATTCATATCGAACCTCTAAAAGATAAATTAAGAATTCGCTTTAGACTCCTTGGAATTTTACATTCTTCAATTTTTTTACCTATTAAAATCCATCCAGCCATAGTTTCGAGGGTTAAAATCTTAGCCAACTTAAAAATTGATGAAACCAGAGTTCCTCAAGATGGAAGATTCTCAACAAAAATAGAAGACCGAGATATTGATTTTAGGGTCTCAACCTTTCCAACAACTTCTGGGGAGAAGGTGGCAGTTAGGGTATTAGACCCTAAGGTTGGATTGAAAAAATTTGAGGCCTTAGGTCTGTCTGAGCGAAATCTTGAAGTGATAGAAAGAGCAATTGAAAAACCATATGGAATGATTTTAGCCACCGGACCGACTGGCTGCGGTAAAACTACCACCTTATATGCAATTTTGCAAATTTTAAACAGAGAAGATATAAATATTATCACCCTCGAAGATCCAGTAGAATATTTTATCCAGGGAGTTAATCAATCTCAAATTAGACCAGAAATTGGTTACGACTTTGCCCGAGGCTTAAGGCATGTTGTTAGACAAGACCCGGATATCATTATGGTTGGAGAAATCAGGGATCGAGAAACTGCCGCTTTAGCCACCCATGCCGCTTTAACCGGTCATATTGTTTTGTCAACCCTGCATACTACAAATGCCCTTGGAGTAATTCCGAGATTAATTGATTTGGGAGTCCAACCCTTTTTGCTTCCGCCAACTCTAAGTGTGGCCATAGCCCAAAGGTTGGTCAGAAGATTATGTCAAAAATGTAAAAAAAGAGTAAAACCGAAAAAAGAAATTAGAGATTTAATTTTAAAAGCAATTGATAATCTTCCCGAGGAAGAAAAAAAGAAAATTAAAATTGGAAAATCGCTATATGTCTGGGAAGCTACAGGTTGCAAAGAATGTCATCAGGAGGGCTTTTCTGGCCGGCTTGCTCTTTTTGAAGTTTTGGAAATTACTCCCCAGCTTTCCGAGCTAATCTTAAAAGGAGAACTTTTTGAGGCAAAAATCGAAGAAGAAGCAAAAAGGCAGGGAATGGTTACCATGAAACAAGATGGTATCTTGAAAGTATTGGATGGGATTAC
>Ga0315312_1002545_pt1 | contig 12573 bp, 9 predicted proteins | sample TDP7_MG_FD_203629 | JGI IMG/M metagenome (GOLD analysis project Ga0315312, IMG submission 203629) | Freshwater sediment microbial communities from Lake Towuti, South Sulawesi, Indonesia - TDP7 | ecosystem: Environmental > Aquatic > Freshwater > Lake > Sediment | place: Indonesia: South Sulawesi... | reverse complement strand
TCGCCCTTGGGCAGCCGGACGAAGCAGTTGTTGGTGCAGTACATCCAGCAGGTCTCGCAGTCCATGCACAGGCCGCAGGACATGCAACGCTTGGCTTCCGCCAGGGCTTCCTCCTCGCTGAGGCCCTGCTCGATCTCGCTGTCCAATCCGCGCTCGGCGACCGGCAGATGCAGGCGCTCATGCCGCTCCAGGGGTTTGTACCAGCCCAGCTTCAGCCGCTCCGCCGGGATGGGCGGGGGCAGTGCGGGCTTCTCCAGTTTCTTGCCCTGGAGGCGGGCATCAATGGCCTCGGCTGCAAAACGCCCCTGGGAGATAGCGATGGTCACCAGGCCGAGCTGCACGTCATCGCCGCCGGCGTAAACGCAGTCTTGCGCTGTGGCGCCCCAATCGTCGGTCTTGATCCAGTCCTTGCCCTGATGCAGCCCGGCGAAGCCGTCGAAGTTGGGCTCCTGGCTGATGGCGGCGATGATGGCGGTGGCCGGAATCTCGAACTCCGTGCCGGGCTTGGGGATGGGGCGGGGACGGCCAGATTTGTCCGGTTCACCGAGTTCCATGCGGATGGCGCGGATGCCAATGGCGTTGCCGTTCGAGCGCAGGATCTCGACCGGCGCGGCCAGGAACTCGATGACGACGCCCTCCTCGCGCGCGCCCTCGATTTCGGGTTTGATGGCAGGCATCTCGGCCCGCGTGCGGCGGTAAAGAATGGTGGTGTTGGCGCCCAGGCGCTTGGCGATACGGGCTGCGTCGATGGCCGTATCTCCGCCGCCGATGACGATGACCTGCTGACCCACCTCGACCGCCTCGCCGCGATTAACCCGGTTCAGGAACTCGGTACCGGTGAGCACATTCGCGGCCTCCTCGCCGGGCACGCCCAGCTTCAACCCCTTGTGCGCGCCGATGCCTACGAAGATGGCGGGGTACTTCCGCCGCAACTCGTCCATCGTGACATCCTTGCCCACGATGGTGTTGCACTTCAGCTCGACGCCCAGCTCCAGGATGCGCCGGATCTCGGCGTCCAGCACCTGGCGCGGCAGGCGATAGCGGGGGATGCCGTAGAGCAACATGCCGCCGGGCTCCGGGAAGGCCTCGTAGACCGTGACCGGGTAACCGCGGCGCGACAAGTGATAGGCGCACGACAGGCCGGCCGGGCCGGAACCGACCACCGCGATGGCCTCGGGCTGGCGCTCCTCGGTGAGCTTGGTCAACCGCCAGCCTTTGGCGATAGCGAAGTCGCCGACGAACCGCTCCATGGCGTTCACGGCCACGGGGCCGTCCTTGGCGCTGCGGTTGCACCCGTCCTCGCAGGGATGCGGGCACACCCGGCCGCACACCGCCGGGAAAGGGTTGCGCTCGGTGATCATGCGCCAGGCGATCTCGTACGCCTGCTCGTTGGTGCGGCCGTAAGCCTCCGCCTGGGCGATGGTGGTCAGCCACCCGCGGATGTCAGTGCCGCACGGGCAGCCGCTGAGACAGGGCGGCGTCTTGGGCACGTACTTGGGCCGCAGGGGGCTGATTTCCGCCCCCACGGACACCGCCGTCTTGATCACCGGCTTCTTGACTTCCTTGAAAAGACCCACGGCCTCCACTCTCCGCTTCTGACTCCTGAATTCTGACTCCTGGCTCCCTATAACCTGATATGCGTCGAGCGGGCGTAGGTCAGGCCCGCGAACTTGAAGTCGTCGATGTGGTAGCGCGTAAAGGGAATGCCGGTGAGCTGGAAAAAGCGCGGCCACCCGATGCGTTCGATCCACTCGCCCATGCGCTCGAACTTGCGCGCGTGCTGGGCGTAGACCTTGACCAGATTGACCACGGCCTCGACCGTCTCGGGCCAGCGCGGCGGGTTGTTCGGCAGGTAGGGGATGGCCAGCTTGCTGAACTTGGGAGCGCTGCGCGCGTTGGACACCTTGCCGCCGACCCAGATGGAGATGCCGTCGTTATCCGGATCGTTCATGGGGAGGGCCGGGCAGACCGTGTAGCAGTTGCCGCAGAACATGCACTGCGGCGCGATCACCTCCACCGACTGCTTGCCGTCGATGGTGGCCGTGCGGATAGCGCCTGTGGGGCAGGAGGCGATCAGGGTGGGGATCTCGCACACCTTGGGCAGGATGTCGTGCAGGATCCTGGGCGGCTTGCGGTGGATGCCCAGGATGGCGATATCGGAGCAGTGCACCGCGCCGCACATGTTCAGGCAGCAGGCCAGGGCGATGCGCAACTTGGCGGGCAGCTTCTGCTCGGTGAACTGATCGCACAGGGCGTCCATGACTGCCTTGACGATGCCCGAGGCGTCGGTCGCCGAGGAGTGGCAGTGGACCCAGCCCTGCGTGTGCACGATGTTGCTGATGGCGTTGTTGGTGCCGCCCACCGGAAAGCCGTTCGCGGCTAGCTCCTGCTTGAGCGGCTCGATCTTGGCTGGGTCTTCCAGCAGGAACTCGATGTTGTTGCGGCTGGTGAACCGCAGGTGGCCACTGGAGTACTTGTCTGCCAGGTCGGCGAACCACCGGAGGGTCTCGACGCTCAGCAGCCGCGGCGTGCCGGCGCGTACCGTGTAAAGCTTGTCGCCGCTCTCCGCCACGTGGCAGAGCACCCCCGGGGCGAGCGTCTCGTGGTACTTCCACTGCCCATAGTTCTTCTTGACGATGGGCGGCAGGTATTTCTCATAGTGTGGGGGACCAATGTCGGTAATGCGCTTGGGTTTTGCGGTCTCGGCCATCTTATTTGCCCTCCTCGGTCTGGAAGAAGATGTAGGGGTTGTCGCGCGGGGCGGAGATCATCTCCGGCTGCGGGTCCAGTCCAATGGCGTCCAGGAAGTTAGCCATGCCCACGCGCTGCATCAGTTCGCCGACGCGCTCGCGGTTGTTGCCGTACTCGTCCCAGAACTCCCAGACGCGGCGGATGAGTTCCTTGAGGGTCTCAAACAGCTCCTCCTCGGGGACGAAGGCCACCAGCACCGAGCTAAGCAATGCGCCCTGCATGATGGGCGCCTTGGCGCCGATCAGGATGGTGGCACCGCGCTCGAGGCCAGGACGCAGGGCCTTGGGCATGACGTTAATGCAGTGCATGCAGCGCACGCACTCGCCATTGTCGATGGTGAGCTTCTGCCCGTCCCAGCTCATGCACCTGGTGGGGCAGCGGTCGCAGACGTCCTTCTGGATGTCCAGGCCGCCGGCGGCGTACTCGGCCACCGCGGCATCATCCTGCCGGATGGCATCCTTCCAGGTGCCGATGACGGAGAGATCCGCGCGGGCGATCGAGGCTACGCAGTCGTTGGGGCAGCCCGCGAACTTGATCTTGAACTTGTAGGGGAAGGGCGGGCGATGCAGCTCGTCCTGGAACTCCTGCGTGATGTCGTAGCACTGCTTGAGGGTGTCGTAGCAGGCCCACTCGCAGCGCGCCGGTCCCACGCAGCAGGAGGGCGTCCGCATGGCCGACCCGGAGCCGCCCAGGTCGAAGCCGTTCGCGGTCAGTTCCGCAAAAGTGGGCTCCAGCTCTGGCGTTGTGGTGCCCAGGAAGATGATGTCGCCGGTCGAGCCGTGCATGTTGGTCAGGCCGGACCCGTGCCTCTCCCAGATCTCGCACAGGGTACGGAGGGCGTCGCTGGAATAGAACCAGGCGGCGGGCTGGTTGACGCGCAGAGTGTGGAAGTGCGCCACCGCCGGGAACTTGTCCGGGACGTCGCTGTAGCGGCCGATCACGCCGCCGCCGTAACCCAGCACGCCCACGATGCCGCCGTGCTTCCAGTGTCCTTTCTTCTCCTCATAGGACAGCTCAAGCTGTCCCAGCAGGTCCTGGCAGACGGGGCTTTTCTCCGCCGCCTGCTTGATTTCCTTGACGAAGCTCGGCCAAGGGCCCTTTTCGAGTTCGTCTAGTAGTTCGGTCTTGGGTTTGCCGTCATCGGCCATATTCACTCCTGAATGGATCGCTCCAGAAAGCGGTTTTCAATCATCGTAAAACATCCCGCGGCGGGCGCACCGCCGCCAGGGCCAGCGTGCGGTAGAGCAGGTGCGCGAACTTGGTGTAGGGCGCGTAGAGGAACAGCGCGAACACCAACACCAGGTGCACGAAATAGACCCCGTACATGACGGTGGCCTGCGCCAGGCGCAGCACTTCGGCGGCGATACCGGTCACCACCACCCCCAGCAGGGTCCACAAGAACAGCCAGTCGAAATAGGTGCTGGCCGCCCGCGCGGCCGGATCGCGCCACCGGTCCGCCAGCAGGACCACGGCGCCGGTCAGAATCACTGCGGCGCAAAGGTTGGCAAAAAGCTTCAGTGGATGAAGCAGCGGCAAAGGCGTGCGCATCAGCCCGGTCATGGTTCCCAGGTCCACCACGCTGCCCATGAAGGCCAGTCCGAGAAACCCCCAGAGGGTGAGCAAGTGGCCCAGGCGCCGGTTCTGGGCTCGGCCGCACTGGGCGAAGCGCTCGTGCGTGGCGATTTCCTTGAGTGCGGGCAGCAGGCCCGCCGCGAGGCTGCCCCTGGCGCCTGCCGCGCGCAGCGCGCGCACGAACCGGATGGCGCTGATGGCGAAGGCCAGCACCGCCAGCGCGGCGATCGAGAAGAACAGTGCTTCCAGTTGCGGGATGGGGAATAGATGCGCGAACTCCATCTCGCCCGCGTGCGGCTCTTGCGCCGCCGCGAGCGCCAATCCGGAGAAGATCAGAACGGGCAGGAGCAGCAGCAGGGGCAATCCTTTGGGGCTGGCGGCCAGCGCGCCCAGCCAACCGGGGAAGGCGAAATGCCGGATGGCCTGCGCGCGTAGCGCGCTGAAAACGTCGCCCGGGCGCGCTCCCCGCGGGCACTCGGCGGTGCAGTCGCCGCAGTTGTGACATAGCCAGATGGCGGGGTCCCCTACCAGCCGCTCCTTCAGGCCCCACTGCGCCGCGATCATCTGCTTCCGCGGGAAGGGCGCGTCCTCGGGCGCGAGCTGGCAGACTGCCGAGCAGGTGGCGCACTGATAACATTTCTTGAGGTCCGCGCCTCCGCCGGCGATGACCTCCTGGATGAACCTGCCATCGGGCTGGAGGAGCGCGGCCATCGCTAGAGCCCCTTGTACGGATTCGGTCCCATCGCGCGGATTCGTTCCGTGAACTCGTTGATGAGGGCCGGCAGCTTCTCGCTTTCGCTGATGGAGACCTCGGCCAGCCGCAGCCGCTCGGATTCGAGTTGCAGCCGCTGGAGCGTCTCTTTGACGTTCTCCAGGCGCCGCTGGGCCAGTTCGCTGCCCCGGATGAAGTGACACTGATAATCGTCGCCCAGCTTGCAGCCGACGAGCATGACGCCATCCACGCCGCGCGAAAGCGCGTCGGCGATCCAGACGATGTTGAGCGAGCCCAAACAGCGCAGCGGGATCACCCGCACGTTGGGGTCGTAACGCAGACGTCTGGCTCCGGCGATGTCCAGGGCGGGGTAGGCGTCGTTCTCGCACATGAAAACCACCACACGCGGCTTCTCCTCGTCTTCCTCGGGCACCTCGATGGCTTTGATCATCGAGGCGATCATGTCCACCGAGTAGTTCTTGAAGGAGACGATACGCTCGGGGCAAGCCCCCAGGCAGATGCCGCAGCGGCGGCAGCGATAGGGGTTAGGCTTGGGTGTGCCCTTCTCGTCTTCATCCAGCGCGCCAAAGGGGCACTCCTCGGTGCAGCGCTTGCACTGGGTGCAGCGCTGGAGGAAGAAGCTGGGGAAGGACAGGTCGCCGGCGCGCGGGTGCACGGCCTGGCCCTCGGCGGCCAGCTCCACCGACTGGATGGCCTTCAGCGCCGCGCCCAGCGCGTCGGCGCGCGCCTGCGCCGCATCCATGGGCGCGCGCAGCGCGCCGGCCGTGTAGATGCCCGTCCGCCGGGTCTCGTAAGGGAAGCAGACGAAGTGCGAGTCCGGGAAGCCGTGCTGGAGCACGGGCAAGTCCGGTCCCTGGCGGTAAGTGAGGTTCAGGATTTCGGTGCCGCGGTGCCCTTTCAGTTCCTCGACCTTCCGCGCCGCCTCCGCGCGCTGGGTGGCTGATTCGCCCTTCTGCGCCCTGACCTCGGCATCCTCGAGTGCGCGGATAGCCTCGCCGTCTGCGGAGTTGGGCGCCATGCCGGTGGCCAGCACCACCAGATCCACTCGCAGCTCGATGTCTTCGCCGAGTAAGGTGTTCTTCACCGTCACGGCCAGCCTGCCATCGGCCGTCTTCTCCAGGCCGGCCACCTCGCCCTTGGTAAGGAAGTTCAGCGGATGATCCTGGGCCTGGCGGTAGTAACGCTCATACTGGCCCGGCGTGCGTATGTCTTTGTACACGATGTAGACCCGGGCCTCAGGATTCTGCTCGTGGATGTAGCCCGCCTGCTTAAGCGTGGCCAGGCAGCACACCGCCGAGCAATAGGGCAGGTGTTCCTTCTCGCGTGAGCCGGCGCACTGGATGAACAGCACGTCCTGAGCCGGCTGGCCGTTGGAGGGCCGGCGGATGCCGCCGTTGGCGGCCATGCGCTCCAGCTCGACGTTGGTGATGACGTCGGGACTCGCGCCGTAGCCCAAGTGGCTGAGCCGCGCGGCGTCATACGGCTTCCAGCCCGTGGCCATGACGATGGCGCCGGCACGCACGGTGCTGGCCGTGCCGTTGATCTGAATCGTTACGTCGAAGGCGCCGGGCTGGCCGTCGGTCTTGACGATCTTGGCGGAGGTCAGGACCTGGATCCGAGGATGGTAAGTGACGGAGTGGATCACAGGCTGAAAGCCTATGCCACTGAAGAGCTGCTTGCAGCCCGCGGCGAAGCCGCCGAGCCGAGCTTCCTTCTCGACCAGGGTTACTTCGTAGCCTGCCTCGGCGGCCTCCAGGGCTGCGGTGAGGCCCGCCGCGCCGCCGCCCACCACCAGGATGCGCTTCGACACCGGATCGGAAACCGGCTCCAGCGGCTCGGCCTTCTGCGCCTTGACGATGCCCATGCGCAGGTAATCTTCCGCCAGCATCTGGGTGTCTTCATGCCGGGCCTCCTGGCACCAGGCCACGTGCTCGCGCAGGTTGACACGCTCGGCGACCATCTTGGGATCGAAGCGGAAGGCGTCGGCCTTGACCCGCGGCGAGCAGGCCGCGATCACCACCGCGTTGACGCCGCCGGCTTCGAGGTCATTATGGATGAACTGAAGGCCCTCCGGCCCGCACAGGAACGGGTGCACGCGGCAGACCGGCACGCGGAACTCGCGTTCGGCCAGCCTGGCCAGCTTGGCCGTGTCCACTGCCTGGCCGATGTCGCAACCCGAGCAGATGTAGCAGGCCAGCTTCTTACTCATGGGCGGCGCTCCTGGCGGCGCACTGAAGGGCCCTGAGCGCGGCCCCGGTCGCATCTTGCACCGTGGCGGAGACCTCCCCCGGCTGGCGTGCGCAGCCGGCGGCGTACAGCCCAGTCCTCCCGTTGGGCGAGCTCACAAAGCGGAACTCATCGAGGGCCAGGCCGGGCGGCAGCCCCTCGGTCTGAGGCACGATGCCGGTGGCCAGCACCACCAGGGCCACGCGCCGGGTGATCTTCTTCCCCTGGAGCGCGTCCTCGGCGGTGATCAGCAGGTCACGGCGGGAGGCCTCCTCCTCGATCTTAGCGGCCTTGCCTTTGACCAGTTCAACCTGCGCCTGGGCGGCGGCTGCCACGTAGAAATCCTCCAGGCGGCCCGGCGTGCGGATGTCGATGTAGAAGATGGCGATCTGGGCGTCGGGGCACTGGGCGCGCAGGTAAGTGGCGTGCTTGAGCGAAGCCGCGCAGCACACCGCCGAGCAGTAAGGCAAATGATTCTCGTCGCGCGAGCCGGCGCACTGCACAAAGATGACCGACTGCGGCGGCTGGCCGTCGGAGGGGCGCAGGATCTTGCCGCCGGTCGGGCCTTCGCTCGCGGCCAAGCGCTCCAGGATCACGTTGGTGACCACGTTCGGATACTTGCCGAAGCCGAGGTTCTCCAGTCGCGTGGCATCGTAAGGCTTCCAACCGGTGGCAGCCACCACGGCCGCCACGCGGAAGGCGGTTCGTTCCTCCGTCTGATCCAGCTTTACGGCCCCGTAGGTGCAAGCGTCGGCGCAGGCTTTGCAGGTGGGCGGGCAGGCCGCCCGGTCGATCACGTACAGGGCAGGGAAGGCCATGCGGTGCGGCAGGTAGGCGGCCTTGGTCTTGCTGAGTCCGAGATTGAACTCGTCCGGCCGCTCCGCGGGGCAGACCTTGGCGCACGCCCCGCAGGCAGTGCACGCTTCCGTGACATGGCGGGGCGCCAGCCTCAGGGTGACCGTGAAGTCCCCGGGCGTCCCCGCGATGCTCTCCACCTCAGCCAGGGTGAGCACGCGGATGCGCGGGTTGCTCCGCAGACGCCGGTAATTGATCTCCAGGCCGCAGGCCGGCGGGCACAGTTTGGGAAAGTACTGATGCATCTGGGCAACCCGCCCGCCCAGGGAGGGTCCCTTCTCCACGAGGATGACCTCGCAGCCGGCCTCGGCGGCTTCAATTGCGGTGGTCAGACCGGCGATGCCTCCGCCGATGACCAATACGGGTTTTCGGTCGGTGTTCATCTCTGTTGGGCCGCCTCCTGGGCTGCCCGCTGTCGGGCCGCCAGCACGGACGGCTTGACCCGCATGGTTCGCTCCCCGAACAGGCTGAAGCGCAGCCACTGGGTGGCGAACTCGAGCAGCGACTCGTCCTCCGTGCGCAGCGCCTCGACCCTGGCCTCGTCTATGTCGAACAGCTCCAGAAAGCGTGTCTCGAAGACGAAGCGCCGGAAGCGGTCCAGGTCATAGCAGGCCATGAAATACATCTCCATTTTCTGGGGCGACAGCGGTTCGGCCTGGTCCCAGAAGTCGTGGAGCATTAGCTCGCGGAAGGGGGCTCCCATAGCCTCGTAGTCTTCGACCCCTTGCTCGCTGAGCCACTGGCGTACGATGCGCGTGAGGCCCTGCTGGTGGCCGTGGCAGAGGGGCTCGCGCAGCAGGAAGTAGAATCCGCGTTCGGTGGGGGTGGGGCATTTAGGCTCGGCCGAGCCCAGGGGGTACATGCGGCAGGCCCACGGGCGATGGGCATAGACGCGGCATCCGCTCTCGGTCACGAAGGGGCAGCGCTTGGATTCGGGGTCCATCCGGAGCAGGACCGCGGGGATCTTCTGATCGGCACTGAACGGGGAAACGGTGTGGCGCTTCAGGAACTCCGAGGAATCCAGGCCCAGGGCACGCTTCAGGCGCAGCACGTCGAAAGGGGCCAGCACTATGGAGACGTTCGCGCAGCAGGTGGTAAAACAGTCCACCCCCGGGTCGCAGCGAAAGGTGAAGCAGTCGTCTGGGCCCAGCCGGGGGTACTCGCGGAGGATCTTCTCTGCGGTCAGTTGGCCTTCAGGCATTCACGGGCTCCTCTTCAGGCAGGATGCCGCTTTTCAAAGCGTCCCGGGACCAGACCGGGAGCGGTCCGGCTTGCCCGGTGGCCGGGTCCAGCCGATGCCTGTAAGAGGCGACCACGTTGAACTGCTCCAGCATCCATCTCCACCCGCGGACGAAATAGGGGCAGGCGTCGTTGAAGCACACCCACTGGAACTCCCCGCTCCATGAGGATAGCTGCGGGTTCTCCCAGCGCCGCATGGGCTGGCTGCAATGCGGACAAGCGGGGCGTTCAGACTGTCCCATGGCGTATCACCGGGTGGGTTCCCCGAGGTTTCGGGGAACCCCCCGCAATGGCTAGTTTACGCGAAGATTTTGAGGATCGGCCGGGTCAGCATTTGCCAGGTGCCCGCGGCCGGATCGTACTTGCAGTTGGCAAAGACCTCCCAGTTCGGGTCCATCTGCGGCTTGTCGGCGCGGAAGTAGTAGCCGGGCCAGCGCGTCTCCTGGCGGAACAACACCGTGCGAACGTGCGCTTCGGCCTGCCACATCCGGTGGATGTTCTCCCAGCACCGCATCAGCTCGTGCAGGTTGGCAGCAGCCAGGTTTTCGGAGTCCTCCTTCAGAAAGGCCAACAGCTCGAGCGCGCGCTTGAGCAGGGCTTCATTGGTGGTGAACTGCGCCGTAATGCCGCCGGCGTACTCGTCCATGATCTTCTGGAGGCGGAACATGAACATCCGGGGCTTGATGTAGTTGGGGTTGACGTCCGGATCCGAGCTGGCCCCCTTGTGCTGCTCGAAGAGATCCAGCGGCTTGAGAATTCTGGCTGCCAGAGCCTCCACTGCGGCCTCGTCCACCGCCGGCATGGTATTGTTCTCCACGACGAACTTCACGGCGGCTTTGGCGGCGATGCGGCCCTCGGCGTGCGAGCCGGAGGAGAACTTGTGGCTGGAGGCGCCCGAGGCGTCGCCCGCGCAGAACAGGCCCTTCACCGTGGACATGTGCGCGTGGCCCCAGAAGTACTCCTTCTTGGTCTGCTCGGTCTGAAGGTCCTCCGGACCGCTCACCCAGGCGCCGGATGCGCCGGAGTGCGAGCCGATGAAGTACGGCTCGGCGGCCGCGATTTCGGAGCTGCGCTCCTCAGGCTGCACGTTGGTGGCGGCCCACAGCAGGGCCTGGGAGATGGTCATGTCCAGGAAATCCTCCCAAGCCTCCGATTCCACCTCCTTCATCTTCTTCTTGTAAGCCTTCTCGTCGTCTTTGTATGCCTCGGTGATCTTCCCGATGGCCTCCTCAGTCCGCATGTAGATGGGGCCCTTGCCCTCCATGATGTCCAGCATGCCGAGGTAGTTGCGCAGGTTGGCGGGAACGGGCTTCACGCGTCCGTAGGGCGCCCACTTCTCCAGTTCCGGTTTGCGCTCGACCATGTAGTCGCCCCCCATGGCGTTAGTGGCCCGGCTCTTGAACAGCAGGAACCAGGCGCCCACCGGCCCGTAGGCGTCCTTGAAGCGTACCGGGATGAAGCGCACTTCCTGGCAGGTCATCTCGGCCCCGGCCTGGATGGTGAAGTAGGCCGAGGAGCCGGAGTTCCAGGGCGGATACCAGGCGCGGCCCATGCCTTCGCCGGAGCTGCGCGGCTTGAAGACGTGCACCGCTCCGCCCATGGCCACCAGGGTGGCCTTGGCCCTGAACACGTACAGCTTGTTCTCGCGCACCGAGAAGCCGATAGCCCCTGCGCAGCGGTCGCCGTCCATGAGCGGCCCCACCACGAAGACGCGCTCGAAGATCTGGCCCACGCCGCTCTGGAGCAGCGCGTTCTTGGCGGCCTCGGCGATCACCACTTTGTAGGACTCGCCGTTGATCATGAGCTGCCAGCGGCCCTCATGCACGTAGGCCCCGTTCTCGTCCTTCCAGATGGGCAGGCCCCACTGCTCGAACAGGTGGACGGTGGAGTCCACGTGCCGGGCGATGTTGGCCACCAAGTCCTCGCGCGTGATCCCCATCAGGTCGTTGCGCACGTAGTTGACGTAATCCTGCACGGTGTTCTGCCCGTCCCGCAGGCCCACGTATTGGTTGAGCGCGGAAAGCCCCATGGCCACGGCGCCGGAGCGCTCCACGGCCGCCTTGTCCACCAGGGCGACCTTCAGGCCGTTCTGCTTGGCCCAGTAGGCCGCTTCCACGGCTGCCCCGCAGGCGGCCATGCCACCCCCGAGGATCAGCAGGTCGGTCTCGACCACTACTTTTTCGAAATTGGCCATCGCGTTCCTCCTCCTAGCTCCTCAGGGTGAAGACCTCGGGCAGACCCAGCGAGGCCGGTTCCGTGGCCAGCGCCGGGCTATTCAGGTCGGTGTGGGTGGGGTAACCCCCTTCCGGAACCGCCGCCCCCTCGGGCGTGGTGCGGATGGGGAACTTGAAGCGCTTGATCATGCCGTTCCGGAACTTCACCGTCCACAGGATCGAGTCCGTCGAGCGCAGCGGCGTGGCGGACGCCCCCATGGGGATGAAGTCGGCGTAGCCCCGGACCTCCACGGCCTGCGTGGGGCAGATCTTGACACAGTTGTAGCACTCCCAGCACATGGAGACGTCGCGGTTGTAGGCCTTCATCGTCTCCTTGTCCAGGACCATCAAGTCGTTGGGGCAAATGTACTGGCAAGCCGTCTTGTCCAGTGCCTTGCACCCGTCGCACTTTTCAGGGATGACGTAGCTTGGCATTCGGCCACCTTTCTTCGATGTTCAGGGTGCCAGGGGGTGCTCCTCCGGTAGGGGGAGCGCTCTGGCGGTTCACTTCTGAGAAGACAAGTCCGTTTCGGAGACTTCGGGGGGCTTCCCCACAGCAATATCGGCAGGCCATCACTCTTCGGTTGTCTCCCGCGGTCCGAAACTGGGGAACTGCTTAAATTCACAATTTAAACATGCATCACCCCTTAGCGCAAGTCCTTCTTGAACCTTGGCCTCTCCTTCCGGCCACCCCCGCACCGCGACTTCCCACCCGCCTGTCGGGTTCGTCGCTGTGGTTGCAGTTTATACTGGTTGTATTTGGGATGGGTGAAGCGCCATGTTCTTCAAGCCAAAGCGGATTGCATTCCTAGGGGTGGTCTTGCTCGCCCTGCTGACGCCGTTTCGAGCCGCGGCCTTGGAAAGGGCCCTGCCCGCCGGAGCAGTCGGGCCAGCCTCCCTTCACGCTGTGCTCTCGCAGGTGCTCGAAGCCTGGCGTCAGGCCGTGTTGAACCGCTCCCTGCCGTCCACCGACACGGGCCTGAT
>Ga0315312_1002544_pt1 | contig 12574 bp, 10 predicted proteins | sample TDP7_MG_FD_203629 | JGI IMG/M metagenome (GOLD analysis project Ga0315312, IMG submission 203629) | Freshwater sediment microbial communities from Lake Towuti, South Sulawesi, Indonesia - TDP7 | ecosystem: Environmental > Aquatic > Freshwater > Lake > Sediment | place: Indonesia: South Sulawesi... | reverse complement strand
AGGGCGGAGAAGAGGCCGAAAGAGATTTCGGAGTGCAAATGGTTGAACTGATCAGCAAGTCAGAGGCGGACTATGTTCCCAACCTCGAAACGGCCGCTAAGGACAAGGATGTCATACTCGTGGTTGGAGTCGGCTTCCTATTGACTGACGCGATAAAGGATGTTGCGACTAGGTATCCCGACAAGAATTTCGCTATCATCGATGGCTACGTCCCCGACATGCCTAATGTGATGAGCGTACTCTACGAGGAGCACAAGGGGAGTGCAGTCGTCGGCGCCATTGCAGCACTAGCAGCTGCTCACTACGGGTATTCACACATCGGCGTTGTCCTGGGCATCGAGATTCCAGTGCTTTGGAAGTTCGAGATCGGGTACAAGTGGGGAGCTGACTGGGCGCTGAAGTGGTACGAGAAGAAGTTCGGCAAGACCGCCCCCGTCATCGGAGACACTCCAGCAAAAGACAGAATCCTCTGGACCTATACGGGCACGTTCAGTGACATTACGAAAGGCTACGCGGCTGCGAAGGCGATGTACGCTCAAGATGCTGTTGCAGTCTACAATGTAGCCGGTCCGCTCGGCCTTGGCCTCAACCAAGCTGTGCAAGAGATAGCGACTCCGAAAGGCCTATCGACGGGGCCCCCGTTCTGGATCGGAGTCGATGCGAACCAAGACTGGATCAATCCAGGCTTCGTCCTCGTCAGCATGATGAAACGCGTTGACAGAGGAGTCCACTTCGCCACTCGACTGGTCGTCGAGGGCAAGTTCAGACAAGTGGTGGCAGACAACAAAGGAATCGTCACCTTGGGAATTGGGACCACGATATCAGGCATCGCTATGGAAGGAATATCCGTGAGTACTCTGGCTGATCTGGACGAGTTCATCCAGATGGGCATCAACGCCGAGAAACTGACTGGAAAGAAAGTGCTCCCAATGTCTTCTGATGAAATCAAGTCCAAGGTCAAAGCGATGAGAGACGCCCTGCCAAGCTGGATCTGGGATGCCGAAAAGGAGCTGGAGGACGCCATCCGCAGCGACCCGACCCTAGTTCCAGTGGCGATGACAAAGGAAGTCGTGGACCAATGGAGGGCCACCCTAGGATAGTGGCCCTTCCCCCTTTTCTTTGAACTGTTTGGGAACGAGACAAACGAGGCTGATAGGCCAAATCTTCACCCCAGGTCAAGAAGGCAAAGCTTCGCTGGGGACCCACATGAGCAAGCGCTTGGGGGCAACGGTTCGTCCACTAGTCGAATCTGGAATCGCCGTTCTGATAGGGATCGTCGCAGGAGGCTTTCTCATGTTGGCCTTCGGCTACGATCCTATCCGGGCATACACCGCGTTGCTCATCGGCGCCTTTGGTAGCACCGCCGGGATTCTAGAATCTCTAGCCTTCGCGACCCCGCTTATGGTTACGGCAGTGACCTTCGCTGTCGGTGTAAGAGCTGCTCTCTTCAACATAGGAGCGGAAGGTCAAATGTATCTAGGCGCCATGGGGGCCACGATCGTTGGCGGCGCCATTCTTCTGCCTGCGGGTCTGCACTTGATAACCGCTACAATCTTCGCCATGTGTCTCGGTGCCCTTTGGGCGTTGCCGGCAGCCATCCTCAAGATTTGGAGAGGAGTTCACGAGGTCGTCTCCACAATCATGTTGAACTGGATGGCCTTCTGGTTCGTGACTTACCTTGTGCGAACCTACTTCGGGGAACCTGGCAGAGCTGAGCGGGCAATACCTGCATTGCCGACAGCACGCTACCCCATAATCGGAGAAACGCTGACCGCCATGATTCTAGTAGTGGTGGCCTTCTGCATCGCGGTGACAATCCTTCTTTGGCGCACAGGGATAGGTTTTGAACTCAGACTCGTAGGAGATAACCCTCAAGCAGCCAAATATGCAGGAGGAAGCAGTCGCCGAGCCATTCTCGTGAGCTTCCTTGTCGGCGGCTTGGCGGCTGGACTGGCAGGCGCAAGTCAGATTCTTGGACGGCCTCCCTCTTGGACTCTCTATGCAACCATGGGCAACGTCCTGAACCTCGGCTTCGAGGGAATAGGAGTCGCCTTGATTGGAAGAAATCATCCAGTGGGCGGAGTTTTTGCGGCCATATTCTACGGAGGCCTATCGCACGGGGGGCGATTCATGGAGTACCATGTGGGGGTCGCGTCCGAATTGGTCGACGCGATCAACGGGATCATCGTAATAGCACTTGCGATGCCGGAGATAGTTGCTATCATAAGGAGGCGCCGCGAGTCGTGACGATACCGCGTAGGCTTCAATGGTACTTGATCGGGGTCGTCGTGGTGTCTGTTCTGATGTATGTCATCTCACTGGCTGGACTTGGGGTTCCCCGTCTTATAGAGACGGGACTGCTGGCGATGACACCTTTGGCTCTGGCGGCAATCGGCGAGTGTCTGAACGAGCAGGCGGGTACGGTTAACGTGGGCATGGAAGGGATCTTTCTAATTACCGCAGTTCTCGGGGTCTATTGGGCGGAAGTATTTGACAGCGGGCTGTATGGGCTGTTGCTCGGGTCTGCAACCGGCGCCGTGATAGGCCTCGTTTTTGGGCTAATTTGTGTCTACGGAAAAGCAAACCAAGTTATCGCCGGCATGGGCTTGAACCTACTCGCGTTGGGACTCGGGCCGTACTTGCTCATGTCCATTTGGGCTTTCCCCGGGATCCACATCTTCCCACGCGAACTGATGTTCCAACCGATGTACTTCAGCATGGGTGACGGGTACTTCAGCATCAGCCCTGTAACCATCGCCGCGATAGTCCTATCGGTCCTCGCCTACCTCCTTCTGAAAAGGACCCTACTGGGAATCAGAATAAGAGCCGCTGGTGAGAACCCTATCGCCGTCGATGTGGCGGGCGTGAGCGTCGGTCACATCAGGCTATCAATGTGCATCGTCGGCGGCGCACTTGCGGGGTTGGGCGGCGCGTTTATGCCGCTTGGTTGGTTCGGAGGTGTGGTCAAGGAGATCTCTGCGGGGAGAGGTTTCATAGCGCTTGCAGCTGTGGTCTTCGCAGGTCTGGAGCCGCTGCTGGCACTGGTCGCCGCATTCATATTCGGCTTCTCAGAAGGCCTAGCATACACTGTTGTGGTCTCCCCGGGTGTAAAGGAAATAGTTCCGTTCTATTTCGTTCAGATGGCCCCATACGCCGTCACACTCCTCGTGCTCACAGCCGCAATTGGCAGAAAGAGACTCCCACGCGCGTTAGGTAGGCCCTATGTTAGGGAATGACCCAGCCCAACCATCACAGCAGCAATATCTAGAGAGCTGAGTGCACGGTTCTCTTTTCGATCGTTCGTTTCTTTCCTTCCGGCCACAGCACCAGAGGCACGTACGTAGATGATGAACGCCCATATTGAGCAACGTTGTCCGACGCACACGAATTGCAGCTTGAAACCAAGCCATTGATTATTCGATTACAATTCTTGCAGAAAGAGTAGACTGCAGAGTATGCGATGTACCTGAGTCCGCTTGATGCTGCCTCACGCGTTAAGGACAGTAGGCCCTGCGAGGTGACCCTAGAGTCTACAGAAATCGTAGACAAGTGGCCGCCGGGGGTCAGAGTTTGCAACATTCCTTCGATTGCAAGCCTTTCGCTGAGTGGAACCTTTGAGGTCAAGGGTACGCCAGGCAAATCTGTATAGAATGGGTAGTTCCTTCCACCTTGGGCAGAGACTGTGCTCTTCCCATATTGCTCGACATCAAGCTCGGCAAGTCTCGAGGTAGCATCATCGCCAGGTCTTTCGGATACCACAAAACGCATTCCCAAGCTTTCTGAGGCGGCCTCGCTTTGCTTCTTCAACTCCTGAAGGATTCTCTCTCCGAAAACTATCGAGTCTTTCCTCAACTCGTTTCCCGTATGCGCAAGGCATGCTTCATTCAACCCAAGCGGGGCCACTGCGTATGCAGCCATTTTCTCGCGGAAGTAGGGCGTGCCTTGTCCCGATCCGAAGAGCAGCGGCAGGATAGGCTGTTTCAATCTCTCTATGATGAATTTTCTCTTGATCTTGAAGGCTTCAAGCGTCAAGCCGAATGCGTCGGCCATCAACTTGAACAATCTGTCATCATCTTTCCGCGCCTCGTAGGCGAGTCTCGGTAGGTTGAGGAAGATCGTTGCCATGCAGCCTGTCCTATAGCAGTCTGACTCCCACTGCTTGCTCCAATCGTCTGTCAGCCTTAGACCGGTTGCCGTGTAACAGTCTCGTGAGCCATCTCGAAGCAACGCAATGTAAGGCAGTTTGCGTGACGCAGCTAGGTCATGAGTCTTGAGAACACGAGACCGAGCATCATCGTCCTTTTCGAGTGAGCCTCGAATCTTGAAGATGAGCCTGGGATTGGTTAACGGGTTGATCTGTGCCTCTTGTGAAGCTGCTTCCAGCAGAGCGTCAAGGATTATTCCAGCTTCTTCACGATAGTCGCCGTAAACTCCGATTGTTCTTCCTCCTGGCCCGACCGCTTCTGTGTTTTCCAAGAATTCCGGGACCACATATTCGAGCCCGATGGAAAGCCCAGACTGACCGACACCCACAGGAGAATCTTGAGTCACGGATGAAAGGAAGAGTTCAAGTGACTCTCGGATCGTGTCCTCAGGTGTGTCCTCAACGTATGGCGCCAGAAAGATGTTGAAGAGATCGAAGCCTTGTTCTCCGGAGACCTCTGCCATTCCCAGACGGTAGATGTTCTGAATCATTGTCAGGGCGGCGTTGAGGCTCTGGGGCGGTCTCGAACCTACGAGTCCGTTCCTCAAGAAATATCGAAGATCATGTTGCACCTCGCTCGGTTTGAGGGGCCAGCTGTCGAGCTCGCATATGTGGATCTGCCCTGAAATATGGGCGTCAGCAATCTCCCGTGGGAGGCAGTCTAGGAGAACGTACTCCCCAAGCACAGAGGCTCCCGCAGATTTCTGAACGTAGTCAGTTGCTAGACCGAGTTCACCTGTGGTACGGAGAAGCTCCGTAACGTCGTAAACCGGCATGCCGACCCGCGTCAACTTGTGCCTGTATTCCTCCAGCTTCTTCTCAATCAGGATGGCATTGACGAACTCACGAATCAACGCTGCGGTCAGATAGGATGTCCTGAGCTTGATCAAGCGGTCCTCCGCCTCAGCGGCTATTTCATCGGCAAGCTCCTGAGGAACACCGGCCTCGACGACCAGGGATTTTGCTATCTTGCTCCTGTGAAAGTCCTCGATCGCAAGCCGTGAGGTTCTCACGAACAATTTCCCGCGTTTCACACTAACGTATTCCTCAAGGTCTCGTGCAAAATGGACGATCATTTCTCCAAGTTCGGTCACTTCATACTTCTTCGTGCGTTTTTCCGAACTGATCAGGCCTGCCTCCATCAGGCTCCGAAGGTGATAGACAAACTTTCCAGCATCGCGCACCGGATCTAGTTTGAGCGATGACATGATCTCAGTGTATGGCAACGCCCCTTTCGTGGAGAGAAGGCGAAGTATCTGCATACGTAACGGAGCAGAAGCAGCATCGAAGATGCTTGCACCCAGTTTCTCGACAGAACGAAGCATGGCTGGTCGTATGCTTGGGTTACTTTAAAAAAGTGTAGTAGGGCGCTCGATCATCATGGAGGACCCACAGAATTCCAAGCCCTTTCACGATTGCATCATGGAAGCTCGGCCCGATGCGCTGAGACACGCGCCAGTTCGATGAACGCTTTTATGCTTTGGTCTTCGACGCATAGTCAGGCGGAGAAGATTTGAGCGGAAAACTAGTCTCCGCAGTCCGACCTGAGTCCAGCGAGGGGGTCCAGTATCACATCTCAGCAAAGAAGGGGCAAGTCGGCAGGTACGTTTTCCTACCAGGCGATCCAGATCGTGTACCGAAGATAGCTAAGTTCTGGGATTCGGCTCACGAAGTGTCGTCGCACAGAGAGTACAGGATCTGGACTGGAACCGTGGGCGATACTATGGTGTCCGCATGTTCGACAGGCATAGGTTGCCCAGCTGCAGCGATTGCTGTTGAAGAGCTGAGCAGGATAGGCGCTGACACTTTCATTAGGGTCGGTTCCTGCGGGTCCCTGATCCCGGATCTTGAATGCGGAGCCCTCGCCATATCTAGCGCCGCCGTGCGGCTTGACGGGACAAGCAAGCAATACGTCGAGCCCGAGTATCCTGCGGCTGCAAGTTACGATGTAACGCTCGCTCTGATCGAAGCCGCCGAGAAGTCCGGCAAGAGGTATCGGGTAGGGTATACTGCTTCTTCTGATAGTTTCTACGTTGGCCAAGGCCGTCCTGGCTTAGGAGGATATCTGCCACCACACGCTGAAGGACTCGTCGAGCGCCTTCGAAGTCAGCATGTTATCACAATGGAGATGGAAGCCTCCACGATTTTCACTCTGACTGGAATCTATGGGTTCCGAGGTGGGTGCGTACTCGCAGTCTACGCCAACCGAGCCACCAATACCTTCGAGGCGAAAGGCGAAGAGGACGCGTGCAAGGTCGCTGTCGAAGCCGTTCGCATCCTAAGCAAATGGGACAAGGATCGGCAGAGAGCTGGCAAGAGGGACTGGTCGCCAAGCCTCAGCTACTGAACTGTTTCTAGAATCAAAGACACCGTAGTCTGGTCATCACATGCGACCTTTCGGCCAGATGATTGCTTGCAGTTCAGCCAGCTCTCTTACTGCGTAGTCAGGTCGGGATCTCAGGTTTGACTGTGCCGCAATTGGCTGTACAATAAGAGCTGTCCGCGCGCCTGCAGCTCGACCTGCCTCGATGTCGTATTTGCTGTCACCGACATAGATAGTCTGGTTGGGGCCTACTGCGAGTTTTCGCATGGCGACCGTTACAAGCGCTGGATTTGGTTTGCCCTCTTGGACTTCGTCGATTCCGACAACACTGTCTACCAGCCGTTCCATTCCGAAATGGCGCAGCGTATTGAGTATTCTTTCAGCGGCATTTGATGATGCGACAGCCGACCGAAGTCCTCCGGCTCTTATCATGCGGAGGATCTCGAGGGCCCCCCTTCTAGACTTCACTTCTCGGCGCCACGCTTCTTCAAAGAGCTGCATCTTCAATTCGGCAAGCCTTGCGACGGCATTCTCGCCATGACTCGATACAAGATCTCTTGCGATGTCAAGCGTCCTCAGGCCGAGCCTGTCAACGATTTTCTGATCCGGAACTTCCAACCCGAGTCTCTCTAGAGCGATCCGCCACGATCGAAGATGAAGCCAGTTTGAATCTATGAGAGTGCCGTCAAGATCAAGAATAACAGCTCTAAAAGCAGGCGTCGATTCCGCAGTCACGTGCAGCTCACTCTCTCGTGAAACTTCAGGGCGACGACGATGTCTGTTGCGAGCAAAGAACTTAAAGCATCAGCGGATTGCTTTCGCCGTGGTGCTCCGGTGGTGTAGCCCGGTTAGCGTCAGGGCCGAGAGCATAGCGGCCTTATCCGTCGAACTCGGCGGAGGCCACTCGAGCCGTTGATCGCGGGAGATCGTCCAAGAGCGATCCGCGAATTCGAAGACGAGTCAGACCTCGCCGGAAGTCCCGCCCGGAGCACCAATTGATCAAGTAGGATCTTGCGATCTTCTTCTCATCCTGAATGATGGGCTCAGATCAAGGGTGTTCGGGTAATGCTCATGCAGTTCTCGACGGTATCGCCCTCTTCTGCTTGGAGAGGTGCGAATGAAGCTCCATCAGGCTTTTCGGATAGCGAAGCTGTACGTCGACCGTTCTTCCTCGCCGATCGCGGATCGGGTCCAAGATTGGCATGATGAAGGCGGCCTTCCTCGGAAGGTTGATCCGTTTGCAGCGCTCGACTACCTGATCACGCCAATCTGTGTCGAGTTTGATAGCATACTCGTTGACAAGCTTCCTTATCGAGTCGTAGTCTCCTTCAGCCTTTATTCGCATCAGCTCAGCCAACAGCTCGCCGACAGCCTCGCGCATTCTTGAGTAGTCCCTCACTTTCAGGTAGATCTTCGAATCTTTCTCAATCGGTTCGATTGACTCGTTCCTTTGAATCGCATAGTTGATGATCAGTTGACTTGCTCGGTCATGATCCTCTTCAATTGTCGACGAGTTCGGATATCGATTCAATAGGATCAGGCCTGAACGTGTGTAGGCCTCGTATCCAGCCCTTGCGACTTCTTGGTAGTCTTTGATCCCAATCTCGCCCAACTTGGGGTCCCAAAAGTCCCAAAGAGCTACGAGATCTGCACGGCATTCCTCGAGTGTTGAGTAATACTCCTTCAAGTAGACATGAGGGTCTTCCTCTAGCCTCTCGCTCACCTTTCCCGAGCCGTGGCCGACAATCTCGTGCAGCGCGACGAGCAAGTCTCTGGCTGTTAACCGGTATCTTGCGGCTCGTTCGCGTTCTTCGCTGGACGAGGAAAATTCTATGGCAGCTTTCTCGCCGATCGCCGCGGCTGAGGCGTGCATGATGTTGGTTAGGAGTACGCTCTTGCTTCCGTACTTCTCTCTAATCGCTTGCTCGTTCGGGAGATTGATCCCTCCGGGGCAGAACGGCCCAGCGTCTCCGGTCGCGACTAGGACATTGACTGCATTTGCCACTGGCGGTTCGAAATCTCGTTTCTTATACTCGTCCTTCCAAGGGGCTCGCATCTCAAAGTATCGGGCGTTTTCCGCAAGGCTTTTCATCAGTCTGGTGGCCTCCGGGTCAACAAACGAGACGATTGTCTCAAAGCTCCCTTTCGCGCTCCGGGGATCCAAGTAGGTCTCTATGAAGCCTGAGATCATGTCGACCGGAGGATTTGTCCCAACCCAAGCGATGTTATAGTCCAACCAATCCTTTTCAGCGCCGGTTCTGTAGAAGCGAACCAGTTTTCGAAGGACAGTCTCCTGCTCGCTGTCAGCGTACCGAATCGCTGACTCAATTGAGGAGATCACTTTTCTTAGCTGCTTCGCGTAGCGGCCGGGCGGAATCCTCCCATCCGATGTTCCAGCTCTGTAAGGTTGCTCAACGATTCTTCTTCCGACTCTTGCGATACGTGAATTGAGCTTGTGGCGTTCTTTGATAGACTCGACTTCTCGCAGGGTTATGTTCTCGTATAGGTTGCAGCTGCTTGCTGAAACAACGTCCTGACCGGCCCGCGGATTCTTTACGGTGAGCATTGGCCTGTACTCAGGATTGAAGATCGGATCGCGCAGGCGTTCCAATTCCCTATCGAGTTCCCGGCTGCTCTTGAGGCCGAACCGCGTTCCTTGTTTCCATGCTTTGAGAACGACGCTTTCAAGTTCTTCGAAGGTGAAGTCTGGTATGAACTTGCGATATGTGTCAAGATCGTAGTTTCCGTGATGAATCCACACCAGTTTCGCGTACTCCGTTAGCTTGCCCCTTAGTTCGTCGTCTAGATGGTCGAGCAAGTCCCTGAGGAGACTCGCTAGTCTCAGGCCGTAGGGCGATATCTGATCCGTGTAGATCTCGTCTCCGGCGATTCCTGCTTGAGCAAGGTAGTACGCTAACAGACGCTGCCTGCGGGTCAGTTTTTCAAATCCGTCAGCGTAGAAGGAGACGATCGCGATCGATCCGATCTGCTCTGAGAGATATTGACGCAGGTCAGAATCATTCAATTCCATCGTGCCCCCGGATTCTGTTGTGACGGAGTCTCACTGGGAGTGTCAACTCATATATGCTTGCAGACTTGATGCAGAGGGCAATGGGATTACTACTCCTGCTCTTTGCGTCTACGACCAGGTCCAGCCGTGTGCCTGCACTATTCGAGATCCGAAATAGTGATGGTCTTCGCGCCTGCTTTGGTTATTTCCCGAGTTGCTTCTACCGCTCTCTCGCAACTGATTCCTCTTGATGCGTCCGCCAGCAAGCACACCTCAAAGCCCTGTTTCAGTCCGTCGAGGACGGTGCTTCTTACGCAGTATTCCGTGGCGAGTCCTCCTATCATGAGAAGTCGAATACTCTTGGACCTGAGAACCTTTGCTAAATTGGTGTTCTCGAATCCGGAGAACCCCTCAAAGTCCCTTCTATCGCCCTTGGATACTATCACAGCACCCTTAGGGAGTCTCAGCGAGGGATGAAACTCCGCGCCTCGTGTGTTCTGGACGCAATGATGCGGGAAGGGGCCTCCTTGGTCTCGAAATGACATGTGATCGGCGGGATGCCAGTCTCGAGTTGCAAAGACCTGCAGATTGCGCTCGGCAAATCTTTCAATGTATCTGTTAAGAACCGGTATGATCTTGTCTCCTTCAGGGACTTGGAGAGCACCACTAGGGCAGAAATCGTTCTGTATGTCAATGATTATCAGAGCTATGTCTTTCTTGAGGAACACTTGGATTCTCGTACCTGCATGCGCGGGCGAGGAACTAATAAATACGACACGTGGTTGGGTAGCCACCGCGTGACCTAGATGAAGTTCCCTAAGGCGGTCACCACATACTGTCCAAAATGCAAGAGCCACACGGAGCATGGTGTCGCAGTATACAAGAAGGGTAAAGAGCGAACTCTATCAGCCGGTGCGAGACGGCACGAGCGTGAGAAGCATGGATACGGCGGCCAGAAGTGGCCTGAGTTGAAACGAACTGCCAAGACCACCAAGAAACAGCTGCTGCGTTTGACATGCAGGAAATGCAGTCAGACAGTCTACAGACTCGGAATACGCCTGCGAAAGCTTGAGATCGGAGCGTGATATTGAGCATGGTCAGGAAAGAACCCATCCCGAAACCTGCAAGTAACTTCCTGAAAGTCAAGTGTACGAGGTGTGGGAACGAACAGGTCATCTTTGATCGGGCCTCCGTGCTAGTGAAATGCAGTGTCTGCGACGATTTGCTGGTTGAGACACAGGGAGGCAAGGCCAAGATCAAAGGTGAGATCACGCAAGTCCTAGGCTGAGCCTCGCAAACGACCACAGGAGTCTTCAGATCATGTCTGTTACGAACTTTCCGGATGTAGGAGATCTTTCGATCGCTACTGTGAAGCGAGTCGTTGATTACGGGGCTTACGTCAGGCTAGACGAGTACGAAGGAATTGAGGGGCTAATTCACATCTCAGAGATCTCCACCACATGGGTCAAGAATATCCGCGAGCATGTCCGTGAAGGGCAGAAGCTTGTTCTGAAAGTCCTCCGAGTAGATCGCGAGCGCGGCCAAGTTGACCTTTCGCTCCGCCGGGTCACAGGCCGAGAGAAGACAGACAAGATGCTCGAATGGAAACGAGCAAAGAAGGCCGATTCGATCATCAAAGGTGCGGGCGAAAGGCTCAAAGCTGATGCTGCGACGACTGAAAAGATGCGCCTTCTCCTGTATGAGAAGCTCGACAATCCCTATGAGGCATTGCAAGAGGCTGTTGAGGAAGGGGAAGAGGCCCTCACGAAGCTTGAGGTTCCCCCTGAGTGGGTTACCGCGCTCACCGAGGTGGCAAAGAGTAAGATCAAACTGGAAAAGGCAACCCTTACTGCAACCGTCGAGCTCACATGTAGAGGGCCCGAGGGAATTGAGGCTATCCGCACTGCCTTATCTAACGCGAAGAAAGTCAAGAAACCAAGGGGTGCAAGTGTTCGTATATACGCGATAGGCGCCCCGAGATACAGGATCGAGGCAACGGCGCGGGAGTATTCCGAAGCCGAAGCAGTACTTGCTTCAGCCATTGACGAAGCCACAGATTCTTTGAAGAGTTTGGGCGGCGAAGGGCGCAAGGTTAGTTGAAGTGGCAGATACGCAAGTGCCAGAGGTGCGGCAGGTACACCCTCAAGAGCAAGTGCCCTGACTGCGATGCTGATACCGTGATAGCGCATCCGCCGAAGTTTTCTCCGGCAGACAAGTACGCAAGACTGAGGCAACGCACCTAGTGTGCTACGGCTTCACGTATAGTATCACTACTTGGCTGGTTACGGGCCCGAAGTTGCCTGAACCCGAGTAGGTTGCCTGTACATAGAATGTGCCCGAAAGTACGGATTTCCACACATAGTCAAAGGTGCCGTTCTTCGGCTCTGCCGTCGCAAGGTTCACCCAATTCTTGTTGTCCGTACTGTACCGTATTGTCAATGTGCCGTTCGATAGCTTCTCAGACAGTCTCAGCGAGATCGTCACGTTCTCCCCGACGGTCGCGTTGTACTTCGAAAGCGAGATCGTCAGCGTGACTGTCTTGGCTTCGACGAGTACTTGCACCGGGTTGCTTGAGGCTGGAAGGGATTCGCCTCTCACGCCGCCCCAATGCGCGGTCAGTGAATGGTTTCCTGCGCTCGGGGTCCAGTCATAGCTATACTTGCCCTCCATGAGATTGACTGTCGCAACATTCTCTTCGGATTGACCTTCCACACCTACCACTGAGGCTCGAAGTGCCACTGTTCCCGTCTTGTACGGGTTCCCTTCACTGTCGGTGACTGTTCCAGAGATGTGGACGCTTTCCCCGTACTTCAGGTTGCTCTTGTCGATGTTGATGGTCACGACCGTGGTCCTCGGATAAAGCACCTTGTAGACTAGGACGAAGTTGTTTGACGATGTGAATACACGGTCGAAGTATTCAGACTTTGCTTGTGAGATTCCTACTCCTGTGTTCATCATGAAACCCAAGACAGAGTTGTCTTTGAGCTGCTGTCCGGATGAGATTGTTTCGTTGGCGACTACCTTGTCCCCGAGCTTG
>Ga0315312_1002543_pt1 | contig 12576 bp, 13 predicted proteins | sample TDP7_MG_FD_203629 | JGI IMG/M metagenome (GOLD analysis project Ga0315312, IMG submission 203629) | Freshwater sediment microbial communities from Lake Towuti, South Sulawesi, Indonesia - TDP7 | ecosystem: Environmental > Aquatic > Freshwater > Lake > Sediment | place: Indonesia: South Sulawesi... | reverse complement strand
AGTTCTTTACGCACTTTTTCTAAGGCTTGTTTTGCTTTTTCGTGTTCTGGGTATAATCTCAAAGTAAGTTCAAATTCATTCTTTGCTGATTCAAGTTGTCCACCGGCGTAATAGACTAATCCTTGCTGATAATGTTTTTCTGCTTCTTTCGGGTCTTTAGAAGGTGCTAATTTTTCTTTACATTTTGTTTGATATTCCAATGCTTGCAAATTTGTTGGGTCAAGTTTTAATATTTCGTCAAAAACAGTTAATGCTTGGGCATAATAACTCTGCTTGTAAAGATTTATTCCTTGTTCAAGATAATCTTTTATTTCTTGCAGGAGTTTAGTTTTTACTGCTGATTCATGTTGTTTTTTAAGTTCATTCTTAGCAGAGTTGAGATGTTCCTTTGCTTCTTTGTTTTCAGGGTCAAGTTTTAAAACTTCTTGGAAAGAAGTGCTTGCTTCTTTGTATTTACCTTTAGAATAGAAGGCTAAGCCTTGCTGTAAATATTGGTTAACCTGTTTTTTACGATTTTCTTCATTGAGGATATTTTTTGAGAGAGTTAAATACTTTTGGATAATCCTTTCTTCAAGGGTAAGTTTGCCTGCTGCTGAATCTTTCGGTGTCTCTGCGGTGAATGTCTTTTCCCAGGTGGTAACTGCGTTAGAGAACTGTTTCTGGTTGAAATAAAAAAATCCTTCAATATAGTAGCGTTCTTTAAGCGAAATATCTTTGTTTGTATTCAATATTTTTTCTAACTCTATCTGTATTTTTTCAATACCTTTATTAGCAGAACTATTCTCTGCTTCAAGATTAAGAACTTGGTAATATTTATCGTTAGCCTGCAGGTATAAACCCTTGTTTTCATAGGTTTTTGCTTCCCTGAGTAGAGAGAGAACTTGTAATTCAGTTACATATTCGCTGTTTGAAGGGTCTACGGCTAAAAGTTGCTGAAAATAGTGGTATGCCTGCCGGTAGTCTTCTTTATTTTTGGCTAATTCTGCTTTCTTCAGTAGAATTTTTATTTTATCCTTTTGGGCTAAGTCTTTTTGAATGGGTTTAGGTAATTTTTTTCGTGCTAATTGTTTTTGTTTATACTGTTGAATATGTGCATATTTTGCTGATTTATGCAGATATTTTTTTGCTTGTTCATTAGTTGGTTCAAGTAAAACTGTCTGAGTGAAATAGTTCACTGCTGATTTATAATCTTTCACCCGATACGCCTGTAGCCCTCGTTGAAAATAAAATTCACTATTCTTCGGTTCCTCAGAATTATTTTCTGCTGCGTATACTTGATAAACCAGACTAAACACAATTACAAAAAGTATTTTCAGTTTTTTAAGCATAATTAATCTCCTCTCTTGTGAGCCATTTTTTCAGTGTGAGACTGTTGAAAAAGCCCCAATAATTTTTTGAAATGACTATCGTCAGAACTACCGACGGTAAAATATTTGATTTTTCTCTCCAGAATTAGTATAATTTTTCAGACGGGAAAACAACATAATTCTGGAGGGAAATATGTACAACGAACAAGACAAACAAACAAGTTTCTTCGGCGACATAATTTACGAGCAGGCAGTTCCAAAGAATCATTTTTTACGACAGGTATCAAGTGTAGTCGACTTTTCATTTGTGAACGAATTATGCAAAGACCTGTATTGCAGTGATAACGGTCGTCCCTGTTGGGAACCACAAGTTGTATTCAAAGTTTTATTTTTGCAATATCTTCATGACTTATCCGACTACGATATAGAGGATGAAATCAACGACCGATTATCGTTCAAATGGTTTTTGGGTTTAGCCACTAATGAGCGTGGTCCTGACCATTCAACGCTATCACGGTTCCGAGACCGTCTTGGAGTTGAGCGTTTCACAAATATTTTCAACAAGATAGTTGAGATTGCTCGTTCTCGCAACCTTGTCTCTGACAAACTTCACATAGTAGATACAACGCACATTCAGGCGAAGGTAAATATTTTTAAGTTAAAGAAAGATAACTCCAAAAATGAACCCGATGACTATGTTGACAAGCACACGCCTGATAAAGATGCAAAGTTTGGCCGAAAGACAAAGAACAAGCCATTTTATGGATACAAGCAGCATTTGCGAATGGATGCCGAGAGCGAAATAATCGTTAAGCAGAAGACGACACCCGGCAACGAAGCGGACAAAAAACACCTTGAGAAATTGTTGCCTGAGAATAATGGTCCTGGTGTAATCACCGCCGACAAGGGCTATGACAGTCGGCAGAACCACAAATTACTTTTTGAGCATAACATTCGCAATGGCATCATTCCAAGAAAACACAAAAAGAGTTACAATTTCGCAAAAAGAGTAAGTAAGGTAGCACGGGAGTACAGACATTTCATAGAGCATAAATTTTCAGAGTTAAAACGCTGGCATTCACTTACCAAAGCGCGATACTGGGGACTGATTAAAGTAACAATTCAATCATTGATCTCTTGTGTTGTGGTCAACTGCAAGCGAATTGTAACTTTACTTTATGATTTGTCTGCACCGCCCAAAATTGCATTGCGGGTAGTGTCGGTAAAATGATTCAAAGAGCGAAAAAACAAAAAGTTATTGAAAAATTTGAAAAACCGAATTAGCTATTAATGGTCATTCACCTGCAAGTTGCTTAAAAATAATGTTTAAGCAAACCAACTGAACTTATACCCAGGTTTTTCAACGGTCTCAACATGCTAAAAGATAAATTCTATATCCAGTGGCATATTACCAATTATTGTAACCTGCGCTGCCAACATTGCTACCAGGAAGAATTTTCAGCAAAAAATGACCTTCCGATGGAAGAATTAAAAGCAGTTGCTGATAATCTTATCTCCACAGCAAAAAATTGGAAGAGAAAAATAGATATCACGGTTACTGGTGGCGAACCCTTAGCAAAGAGGGAAAGTTTTCCTCTTTTAAGTTATCTTGACCAAAAAGAGGAGGTTAACAAACTCAGTATTATCACCAATGGTCTGTTTATCAATAGTGATATTCTTAGCCAACTTAGCAAGATTTCTAAACTGGAAAACATAAAAATATCGCTTGATGGGGCAAGTGAAAAGACTAATGATTTAATCCGTGGTGCAGGGACTTTCCAGAAAGTAATGAAATCAATTGAATTGCTGAAAAAATTCAATAAGTTAGAAACAATCCTGATGTTTACCGTAATGAAAACTAACTTTAACGAAATTGAAGATATTTTTGAACTATGCAAAGATTTTACTTTAAATGGATTTATTGTAGAAAGGTTTATCCCTATAGGACAGAGCAGAAAGATAAAAGAGCAGATAATTAATAAAAAAGAATGGAAAAATTTGGTCACTAAACTCTTATCTTTTTGTGAAATTAACCCTCTGGAAGAAGATATTTTGCCCTATCGTGCATTCCAGATAAAATTTAATCCCAATTCACCAATTTACCAATCCGCCAATCCACCAATCCACCAATTAACTAATTCGCCAATATTAGAACTATTCGGTGCACCTTGTACCGCAGGAACTGATGGAATATGTATTATGCCAAACGGTATTGTTTACCCTTGCCGACGTTTTAATTTACCGGTTGGCAATTTAGTGAAACAATCTCTGTCGGAAATATGGCAAAATTCAGAAGTTTTAAATAAAATCCGAGGGAAGAGTAATCTCAAAGGTAAATGTAAGGAGTGTCCTATCAAAACATGCCGTGGTTGCCGTGCCCTTGCTTATGCTTTGACTGGTGACTATCTCGCAGAAGATACTCAATGCTGGTATTGACTATAGAAAAGAAAAATGATAAAATATTTTGGCTAAATATGACGATAGCAGCGATAAAAAAATCCGATTACTGCGATGTGAAATTTTTGGTTAATGAAATCGCTGGAATCGTTGCTTTTATCGCTGTAATCGTTTAAGGAGGAGGTGGAATATGATGGAAGCTTACATTCTTATTGAAGTGATTCCAGTAAAAGTCAAGACCGCGGTGCAGGCATTTTCCAGGATTAGCGGAGTAGAATCCGCGCATGCAGTAGTTGGTCCTTATGATGTTATCGTTTGGACAAAAGCAGAAAGTCTAAAGGCACTTGGTGAATTAGTTGTCTCCAAAATTCAGGCAGTAGAAGGTGTCCGCAAGACAATCACTTGCCCGGTAGTAGAGTTATAAACAATAGATTACAGCGATTCACAAATCCGATTTCAGCGATAAGAACACCTTTTTGAAGTAACATTTTCAGAAAGAAAGGGTTTGTTTTTTTGGAATCTTTTTAATCGCTGTAATCGTTATTTTAATCGCCGTAATCAGTTTCGTTAATCACCGTAATCGTTATCTTCTCATCGCTGTAATCATTCTCTGGTATGGATGAAATAAAATCGGCTTTAGAAATCGCTTTAGAAAAAGCAAAGGGAATTTCTGTTTCGGAAAAGGAAATTGAAAAAGATGCTGCTTTGGAGCAAGGGAAAAAACTCGCCGGTGAATACCTGAAGAACCCAAAATTTAATCTTTCCGCTAAACTTACCAATCCGCCGGCTGGCGGAATAAAAGATAAAAATAGAAGTTACATTCTTGAAGGTGCAGTTTCAGTGTTTTTGAAGAATATTGTCCTTCCGGAAGATAAGGAAAGAAAAAAAGAAAATCTACGCGCAATGGAAGGACTTTATCTTTTGAAAAAAGAAAAAGATAAATTACAAACCTTTTTTGCTCAAATTGACCAATTTTTTGATGACTATATTGAACAAAGAAAACAAGTTTACGAACACCTCAGAAGAAAATACGAATCACTCCTCAGACAAAATGAACAAATAAAAAATCTTGAAGAACAAATGAAAAAACAGGGAGTAAAATTAAAAATTGCCGTTGAACAGAACCCGCAATTCCAGCAGGAATGGCGTGCCATCCTTAACCAACTTGACCACGATTATGGTACCCACCTTGAGTCCATCAAAAAAGAATTAGAGTCAATGAAAAACATTGACAATCCCTAATTGATTAAGTATAATAAATTAACAAAATTGTTAATTATCTGTTCTTAATAATGAACTACCAAAAATTAGAAAAAATAAACAAGTTATATTTTACCTGCCAAGATATTGCTAATATTTTTGGTATCAATCTTCCTTCAGCAAATGTCCTTTGTAACCGTTATGTAAAAAATGGCTCTTTTGTTCGTTTGAAAAGAAATTTTTATCTCCTCAATCAAAAATGGAAAAATCTCACCGAAAAAGATTTATATTTTCTTGCTAATATGCTGCAAGTTCCCTCATATATCTCACTTTCTTCAGCTTTAAGTTACTATCAAATAACAACTCAGTTCCAGCAAAATTTTATTGAATCAATAGCACTAAACCGCACCGCCAAAATTGAAGTCGGTAATCAGGTTTTTAGTTACACAAAAATTAATCCCAAATTGTATTTTGGGTTTGTTAAGTTGGATAATTTTTTCATTGCTACAAAAGAAAAAGCATTTTTAGATACAATCTATTTAGTTTCTTTCAATAAATGTGCATTAGATTTTTCGGCAATTGATTTTGCTAAACTTGATAAAAAAATAATAAAAAAATTAGTTAAAAAATATCCTCTCCGGACAGTAAATTATTTGGAAGCATTGGAATTTTAATGATTCCGATGCGGAGGAGGGGAATATCTTGGAAAAATATGGAAGAGTTAAAAAAACACGAACTCTTTGAGATTGAGGTTTTAGAGAAATTAAAGAATGCAAAATTTCTTCTTCCTTTAGTTTTTACCGGTGGAACAATGCTCCGTTTGTGCCACGATATGAGACGCTATTCTTCTGACCTTGATTTTTGGTTTATAAAAAAGGTGAACTTCAATAGTTATTACAAAAAACTAAAAGATTTTTTAGAAAAAAATTATACACTCACTGATTCACAAAATAAATATTTCACTTTATTATTTGAATTTGGCTCTCCAGAATATCCAAAAAAATTAAAAATTGAAATAAGAAAAAGGGTGGAAAAAGTCAATTTCCAGGAAAAGATTGCTTATTCTCCTTATACTAACAAACAAGTGATTTTGCGATGTTTGTCTTTAGAAGAAATGCTGAAAAACAAGATTGATGCATTCTTAGACCGCAAAGAAATCCGGGATTGTTTTGATATAGAATTCCTTCTCCGGCAAGGGATAAAGATAAACGAAAAGAAAGAAAAATTAGTGAAAATACTAAAGGCGATAAAAAAATTCAAAAAAAATGATTACGCAGTTAAATTAGGTTCAACGCTTGAGCCTGAAATGCGAAAATATTACCTGAAGAACAAGTTTTCATATTTGACCCAACAGATAAATACTATTTTATCTTTTCAGTATGGTGAGTAAAACCGAACCATTTCCTGAAAAAAATTGTTGAAGATTGCCTTCGCTGAAGCTTCGGCGAAAGCGAGGAAAAAAAATAATGAAAAATATTGACTGAAAAGAACAGGTCAGGAGGGACAGATAAATGACTGAGAAAGAATTTATGAATCGTATCGGAAACAGCAAAGTTGATTTTTTACAATTAGTACTGGATATTCTTAAAAAAAATAAAATTCCTTTCTGTGTAGTAGGCGGATTAGCGGTTAATGCTTATGCTGAACCAGTTGTGAGTTTGGATTTGGATGTAGTGGTTATCGCCGACAAATTGAATCAATTTTTATCAATATTAAAAAAACAATCTACGGTTAAGAAATATCCAAATAGCGTAAATGTATCAATGAAAGGTTCTGATTTTAGAGTCCAGATTCAAACTGACCCGAGATATTTTCCATTTATTAAAAAAGCGGTAACTAAAACTATCCTTGGTTACCGAATGCCGGTAGCAAAAATTGAAGATGTCCTACAAGGTAAGATATGGTCATCTCTGGATAAAACTCGTCGTCCGAGTAAACGGCAGAAAGATTTGGCGGACATCTTGCGTTTAATAGAAACAAAACCAAAATTAACTTCACTGCTTCCCTCAACCCTAAAAAAACAGTTGCGATTGTGAAGCTAATGAATATATTTTTTACCCCGTTAGAAATTGTATCTCCCGATAGGTTATGGTCTAACAATAAACGGGGTAAAGGGCTTACCTGCAAATTTTGTTGAGGAGTAAGGTTGCCCCCGACGATACGTCGGGGTTTACCCCGTAGATTGAAAATCTTTACGGGGTTGACCCGAGCAAGTCAATTTAGTTAAGGTGGGCAAGAATTGTTATCTTGACTTTAGCTAGTGTCCGTGTTATACTTAAATCTAAACTGAACTAATTCACACCGGAGGTGAAAAAATGTCAAGCAATGTTACTATTGAAGCAAGTAAAGTGAAAGAGTGGGTTAGCGAATTTACTGAAGAAAAATTAATTGAACTGCTTGGAGATCCTGATGTTAATAAAGAACTTAAAGAAGAGGTAAAAAAAAGACTGAAAAAATCATTTGCGGAAGAAGAAAAAGGAGCAAGAGGTGTGCCAGCGAGTAAAGTTGCTGAAAAACTTGGACTAAAATGGTAAGAAATGTTTACTGTTGAACTCAGACCAGAGGCGATATCTGATTTAGAAAAACTGGATAAGCCAATTGCCCAAAGAATCCTGAAGAAATTAAAATGGTTCTCAGAAAACTTTGAAATGATGACTCCACTTACTCTTTATGGACAATGGAAAGGAAAATACAAACTTGTCGTAGGAGATTATAGAGTAATTTATACTGTAAACTATACCGAAAAACGAATTACTGTTCATTTGATCGGACACAGAAAAGAAATCTATCGATAAAAGATACAAATTTTAGAGGAAGCTTGTTTTTCTTGATTCCCGTGTGAATAGTTGATTTACTAAATTTTGGGTAGACACTCTTTTGATTAGGATTTGTTTAGGATTTAGATATTAAATTTTAGGATTTAAACTTGGAGTGTCTCTTGGAAGCGAAAAATATAAGATTTAGACTTTAACAATACCTGAATTTTCCTTGCCCTGAGCCTGTCAAAGGGCTTGGCCCGAGTTTATGGAAGGGGGGAAGTTCAGGTTTTTTTTATCCTGAGCACTTCGGTTTCACTCAGTGTAAACTCTGTCGAAGGATTATTTCTAATCCTCTCTCCCCTTGAGGGAGAGGATTCAGGTGAGGGTTCAATCTTGTGTTCCCTCTCCCCATAGAGGGAGAGGGGAGGGTGAGGGGAATTAGTTAAAATCTCCACAAAAGACGCAAAATTTACCCCGTAGATTGAAAATCTTTACGGGGTTGACCCAAGCAAGTCAATCCTGCTTCCCCGCCCGCTCCGACTCGGCCCGCTTCGCCGCGAGGCAAGAGACGAGGCGAGAAGCGAAAGCGAGGCGAGCAAGTCAATTTAGTCAAATGTGACACCAAGGTTCAAGAAGTTCAAAATGTCAAATGTCAAGATACGACCCCAAGACCGCAACCCCAAGACCGACCCCAAGACTCCCTGGTTAATTCTTTATGTCACCGGGATTATTCAAATCCTAAAGGTAATGAAATTGCAATTTTTAAAGATAGAATTGAAATATACAATCCGGGACAGTTCCCCAAGGGATATACACCTGATGACTTTATAAAAGGTACAGAACGCAGTATTTTACGAAATCCACTTATTGCTAACGCATTATATTTATGTAGCGAAATTGAACGATGGGGTTCAGGACTCAGAAGAATTCACCATGCCTGTAAGGATGCAAATGTTAAATTTGAATTCAAACAGTTAAAAAGCGGTTTCTTAGTGATTTTTTACAGACCTACCTCTCTATTACCTGCACGGAAGAGGTTGGCAGTAAAGTTGGTAGAAGGGTTGGTAGAAAACCAGAAACGAATTCTTTTGCTTATTAATAAAAAACCAAATATTTCCAAAAGAGAATTGTCTCAAAAAATAGGTATCAGCACAACTGCTATTGATAAAAATATTTCTGCATTGAAGAAAAAGGGGTGCTAAAACGTATCGGCCCCGACAAAGGCGGATATTGGCTTGTCCTCCGTAGCAATAACGAAGGGGGAGAAGTTGTTGAGAAATAGAAAAACAAAAATTACATTTTTTACCCGCAAATTTTGTTGAGGAGTAGGGTTGCCCCCGACGATACGTCGGGGTTTACCCCGTAGATTGAAAATCTTTACGGGGTTGACCCGAGCAAGTCAATTTAGTCAAGTATGACACCGTTTTACTGAAGGAAAAAACAATGCTGATTGAAACACTTCTCATCGTCCTTGCTTACGGGGTAGTATTTCTATTATTACCCGGTTTGACTCTTTATGCCATTTTATCAAGTCGAGCATTTCCAATTTTGTGCAAAGATTGTGGATATGAAGGCAAGCCAAAATACGGAAGAAATAAGATATATGAACTTGGTTTGTTTTTTCTTGGTATATTCCCCGTGTTTATCTATCACTGTTTAACCCCGAGATGGGTTTGTCCAAATTGCAAAGGGAAAAATGTTCAAAAGAAGAATAACAAAAGGATGCAGTGCCGTGTTTGACATTTCACATTCTTGTTTGTTCAATAAATTACGACTGGCACCGTAACGTGAAATAGCGATACGCAGAAGTAACGAAATGAAGTTAAGCAAAGAAACAAGATCGGGTAGAGCTAAAAAAGGTAGTCAATTTCATCTTCAAAATTTAATTAATAACAATCCATACTTATTGAATAGATTAATACTTGATGCAAGTTCAACTTTACGGAATGCAATATCTGGAACTATTAAGTGGGTCTCTCCGATTGAGAAAGAAAATTATTTGGAGTATCAAGACGCTGAATTTTTAGAAGCGATTGGTTACCCACAATTAAACAAGGACCTCTCAAAATTTTGGCCAGAAGGAGGACCTGTTTGGGATGCACTTGCTATCTTTCCTTTAAAAGCAGAAAATAGGAATGGTGTAATTCTCTTAGAAGCAAAAAGCCATATTAAAGAGTTAGAGAGTAGTGGATGCAGTGCTCAAGGTAAAAGTAGAGAAAATATTATAAGAACCTTTGAAGGAATACAAAAGGTCATTGGAATCACCTTAAATAAAAATTGGCTGGACAAATACTATCAATACGCTAATCGGTTAGCGCATCTTTATTTTCTATCTATAGTTCAAAAGATACCAACTTGGCTTATATTTCTTTATTTTATAAATGATGTAGAGCAAAGTGGACCGATAAATGAGGGGAAATGGTTGGGAGTTATAGATGAAGTGAAGAAAACTTTAGGTTTACCTGCTAGGCATATTTTATCAGATAATATTATTAATGTATTTATTGATTTGAATAAACTTTGAAAAATGGAATCAGAATGATGTAGCGGTGGTGTAAGGAACGCTACTTGACAACTGGAGGTTGGGGTCGTGTCTTCTCTGAAAGTTGTCAATCCTTGCGGCAGAGTTTACACTGAGTGGAACCGAAGTGCTCAGGGCAAGCCGCTTCAACCAGTTCAAGGCAAGCCCTTTCAACCAGTTCAGGGTAAACCCCTTTGTTCTTTGGCGTTTTAGAATCCCAACGAATCCCAAGGAATCCCAAGGAATCCCAACAAATCCCAAAACCGTGGGATTGTAATGGGATTCTAATTTATCGTCGGAAATTGTTGAACAATCCCAAACGAATCCCAAAGAATCCCAAAGAATCCCAAAACCGTGGGATTCTAAATGGGATTGTAGTTATCGTCGGAAACTACTGACGAATCCCAAACGAATCCCAAGGAATCCCAACGAATCCCAAAATCGTGGGATTGTTCGTGGGATTGTTTTTGAGACTCTTAAGTTGAGAGGGGCGGTAGAAATTCCACAACTTGGAAAAAAATGGGGACGGAGGGTTCAACCGAAAGGTTCACCCTGAAGGGAATTAAAAAATGGTTCAATCCATTTACCGAAAGGAAAGAGGAAATTACCAATAATGAAAAGAAAAGTCGTCAGGCGAAAAGTTTCTTTGGAACATATTGAATATTTGCAAAGGAAGAGGGGGAAATACCCGGTTCCGACGGTAGATATAATCATTGAAATTGATGATGGTTTTGTTTTGATTGAACGTAAAAATCCACCTTACGGTTGGGCAATTCCTGGCGGTTTTGTTAACTGGGGTGAAAGTTTAGAGGAATGCGCAATCCGTGAAGCAAAAGAAGAGACGGGGTTAGATATAGAAAATCTGACACAAATGCATACTTATTCCGAACCTAACCGTGACCCAAGGTTCCATACAATCTCTACAGTTTTTGTTGCTAAAGGTAAAGGTAAACCAAAAGCGGACAGCGATGCTAAGAGTGTGAAAATATTTAATGAAAAAAACTTACCTCAAGAATTTGCTTTTGACCACAAACAAATTATTGCTGATTATCTAAACTGGAAAAAGAAATAAAACAGGTAAATTTGTAAGAAACCGTTTAGAAATAAAAAACCCCCGATACAAGTTGGGGGTTTTTTGTTTTAGGTAAAAAATTTTTGTATAATGAGATTTAAGGTAGCGTAAGAATAATGCAAAAAAATAATCTAAGACTGGCTGGATTGATTTTTTTTATCTATTTTCTCTGTTCCAGTAAAGTTTTATCAGTTGAAATCCTCTTCAATAAGGATTTTTTCTACCCCGGTGATACTCTTTCGCTTAAGATAGTCCAGAGTTCCGCAACGGAAACAACAGAAAAGATAAGATGTTCCTGGAATGGCGGTGAATACCCGGCTTTCCTGGTTAGCCAAGGGACAGCGAGAGCGTTACTCCCAATCCCGGGGAATAGTAAACCCGGTAAATGCGAACTTGTGGTTTACACTCCGCAAGAAGTTGAGAAAAAGTATCTCATTGAGATTAAGGCAAAAGAATTCCCCGAAGAAAGGGTTAGCTTTTCTCTGGAAAAAATGAAATTGCTTACTTTACTGGAAAATGAAAAACAGCGAGAACTTGTCCTGAACACTTTGAAAATGTGCAGCGAAAAACAGAACTGGCAGGGAAAATTTCTCCTTCCTACCTTAGGGAAGATTAGTAGTCCTTACGGGGTTCGCCGTTCTACAGAAAACTTTCATAAGGGTGTAGACATTTCAACACCAATTTATACCAGTGTATTTTCTCCTAATGCAGGGACGATTATCCTTGCTACTCAACTTAATCTCCAGGGTAATACGGTAATAATTGACCACGGACAGGGTGTAACTACGGTTTATTACCATCTTTCTTCTATTGCGGTGAAATCCGGACAGTTAGTGGAAAAAGGAGACAAAATTACTGCACCTCATCTACATTGGGGTTTATATATTCACGGTGAAGCCGTAGACCCTCTGGTCTGGTTAAACGAGGAATTTTGACTTGATGCACACGAATGAACACGAATAATTAAAACACACGAATGAAACACGAATATTCGCGATAATTCGTGTTCTCAACCGAAGTGAGGATTATTTTGTATGGTTGGTTACATTATTCGGCGAATAATTTTTATGTTCCCTATAGTTATTGGAATATCAGTGATAACTTTTTTAGTCATGCATCTTGCCCCAGGTAAACCAACTGAAATTGTTACTGAAATGCAAGTAAAAGTTGCTGCGGAGGCAAGAGAACGGTTAAAAAGTTTATACGGGTTAGATAAACCTTGGTACATACAGTATTTCAATTGGCTAATCCGGATAGTCCGTTTTGATTTTGGTAAATCGTTCAAAGATGACCGTCCGGTAATAAAAAAAATTGTTGAAC
>Ga0315312_1002542_pt1 | contig 12588 bp, 15 predicted proteins | sample TDP7_MG_FD_203629 | JGI IMG/M metagenome (GOLD analysis project Ga0315312, IMG submission 203629) | Freshwater sediment microbial communities from Lake Towuti, South Sulawesi, Indonesia - TDP7 | ecosystem: Environmental > Aquatic > Freshwater > Lake > Sediment | place: Indonesia: South Sulawesi... | reverse complement strand
TGTTACCGTTACTTCGACCACTCAGCACTTTGCAAGCGAGCTTTTTGACCAAATCTTAAGCCGCGGGCAAAACGATTATTACCTGGCCTTTGGCCCCGACCAGCAACATCTATGTGGGTTGGTGAGCATACCTGTCCACACAGCGGTTAGCTGGGTGAAGCAATTACTCGGCGACGCCGAGCCGCAAATACACGCCGAGGCCTTGCCACAAAGCTCGGCTTTATCGCAACTGGAAGAATCTCTTTTATTTGACATCGCCTGTTCAATCGTCCAGTCACTTTCTACCTGTCTATGTGTCCCTGCAAAAGCGGAGATTCAGCCGGCTAAGACAATTGTCAGAGGAAAGGTTCCTATCGAGTCACAGAGCATTGAAGAGATATGCAAGATTGTTTTGGGCATCGAAAAGGCCGTCCCTGCCGACGAAAGGAGCGCCGCAGTGAGTGAGGTTTACCCGCCAGACGGACGGCGGGTTTACCTCTTAATACCCTGCTGCAAGCTGACTCCTGTCGTGGGCAAAATCATAGAAACGGACGAAAAGTTATCGGCCCAGGATATTTCAAAAACGATATTAAATCATCTGCAGCAAATGCCGGTTTCTATTACGGTTCAATTGGCGGTCGCTGTGCTTAGTTTTGAACAGCTAATGAGCCTTCGTCCTTGCGATATATTGTTACTTGATAAAGTGATTGATGAACCGGTTGAATTGATTGTTGAGGGCCGAACACTTTTTCGTGGCTGGCCCGCAAAATCAGCCGGTCAGTACGCCGTAGTCGTGGACTAGTAATTACCAATTTCCAATTTCTAATTTCCAAAAGGAGCGTCGCATGGCAAAAACAGCTAAAGCCATAGAAGAAAAGACCGAAGAGGGTTCCCGCAAAGCGGGGTCCCAATTTGCTGGTGACGGACGCGAAGTATCCGCCACTGGCGGACAAAATCAACCTCCACAAGCCCCCGTTCCAGTCGGGGGTGATTCACAAGCTGATTCTAAAAAGCAGGTATCCGCCCAGCGGGTCGAATTTCCCGAGGCGGCCCCCGATCAAGTCAGGGGGGCCGAAGCTGCAGATTCGCCCGGCAAGTTGGACATCATCCTGGATATGAACATACCTATTACAGTTGCTATTGGCCGAACAGAAATGCCGGTCCGCCGGCTCCTGCAGCTTAGACCTGGCTCAGTATTGAAACTCAATAAACCAATCGATGCACCAGTTGATTTGTTTCTGAAGGATTCTTTGTTTGCTGAAGGAGATGTGGTGGTAGTAGATGAGCGGTTCGCCGTCAGAATAAAACAGATTATTGGTGCAAATAGAGAATCGCCAATCGCAAATGGCGAATCGCAAATGGCGAATCGCTAATCGCCAATCGCAAATGGCAAATTACGATAAGCGACATGCGATTCGCGATAAGCGATAAGCAATTGGCAGAAGGATCCGTAATGGCAAAATCCGGACAATCAAGTCGGGGGCATCGTGAACCGTCGCTCGTGGCCCGTGACCCGAGTGACGAGCGACGAGCGACGAGCGACGAGATACGTATGCCTCTGGCTTCCTGCAGCAATATTATTTTGGCTGTGGGCCTGGTGGCAGTCCTTGCTACCCTTATAATTCCCCTGCCTACGCTGTTAATGGATATGCTCTTGGCCTGCAGTATCTCATTGGCGCTAGCCGTGTTAATAATTACCCTATCGTCAAAAGAGGCCCTGGAATTATCTACCTTTCCTTCGCTGCTTCTTTTCGTGACACTATTTCGCCTCTCTCTCAACGTGGCCTCAACCAGATTGATACTTCTGCAGGCTGACGCTGGCAAAATCATCCAGACCTTTGGAGAGTTCGTTGCCGGCGGAAGTTTTGTGGTCGGCCTGGTAATCTTCTTAATCCTTGTGGTTATTCAGTTCGTTGTCGTCACTAAAGGTGCTGAGCGAATAAGTGAAGTGGCTGCCCGTTTTACCCTTGATGCCATGCCGGGCAAGCAGATGGCTATTGATGCAGACCTAAACGCCGGCATTATTACCGAGGCCCAGGCCAATGAACGCAGAGCCAAGATTGTAAAGGAAAGCGAATTCTACGGCGCAATGGACGGCGCCAGCAAATTCATCCGCGGCGACGCCAAAGCCGGTCTTATAATTACCGCGGTCAACATCATCGGCGGCATAGCTATGGGTTATTCTCGCGGTATGGCAATCGCCACTGCTGTAAAGACCTACTCTATCCTGTCCATCGGCGATGGCTTAGTCAGCCAGATACCCTCAGTGATAATCTCTGTCAGTTCTGGCTTTTTGGTGACCAAAATCTCCTCCAGTTGGAGTGTCGGCCAAGACTTATCCAGGCAGTTCCTTAAGACCAGCCAGCCGTTAATGACAGCAGCTTTCATCATTGCCTCGATGGCGTTAGTACCCGGCTTACCAAAGGTGCCTTTTCTATTGTTGGCCACTGGGACCGTCCTGATTGGACGAATGGCAGCGAAATCCGAGAAGGACCGCCAGAAACCCGTTATGCCTACAACCACAAAGGCTGAAAGAGAACCAGTGGAACAGCTTCTGGAGGTCGATAGAATTTCGGTACATGTCGGCGTGCGACTGATTAGTATGGTGGACCCTCGTAAAAGCAATACCATCTTTGAGCGTATTGGGGCACTGCGCAAAGGTTTTGCCCAGCAGTTAGGTATTATTATCCCGCTGGTGCGCCTGCGCGACGATATAAATCTTGAGGGGCGTGCTTATGAGATTAGACTCTGCGAGATACCGGTAGCAAAGGGGCGGTTAGAACCCGATATGTATCTGGCGATGGACCCCGGCACCGTCCAGAACAAAGTAGAAGGTATTGAAACTACAGAACCTGTTTACGGCTTACCCGCTTTGTGGATTACACGCCAGAACAAAGAAAAAGCCGAATTAAACGGATACACTGTGATTGACCCAGAATCGGTCTTTATTACGCACCTGTCCGAAACACTCAAGAAACACGCTGATGAATTGTTGACCCGCGAGGATGTGCAGCTTCTTGTGGATCGACTGCGCAAGAATCAGCCGTCATTGGTCGGAGAAGCAGTTGGTGCCGATGGAACGGTGCCTATTGGATTACTTCAACGTGTGCTTAAAAACCTGTTGCGGGATGGAATACCGATTCGTGAATTAACCGTCATACTTGAATCGTTGTCAGAACACGCTTTAAAAACTAAAAACACCGCTGCTTTAACAGAATTAGTTCGAAAATCTCTAAGCAGAACTATTACCGAGCAGTATAAAGACCAGAGCGGCAAAATTTCGGCTATAACCCTGGACCCTGTATTCGAACATCAGATAACCTCCGCTTTGCGACAGGAAGCAGACCAGATAACTCTGGCTTTACCTGCCGAGGTAGCGATGCAGATCAGCAGAAAAATCGCACAAGCCTGGAAAGCGGCGATGGACCAGGCCAAAGACAAGGTGGTTTTGCTGTGCGATTCGAGGTTGCGTCCGCCACTGTCAAGCATGTTATCACGAACGCTGCCCCAGCTGCCGGTGGTAGCTTATGACGAAATCGTGCTGGGAACCGAGGTAGAACCAATAGAAACAATAACTATCGGGTTCCCGCAGGGCGGGGTCCCTCAGCAGGCCGAATCTACTGCAGCAAAAAAACAAGAGCTGGTCGGAGTTTCATAGAAAGAAGTGACTAAAGTGAGCTAAAGCTTGCCCGCCTTGGGCGGGTGAGCCTAAAGTTGGAAAAAAATAATAAATAGTAAATAGAAAATAATAAATTGGTATGCCATTACATGTTCGCTCAATTGCGGTTAGCAGCGCTGTGATATGCTTTTTCGGCTTGAGCTTTATTAGCTGGTTCAGTGGTCTTTCGCCATTTACTTGCTGCAGGCGGGCACTGGCAGGTGCAGTAGTTGCATATATTGCAGTTAGTTTAGCGGTAAGAGCAATTAATGCTATTTTGACCAGTGCAATGATTACGAGCCAGATGAATAAACAGAAGGATAAGGCTGGTGACAGTAAAGACTGAAAATATTCCTGCTGGTTCGCGTCCCGCTACGGTCTCAGCTAGCGCCTCGACGAGCAGTGCGGTGGCTCAGCAACAGCTTGTAGAAGACGACACGGAGCATCTAAAGGCTGCTTTGCTGCGGAAGTATTGCGGGCAAAAAAAACCCGCCAGAGGCTACCTCGATGATGAGCAGATAGCCAAGTTTCTGCCATTGGTTCATAAAATAGCTCGCCGAGTGGCGATATATCTTAAGCCGCCGTTATCTTTTGAGGACCTGGTCTCAGCAGGCACCGTTGGATTAGTTAAAGCTGCCCGCGATTTCGACCCATCTTTTCAAACTGAGTTTAACACTTATGCCTATATCAGGGTAAAAGGAGCCATTCTTGACGAGTTAAGAAGTTTGTCTTTGCTGCCTGCAAATCTTAACAAGCAGGTTCGAAACGCTCGTCAGCTCTGCCAAAAAATCGCTATCGAGACAGGTGCCGTACCCAGTGATGACCAGATCGCTTCGAAACTTGGAATAACGGTTGATGAAGTTTACCAACTTTTTGAAAATGCTCGTGCCCAGCATTTTGTCTCAATAGATGACTTTACCGAGGCCCGCCTGCCGGACGGGCAGGGGCAATCCTCACTGGGTCAGCATCTAACAGCTCGTCCTGGCCCGCCTTACGTCTGGCGGGCTGGGCGGGACACAACCAGTCCAGATAAGCATATCGAGCGAGCTGAGCTAATAGATAAACTAACGCAGGCCATACAGCAGTTGGACCAGAGGCGACGGCAGATTATTTTGCTTTATTATCAGCAGCATCTAACCATGAAGCAGATAGCGCAGCTTCTTGCGATTACTGAATCCCGCGTCAGCCAACTGCACGCAAGTGCTATATTCAATTTATCTATAAAATTGAGGCAATGGAAAGATGGCGGATAACGATTACCACATAATAAAGCCGGTAGAAAATTTACAGAATACCGCAGGTTTAGCCGGCGTAAAACGCCGCGAAGAAAGAAAGCGTCGGCGAAACTTACCCGGCCAGCACGAGCAGGAACGTGAAGCCGCCGAAGGCGGACTGAACGAGTCTGTGGACCAAGAGAACCGTGGCAGTAAACCTGCAGATGATGAGGGAACCCGCCCTGCGGGAACCCAAAATGACCGGCATTCTATTGATTACTGTGCTTGACTCGATATTTCGAGTAGTGAAAGGTAAATTATAAATGGCTGAAACAGTGGGACGAATTCTTAAAAGCGAGGAAGTTAAATTCGAAGGCCGAATTCAACTTAATGCAGCCCGGCCTCAGTCCAGCACTCGCCTTGGGCGGGCAGCCCAGGCGCGCATCGTAGAAAACCATCCCGAATTTGCTATTATAGAAATAACCTGCTGTTGCGGTGCAAGAACGTATTTAAGATGCCAGTACGCTGGCGAGGTGCGTCAAAAAATCAAAGATTAAAAATCAAATTGATGATTGGAGAAAAATGATGCAAGCTTACAAAAAAATAATACTTTTACAGGCCTTATTACTAATAACATTTCTGCTATTGGGCTGCTCGCCGTCACAACGCCGGGGTTCCCGCTCAGCGGGGTCCCAGGTGAATGTTGCTTCTGCACCTCAATCTATTGACCAGCAGCAAGATAGCTCTGTGGCGAAAAGGTTTCGGGAACCCGCTATCCAAGGCCAAACCGCGGTAGAATCCGCCATAGAATTATCACAGAAGTACGCCACACTCTCCGAGGAAGCATCTGTGCTGCGCAGGCAGAATCAGGACCTTATCGCCGAAAACCGCCGGCTCAAAGAGCAGGCGACCTTCCTTGACGCTACATTGAAGCAAACACAAAAGGAATTAACCGAAGCAAATGACCTTCTGATTGAGATGCGTATCGAGCTGAATAACTGGAAAACCGATGTTCTCGGCTTCCGAGATGAGATGCGAGAGGCTGAAATAGCTCAATTGGAGGCCCTGCTTAAGATACTTAAGATTCTCGGCGGAGAGGTTAAGAGGGACCCCGCTTCGCGGGAATCCACTGAATCTGCCCAGGCTGAGAATGAAGCCTCAATTGCAGAATCATCAGATGAGCCGGCTCAGCCTAAATCCCAGGAAACTTCAAATAAGGGTAAAACAAATGAATAGTCTCGAAAAACAATGCAAAAATCAAAAACTAACACGAAGTGTTATCCTGAGGCAAAGCCGAAGGATCTGGACAACGAATAGGAGATTCTTCGCTTCGCTCAGAATGACAGCAAAGCTGTCAAATTTTTCATTTTGCATTTTGTTTTTTGAGTTGCTTATTTTTCTGTCCGGCTGCCAGTCCCATATAGCTTCTGCGCCGAAAGCGGACTGTTATTATCTAAATCCGGATAAAGCTCTGTGTACCGTTGGCAGAGTTGCTATCGTTGAGTTGGGCAACGATTCCAGTTTCCCCCAAATTTCTGCTTGTTTAACCGAAGCACTTTTTCTTGCGCTGCAGAAGAAACAGATTTTCGGCCTGACGATGGTTCGCCAGGACGAGCCTACATGGCGCAGCTTGCAGTTGGATTTGGACTCAACCTACAGCCTGGAACAATTATTAGCAATCCGTAAGACATTAAAATGCGATGCAGTATTGGTGGGCACTATTACTCAATATAAGCCTTATCCTCACATGGCTATTGGTCTTCGCATGAGGCTTTTGGACCTAAAAGACGGGCAGTTGCTATGGGCTCTGGAGCAAGTTTGGGATAGCGCCGATAAAACCACCGAATCTCGGATAAAAAACTATTTGCAGAGTCAAATGCGTTCCGGTCTTACGCCTTTGCGTGAGCAGTTGATAGTTGTTAGCCCACTTAACTTTATCAAATTCGTAGCTTATGAGGTAGCTGAAACATTACAGCCCCGCCCCAATTGAACTAATCGCGAAGGGCAAATCGCAAATTGCGAATGGCAAATCGACAAGAGACATGCGACAAGCGATATGCGATAAGCGACAGGCCGACGGACAATTGGGGCGGGGGAAAAGGCGAAAAATTCGGTAAAAGACTTAAAGTTTTGTAAAAAACGTGCGAAAAGGATTGTAAAGTAGTTCGTAGACCATGAACTAAAATGGTGATGTAATGATAGATAAAATAGAGCCCAGACAGATTCATCCGCCTTTGGCGGATTCGCAAAATTCCTCGCCCAACCAGCCTGGCGCAGCTTCGACTGCCCCAAACAATAGCGAGGATGTGTCTTTACAGGTCGATTATGCCCATTTAATTAACCAGGCTACGCAAATCCCGCAAACTAATATCGAAGCGGTCCAGAAGGCACAAGAGTTGTTACAGTCCGGCCAGCTTGAAAGTCAGCAAAGAATTCGAGAAGCCGCAGAAAACATCATAGAATCTGGTATCTAAGACTAATTTATGATTTATTATTTACTATTTATTATTGCTCAATTGTAAATATTAAATAGAAAATAGTAAATTAAATCTCAAACATAGCAATCAAGAATCTGTCCCGTTAGGCCCGCCTCTGGCAGGATCCGCCCATGCCAGACATTCACAGCAACAATCCGCCTCGGTGGATCACCGCTGCGGTGCTCGTTATTTGGACGATGTGCGCTAACTTTTGAATTGATGGCTTTAGCGAGGGGAACAGATCTAACAACTTTGCATGAGATTCGCTTCGTCATTCAACCCAGCCTCCATTTGATGTAATATTATGGTAACAAATTCTAATAATTAAATCAAGCAAAATCGCACCACCATTAGCTGCGCAACTAATACTGTTTCTGTTTAAGGTGATATTGTCCCCATAAAGCGATATTATAGGACAAAGAAACTTATGTTATGGACACAGATGATGCTGTGGTTAAAATATTTCACGTGAGTTTTGGATTTAGAATGATTTTAAGGGCCTACCGATGCAAATTATTGCCAAATGCCCCAGTTGTAGTAACAATTGGCTTTTAGATAACAGTGCAGCGGATAAAAGAATAAGGTGTCGAAAGTGCGGCAAGTTATTCAAAGTCCCGGAGCTTGCCAAGCTACCAAAGGCAGTTAAGGTCATAAGACAAGCCAAGGGCACGATTTATGTAGATCAAGCCGGCAAAACCTATGGCTAAAAGGTCTTCCTAAAGACTTTTTTGCTTTTCCTCTTCTGATAAAGGCTCATTCAATGAGCCGGAGCGGAAGCCCTGCAAATCTAAAGTTATAAACTTAAAGCCTAACGATTTTAATTTATTGACTATTTTTGTGCGGGTCGGCTCGGCTGTAACTTTCTCGATATCTTGCGGATTAACTTCGATTCGAGCGATAGTATCGTGATGGCGAACGCGAAATTCAATCAGGCCCAAGGCCCTCAAAAAGTCCTCTGCCTGCTCAATTTGCTTTAGCCTTTTCTCTGTAACCTCCAGTCCGTAGCTGATTCTCGAAGCCAGGCAGGGTGAAGCAGGCATATTGGCAGTGGGCAAATTCAATTGCCTGCTTAACCGGCGGATGTCATTTTTGGTGAGTTTAGCTTCAGCTAACGGCGAGCGGATTCCAAAAACTTTCATTGCGCGGTTGCCGGGACGAAAATCGTCAAGGTCGTCATAATTAGTGCCGAATATCACGTGTTTGTAGCCTTGCTTCTTGGCCAAATCCAGAAGAATCCTGCAAAGATGCGATTTGCAGTGGAAACAGCGGTCGGCTTTATTGGCGACAAAGTTCGCATCGGCAAGTTCGTCTGTGTCGATGGTCTGCAGTCGAACGCCAAAATCTTTGGCGTTTTTCGTTGCTCTTTGCAGGATATGCTTTGGCTGGACGACCCCTGCGCTTATACACGCAAGGACATTCTTGGTGCCAAGTGTATCGACTGCAACTTTAAGCAAAAACGTGCTATCCACCCCGCCGGAATATGCGACAACAACCTTTTTCATCCCTCTTAAAACCTTTTGCAGCGAACTAAATTTATCTTGCAAGGCCATAAAAATATTACGTTTGCGACTGTGATATTGCTTGCTGGAGAAGCTCATTCAATCTGAGCCGAGCTGCCCATTTTTTTAAATACTCAAAGTCGAGGTTTTTTCTCTGCACAGCCAGAACGCCCAATACATCCGACCACTGGCGTTCTGATGTGCAGCCAGTTTGGTTGTACCACCTCAGCTTCAACAGGATTATGTCTTCGGGTGAAACAAAGGAAAATGGTTTTTCAAGTGACTCACCGAGGTTTATTTTTCTACTTCTTGCCAGCATCTGCTTCTCAAAATCGTTATCCGCCGCAACGAAGATATCGATTTTGAAAGAGGTCACAAGATGAATAATATTAAAGCTGCTGCGAGATTTTAGGGCTTGATGCATCGCGTGCTGACTGATGTAGAAATCGTCTTTTAACATATCATAGAACTTATCAGCAACGTGGTAAAAAGATTGGACGGTAATATCTGTATCCTGAGTAAAACGCACTATTCCATAAACTGAGCTTGCTTTAGAACCTCCAATAGCATAAATAATATTGAGCTTGCCAAAGACATCTGTGAGCTTTTGAAGTACCTGTAGCTCTTGAGGATTATCCATCCTTTATATTCCCATAGACTTCGTTGTAGAGTTTTTCGCCAAGATGTTGTTTTCTCCAGATTTTTAGTACTTCTTCTTCCGTAGCTGACGGATTTAGCATTTTAATACCTGCCATTGCAAGAATTCGGCCCATCTCGCAGGCGTCAAACACGAGCTCCATTTTTTTAGCAGGCGACATCATACAATACAATTCATACTGGAATTCACGTATCTCTTTTGGTGTATCGTTCATTGTCATTGTTTGCAAAACCTTCTATAGCCAAAAAAAGCTGGACCGTTTCTGTTCATAAAGCCGATGGAGGGACTCGGACCCTCAACCCCAGCTTTACGAAAGCTGTGCTCTACCGTTGAGCTACATCGGCTAAACCAATCGGTATCATACCAAACCAACGGACGGCATGCAATGCATGACCGAAAAACCCCGCAGTAAACTGCGGGGCTAAATATTTAGCCCCCCAATTTATTGGGGGGTTCGCCCCACCCCCAGTTCCACTGGGGTTTTTTATTTCAATCAAACCACTCGTCTTTGGGGTCAAAGGCGGGGATGCAGGCGTTGACGATTCGCATTCTGCCGATAGCGCGATGCCGACAGCCTGGCTTAATAAAAATCGCGGTCAAAGGTCTTACAGGTACCAATTTTCCGTCAAGTTCAACGGCACCATTACCTTCGAGAACCAGGTAAATCTCTGTGATTTTCTTATGATAATGAAGTTTGGCCTCCTCTGCGATTTCAACTATGTGCAGCGTCGCCACCTTGTTGTCTGGGCTGGCAAAGGCCCGCTGGGTGTAGCCGCACGGGCAGCTTTGCACGTCTATTTCATCGAAATGTGCAATCATATAATTTGCCATATTCTAATCCCCAAAAAGTCTATTGAATTCTCAATCGGCTTTGTGTATATTCTGCCAAAAAGCAGCAGTTTAATCAAGAGCATAAAGAGGGACCCCGCTTTGCGGGAACCCAACTTGTAGGAGAGTAGTTACGATGAAACCGAAACCTAACGCAATTGTGGCCCAGTCCGGCGGGCCTACCGCAGTGATAAATTCAAGTGCCTGCGGCGTAATCCAGGAAGCAAAGAAATCCGGCAAAATCGGCCGTGTGATTGGTGCGGTCAACGGCATCTTAGGCGTACTAAAGGAAGAGCTTTTCAACCTATCGGCTGAAAGACCAGAAACCGTCGAGCAGCTTAAGCAAACACCCGCAGCGGCCTTCGGCTCATGCAGATACAAGCTAAAATCGCTCCAGGACTCCAAAGCAGATTTCGACCGGGTGCTTGATGTCTTCAAGGCCCACGATATTCGTTACTTTTTCTACGCAGGCGGCAACGACTCGATGGATACAGCCGACAAGGTCAATAAGTTAGCCGCAGATGCCAGCTACGAGCTGACCTGTATCGGTATTCCCAAAACGGTGGATAACGACCTTGCATTCACCGACCATTGTCCGGGCTATCCCAGCGTGGCAAAGTATGTCGCCACCTGTGCTATGGAGGCAGGCAGAGATACCGAGGCGCTATATACGACGGACACCTGCACCATTTTAGAAGTGATGGGAAGAGACTCTGGCTGGATAGCAGCAGCAACAGGCCTTGCGCACCGTAGTGACGAAGATGCGCCGCATCTTGTTTATATGCCGGAGGCAGCGTTTTCGTTCGAAAAATTAGTCAACGACGTCCAGGAAGTGCTCAAGGAGTTTGGCAGAGTCTTTATAGTTGCAGGCGAAGGTCTCAAGGACGATAAAGGCCAATATATTACTGCTGACAGCGGGGCGTTCGCTAAAGATAGCTTCGGCCACGTCCAGTTAGGCGGAGTTGCTGAGATGCTAAAGGCCGTCATCGAAAAAGAGGTAAAAATAAAAGCCCGATGGAATAAGCTCGGCACCAATCAGCGTAGCGCGATGCACTTTGCGTCCCTGACCGATGTCAAGGAGGCGTATATGTGCGGCAAAATGGCCGTAAAGTATGCGCTGCAGGGAGTCAACGGCAAGATGGTGACATTGGTTCGCGAAAAAGGCCGAAAATACAAATGCACCACGGGCCTGGCAGAATTGCGCGATGTCGCAAACGGCGAAAAGAAAGTGCCGCGTGAATTTATAAACGAAAAGGGTAACCATATCACCAAGGCAATGCGTGATTATCTAAAGCCGCTTGTGCAAGGCGAAGCGCCCGTAAAAATCGGTGAAGACGGCCTGCCTGTATTTATGCGATTCAAACGAAAACTTCTGGAGAAAAAACTACCAAAATATATGTAATACCACAAAAATATTTAGCCCCCCAATTTATTGGGGGGTTCAACTCCCAAAAGGAACAAAGGAAATGAACAATCTGTTCAACGTCGCGGGCAAAGTTATCGTCATTACCGGCGCTGGGGGAGTCCTGTGTGGTACGATGGCAAAGGCATTAGCCAAAGCTGGTGCAAAAATCGCCGTGCTGGATTTAATCGAGGCTGCTGCAGAAAAAGTCGCTAATGAAATAAAATCCAATAAAGGCACCGCGATTGCAATCAAATGTGATGTGTTAGATAAAAAAAGTTTGGAAGCTGCAAAAAAGAAAATCAATGCCAAACTCGGCCAGATCGACATACTGATTAATGGCGCCGGCGGCAATAAGAAAGAAGCCACCACTTCGCCGGATTTACCTTTTTTCGATTTACCTGCCGATGCGGTGCGGTTTGTATTCGACCTGAATTTCATCGGCACGCTTCTGCCGACACAGGTCTTCGCTAAGGGAATGGCTGAAAAAGGCGCCGGCATAATACTAAATATTTCCAGTATGAGTGCTTTGCGTCCCTTGACTAAGGTCCCTGCATATTCAGCCGCCAAGGCAGCGGTGAGCAACTTCACGCAATGGTTAGCAGTGCATGTCTGCCAGAACTACTCCAAGGACATCCGCGTCAATGCAATTGCACCGGGTTTTTTCCTGACCGAGCAAAACCGATTCCTTTTGACCGATGAGAAAACCGGCAAGCTGACCGACCGCGGCAAAACGATTATCGAGCATACGCCGATGGGCAGGTTCGGCCAGCCGGAAGAGCTGATTGGAACCGTTATGTGGTTGCTGAGCGATGCAGCGAAATTTGTCACCGGAGTAGTTGTACCGGTCGATGGCGGCTTCTCAGCCTTTAG
>Ga0315312_1002541_pt1 | contig 12596 bp, 22 predicted proteins | sample TDP7_MG_FD_203629 | JGI IMG/M metagenome (GOLD analysis project Ga0315312, IMG submission 203629) | Freshwater sediment microbial communities from Lake Towuti, South Sulawesi, Indonesia - TDP7 | ecosystem: Environmental > Aquatic > Freshwater > Lake > Sediment | place: Indonesia: South Sulawesi... | reverse complement strand
AGACCGGCCTATTCCCCGCGTTCGGTTGCCCTGCGCGGGAAGCCGCAACTACATGGTGAACGAGCAATTACCACGTATGACACCTTTCAGTCATATAGATCAGCCAGGCTTATCCTGGTAACCAGAGCACACAGAGGTCACCGAGAATAAATTGGAAATTCCAAGCACGAATCCCGCGGTACGTGGGACTAAACAGATCCGAATGTTCAAAATTCAAATAAACCAAAACAAAATCTTTTGGGGTTTCGAAATTAGGATTTTGAATTTGTTTCGAATTTCGATATTCGGATTTAGATTTTTTTCTCTGTATTACTAACTTGCAAACTCTTAAAATTTTATTAACCAAAAAATCTGCCCCCCCACCCTCACCCTCCCCCTCGAGGGGGGAGGGTAGGGAGGGGGTGAGTTTGGTTGCGGCGATGCCGCGCTGCGTACTCCGTGGCTAATCGTCGTTATTTCCTTTTCTCCAGCGCCTTCAGGGCTTCTTCCATTTTCTTCAACTCCTCCCCATACCCTCCCCAGTTTCCCTGGCGCAGAAGCTCCTGAGCTTTGCGGTAGTGGGCCAAAGCTTCACGCGCGATCTGCCTTTCGGATTTCTCCCTTTCGGGAGCAACTGCCAAGGCCACTTTGGGAGCTTCTTTTTCTTTTATCAACTCACCCCCAAAGACCCGCTGCAAAGAAATCTCTAAATTCTCCTCCATGGCCACGGAGTTGCCGTAGGCAATAATCACTCTTTTCAGCTCTGGCAGGGATCCTTTTTCGGCCGATAAATAAAGGGGTTCGACATAGAGGATCGATTTCTCGATGGGAATGGCCAGAAGGTTGCCGCGAATCACCTGCGACCCCCGCTGGTTCCAGAGGGAAAGCTGCTTGGAGATCTCGGCATCCTGGTCGATCCGCGCCTCGATCTGCCGCGGGCCGTAAACTAACTTCTGCTTGGGGAAGATGTATACCACCACTTCTCCGTAGTGCGGCATATCACAGCGTGCGGCCATCCAGGCCGACATATTGTCCTTTCTGCTGGGGGTGAAGGGGAGGAGGAGAACAAACTCTTCTCTCTTCCCATCCGGCAGCCTCATAATTGTGTAGTAGGGTTCCATCTCCCGCTCTCCGCTCTGTCCGGGTCTCCGGGGAATGGACCAGAGGTCTTCTTTGTTATAGAAGACCTGGGGATCCTCCATGTGGTAGGTACTGTACATTCTCGCCTGGATAGATAGGAACCCAGGAGGATATCGGATGTGGCTGCGCAATTCTGGCGGCATCTCCTCTATGGGTTTGAAGACGCCAGGAAAAATCTTGGCATAGGTTTGAATGATGGGGTCGGAGGAATCACTGATATAAAGCTGCATCGAACCATCGTAAGCATCCACCACAGCCTTGATCGGGTTGCGGATATAATTGCCTAAATTGCGGTAGGGTTCGGAATAAGGGAAGCGGTCGGTCAGCGTGTAGCCATCTAAGAACCAGAGAAGCCGACCTTCTGGGGAAATGACCAGGTAAGGGTCATGATCCAGACGCAAAAAAGGAACTACCCGGCTGACCCGCTCGCTGATCCGCCGATAATACATTACCCGGCTTTCACTGGTAATATCATCTGAGAGCAGGATGGTGAAAGAGGCAAAACGAAAGACGAAAATCAGCTTCCTCCAGAAAGAGAGGGGCACCCCACCCTTTCCTTCATATCGGGTGTAAACATTCTTATCACCCACGGGGTAATCAAACTCCGGTCGCTTGGTCCGGACAAAGACATACTCGTTGGAAGTCTCTCCGTAGTAAATCTCCGGGCGGGTGATCTTGATGTTCGCTGAGGGGACTGGAGGGATATCCTTAATGAAGAATTCCGGCAACCCTTCGCGAGAGATGCGATTCACCGGCCCCAGAACAACCCCATAGCCATGGGTATAGGTCAGGTGTTCGTTGACCCACGTTCGGGCTGGCAGAGCCGGGTAGGAAAGCTCCCGGGGGGAGAGCATGACCTGCCGATATTCTCCATTGATATTGTATCGGTCATTATCCACGTCTACGAACTTGTAATAGGTACGAATCTCTTGCAATTGCCCGTAGGTCGTGAGCAGGGGCGCGTGGTCCCAGAGGCGGATGTTCTTGATGGTCAGGTCGTTTCGTCGCAAATCTTCCTGGGTCAGGCTCTCCTCAGCCGGAAACTCTCGATCCTCTACAGAATCCAAGCGGTAGGCCATCCGGGTGTACTTGATGTTCTTTTCCAGAAAAGGTCTTTCCAGAACAATCTCGTTCGGGACTACGATAAATCTCTGTACCACAGAGGGATAAATCCCTCTCCCTATGATAATGACTGCAAAAAATGCCGCGATCCCCACAGCCGGAAGCCTCCAGTCTCGGCGAAAAACTAAGAAGAGAATGGTCAGGCCGCAGAAAACCGTGACCCCCATCAATAGCTTTAGGATCCACAATTGGGTCGTGACCTCGGTATAGCCGGGCCCAAAAACCACTCCTCGCTTGGTGAAGAGGATTTGATACAGCTCTAACCAGACTCCCCACGTGCCCACAAAAAATATGGACGCAACTAAAATGGCCAGGTGAGTTCGGGTTGCTGGGGCAATGCGCAAGGTACGTGGTGGAAGGAACTGGAAAGACCGGCGCACAAAGTATATCAGGGCCGTGGCGATCGTGGCTAAGATGAGGACGGCCATCAGCCACCCGTAGAGATACTTCAGAAAGGGAAACTGAAAGACGTAGAAGCCGATGTCCTTGTTGAATAGCGGGTCAGAAACGCCAAAGGGCGTAGAATTAAAGAATCGCAAATAACCCTCCCATTGAGCTGAACCGCGAAGGGCAGCGATTAAAGAGAAGAGAAGGGAGCCAAAGAGAATCAGGGGCCCGAGGGGTGAATTCCCGGCTTCCCAGGGCGGTATGTGGATCAGTTCATTTCTGTCCACCCAATAGCCCCGGGAGGAAAAGCGGTTGGCTAAAAAAAGGTTCAGGTAGAAGATGATAAAGAAGGCCACGCCGAAGAGGGCCGCCACTTTCATCTGGGTGACAAAAGTGACCGTAAAGATAGCTTCGTATCCTACCTCTTGGAACCAGAACCAATCTGTCACTAACTCGATACCCCGCCAGAGGAGCATGAGTATGAGCAAGATGCCGATGAAAAGAATTGCCCCCATGGCGCTTCGTGTTGGGGGAACGGGCGTTCCGGGCGTTCTCCTTGGGCTCATTTTCTGTTCTCCTTGATAAAAGATTTGATTTTTTATCTTCCGGGTTTGGGCATCCGCAGAATGAAAATTATGAGAAAGTATACCAGAAGGCCATCTTCTTCACAATCGTCTTTTTTGCCTTGACAACTGCTAAAATGCTCCGCTACATTACCACCTTAGAGCATTTTGGCCATTTCAGCCATTTTAGGCACTTATTTATGTTCATTGCCATCGACGGATATAACTTCCTCAAACAATCTCCAGATTTGCGCAGGCTCGAGCAGATCGAGCTCCAGAAGGCCCGCGAGAGGCTTATCGAAAAATTGGCCCAGTACAGGCAGATTAGAGGGCATTCCATTACTGTTGTCTTTGACGGCGAGCAAGAAAGACGTTTGGCCGGTCAGCGCCAACGGTTGAGGGGAATCGACGTAATTTTTTCCAAACCTGGGGAAAAAGCAGATGATGTACTTAAGCGCCTTTCCGCAGAAAAAAGAGGAGGAATCACAGTGGTAACCTCGGACCGAGAGGTAGCTCTCTTTTCCGAAAAAAAAGGCGCAATCGCTATCCCGGTATCTGATTTTGCCCAAAAGATAGAGATGGCCCAATTTAACGCCCTTAAAGGGGGCGGGAAGGAGACGATTTATCCGGATCGATCTGTAGCTCCAACCAAGAAGGGGCCTGCCCATCGCCTTTCAAAATCTCAGCGCAAGGCAGCTGCGGCCGCAAAGAGATTATAGCTCACCATATTAGGCGCGCTAAACTTCTTGACTATCGGGATGGAAAGAGGTATTCTTCCTAAAGAAAAGGCCTTTTCCTTGGTGATCGGAGGATCGAGGGAATGGATACGCCAGCGGTCTCATTGGTATACAGCGATGAAAAATTTGAGGTTTGGGTCGATGCCGAAAAAGATAATATTACCCTGAGTATGACCGACCGGGGAGTGACCTTGCTATTCACGAAGGATGAATGGCTGGAGTTCCAAGAGGTCATCGGTAACATCATGTTGGAGGAGCAGGAAGCAGAAGAAACCTCTTAAATCTAATCTGAAGGGTTAGGTGGTAGGCACCATGAAGGTTGATAAACTCCAACTGCTGAACACTGTCATCTACGCCCGGAACATTCGACAGCAGATCATTTCTTCCAACTTCACACCCAAATCTGATTTCTATTGCATCAAGTGTGGCCAGAAGCGCCCTTTTGGTGGCGACCTGGCCATCCAGTATTACGGCAACCCCGGGGTCACCCTTTTCTGTAACGAATGCCTGGAAGAATTCGAGGAGAAGCTACGCCTCGACCTGGGGTTAGGGCTCTACCCTCATTGACGAACATTTGAGATCTCTGAAAAACCCATTTTTCTGTCACTCCCGCGAAAGCGGGAGTCCAGAAAGGCCCTGAAAATACTGGATTCCCCGCATCAAGTGCGGGGCAGGCTCTGCTGGAGTTTACCCCTGCGAAAGCAGGGGCAGGAATGATGAAATTATATCACACAGGCCTTTTTCAGAGATCTCCATTTCCTCTCTTGACAACCCCCGGGGAAAATGTTAACAAAAAACGAGTGGGCCATTAGCTCAATTGGTAGAGCAACTGACTCTTAATCAGTAGGTCGGAGGTTCGATCCCTCCATGGCCCACCATAATTTCAAAGACTTAGCTTATAGTCACAAATTTGACGCTCCTTCATGTAGACGCTTTGTAGACGGGAGGAAGGCCAAATTAAGGGAAGATTTAGAGATTCATGAATTCTGCCCGGTAGGAACGCAACAGGAAGGCCCAGGAGAAGACTTTTTACCTGGGGTAGGGTAATATAGGGGCAAGGGGAAGGCCGGGAGTGAACTTTCCTCATAGCCTCGTCAGGCCTGCCCAATTCGTTAAAGAAAAATATATCCGGTCCGTTGTAGGGCCTCCCGCTCTTCCTCAGTGGCGTCCAGGATCTCATACCCCGCTAAAACCGCCTCCAGCGTCCCCACAGGCTCGCCTTCAATCAATAAAACCGGCTGGCCATAGGAAGAGGCAGGGTGATCCGTGGAAAGCACAGCCTCTCCTTCCCAATTCTCCAATAATGGCGAATGCGATCTAAGCCTCATCGTTTCCCCCTTTCTCGACCAACTCAACCTCCCGGTCAAACAAAATTACCTCACCGTGCTCCGTGAAAATCCTCAGCATTTGCATATTTTTGAGGGTGATGACTGCCTGCACACGGCCAATTTTGTCATGGAAGAGTGGCGATATGCCCTCCCGTGGGAGAATCCTCACAAGGTCGCCTTCTCGGTATTTCATTTTGCCACCCTCTCAATCTACCAGCATCAAGAGGATGATGGCGAAAATGCCGCCCAGCGAGAGCAAGCCAAAGACCAGGGCTGTTTTCAAAAACTGAGACCCCGCTTGTCTCTCCCGCTTTTGCCAAATTCGGCCCACGATGTAAAGAGAAATGAACCATAGACCCACAAGGATGACAAAATTTCCTATCATGGTATCCCTCCTTTTTTCTTGCCCCGGAAGGAACACCATGGTATATTAAACTTGACGGCCCCTGCGGGGGTTGTCATGGAGCCCTGGTCAATCGCTTCGCGGCAGGAGACCCGGGCTCTTCCTTTTTTGCTACTCTTTGCCCCCCTTCTTTTTTCTTTTTCGGCGAGATTTTTTCTTTATAACAACCTCACAATCAATTGCATCCAATATTTTTTGAATAGTGGACCATTGGGGATTTCCCTTTTCTCCCAATATAATTGTAAGATTGTTTTCTAAAATTCCCGTTACTTTGCTGAGCCGATAATTACTCCAGCCCATTTTTGTCATAGCATCTTTTATTATTTTTCCAATTTTGTGCATAATTATTTTTAAAATAACCTTATTTTATAAAATAACTTCATTAAATTTGTTTGTCAACAAAAAAAATGAAGGCTATGTAAAAATATTGCCTTCCCCCAAACTCGCCTTATAGGGCGTTTTAGGAAGCCATTTTATCAGCTGCAACCCCCTAAAACCCCGGTTTGGCCGATTTTAAGCCGAAGGGGAAAAGCCTGGCCAATGGAAAAAGTCCTGTCCTGCGGCCTGTGGTTAAGCGGGAAGGCTTTTTCGCCAGGGTCTGGGCTTAGAGGTCAGGACGTTTCATAATTCTTTTGACTTCGCTTTTATGTATTATTGACATTCATTTCCCCACGATTCCCACCCTGGCATTTTTTGCCGCGCAAAAAGTTCCAAGTATTTTTGATTAGGATACATTTTTTCGATAAGCGAATGAATTTTGGGTTTTTCGCTATGTTTCTTTCTTCTCTCGTCAATAACCGAGGAAATTTTATTAGCCGCCGTTGGGGGCCACTGTTCCCCTTTAATGCCAACCAAAATTAATTCATGCTGTTGCCGGAAATAATATCCCATGCCTATTGTATGCTTAACCCATACGGCATTGGTTCTATACTTAAATCCCCAGGCGTTAATTACTTGCAACCCTTCTTCTAATTTTGGGTTTGGCGTCCATAGAAATAAAATGGCTTTATCGGCGAATTTCTTTTGAATGGGAATTGCGCAAATATCCCGTAAAGAGAGAGTTGGATATTTATTTTCCACTTTCCGACTATCGCTTATGGAATGTTCATATCGCCAAGGGGGATCAGCTAAAATTACATTGAATTCGTCTTCTGGAATGTTTGGGGTTTTTTGAGATAATTCAATCAATCTTTTTTCTCTGAAAATTCCAGATTTTATTTTTGCCAGTTGAGGATATTTTTTTACGGCCCTTGATATTTCTTTGCATTTGCTGACAGCCTGTTGGGAAATCCCCAGGTCCTTGGCTGTCCTTTTCTCAGTCCAGCCCTCGTCCGATTTACCACAGTGTAGTAAATCGGTAAACTGCTTCAAGCTGCCAATATTCCCACGTCCCCTTTCTCCTTCCAACCTTCTTTTTAACTCGTCATATTCGGCGACCGCCATGGCAGTTTCCAAATCTGTTAGATTTTTTCTCTTGATGTTTTCATGAAGAGAGATGAGGAAGGCCTTAAGGGGATTCTCAGCGGAAAGAGTAATCGTAGCCACTTCCTCGATTCCAAGTTCTTTAAGGGCCTGATATCGCCTTCGTCCTGCCAGCAACTCCCTATTTTCATTGACGGCCAAAGGGCATATGAGACCAACTTCTTCAATACTCTTTTTCAATTCTTCTATGTTTCCATGATCCCGACGTGGATCAAATTTAGTAATATTGGATAGCCTCATAATTCTCCAATATCGGGACGCAGGGCCGAGGCAGAGAATGACCTTTCGGTAGGATGGGCAGTCCTCCTCAGCCCCGCCCCGTTTTGACTTTCCCTGGTGATAACTATTTTTCCCATCCTACCTCAAAGGCCACCAGCCAGTCGCCAATAGTCCATTGCTTGGAGGACCCCCTGGGGGGAAGGAGGTAGACCCCCAGGGGGGGCGAACATGACCGCATCCAGTGGCATGACCTCGCGGCCATGGGTGAACCGCTGGACGGGTGAAGGAGGAGTAATGGACCGAGCTATTGACCCCGCCCGGAGGGGTAAAGAGATGCCCGAAGTTCGGGCATCTCAAATTCCCAAAGAAATTAGCACACAACGTCTTTCGGAGTTTCGCAAACTGGCCGAAATTCCATTTGCGGGGTAGCCATTTTCGCATGGCCAGGCGAGCGAGTCTTCAAAGTGGTAGCCGAATCCTGGTGGGCCGCCCATTGATGATCGCCCACCGCTCACCGGGCCCGCAAAAGCCATATTCCGTACCCTTAAGCTCTTCGGGGTCAAGCCCGGAGTGAATCATCCTTCGGCCTTGTCCTTCGGCATAAAACTCCGGTAGCTTTTTTCCCCCTGCCTTATTCTTTTCCAGAAAATAGAGCAGAACCTCTCCGAGTGCGCGAAGGAAAAAGCTTACTTCCCTTGTTGCCAAGCCTTTTTCAATCCGCATGGGCATCGGCAAAAGATGGGAGGATGACTCCTTATCTACGCCCCTGCGGAAAATTCTCCAAAGCCAGCTCATCACTTCTTTATAGTCTCCCGCGCGGGTGCCCCCTCGCGGCCAAGCTTTTCGATTTCCCTTTTCCAAAACGATGCGGTTAAATTAGTGACCATGGCGAGTTCATGGATAACCTGCTCTCTCTCGGCTGCGGGGATCTTTAACAAGGCCCTGGCCACCAGTTCGGCATCTTCTCTGCAAATGTTATGTAATAACTTCCCAAAATATTGCCCGATCATTTCGCCTCCTCCTTTCGGCCCAGATATTCTTTTACCAGGCTTTCCTGAATGGCATCCGTGTCCGGAATGTCAATTTGTCTCCACTGAACTTTCGAGGCCAAGAATCCGCCCATATTCTGCGAGATTCCAGACAAGCAGCTGGCAGCCCAGGCGCGAAGAAGTGGACTGATAAGTTTTGCGGAATCCTTTTTGACTTTTTCAAGTTCATGCTGGCAAATGCTATTCCAGAACGAGTGTCTTTTTCCGGCTACATTCTGCGCGAGTTTCTGAATTTTGGCTTGCTGATCTTGCTGCAGTTTGACAAGCTCGGTCAAGACATCCTCAGCCGCTTTGATCTGGACTTCCAACTTGCAAGTCATTGCCGCATTTTTCTCAAGCTCACTTTCTTCGAGCTGAGCAAGGGAGACCGCCTTTAAAATTCGGCTACGATCCTCGCGGCAATTTTGAAGCTGCACGCGGACGTTTGCAAGCCTTTCTTCGTCGGCTGTGATTCTTAGGGGGAGACAGTTAAAAAATTGCAGTGCCTCCTCATACGCCTTTTCCGAATCCAAAAGCTCACGTCTCTCTTTTTCTAATTCTTTTGTCATCGGCCCCCCCCTTCTTTTGACCTCGAAAAGATGCGAATCTGCCCATTGCGGTAGGCCTTCCAGAAAGCGTCTCGTCCTGCCTCCGATAAAAACCCTTCTCTCTCCCACGGCTCCTCTGAGGGAAATACGATCTCGTCGCTGTCATGGGTACTATATGGAGGGGGAATTTTCCGGTTGCCCTTTTTCGATATGTTCTTTCTCCGCTCAGCATCTGCTATTTCTTGGGCTTCATTCTCCTCCCGAATCTCCCGGTCGATTCTTTCGATTTTTTCTCTCACTGATTCCATTTTCTAATCCTCCCTTTTTAAAAATCGTTTATGGGCTTTCAATGACAAGAAACTTCGCCAAAAGTTCCGAACCAGTTATGCCTTCGCTAACCAGTTGCGCCGCAAAGGCTTCCACGTTTGCCTTTTCAAATGCAGCGAAGTTTCCGAAAGCTTGTCTTATGGAGCTTGAAAGACTCCAATGATCCCGCAACCGGTCAAGCAAGGTCAAAAGTGCATCCGATGGTAGCATAGTGATTTTCTCCTTTTTGATTTTTACTCAATCAGAAACAAACACCGCCGATTCAGATTGAGGTAAAAGTTTATGATGGGAATCACCGTCCCCTGGCTTCTTTCCGTTTCACCTCTACAATGTAGGTTATGATTAAACTATTAAAGAATTAACCGACCGCTGCTGTCTCTTTTCGAACTTTTTGAAAGATATTTTTTAACTCCACTCTTAAGATTCTCTGAATTTCCTTTTCCTCTTTGCCCCTCACCAAGGGGGCCATACGTGAAGCCAGGCCGCCGAGTTCGATTCCTAACAACATCCCAGCCGCAAAAGCCCTTTTAAACGCTTGCTCCAGGGTGATAAATTCTTGGTTCTTGGTCTTCATTCGGTTACCTCCTTCGTGTTTTTTTGATGCTGGAATTTCTTTTCTCATTTTCCTCCCAATTCTCCTCCTGGGGGTTGGGAAAGATTATTAAGAATTGAAAAAATTTCCTTGCGCAGGAGTTCGAAAATCTCTTTTGAGTCCGTCATGACCGCTAAGGGTTCAGAAAGTCGATGGGGCAAAATTAGGAATCCCTGTCTGGCCTCCGCCACGCGTGTTCTGAAAAATTTTAAACTTTCCTCTTTATAAACAAGCGAACCAGCCATAACCTCGGCCTTCATTTCTTCCAACTTCCGCCTCGCCCGCTCCCGGAGGAGCCGCTCCGCTCCGATGTCAAGGCTCTCTCCTTTCACCTGGCCGATGATATTTTTTTTCCACCAATGGAAGCAGGCCAAAAGAGGATATTTTCCGCGCGCATTGCGTGGCAGGCCCCGCCGCACCCACTGGGCAAGGGTTTTACGGCTCACTTCGTAAAATTGGGTCATTTGGTATGCATTCCAAGTATCTTTATCAAAAGATATCTTCATCACCCTCTCCTTTGTTACTTGTTACCCCCGAAAAAAGTTGACTCCTAATGAAAGCTCGCGGGCTTGCGCTTCGGGTTGGCTATGCCTTCTGAAGGACCCAACTCTTTGAAATCATTCCTCTTTTTTATATTTTCCTTCTTTCTCTCGGACAATGTAAAGAATCAGCTCTCCATCTCTTTCGCTTGCCGTTAATAATAATCTTCCGCAAGACCCGAGTTTACCGGTATAGAATATTTGTCCGTCTTTTTCTTCCCGCCTCCACAGGGTACTGAGTTTGATTAACTGAGATTCGCTATATTGTAAAAAGTTTTCAGACATTATATGTCCCTCTTTCGGCTCTTCGCGCCTCTTCAGCCTTTTTTAATGGTCGTTCAATGCCTCCCATAAAATCTTTGTTCATGTAACAAATAATTTCCTCCGCTTTTTTCTTTCCCTCTCCCTTCGGCCTTCGCTGGCCATTAAAGTTATATATGCTTCGGATTCCGGCCAGCCACTCTTTGGCCCGGATGCTGCAATGGTCCAGCTTTCGGCATCCTCGGCATTGACCCCATTTGCAGCTATCCCCATCGGGGGGGTCATCATGCCAAAACCTTTGTGCAGCTTGCCCTTCTTCTTTTTGTCTTACTGTTGCTTCGGCCTCAAGGCGGATGGCCCGAAACCGGTTTATCCGGGTGTTAAGATTGGCCAAGGTCAAGCGTTCCCCTGAAATGGCCAGGTCTTCAATGGCGTTATTGACATCATCTTCATCATGAAATTTAAGCCTTTGATGCAAAGCCTTTGCTGTTTCACTTTTGATAAGCTGACCTGTTAAAAGAGAATAATCTTTTAACTTTGCAGTAAAATTTTCCAAATCAATCATATATATTTCTGCCCCTCCTGCATCTTCAATTCCAGTTGGTCAAATTGCTTTCGCAACTTGGCCGTTGATAGAATATTATTTCCCCAGAATGAATCATTCTGAGACCAGAGGATCACTTTCTCAATGGCCTCTGGTTTTCTATTGTCTAAGTGAATCATTCGGCGAATTTCTTTTGCCCAGGCTTGGAAGTTTGGTTTTTTAAAGTCAGGTTTCCTTTCTGCGATTTTAGAGAAAAGCAATTTACTTAGTCGAAACTCGGGAGAGTCTTCGACAAAGAGTATTTTCTTTTTAGGAATAGGAGAAGGAGAAGGAGAAGGAACAGGAGAAGGGGCATTGCCATTTGTATGCTGTCCGCATGCGCCCTGCATAATGTCCGCATTATGTTCTTGTTTTTCTTTATCTTCTATTTTTATACCTCTGCGCTTTTTCCATCTCTTTTCAGCTGCATCTCTCGCCACCTTTGACCTCTCCTCAGAAAAATAGACATAGCGCTGGTGTTCTTTCCAATCATGAATCGAATAGATTCCGTTTTCGCTTCGCTCCAAAAAACCTGTATCAATTAGGGCTTGACAGAATTGTGCCGGATTTCCAGGCCATTGGGCATCAAGGGCAATGTCTGCTTCGTCCATCCCGGCCAGAATTCCTTTAGGCCGATTCTCGGCTGTTTTAATCCAGAGGTCTATTAAGGAAAGCACACCCTGGGCTCCCAAAAGGCTAAATAATTTTTTTCGCTTACGATGATTTGAAAACGATATGTCAATCCGAATATCCTCGTTCATTTTCCCCCTCGTCAGGAAGGCGGGCCAGGATGGACGAGGCATCCCGTTAAAGACCCGAGGGTCGCCCGCCATATTTTTTATTCATGTAATTTTCGATGTTGATGTTCGCGTCCTTTCCTGCAGGTATCTTTCCAGTGACTCTTGTGCATACCTTATCAACCTACCGACCTTTATGAATGCTGGACCGGTCCCGCGGACCCTCCAGGCTTGAAGGGTTTTCACAGACAATCCGCCCAAAGCCCGGGCAGCTTCTCGCTCGCGCAAAAGAGTCATATTGCCCTCCCCCTGGATAGTATTCCATCTTTATACTAAGAATTTTAGATTAGGCTGCAAAATATTGTCCAACGTGCGAAATCGGCCATTTCACGCGGGGAATTTTAGGAATAGATTATGCGGTATTCGGAAACTCCGGCTAACTTGGCCGGAGTTTCTTCGCTTGGTCTTCCAAGGTTGGAGTCAGGGTTGCAGTTTCGGCGGGAGAGAATCTTCGGGGTAAAGTTTTAAATATTCCTTTTTCTTTTTATCGGTCCAGGCAAGCGCGGGGTTGTTTCGAAAATCCTCTTCAACTTTTTTCCAAATCGGGCTTGCTAAATATAG
>Ga0315312_1002540_pt1 | contig 12597 bp, 14 predicted proteins | sample TDP7_MG_FD_203629 | JGI IMG/M metagenome (GOLD analysis project Ga0315312, IMG submission 203629) | Freshwater sediment microbial communities from Lake Towuti, South Sulawesi, Indonesia - TDP7 | ecosystem: Environmental > Aquatic > Freshwater > Lake > Sediment | place: Indonesia: South Sulawesi... | reverse complement strand
GCATGCTCAAGAAGGAGAAGCTGAAGGTCAAACCTGCCGAATTGCCCAAGTCCCTCAAGGAGATAGGTGAAGCCCACATGCTGCATAAGATCAGGCACGGCAGGGCTCCTCGCTCTTACATACACAAACTTGGAGGATTTCTGGAGGCTTGGGCAGCGACCAGCGGGGAGCCTAGGTACATACACCTCATCTCGAAGGGCCTCGGGAGGCGGGGCCAGCCTTTGGTCAAGCTCGAGGTGCAGGCGCTCGACCCAAGAATCATAACCCAGCCACTCATCGACGGCTCATATGCGACGGTAAGCATGTCGGGGACGCTCGTGCCTATCGAGGCATACCGCGATGTCATAGGGTTGCCAGTGGATATTGTCACGGCGCAATACCCCTCGCCATTTCATGAAAAAAATGTGCTCGCGCTAGTTGTCCGGGGAGTCACGACCAAGGAGACCTACCGCGGGCCTGAGATGTACGAGAAGCTCGCTGAGCGAATAGCTGAAGTTGCAGACGCCGTTCCAGCGAATGTCGGCGTCTTCACGGCGAGCTACGAGATCCTTGAGGGCCTGCTGGGCGCTGGGGCGGCCGACCGGATCAAAAAGCCTCTGCTTGTTGAAGAGCGCGAGATGCCGTCCTCGAAAAATGACCGTTTGATCAGGGATTTCAAGTCCCACGCTGATCGGAGAGGGGCCGTGCTGTTGGGCGTGCAGGGCGGGAGGAATAGTGAGGGAGGTGACTTCCCCGGCAACCAGATGAACGCCGTGGTCGTGGTGGGCATCCCCTACGGGCGACCGACAAAGCGGACTGAAACAATGGTCAATTACTACGAATCCCAGTTCCCCGGAAAGGGGAGGTTCTACGGCTACTACCTGCCCGCCCACAGGCGAATGTGCCAAGCAGCTGGTCGGGCCCATCGACTGCTCACGGACAAGGCAGCAGTCGTCTTCATGGATTGGCGGGTCGCGACGGCGTTTGTCAGGCGCAGCCTGCCCAGCTGGCTCGGGGATAGGCTTGAGGTCGTAGGGGACGAGCGGGGCCAGCTCTCCCGACGCCTGAAGGCATTTTTCGGTCAACGTTTGGACAATGGATGAGGTGTGCACGGCCGTGAAGTTGGGTTAGGAAAAGCTGAAGAGCCTGATTACCACTTGAACGACCACATTTTCCCCGCCAGCCTTCGTAACGGAGATGCTGCCTCGTCGGACGAACTCCCTGCTCGGATGCCCAACGTTTTCATGGAATGTCAGCGCTCCTTCATCATTGGTTAAGGCCACCGAGATCTCGAAGCCTGGCGGGCTGAGGTAACCGAGCGCGTTTTCCATCACCGAACGCAGGTACGGGCCTGGGACCGTTGGATGATCGAGCACGAGGTTCTCCGCAGCCGCCCTCAGAAAGCTGACCGTGTAGGGCTCGACCCAGGCCGTTTCGAGCGCCTTGTAGATGTGCTCGCACTTGAGCTCGAGCTGTCTATCCGTGGCTGCCTGTAGCGGTCGCAGGCTATAGGCATGCATTAGCACGGCGCCCAAAATTAACAGCGCGAACATAAACGCCATCGCTAGGATATCCGCTACGCCCATCTGGTTCAAGCGTGCCATGCGATCACGCCCAATTTGGCCAGCTGGAAGCGGTCACTGAGCCAGAGCGAGCATGCGACGACCAACGAACAATTTGTCCTGTTTTCAGGGGGCGCAGGGCCGAATGTGCGGTTCTCGCTTCCCTGATAACATAGGGATATTTGAAATTCGAAATTTTCTCCCCCGATCTCTCGCCTGAAGGTGAGGTTTTCCAGTCTATCCAGGTCGAGGACGTAGCTGTGCTTGTCACCGGTTTCATCGACGTGCGCGAGCTCATCGACGGCTAGATGGGCCACGATGGTGGAGGTGGCATCGGTGAGCTCCGCGAGCGCAGAGGTCGTCCGGTGTTGTCGATAGGCCGAGGCGGTAACTAGGATAAATGTGATGACCAAGATGCACGCGACGAGCATTTTCAGTATCTGCGTGAGGGTCATGTAGGCACCGAGGTCAGATGTTTTCCACTTGGATAAAATTGTCATCGAGCCCGATGGCCAGGGCATACGTACCTTGCCCGAGCTCCGGACCGACGATCGGCCAAGGATAGCCTTCCTCTGGAAAAGCCAAGTCATCTATGAGCACTTGGTTGTCTCTGAAGCGGAGGGTGTAGCCTTCGGGTATGGTGACTTTGACCGTTTGATCGGTGCCCGTAGTGATGGCGGCCCGGACTTTGGAGTCCACCTCGAGTGCAGCCTCCTTGGCTCTACGTAGCTCAGCCAGCGCGCGTGAGTACATTAAACCTATCACAAATATTGAAACGACAAAAGCCGCTAGGATGACAAGCCCCAGCATCTTAAGCGCTGGCACACAGCTCCCCTGAACCTTTTGAATCGATTATCCGATATTTTCCAGGTTTTCCAACGTGTTTTCGGCCATGCCGCCAACTTTTTTGTACAGTGCCACGCCGATGCTCAAGCCTAAGGCGAGGAGAACCACCGCGGCGAGAAGCTTCATGACAATTGGCTCGACGCCAGCCTCCTCCTTCAACAATTTCCTCATCGCTTTCATTTTCCAGCCTCCTAGACACTTACTTTGGCTCCGCCCGGCTTAAAAATTGTTGTGCGGTGTAGCTGTTTAGTCAAGTGCGGTTTGGGGACGTATATACGTCGCCTCGATCGAAGCTTCCGTCTACACGGACGTATATACGACAGGTGTGGCGCGGCTTCAGGTTTTTGACGACGTATATACGTCGTGACGCCGGTGTTTTCGCTTCACGAAGGCCTCCGCGCAAAGTTTCGGGACGTATATGCGTCGCAACATCGTGGCGTACTTCAGAGAATTTTATAAGTGGTGCTTCGCTGTCTTGGAACCCGACCGATCTCGAGGATGAGCTTCTCGAGCTGTTCGGGCGACATCGCTTGTCCCCTTCCACCGGCCGCCCGGGAGATGTTTTCCTCCATCAGCGTGCCTGAGAGGTCATTCGCCCCAGCGCTTAACATCAACTGTGCGAGCTTCGGCCCAAGCTTCACCCAGGAGGCTTGGATGTTATCGATGAACCCCGCCAGCATAAGCCTCGCGGTTGCATGCACGCGCAAGCTCTCGGCTAGATCAGGTGAGAAGGTAACAATACCCTCGCGCTGGAGGGGAGTATTACTTGACATGAAGGCCAGGGGGACGAACTCTGTGAAGCCTCGGGTCTCATGTTGAATTTCACGGAGGAGTGCCAAGTGCTCGGCCTGCTCACGGGGTGTTTCGACGGTGCCGTAGAGCATCGTCGCGGTCGTCGGTAGGTCCAAGCGGTGGCACGTTTTGATGATATCCACCCATTGGCTCGTGCTGATCTTTTTGGAGCAGATGATGTTTCGAACTCGGTCGACGAGGATTTCGGCCGCCGTGCCGGGGATCGAGTTCAAGCCGGTATCTCTTAGGGTTCTGATGATATCCTCGATCGACAACCCCTCTTGCCTAGCGATGTGGTCCAGCTCGGCCGGGGAGAAAGCGTGGATGTGGACGCTCTCGGAGACGCTTCTTACCGCTCGAATGATCGCGAGGTAATCCTCAAGCCCGAACTCAGGGTGCAATCCTCCCTGAATGCAAACCTCGGTCGCTCCGAACTTCAATGCTTCTCTGACTTTCCCAGAGATTTGTTCCTGGGTGAGCATGTAGGCATCTGGATCATCTGGGGGGCGTCTGAAGGCGCAGAACTTGCAGGTACCCACGCAGATGTTTGTAAAATTGATGTTCCTGTTCACCACGTAGGTCACGATATCACCGACCTTCCGCCGCCTGACCTCATCAGCGGCCTGAACGAGTCTCCGAAGCTCCTCACCTTCGGCTCGGAGTAATCGCTCGCCCTCGTCGATGCTCAGCTCCTCGCCAGCCAATGCGCGCTCCAGGATCTCCACGAATTCCGGCTCCAGCTCAGCTCGCTCGGTAGCCGTCCTCGTCAGCAAGCTCGAGGACACGCTTCTGCACCTCCTTAGACATGAACTTAGGATCTTTCGCGTATCGCGGGTAGATCGGCAGGCGCTCGCGCGGCGTGAAGCCGGCCCGCCTGATGGCGAACTCGAGGTCTTCGGCGCTCGGCCAGGGGTGCCCTGGGTTGATGAAGTCGGGCGTCAGGGTCGAGATGCCGCCGAAGTCGTTGGCTCCAGCCCGAAGGGCCGCCTCGATGTTTTTCTCAAAGCCAAAGCCCGCGCGCCCGGCCACTCCTGAATCACTTCCCTGATGTCTTAGGTAAGACATGGATGTCTGAGGTAAGACATTGCCGAGTGTCTTAGGTAAGATACAGGTGTCTGATGTAAGACAGGCCTTTCCCGTGCTCAGTAGATTGGGCGGTACCTGGATGTTCATCTCAGGCATCATCGACCTTGCAGTAGCGACCGTCGCGAGCACCTCCTCGGCGCCCGGAGGCGGGCAACTCGCCATGGGAGTATTCGGCTTGGGCGCGAATGGCTGGATGATAATCTCCTGGATGTGGCCGTAGCGCTCGTGGAGCCTTCGTAGGGCGAGTAACGACTGAATCCGATCCTCAAAGCTCTCCCCGATTCCGATGAGCAAGCCCGTGGTGAATGGGATCCGAAGCTTGCCAGCGGCCTCGATCGTTTCAAGGCGGAGCCTAGGATCTTTCCCGGGACTCAAAGCATGTGCGGGCAATTCAACGGCGCACTCCAACATCAGACCCATGCTCGCATTGTAGCGGTGCAGGCGCCGGAGCTCCTGCTCTTCGAGCACTCCCGCATTCGTATGGGGCAACAACCCCAGCTCCAAAATTCGTCGGCAGAGGTCCATCAGGTAATCGACTGTGTTTTCATACCCGAATTCCTCGAGCTTTTCCCTGGCCTCGGCGTGGACTTCTGGTCGTTCCCCGAGGGTGAGCAAGGCCTCCGAGCAGCCCGCGGCTTTCGCTCGCTCAACAAGTTCGATGACCTCCTCGGGTGACATGAACCAAGCGCCGTCGTTCGGGTTACGTCTGAAGCCACAATATAAACAGCGATTCCGGCAGAGATTCGTGACAGGAAGGAAGACGTTGCGTGAGTAGCTGACGTCTTGGCGCCTGCAGACATTGGGGGATTCGTCGGTCAGTTCGATGTCAAAGCTCAGGGTAGCACCTCGGCTACTTTACAGCAAAAATCCAATAGGCACCGACGATTTAAGTATTTGGAATGGTGGCGAGAGGGGAGCACAAAAATGCGGACTTGGGCGATAATCCCTGTTAAGCGTTTAAGTGAAGCCAAATCCAGCCTAAGCGAGGCATTAACGCTGGCGCAGCGCCGCGAGTTCGTGCTGCGCATGCTCGCGGATGTGCTTAACGCGGTTCGTGGCGCACACTCAGTCATCGGCACGATCGTGGTGTCTCCAGACGAGGAAGTGATGAAATTCGCGCAAGCAAATGGCGCCTTCGATGTTGCCGAGCCAGGGATCGAGTTGAATAAAGCCCTTAAGCTCGCGGTCGATTACGCGGTCGCGGAGGAGGCATCATCCGTGCTAATCTTGCCCTCCGACCTCCCACTCCTGATGGCAGCCGATGTCGAGAACATCATCGCGATGGCATCTTCACCTCGAGCTGTTGTAATAGCGCCTTCAAAGGACAACGGCACAAATGCGTTATTCCTGAGGCCGCCCGATGTCATGAACTTGCGGTTCGGCGGGGAGAGTTTTCCATCTCACATAGCAGAAGCTCGCGCGGTCGGCATAAGGCCGCACATATACCGCTCGATCACCGTCGCCACAGACATCGACGATATAACAGACCTGCCGAGCGTTGAAGCTTATGGGCTCGGCACGCTCACTCGAGATTTCCTGCTATCATTGCGACCTCAGGCCAAAAGTGGCACGAATTTGTAGATAAAGAATATCCCAAACCCTAGCAACACGCATCCGCACATGATCAGGAGGGCTTTGTAACCTCTCGCCCCTATCAGCCACTTCCCCTTTGTCACGGAGTACGAGACGAGCGAGAACCAGCCCAAGTCGGCGAGGAAATGCCCAGCCAGCCAAAAGAGGACTCCAGCTAGAGCCGCGACCAAGTACGCTTCCATGAGCATTGACACGCCGATGGTCGCCCACCAGAGGATGACTCCCGGGTTCAAGATCGTGCTGAAGAGCACGCCCCCGACGATGGGGTGATGCCTCAATCCGACGCTCAACTTGGGCTCCTTGGGTTTCCCGACCTGTAAGAGGTTGAATGCCCCGAATGCCAGGAGCAATATTCCACCCAGAGTGCCAACTGCGGCCTGAAAACCCCTCTCCACGATCAAATAACCCAAGCCCGCGGCGACGAGCGAGAGGATCCCTAGCTCGACGAGGATATGGCCAACCGCAGCAAAGGTGCCGGTCCTCGCATCGCTGGACAGTGTCTTCATCGTGACGTATGCTAACAGGGGGCCGGGTATCAGAACCCCGGAAAGCGCCACGACGAAGCCGATGGGGAATTGAGCCACCGCCTCTATCATTCGCTCCCATGCTTGCTCGTCGTCGATTGTTTTATCCTTTCCTTTTACAACATAAACTTCCCTTTCCAATAACCGTGCAAAAAAGTACAACAAAGCTTTAAATAATACTACGGACTAAAAGAGACGGCAAACCGCGGAGGGTGGGGAATGGACGAGACAAAAATAATGTTGGGTGAAGAGGAAATACCAAAGAAATGGTATTGCATCCTGCCCGATCTGCCTAAACCACTGCCGCCAATAATAGATCCGTCGATAAGGGCACCAGGCCCGGGGATCGTCCCACAATTGTTCGCTAAGGAGATCCTCGCTCAAGAGTTCAGCAAGGACAGATGGATAGACATTCCTGAAGAGGTGAGGGAAGTCTACCGGATTTGGCGACCCACACCCCTATTCAGAGCTGTTAGATTGGAGAAGGCTTTGAAAACCCCTGCCAAGATCTATTACAAATATGAGGGCGTCAGCCCACCAGGAAGCCACAAGCCCAACACCGCCGTTGCACAAGCCTACTACAACATGAAGGAAGGTGTAGAACGTATGACTACTGAAACGGGGGCTGGCCAGTGGGGCTCCGCTCTAGCCTTTGGTTGCATGACTTTCGAGCTTGAATGCACCGTATACATGGTGAAGGTAAGCTACCACCAGAAGCCCTACAGGAGGATGCTAATGGAGCTCTGGGGTGCCGAGGTGATCCCCAGCCCAAGCACAAAAACAAAGGCCGGCAAAAAGATTTTAGAAAAGGATCCTGATAACCCTGGAAGCCTAGGAATCGCCATTAGCGAGGCCGTAGAGGACGCCCTTGTCCATAAAGAAGCCAACTACGGCATAGGCAGCGTTTTCAACCATGTCCTCACGCATCAAACTGTAGTAGGGTTGGAGACCGAGAAGCAGCTTGAAATGGTGGACGACTACCCAGACGTGATATTCGGATGCGTAGGCGGAGGCAGCAGCTTCTCTGGGCTCTTCTGGCCCTTCTATCATGACAAAGTATCCAGGAAGGCCCCGAAGGACGTCAAGTTCATAGCTGTTGAACCCACGGCTTGCCCCTCCCTTACCAAGGGAGAATATATGCACGACCACGGCGACACAGCGAGGTTAACGCCATTGGTTAAGATGCATACCTTAGGCCATGAGTTCATACCGGCACCGATTCATGCTGGAGGATTACGCTACCATGGAGATGCCCCAACCCTTTGCATGCTGGTAAAGGAGGGGAAGGTGGACGCGAGGGCGTACAATCAGCTTGAGGTCTTTGAAGCCTCGGTCAAGTTTGCGCGGACGGAGGGCACGATACCTGCGCCTGAACCAGCTCATGCGATAAAGGCGGTCATAGACGAGGCCCTGAGGTGCAAGAAGACCGGGGAGGAAAAGACATTGCTGTTTCTGCTGTGCGGCCATGGGCACTTCGACATGCAGGCGTACGACGATTACTTCGGGGGCAAGCTCCCGCCTTACGAGTATCCCGAGAAGGAGATCAAGAGGTCTGTAAAAATGCTGAGGGAGTTATATCCCTGGCTGGAGGGATAAGAAAATGCCGGTAGCATTCGTGCTCGTGAACGCCGAGGTTGGAAAAATCCGCAAGATCTTAACGGAACTTAAGAGGATCAAGGGCGTCGCAGAGGTATACTCGGTTGCGGGGCCATATGATATCGTGGTGAAGCTTCAGGCGGAGAAGTTCGAGAAGGTGGCGGAAGGCGTCACCCAGAAACTCCACAAGATCGGCGGGATAAAGAACACGGTGACCCTGTTCGCGTTCGAATGAAATTTGGGGTGCATAAATGCCAGTAGCATTCGTCCTGATAGAAGCAGAAGTCGGAAGAATCGATGATGTCCTCAACGAACTGCTGAAGGTCGACGAGGTCGTTGAGGCTTACTCGGTTGCAGGTCCATATGCAATTCTGGCTAAGATCGAGGCGAAGAGGTTCGAGGAACTGACAGAGATAATTCCGGCCAAGGTCCACAAGATCGAGGGGATCAAGGGTACTTTGACCCTGCTCGCGTTCGGGATAAGCCGGGAGCTCCGGATGGAGGCATGCGAGAGGGCGGCAGAGTTGGCTAAGCAGGGCGCGATGAAGGAGCTCTACGACCTGTGTAGGTCTTGCAAGCAGCTGAAGCTCTGCGGTTACGGCGCGCGCGTGATAACGTACGGGTTCTAACGAGCTGGGACGCAGCTGGGACACAAAATATTTAAATCATTTTCACCAATTTCGTCGCGCTCAACGAGATGACGAAATTGACGAAATGCGAGAACTGTGGGTATACGGGGAAAAAAATTCGGAGACGTCGAGGGTCTCATACATCAATCAAGTGCCCAAAATGTGGGTACACTTGGCATCGGGTTAAGGCGAGTGATAAAAATAGTGCCTCAGTCCGCCCCTCCTAAAAAGCGTTGATATCGAAAACCTCATCACGATGGTTTTTGGAATAACCAGCTAAAACGTCATCTTTGGCGCAATTTGGGCATTGAGATCCCTTTATAAATTACTTTCGGTGCCCTCTCTCCCCAAAAGCCGCTTAAGCTGATTTCGAAAGGACAACTTGAGGTGAATGAAATGCGATATACGGTTAGGGCGCTGGTCAAGCCGCATGGCAACGAAGCGAGGCTTGACGCGATCGCTTTGGTATGGTACAAGAGAACAGCCGCCGCGCGAATCGAATGTGTTCAAACTTCCTCAGGAAAAAGCTCATCGAGTTGATAAGAATACGGGCGCTCAAGCTCGACCGGATCTGCTTGGAGGTGAACGCGGGTTACTCCTCGATCGCAGGGGAGCTGAGGTATGGCAAACAGTTTCCCCGTTTCAACCGCCACCAGCTCGCCGCTTTGGTGTTGGCGCGCAGAGCGCTCGGATATGGCGAAAAGCTGAGCGCGGAGCAGCTCGAGTCGATCCCTAAGCGTCGCCGCGCCTATGCTGTTCAAATCATTCGCTCATTTCACGGTCATCGGCACGAACTCCTGAGACCCTGCCATGGCACCGATGGAAGGATGCTGGGTAGGGATGCAAAAGGAACCAGTGCTATGACGGAGCGGGTCACACCCCACACCGCTGTTACCCCGGCATTGCCGAGGTTGAGCTTACTGCTCGACGGTGGATGTCCGGGAGATGAGCCCGGAGCTAGAGGGCATGGAGTTAACCCTCCGCCATCAATTGGCGTCAAACTAGATGATGTTAACGAAGTTAACGTCGTCTAGGAACTTCGCCCATCATCTTATCATCGCAAAATGCTAGACGAAAGATTTTTTTAATCATGGGCAATTGAAAACCACTAACACAACGCTTGGCTACTTATGGGATAAAGAAGGAGAATTCACATGAAAGGTGTCGTCGCTCAGAATTGGATGCTTCATTTATCTATCTGATTAGGTGCCTCAGACCGCCCATCAAGTCTTATCATCGCCAAGGCTCAGACGATGTCAGTGACATCATCGGCGGTAAAAAATGCATCTTTTGAGGATAAGAACTTTATCCAAACATCGTTTCCGGCTTAGTCGGCACCTTGATCGCTGGGAGGACCTTCGCTATCGCCCGCTCAAAATCCGCATGCGTCACCTGCTCACGCCCCTCTCGTATCGCGAACATGCCGGCCTCCGTGCAGATCGCCTTGATGTCCGCACCCGTGGCCCCCTCTGTGGTTTTCGCGAGTTCCCCGAGGTCGACATCTTCAGCTAGACTCATGTTCTCTGTGTGGATCTTGAAGATCGTGGCCCGAGCTCTTTCGTCCGGCATCGGGAAGTGGATCAGCCTGTCGAATCGGCCAGGTCGAAGCAGCGCCGGGTCCAAGATGTCTGGCCTATTCGTTGCCGCCAAGATCTTGACCTCGCCCCTCGGGTCGAAGCCGTCTATCTCAGCGAGGAGCTGTACAAGCGTCCGGTGAACCTCGCGGTCCCCGCTGGTCGAGGTATCCATCCGCCTCGCGCCTATCGCATCCAGCTCATCGACGAAGACTATGCTCGGCGCCTTTTCCTGCGCCAGCTCGAACATCTCCCGCACCATCCTCGCTCCCTCGCCTATGTACTTCTGCACGAGCTCAGAGCCTATGACACGGATGAACGTCGCATGGGTCTCATGGGCAACGGCCCTTGCGAGCAGAGTTTTTCCGGTACCGGGCGGGCCGTACAGCAACACCCCCCTGGGCGGCTCTATTCCGACCTTTTTGAACAGCTCCGGCTTGAGCATCGGCAGCTCGACAGTTTCGCGGATTTCCTGGATCTGCTCCTCTAAGCCTCCAACGTCGCCGTAGCTGACATCCGGTGTTTCCTCTATCTCCATCCCAAGCACAAGTGGATCCTTCTTCGATGGCAGGACTTCCATGATGCTGAAGGTCCTCTGGTTTAGCGCCACCCTAGTGCCAGGCTTGAGGTCCTCCTGCTTGATCAGCTGCGACACGCCCACGATGAAGTGCGGTCCGGTGCTGCTCCTCACCACTGCCCTGCCGTCTGGCAACGTGTCGAGCAAGGTTGCAGCGATTAAGGGCGGCGTCCGCAAGCGGTCGAATTCGGCCCTCAAGCTGTGGAGCTCCCGCTCGATTCGAACATACTCACCCTCCATCGCCCGCTTCTCGTGCTCGAGGGTGCGTACGCGCTGCTCCAAGTTCCTTATGTAATCCGTGACGTATGCTTCTTCGTGCATCGGCTGCTTTGCTTTCGAAGAATTTGACAATTTCGCCCTCTCCCAAGAATTATTGGGGTTCAATTGCATAAAAGGTTTCAGTGGAAATGGAGCTACCTCAATCCTTTTTGGACTTGAGGTAGAAATTGAAATGGTACCATGCGCGTCATCTTGGTTGAGCGCCGGCTGCCCAACGAGCCATCTAGGCTCGAGGAGCTCGCGGCATTGGCCAGGACATTGGGGTATGAGGTGGTCGAGAAGCTCGAACAGGTGCGCAGGCCGGACCCTGCTTATCATATCGGGAGCGGCAAGGCAAGGGAGCTCGGTGGCCTCGTCAAGTCGAGCGGCGCGGAGCGCGTGATATTCGGAAACCAGCTCACCCCCTCGCAGGCCTTCAAGCTCTCGAGGCTCATCGGAGTTGAGGTCATCGACAAGTTCCAGCTCATCCTCGAGATATTTGCCATGCGCGCGGGTTCGCCTGAGGCCAAGCTCCAGGTTGAGTACGCCAGGCTCAGCTACGAGTTGCCGAGGATTCGCGAGCGCATCCGCACCGTGATGTCGGTTGAGCAGCCCGGTCTGCGGGGCGGAGGTGAATATGAGGTAGATGTCCACTACGACATGATCAAGCGGCGGATGGTCGGCCTGAGGCGGAAGTTGGCCTCGGTGGCGAGGTCGCGGGAGCAGAGGCGAAAGCTGAGGCGCAGGCGGGGCTTCAACCTTGTGGCGATCGCGGGCTACACAAATGCTGGCAAGAGCACTTTGCTGAATGCGCTGACCGCTTCGAACGTCGAGGTCGATGACATGTTGTTCACGACGCTCACCCCCCGCACGAGGGCCGTGAAATCGGGGCGGAAAATCCTGCTGACTGACACAGTTGGATTCATCGATGGCCTCCCCCCATGGCTCATCGAGGCGTTCAAGGCGACGCTTGAGGAGATCTACCTCTCCGACCTCGTGGTGTTCGTCGTCGACATCTCCGAGCCCTTACACGAGATCCTCCGGAAGCTCAAGGCCTCGCGCGATATTCTAGCCGAATATCCTGTGAAAGTCGTCGGCGCCCTCAATAAGATCGACCTGATTTCGCAGCCCGAACTCGAGCGCAGGTTAGAGGTGATCGGTGGCATCGTCCCCGGAGCAGTGCCGATTTCGGCGGCGAGGGGCACCAATCTGGATTCGCTGCTCAACGTCGTGCGGGAGAACATATTCGGCGGTTGACGGATACTAGCGATGTGACAATATGTCTATCGTCGTGCTTCGCATGGGGCACAGGCCTCAGCGGGATAAGCGCGTGACGACGCACGTCGCCTTGGTGGCCAGGGCTTTTGGGGCGGATGGCATCATCCTGGCCGACGTGCACGACCGAGGCGTCGAGCAGAGCGTGCGAAAGGTGGTCGAGCTCTGGGGAGGGCCATTTTTCATCCGCTCGGGCGAACCATGGCAGAGGGTGATCGAGGACTGGCGCTCCTCGGGCGGCTTGGTCGTCCACCTCACCATGTATGGGTTACCGATAGATGAGGTGCTCCCTAGCCTCAGGAAGGG
>Ga0315312_1002539_pt1 | contig 12597 bp, 13 predicted proteins | sample TDP7_MG_FD_203629 | JGI IMG/M metagenome (GOLD analysis project Ga0315312, IMG submission 203629) | Freshwater sediment microbial communities from Lake Towuti, South Sulawesi, Indonesia - TDP7 | ecosystem: Environmental > Aquatic > Freshwater > Lake > Sediment | place: Indonesia: South Sulawesi... | reverse complement strand
GCATGTAGTAATATCTCTCGTAGACGATTGCGCTAACTCCAACTAGGACCAGAAGAATCACGACGATCGCAATTTTTACGTTTCTGCGCATCTCGGTTTCTTCCCTTCAGTGATGAAGACCTAGGCGAGTGATTAATCTTGAGTTTGGAACATATGTTCGAAATCGTAGAACAAGCCTTTTAGCTTATAGATTCATTAGCTGAACCTCTTGACGATAACTTGGAAAGAGGGCTAGAATTGAGAGGCGTATCGATAGCTTCAGCTCGGACTTCGGCTGTTGAACCCTCGCCAATAAGGAAACTTGTGGACGCTATTTCCGCTACTCCTGGAGTGGTTGGCCTTCACGTTGGGGAGCCTGACTTTGATACCCCAGCCCACATTAAGCAGGCTGCGACGAATGCTCTGAATGCCGGTTATACGCATTATACGAATACCGCTGGGATCCCTGAGCTTCGTGAAGCGATAGCTGAGAAGCTTAGAAGAGAGAATGGGATTGAGGTCGATCCGGAGAGCGAGGTGCTAGTGACTCACGGCGGTTATGCAGCAATCTATGTTTCGCTTCAAGCCTTGATAGATCCTGGCGACGAGATCCTCTTGATCGAGCCTGCCTGGACTTACGATGGTTTCATCGCTTTGGCTGGAGGGATTAAGGTCCCGTGCGGTCTACATGGCCCGAGTTTCGAGTTGACAAGGGACGCTCTTGAATCGAAGGTCTCTGATAGGACAAAGCTGATTCTCGTTAGTTCTCCGAATAATCCTACCGGGAATATGTTCTCGAGGGAGGAGATAGAGATTGTCGCTGAAGTTGCTAAGAGAAGGGATCTGCTTGTCTTGTCTGACGAGGTTTATGAGAAGCTTGTCTACGACGGCCTAAGTCACTATAGCATCGCCTCTTTTCCGGGTATGAGCGACAGAACAATAACCGTCAATTCTTTCTCCAAGACTTACGCGATGACTGGGTGGCGTATTGGATATATCGCCGCTAGTAAGGAGATTGTTACAGCCGTAAAGAAGGTTGTTGCTTACGGCTACGGTTGCATCAATGCCGCTGTCCAGAAGGCCGCTGTAGAAGCGTTGACGGGACCGCAAGATTGCGTTAGGGAAATGTTGAAGGAGTATGATCGTCGGAGACATATCATAGTCAAAGGGCTCAATGAGATTTCCGGAGTAGAGTGCAACAAGCCGAAGGGCGCTTTCTATGCTTTCGCGAATGTTTCAAGCTTCAAGCTTTCATCTCAAGAATTTGCGGCAATGCTGCTTCAAAAAGCTAAGGTTGCGACTATACCTGGAAGCGCTTTCGGTTCTTCCGGCGAGGGATACCTTAGAATCTCATTCGCTACATCGCAAGAAAACATAGTTGAAGGGCTCGACAGAATCAGAAAGTTCGTTGATGGATTGAGATAGCGTTTCATCTAATGCTGTTCAGCTTCGCTCGCTGCAGGCTTTGAGATCTAATATCGCTCTCTTGCTGCTACGAAGAGGATCGTCCAGAATAGCAGTCCAGCTATAGAGATTATGAATGAGATTATTCCGAAATCTCCCATGGTCAACCATGGCGCCCAACTCGATAGTGGCCAGCTCGAGCTGTTAGGTATCGTTATCTTGAATGACGCTACGTAAAGCCACCCTAGAAGGCCGAAGACGAATACGACGAACCCTATCATCGAGATTGCTCTTAGGGTTGAGCCCCGTATCGGTGCAGAATAGTAATACGGTGGGTAGTAGTCTTCTGTGAAGGGGAGGCCGCAATGAGCGCAAAGCGCCGCGTAGTAAGGGTTCAAGCGAGTACATCTCGGACAGACTTTAACACTCATACTCAATCGCCTTCAGAATTCAGTGTTAGCAAGTCCTACTACAAGAATCTGTCACGCTTTGAATTTGAATCTATCGCAAAGGAAGCGCTACAAGCTTTTGTCTATAGCCTATGACAGGAAGTAGCTTGCGATCATTCTCAAGCCTATTAGGATTATGGCGAGCCCGAAGATTCTCGTTAGAGCTTTCTCTTTCAGCCTATTCGCGATTGCCGCGCCTAGCTGAGTCCCCGCTATCACTCCAACGATTAGATATACTGCGTATTCAATCTGAACATTCCCTAATGCTAGATGTGTCACGGCGCCTGAAATGGAGGTGAATATCATTATGAGCATTGAGGTGGCGACGGCTAGATGGATTGGAAAGCCCACAACTAAATTCATTACTGGCACCATGACTACTCCACCACCTATGCCGAGTAGCCCTGATGCGAAGCCTCCTAGAAAGCTCAGGGCTGTTCCAGGTTTCATGTTAGCTGAGTATTCGAATGTCACGCCTCTTGAATCTATGAGTCTCCTACGCCATTTTGTACTCGCCTTCAGGCTTTTGATGGAAGAGATCTTCCAGATCCCCATCATTCTTAAAGCGATGAGCATCAAGGAGAGACCGAATACTGCTGCGAGCACTCTTTCAGTCAAGAATTTGGTTGTGTATGCACCAAGGATTGCTCCCGGAACAGTTCCGATCGTGAAGATTAATCCTAACTTGTAGTCAATTCTCTTCTGCCTTGCATAGGCAAACGTTGAGAAAAATGCTGTGAAAATAATGGTTACTAGGCTTGTTCCTACAGCTTGGTGAACTGGCAGACCAAAGACTAGGTTTAGGAGTGGAACTATAAGAAAGCCGCCACCTACGCCAGTCATAGCTGCAATCATTCCAACTAAGACCGCAAGCAGGGCCAATATGGCGACTGCGACTGCTTCCAATTTCAAACCCCTGAGTCTCACGAACGTATATCACTCGAAGTATATCAACGCCACATTTCCATAAACTATGAAGACCCGCAAGACAGGTTTCTCATAAAAGAGCACTGAACTGGTCCGGTAGGTGAAGTAGTGGTAGAAGATTGGTCTACTCGAACCTTTGATAGGCTTTGGTCATTCGTACTGATAGTTATCATAACTTTGCTCGTTAAGACAAGCTCATAGAAGAACACCATTAAAATAGTGAGAGAGAAAGAGGCTATTGTACTGTTACCCGCATACTCTCCTATCGTACCCCGTGTAAATTATGACTTTCTAACTGTTCTAAGATTTGAACAGGGCGTTCCAATCCCTAGAATTAAGTCAGACCGGCAACATAGACCGTTTAGCCACACTCGGCAAAGGAGGTGGGATCTTGAGCAGTGAAGTGAGTTCGCGACTCTACAAGTTGGCGATAATAGCTATCATCGGCCTCGTAGCGCTCAATGGCTTCTCAATGTACTACGCATACTATGCTTACAGCATGGCTCTACCAAACTCAGGTAGCTTGGTAAAAGTGCCGTTTGCTGCACAAGGCTCTGAAACCAGACCCAATGTAATCTCCATCTCAGGTACAGGCATAGTCTGGGCGACCCCCGACATCGCCCAAGTGACTATAAGCGTCGTAACTCAATCGATTAGCGCAGCGGAAGCACAGCAGAGCAATGCTGCAACAATGACTCAGGTTATTCAAGCCTTGGTAGATGCAGGCGTCTCCAAGAATGACATCAAGACGATAGGCTACAGTCTTTCACCTAGATACAGTTATGACGGACAGCAAACTCTCGTCGGGTATGAATGTAGAAACATGATCGCAGTGGCGACCAAGAATGTATCCGAGGTCGGCAAATTCATCGACGCATCTGTACGTGCTGGCGCAAACGAGGTTGGCGGCGTCTTCTTCACAGTCTCTGAAGAGAAGCAAGCACAGTTGATGACCGACGCAATCAAGAAGGCAGTTGGCGATGCAGATTCCAAAGCTCAAGCGATAGCAAGCGCCCTAGGAGTGACTATTACAGGAAAGAGCTACGCCTCAATAAGCCCGATGTACCAGCCGTATGGAGCTAGGTACGAAGCGAAAGCTTCGGAACCCACGCCAATCATCCCTGGAGAACTGCAGTTGACAGTGACGGTTCAAGTAGACTATACATTCGCGTAGTTCCAGAGTACTTGCCAAAAACTCCCCTTTCTTTCAAAGCTGGTGAAAGCGATTCGTAGAGAAATCTCGTCAACTCTATTTGGCTTTATTCTCGCGGCAGTAGCGGTAGCTGTAGGACTCCAAGTTCCTCAAAGTGGACAAGAGACTGTAAAGTATGCGGCTCTAGCTCCTGCAGAGAACCTGCCTAGTCAAGTAGCTAATCCAATCAGCTTCATAATGCCCGCTCTAACTGGATTGATCCTAGCTCTAACAATATACCTCGTGGCAAAGAGAAATCGATAATTTAAGAGTTTAAGCGAGAATAGCGACAAGACGAATAGCTTACGCATTGAATAGCTCAAGTCTTTCAAGCGACGACCGTTTGCCATCTAAGCGGTAACTTCGGGATTTGAGCAGGCATCAAGCATAAGCGATTATAGCATGTCGAGATTGAAGCGCCTCAAATGCGGGACGTGAACTTAGGCTTATATAACGGCGTTATAGAATAGATCTCTTGCACCTACCGCCGTGAGCATAATGTTTGCGCATAACGCTCTAGACCTGATTGGCAACACCCCTCTAGTCAAAATCAACAGGTTAACCCAACAAGATGATGCAACCATACTCGCGAAACTAGAACAATACAATATAGGCGGTTCAGTCAAGGACCGAATCGCGAAATACATGATCGAGCTCGCGGAGAAGGAAGGTAAACTAACCAAAGACAAGATAATACTCGAACCTACGTCCGGGAACACAGGCATCGGCTTAGCCATTGTAGCCGCTGTCAAAGGATACCAAGCATTATTCGTCATGCCTGAATCCGTAAGTATAGAGAGAAGAAGAATCCTCCAAGCATTCGGAGCAGAAGTTATCTTAACGCCAAGTGAGAAAGGCACCCCAGGCGCAATTGAAGTAGGCTACAGAATGGCTAAAGAAAAGCCTGAGAAATACTTCCTTCCAGACCAATTCAACAATCCCCACAATGTTCTGGCGCATTATGAAACAACAGGAAGGGAGATCATAGAACAAACTGGCGGAAAGCTCGATGTCTTCGTAGCGGCTATGGGAACTACTGGAACGCTCATGGGCGCGGGAAAGCGGCTCAAAGAACACAGCCCGAACATTAAGGTCATAGGCGTTGAGCCCGTCTTCGGACAAAGGATACAGGGCATGAGAAGCATGAAAGAACCCTTTCCGCCCTCCATCTTCGACGCTAGAAAGGTTGACGAACGGATCTACGTGTATGAGAAAGACGCGTTTGAAGTCACAAGAGAACTAGCACGTAAAGAAGGACTTCTTGTCGGTATGAGTTCAGGCGCAGTCATGTTCGTCGCTCTACAGAAAGCTAGAGAGTTCAGGAAAGGCAAGGTGATCGTCGCGGTTCTACCGGACACTGGTGAACGCTACTTGAGCACCGCTCTCTTCGACGTGAAGTGAAGTGCACTATGTTAATCGACATCTTGAGACTGAGAGATCATGAAAAAGTCGATCTGTTCCGCTTCAAAGAGCTCATGAAAGAACTGATTCAAGATGGTTTCCAGAGAGATCCTATTATAGTTGACAAGGAATCTGGCGTGGTCTTGGACGGGCACCATAGAAGGAACATCTTAAAGACCCTAGGTTACTCAAAGATCGCTTCTTACCAAGTTCAATACATGGAAGATGATAAGATAAGAGTTAAGACTTGGTATCCAATCGTGGTAGACTCGAAGAGGAGATTGATGCGGATGATCAAGAATCATAGGATAGGGTTAACGCCGAATACCAAAAATAATTCAAAGAATCTACTCGTACTGAAAGGTGGAACCTTCCAATTAGCAACCGGCAGAAGGGAAGTCATGAACGCTCTGGTTGGGAAGATTAAATTCCAGTACGTATCAACCAAGAATTTTGCCTTACACCTAGTTGAAGAGGGAAGAGCCGCTGGTGCCTTTATCTTCGAAACGGTGACAAAGGAAGACGTGCTAAAGGTTGCTTTATCTAATGATCCTTTCCCACCGAAAACGACCAGACACATAATTCCAAGCAGGCCGAAGAATTGGTTCATACCCTTGAAGGAATTGAAGTAGATTCAAGGAAGAAATAGAAAAATTGATCAAGCAAATCTTCTAATCGTTCTCAAATTCTCTCGCCGGTTCGAGATAATGGGGTGGATAGTTCCTCCTCCAAAGAAGTCAGTTAAGACTAGAAAAGAGTTCGAAGCAGAGAGAATAGAGAAGGTCAAATGGCTGATTGAGCAGAACCTTCTAATGTCTGAACGAATAGCGAAAGCAATGATCAAGGTGCCGCGAGAAGAGTTCATCCCAGAAGACTATAGAGACTATGCGTACATCGAGGTTCCACTACCTATTCCCGGCGAGGAAGCCACGATCTCTTGTCCACATAGCTACCCTCTATTTTATGAAGCGTTGGAGCTCAGAGAGAATGATAAGTTTCTAGAGGTTGGAACAGGATCCGGATATGGCGCAGCCTTAGCTAGAGAGATAGTAGGCGGGAAAGGGAGAGTGGTCACCATCGAGATCGATAAGAGAACCTACGAATTTGCTAAAGATAATCTGAAAAGACACCAATATAATGATGTACTCGTAATCTTGCGCAATGGATCCTTGGGATATTCACTAGAGGCTCCTTACGACAAAATCTGCATAACGGCAGCCTGCCCAAGAATCCCAAGGCCGTTGATCAGCCAGATGAACTTTGGAGGTAAGCTTGTAGCCCCTGTAGGCTACCCGAACTGTGAACAGGACTTAGTTCTCTTGGAGAAAGAACCGAGCGGAAAACTTAGAGAAAGAATCATCGATAAGGTTTTGTATGTCCCTCTAAAGGGTAGATTCGGCTTCCAGCCTTCAATGTAATTGAATTCACCAAAACTCTAGAGCTTAAGGGTTTGAATGTTTTCACTAAAGTGACTACGACAGGATCAGAAGACTTTCTTCCAGAAACAATTGAAAAAGTTTCAACGCATAATGGTGAAGATGACGTCACAGTGCTTCCTTGGAAGTGACTCGAACAGTTATGAAGTGATATAGGGTTATGGACGAACTTGAGAACATATCTCGTAAGGTTCTTCTTGAAGCTAACTCTAACACGCCATTCATCGCTGGCCGCTCCAACTCGGCAGTTCTTGTAACAGGACCACGGCCCAATCGTCCAACCTAGGCCACTCCATCCCTAAATCAAGTAGATCAGGGCATATTCTCTTGGATTCTTAAAGGCGGCTTAACGGCGTCGCATGAGCTCAAGGATGCGGCCAAAAACGTAATGGGCGATCTTGCATACAAATTAGGTTGTGACCAGTTTAATTCCGTGGACCCTATAACGATTACTGACGACTGATTCCTAATCAGTGAGACGTATTGATTTCCAGTTTTCCACATGACTGTGTTATTTAAGGAGCACTTGCAGCTAGGCAGTATCTGGCGAGCATCCACGGCATCCATCAGCTGAACGAATGAATCAAAGAATTCAACTGAGTCGCGCTCAGTATCCCAAACGATCTTCCACGTGAATAGATGGCTTTCTTCTTTCTTATAATACGTGAAATTGTCTCCACGCCATCCTTCAGCGGCTCTTATAGCATAATCTCGCGGTATGTGACTGCTTAACATTACACGTATGAAGTGCTCGCCAAACCTTTCCATCTTAACAAGATTCCAATCTGAACTATTCAACGAAATAGAGTCCACTAGCACAAAACTCTCGCCTTCAAGATACTTTTCCGGATGCAGGATCTCCTCAGTAGTTATAGGGGGATTCACGTAGGCTACGTTAACCCTCTCCCACCCTCCTACCCTGTAGAGCGCCGAGACAAAATTTTCTCCGTATCTGTACCGGAAAAGCCATAGCTCGATAAGTGACTCTGGCATTTTCACGGTTGGCAAGTGAGTCGCGACCGATAGTTTGTTGGAAGAGGAGAGGAGTGCAGTACCGTCTGAATTCGTGGGTCTACTGCTCGCTTCTTCAATATACTTGTCCGCGGTAAAGCCTGCATCTCCCTCTATTAGAGCAGCCCAAGCTTGAAGCTCATCGTGAAAACGCGCCTCAGGACTCTTGAAATACTTCTCTTGCGTCATATGCATAATCTCATGAGCTAAGGTTCGCTCTGCAGAGAGCTTGTCGAAAGGATTGAAATGCTCCCTGACAACGTACAGATTGCCTTCCCACACTGCCGCCACCGTAGCTCCAGCCTGCTCAACCATAACTTCGGCAAGAGAAAGGTTCTGAGACATGAGGAAAAGAGCCTTATAGATCTCCTCCTCGATTTGCAGCTCCTCTGACGACTCTTCAGCAAATTTTCTGCCCCAATTCTCTTCAACCCAATCGAGGGTAACGACCTTCAAAGGTATGTTTTGCGGCGGTGAAAGCTCTCTCACTTGAGCTATCTTTCCTGAGACCTCGCGAAGCAATATCTCAGTCTGCTTGCTGTAGGCATCTTGTCCGGGTGTACTCTCCCTATAGATACTCTGCAGGATACCGAAATAGAAGAAAGCCAGTAGGCCCGTGCTAATGCAAAGCGCAATGATCACAACCGCTGGAAAACGGTTCCTACTCAAATGCACCATTCACTTATCCTTCATTCAGCATACACAACCCAGCTTTTATACTACTCTACAATGACGGACTAAGACCTCTATCTTCATTGTCAACTTCAGATTTCCGATACTTACATAAATTTCAAACAGTTCTCTATTGAATCAGGAGAACCTCTTGAGCCAACCCAGAAAACTTCAGAATAGATCGCTCGAATCGTCCAATGATTTGCCACTAACAAGTGAGGCTGATCTTAGGCTTAAGGAGCTGCTGGACTCTAAGGAAAGTCAGGAGTTCATGAAGAATATAGGTGTCTTGGAGGCCAAGTTACGCCGGTTCATCGAGAAACAGGCGAATTGGATTGCATCCCAAGCGAAGAGAAAAGTTGATGTAGAAGACATAGAGGAGGCATGGGATACTGTCGTCCGAAAGGGCGACCTTGGAGTTTGGACGAACGAGCTTAGGAAACAGATTGAGAAGGAGTAGTGGATGTCAAAGCTGAAATTGGGGCTGGTGGGCTTCGGAAATTGGGGGAAGAGACACTACGACGTATGGAAGAGACATGCGGATATTGAAGTAAGAGCAATCTATGACCCGAGATATCCTAACTCAACACCTTCACTAGACAGCTTGATCGAAAACGTTGACATCGTTGATGTAGTTGTTCCAGCCGAAGCCTTAGCCGACGTGGCTTCGAAAGCCATACTAGCAGGAAGACACACTTTCATCGAGAAGCCGATGGCGAGCTCCTTACAAGAAGCGCGAAAGATTGAAGAAGCCGCTAGGGAAAACCCAGACGCAATAGCCATGGTCGGCTTTATTGAAAGATTCAACCCAGTGTTTCGGAAACTTCATTTTGTAACGCGCACATTGAAGAAGCCGTTAAGAATCTTCTGTCAGAGATCAGGCACTCCAACTCTCGTGGCGCAGAAAACAGGTGTCCTGAAGGATTTAGCGATTCACGATGTAGACTTACTCCGCTGGATGCTAGGTGAACCTCGAAGAACTGTGATCCGTTCCATGGAAAGATTTCATTTTGGGCAGTTAGAGCTCAAGTTCAACTGTGGAATAGAAGCCATGATCATATCCGATTGCCTTGGACCCAAAGTTCGCCGTTGGGTACTTGAATTTGAAGACAAGGTCGTTTACGCCTTCTTTGAAGCTAACAGATGGAGACTGTTCGCGGACAACGCTGAAGTTCCGATAGTCTGGAAACCTCCCCTTGAGAAAGAGTTGAACTCTTTTATCTCGTCTGTAAAGTACAAGGTCCATCCAACCCCGTCGATTCAAGACGGAGTAAAGGCGCTAGAGACGATAGAAGAAGCGATAGAATTCAAAACGATTCTATAACAACAACATGCAATTTCAGCTCGCAACATCAGACGATTGTAAGATATTTTCTCAGAACCCTCTTCGCAAGAAACAGGGCCCCAGCCTTGTAGAACTTTATTCCCTGATTATGAGCGTTTAGAGCAGAGACCTTCAGAATTAGGGGGTTCTTGTCTCTACGTAGTCCGACCTTATATGCGTCTTCTGGTGTTACCGATAAATGCACATATTGTCTCTTCATGGGCAGAAGCCCTTCTTGCTCGATCTTCTCTATATTTCTTCTAGCCGTTCCATGGAAGAGATACTCAGGTGGAGTAACGACTTCGTAATGAATCTCACTCTCAAATGTATGTCCATATAGAGCTCGTATCTTGTTGCCTACGATCTCGAAACGCTTCTTCTCAGACCGCTCCACAACCTCAATGATATGTCCCTTCGTAACCCAACGCCAACGATCTTTCTTTCTAATCTGGTCCAATAGACCGTCGATCGGTACATATCCGTCACCGTTAGGAGAAAGGCTGAATTTCCTTGGCTCGTGCCGCAAAATGTATGATAAGAATCTGCTCAACCGCTCCAGTTCATTCATTGAAAGGCTTTCCCTTTGCCTTACTATCTAACTAGGAAACGCTGTGTTAAACAAGCTTTGCTATGTTTTCACCGATCTTAACCTTCATTCTTCGTGCCATCGGTTCGCATTTCGCATTCAAGAGGTAAGCGACTGCCCCTGATATGTTACCCTCTATCTCGCTAACGTCCTCATAGTTCGCTTGACCCTTACTTATTATCAGGTCGCATGTCTTCAGCATTCTCACAAGTTTCCTGCCTGCCCTAGCGAATTCGACGCCATACGCGTCGCTACCTGTAGTGATAATCTCGTCAGCAACCTTATCCAAGCCTATCTGTGAAATTTCAGCCAGAGTCACGTCATTCGATACAGGACCCCTCTTAACTACGGCGGTGACTCTCGAACCATACCGCTTTATCTCTTTGATCAACAAAGTGTCGAAGATAGCTTCACCACTATTATCCAGTAGATAGAGCACGTTCTTTGATGATCTGACCTTCCTGAAGATCTTTGAGACATCATCAACGGCCACTCCTTGCTTGACCGCTCTCTCAAGACTCTTCTTCAGGTCTGATGATACTTTGAACTCGTGCCCCATAACCCCGTAATCTATGAGGTTTCCAGCAATCGCATACAGGATGCATCGTCTGAATCTCTCTTCAGGATCACTTATTCTCATGAGCTCTTTTTCGACAAGCTTAGCAGCCTTCAACGCAACAGAATTGCTTACACGTTTGATCCTTCTATATGGATCGCTGATGCCGGTCAGGCGCTTCACGACTCGGTAGGCGTACGTACTGAGTTGAGAGGGCGTAACCGTAGCTGAGGCTTTCTTCGCCACTACTCTACTTGCTTCTTTTAGAATGGTCATCTGCATCTTCACATTCTTCGTTGCAAGGTTTCCGGTGCAGAATACGTCGTGAAGAACGCATGGAATACAGGCGGGTTCAGCTTTCAATCAAGGCCGCTCCACATAACTCTCTCACTGAGGAAAGCAAAATCAGTAAGTAATCTTATAGACGTTTCTTCCAAACTGTTCGTTGGAAAAATTCGATAGATCTTAAACGGGTAGACGCGAAGGTTCTAGCAGCTGAGTCTTTGAGGAACTATTTTGGTACTGCAACCAGTCTCTAATAAGACCTCAGGTCAAGTCTCTTAGAGGTATAAACCAATCTCTCGGCCTAGTAGGAAAAATATGCCTCGTGGTCTTCGGCGGAAAAGGGTCTCCTGAAAGAGCAGCCTTAACAACATCTTCCTTACTTATCGGATTGAAGATTATTGCGCAACTTGCTCTTCCAGTCTCAACAAGCTTCTTGGCAAATGCTTCAGACGGCACGTAATCCATTCTAACTTTTCCCACCAGAGCACCCATTATTCTCCTCCTATCCGATTTCACTGTAAGGACTCTGTCGTGAAATATTAGATGCTCTGGGTTGCCTCGAGCTTCTGTATCCAGGTTTATTCCACTCTCTTGCAGAAGCTTCAGCAGACCCCTCTCAGAATCCACAACAACCGGATACCAAGCTTTCACCCTTATGTTAGGATCGTTTAGATAGTCGACATAATGAGCGGCGACCTTTGAGCAACCTAATGCTTTTAATATCTTTACTCTGTGATGGCCGTCAAGGATCACCTTGTAGTTTGCGTCAACTGTTATCGGATCTCTCTGATAGCCGTCCCGCACTAACTCGCCTTTCAATTCTTCAAGATGGAACGGATCTATCTGTTCATGTTCCTTCAGTTCTGAGATCCTAGTCAGCGCAAGAGGCGTCCTAACACCTGTCTGCAAAGCTGTCATCATGGATCTCCCCTCTTGTAGGTTACTGGGCTTACTCTCCTCCATGCTATCTGGTTCAAAGTGGCGCCAAAGGTTTTAGAAGAAGGAAGAAGAGAGGGTAACGGTTAGTAGGGTAGGGTTTCTAACCATGGATACAGCTCCCTCAACTTCTTCATAGCCTTCCGCACCTCTTCATCTGGGTACGCGTAGGGTGGAAGCTTGCCTTGGAGGTAGTCGTCGAAGGCTTGCATGTCGAAATGGCCGTGGCCACACAGCAAGAAAAGGATGGTTTTCTCTTCGCCCGTCTTCTTGCATCTTAACGCTTCGTCGATGACGCCCTTAATGGCGTGTGATGGCTCTGGAGCCGGTATCGTGCCTTCAGTCTTAGCGAAGAGCTTGGCTGCGTCAAAGACTTCCACTTGGTTGTAGGCTATCGTTTCCACTTTCTTCTCCAAGGCCAGCAAGCATAGGGTAGGAG
>Ga0315312_1002538_pt1 | contig 12600 bp, 10 predicted proteins | sample TDP7_MG_FD_203629 | JGI IMG/M metagenome (GOLD analysis project Ga0315312, IMG submission 203629) | Freshwater sediment microbial communities from Lake Towuti, South Sulawesi, Indonesia - TDP7 | ecosystem: Environmental > Aquatic > Freshwater > Lake > Sediment | place: Indonesia: South Sulawesi... | reverse complement strand
CCGATAGGGCTGTTCGGCGGCTCGGTCGGTATAAAAGCTGCTGCTGCCGGGCTGTCGTTAGTTACGCTCAGCGACCACCATACGGTCATAACGCCCACAGCAACACAAACTCCCGCAACGACGTATCGCGTTTGATGGACGTATTGCCTTGCTTTACGGTATGCTAAAGTTGAAGCGATTAGGCTCGTGAGCCAAACCACAAAACTGCTGGCAAGCGGCGCTGCCAGCCGCTGGCAAGGGTACGTCGCCCGCGAAGGCTTGGGCACAACGCGGAGAAGAAACCAGATTAGCGACAACAACCCCGCAATGGGAAACACCCATATCAGCCAACAATATTTTCTCTTTTGCCCAGGATACTTGCCTGTCTTTGGACAAACTGACAAAATGTTTTTTGCTTTCTTGAAAAGCATTTTCTGACCCTCCACAGGTTGCGGCTATTTGCCTACGTTAGAACATTTAACAAAATGAGAATTACCATTTTTGAAACTCAGAGATTGCCACACGAAGTTTCAGTACTTTTAAATATAATATCATTATACACTCTGGCGCCTTGCTGTCAAGAAGACCGGCGGGAAATCTTGGGATGCAGGTTGAGCTTTGTCTGTCAGCGTTTCTATTTTGTTGCGGTTAGCAGCAAAGTAGCTATAATGGCAGCCAAATTCGATGACATAGAAAAAAGGGACCCCGCTTTGTGATTTATGGGAAAATGAGGATCCCGATGAGATGACAGAAAGGTAAAACGAAAAAAGGAAGGAATGAATTATGGAACTAAGCTGGCTTGACATTAGCGTGTTTCTGGCATTTTTCGGCGTAGTGGTCGGCGTGAGCATGTACAAGAGTCGAAAGGAGGAGACCAGCGAGGATTTCTTTTTAGCCAGCCGGGGCTTGCTTTGGCCATTTGTAGGCCTGTCCTTGATAGCGGCTAACATTTCCACAGAGCACTTTGTCGGAATGGCCGGCCAAGGTGCCGGCATTGCGGGGTTGGCAGTTGCAAGCTATGAATGGATAGCGGCGATTACAATGATTTTTGTGGCCCTGTTCTTTCTGCCGCGGTTCTTAAAAGCCGGGATTTATACGATGCCGGAATACCTGGAGTACCGCTACAATCCTACCGCCCGAGCCATCATGGCCATTATCACCATGTTTGTTTATGTATTGGTGGCCATTTCCACAGTGCTCTACTCCGGAGGATTAACACTTCAAACGTTGTTCGGGGATTTGGAGAACTCGAGGCATTTATTATACGGGATACTCGTCATAAGCGGGATCGCAGCTTTATATACAATCTGGGGCGGATTAAAGGCTGTAGCGTGGGCAGACCTGTTCCAAGGCTCAGCACTTATTATAGGCGGGGCAATTACAATGTTTCTCGGATTTAAGGAGATTGGCGTCAGGAATTTCTTCGAGCACAACGCAGACAAACTGCACATGATACTGCCCCGTGACCACACGGTGCTGCCGTGGACGGCTCTTGTAATCGGATTGTGGATTCCCAATTTTTATTACTGGGGTCTTAATCAGTATATAACTCAAAGAACCCTCGCCGCCAAGACCTTAAGGCAGGGACAACTGGGCGTCATATTTGCAGCAGCATTAAAGTTAACTATCCCATTTATCATCATATTCCCAGGAATAATGTCGCTACAGCTTTACAGAGATAAGATGGTTGAGAGCGGAACGGATGCAGCTTATCCGTTGCTGATAAAACATCTGGTTGGGCCTGGTACTCGTGCATTTATTTTTGCCGCCATAAGCGGAGCGGTAATTAGTACGCTGGCATCAATGCTAAATTCGGCTTCAACGATATTTACTATGGACGTATTTAAGCAGCATATCAATAAAGAAGCAAGCCAGAGGACGCTAATCTGGGCGGGCAGAATATCAACATTAGTATTTGTTATTGTTGGTGCTGCAGTAGCACGCGCGTTGTGGCAATTTCCCACCGGCATATTCACATACATCCAGGAGTTCCAGGGATTCATCTCACCGGGTGTTCTGGCGGCTTTTGTCTTTGGATTCATTTTCAAGCGTGCACCCGGGTCGGCTGGAGTGGCGGCTTTAGTTGTCAATCCGATTATATATGGGTTTTTGCTGATATGCTTCAGCACATATCAGGTATTCGAGAAGTTAGGTACGACAATTACGGAGCTTGCGTTTTTGAACCGGATGGCAATTTCGTTTGCTATCATTCTTATCGTGATGTATGCGATTACTTTGGCCAAGCCCTTACCGGAGCAGAAAATCCTGCCGGTCAGAGAGGAGTTTGATATGCGGCCGGCACGGTCGGTTATCTGGCTTGGCGGATTGGTGATAATAATTACACTGGCACTTTATGTTATCTTCTGGTGATGGATAGGCAGATTGTTAGCTCTGGTAAAGGGATATGGGAACGAAGGCAAGTCGTTTTGGCGATAATGATAGGCATCGCAGCCTGGTGGTCGCGGGCGGGTTTGCGCTTGTAGCGGTGCACTTTGCTTTTCTGATGTTTTTCTTTGCCCCAGCGATAAGTACGCCGGACGCGAGCAGCTACTTTGGCCAGGCGAAACTGATTGCCAGAACGGGCAGGACATATATTGAGCCTGAGTCACCGCTGCAATATGTGGGGGTGCACTGGAACCACGTGGGCGGGAATCGCTATTACTGCACGCATGCGCCGGGATTAGCCTTATTGATGGCGCCTGTGTATAAGGTCTTTGGGCCGGAGGTGACGGTTGCAGTGAATCCCATATTAGCGTCGCTTAGCCTGTTAGGATTTTTCTTTCTATGCCGGATGTGGGTCGGTGAGCGGTGGGCGTTATTGGCGGTAGCATTTATGTCGGTCAATCCATTTGCGAATGAGCATGCCCATTTCGGCGATGCACATTCGGCGGTGTGCTTTTTCTTAGTTTGGGGTTTGTTTTTGACGGCCAAATGGGAGCAGCGGCGCTCTGTGTGGCAAGCGTTCGCGGCTGGAGTATTCTTTGGCATCATCCCGACGATTCGGTATGCCGATGTGTTATATCTGCCGGCTGCGGCGGTATTTGTCCTTTTGCAGATGCCAAGAGACCGCAGGTCGTGGGCAGGACTATCGGCGACCGTGACCGGGCTTGTGATTCCTTTGGGTTGGCTGTGCATCCGAAACCAGCTTGCGTTCGGTGCGTTTTGGCGGACAGGCTATTCACAGGCACTGGATGTGGAGAGAATCTTCGGATTCAATTATTTCCTTGAGTACGCGATGCCGTTCTTGAGGATGCTGTTGAGCGACGGCTGCGGCGTGGTGTTCGGGCTGGGTATCGTTGGAATTGCGATTCTATGCGGCAGAAAGGACACGTGGAAGCGAGGGGCGGTCTTTGCGCTGCTGGTGGTACCGGTGACAGTTTTATATATGGCGTATTTCTGGGGGCCGGACAGACAATCAATGCGGTATCTGCTGCCGACGTTTTATATCTATACGATTGCAGCGGTGTGGCTGCTGCGGGAGCTTTCAAGAGTACACAGGGCCTCAGCATTGGTGGGTTCAGTGGTGGTTCTGGCGATTACCATGTTTTGGGGTGTGCCGCCATCGGTGATGTCTGTCGGGCACCTTAAGGCGCTCAATGGCGCTCTTTCGAAAATAACGAAAGTCGTCCAACAGAATGTTGAGCAGGGCAGCATAATTGTTGCCAACGAGGGACTGAATCAGCACTTTGATTTTGTTGGTAGGTGGCGATTGGTGGATGTGGGGATGCTACGTTTCTTCGGGCCTGAGCGCGGCGAACCGATAGGCCCTGATATGCCGACGCCTGGACGTTTTGTACTGGAGGAGAGGCGGGCGCAAATCGGGCTGCTGCGTGGACCAAAAAATATACAAGCAGAGCAGCGATATAGGCCGCTCAGCGAAGAAGAACGCTTCAATGCCTTTTCACGTGACATCTGGGAGTGGGCCGGGAATGACCGGAAAGTATATGTGGTGGCCAAAGAGAACCAGATTCGGGCGTTTGAGAGGGAGCTACCTTCGAGCGATGAGCTTGTCAGGCTCGAAAAGATAGAGCTTGGAGGTGAGCTCCGGCGAGAAACAGCAGAGGTTGGCAGATTTGAACCAGGGCGACCTATGCCTGATAATATGCGCGAGCCAGCGCGCGGCGAGCGTCGAGGCGGAGGAACACCAGGCGGGCCACCGAGTCCATTTGGGCCTGTCCGCATATTCAACTTCGCTATGGACGACAAGACGTTGTTTGTAGTTGAGTGGAAAAGGACTTCGCAATAGTAAGTAGATGTAGTCTTCACTGAAGGCTTGATGCTTTTGGGCAGGAGAGATATATTGCCGGATGGTGTTCTGTGGATTGTTCCGGTGTGCAGTGCATAGTCTATCGGATGTATAGGTCATTTTGAGTGAGATTCGGGTAATGGAGCCGACAGAAGAAGACAAAATAGCTTTGGAGAAGATACGGCAGTTGGCCAAACAGAACGGTATCGATATCGAAGGCGGCAAGATTAGAAGGACTTCATCGCGTTTTTGTCTCGGTGTTGAGCACGGCGACTACAACGGTACCGAGCTTTTCGGCGTAGCGACAGATAGATTTATCTGGATGGGCTATAAGCCGAATGGCACCGATAGAATTAAATTATTCAGTGGAAATTTTCCTGATGATGGAATTATTGAATTTAAGCTAAGAGATGTTCCTGAGCCGAAATCGAAAGAGATAGCACAGACGTGGGGGCGGTTTGCATACGGCGTCGATTATATCCTGAGACGAGAGGGTTATGAACTCGGGCGGGGTATCGACGGCGTTATTTACGGGAATATTCCGGGGGGCGGAATGAGCCGGTCGGCATCTTTGAGCCTGAATCTGATTTTGTCAATGCTGGATGCTAACGGCATCGAGATAGAAGACAAGATGATGGTCGTTGACCTGGCCCAGGCCGTTGAAAACGACTATATCGGCTCACCCTGCGGCAAGCTCGACCAGATAATGATATTGTTCGGGCGAGAAGGTATGGGGACCCATTATAATCCAGTAAGGAGGTCTGTGGATTACGTTCGACTTGGGCCGGGGGCGGCAGACTTCCGAATCGTTGTGCTGGACACAGGTACGGACCGGCCGGGCCTGGAAAAGTCGACGTATGCCGTCCGTAGAGCAGAATGCGAACGGTTTGTATCGATATTGCAGAAGGCCGGCTACGGTGTGTTATGCCTTGCGGATGTCAAGGATGAGACAATCTATGAAAAGATTATGAGCGAGTTCGGTAAAAATCGCCCAGACTTGTGCGACCGGTTAAAATATATATTCGGCGCGCAGAAGCGGTTTTACAAGATGCTGGAGGCCTGGAAGGCCGGTGACGTTGAAACCGTTGGTCAGATATTCAGACAGGACGGCATCGGGCTGCGAGATGACTACAAAATATCTGGGCCGGAATTGGAGACAATGTGCGACATTGCGCGAACGGTGCCCGGTGTTCTGGGAGAGCGAATGTTAGGCGGCGGCGACAAGGGAGCATCGGGAGCTTTAGTCCGGGCCCAAAGCGTTAAAGCGGTTAAACGAGCAGTCGATACAGCTTATCGACGAAGTTATCCTGAGTTTGCTGAGAAGTATGCCGTTCACGTCTGCCAGGTAGTGGATGGCGTTAGGGTTTATGAAGACTTGCCAGCACAGTAACAAAGGTGTATCCTGGATTTTTGAAGATAAAAATATAAAAGGTTGCTATGCCGGAAGAACGTTCGTTAGCGAATAAGGGCGTATTCAGTGCTGCTGTCTGTGCCAACAGGCAGATTGGACAGCCTGCTGCCTCGTTTTGCGATTACACCCGCTTAATCCCTTTGTCTTCTGTCGAAGACAAGAAAGGAGGTGCGGGCGGCGAGAGTCGCAGAGACAGGCGATTCTACCGGCTTAGATTAGAATTTTCGGGGGCGAGTGCGGAGGCCTTCAGTAATTTTAAACCCGGGCAATTCGCCGAATTAGACCTGCGCGATACCGCCCTGCCGCCGGCGGAAACCATACCGGAAGATTTGAGCGATGCATCCAAGCGCAAGATACTACTGCGAAGACCTTTTAGTTTCGCCGACGTTACAGCCGAAGGTGGTAAAACTTTCGTTGAGGTCCTTTATCGTGTAGTTGGGCCTGCTACTTTACGAATGACAACGTTAGCGGCAGGCAATTCAATCAGCATAATCGGGCCGTTGGGTAATGGTTTCTGGGTGCCGAAAGGTAAGAAAATGGCCGTTTTGGTTGCTGGAGGTATGGGGGCGCCACCAATCGAGCACTTAGCGAAGATTCTTACGGCTGATTATCCTAATATTGAAGTGATTGCATTGGCAGGGGCGAAGACGGCAAAGGAACTGCCATTTGAGGGCCGGCTGGATGAGATTTCCCGACAACTTGGATTTTCATTGCAGGAGTTTGCCAGATACGGCATAAAATCGGTGGTCGCTACGGATGACGGCTCGGCTGGGTATCACGGACCTGTCACCGATTGCCTGTCGGAATGGCTTGGCCAGCCTGGTTTAGTCAGCGAGAGTATGATTATATATAGCTGCGGGCCTGAGGCGATGCAGGCAAAAGTGGCTGAAATTGCCAAGAAAAAGAGAATCGATTGCCAGGTCAGTATGGAGCGGCGGATGGCCTGCGGGTTCGGCGTCTGCCAGAGCTGTGCGGTGGAATGCAGAATCAGCGGCTCAAATGAGACCATTTATAAGCTGTGTTGCCAAGACGGCCCAGTGTTTGATAGCAGAGAAGTAGTATTTTAACCACCAACAGCACAGACAAATAATCTAACTTGAGGTCACAAATTTTAACCTCAAGATAAAATTTGATGACTGATGGATGAACTTGAAGTTCCATTTTGGTACTTAAAGTGAGCAAAAGAGCAAATTTAGCATAATTAGGATAGAATAAGATATGTCTGAAGGAAACACTTCGATAGTACCCTCGGAACGGATTTACCGAAGTATAATCCTTATCCATGGTCATAAGGTTATATTAGACAAAGACTTAGCTGAATTATATGGAGTCGAAACCAAGATTCTTACCAGAGCGGTGCGCAGAAACAATGAGCGATTCCCAGAAGATTTTATGTTTCGACTAACTATGCAAGAATTTGAAAACTTGAGGCGTCATTTTGGCACCTCAAGTTGGGGCGGACGCAGGTATCCTCCTTACGCATTCACCGAGCAAGGCGTAGCAATGTTATCGAGTGTTCTGCGGAGCAAACGGGCCATCGCAGTTAATATTGCGATAATGCGCACTTTTGTAAAGCTACGCGAAATTCTTGCAACTAATGAAGCATTAAGGCGGAAGATTGAGTCGATGGAAAGAAAATACCAAGAGCAGTTCAAGCTAATATTCAACGTACTTTCCAAAATGATAATGGCTGATTCTAAACCAAAATCTCGAATCGGCTTTCTTACTGAACTTCAGGAACATAAAGCAAAAAAGGGGAAACAGACCAAAACAAGCAAGAGATAAGCAGAACTGTCCAAATATTTGGAATTATCTAATGAAATCAAATAATTATCACTCGCCGAATGGTGAATTGAAAAAATCTTTTGTATTTATTCTCAACAACATTGATGTTGAAGGTGGATTGCCAATAGAAGTAGCTCCGGGACATTTTTTTGAGAGGGCTAATTCAGAGCAAATTGTAAAGGTAAAAAAACTGTTGAAATTTTTTTTGCCATATGGACCACATATGATTCTTAACCTTCTACCTTATGAGATAAACATTTTAAAGAAGCAAGGCTCATCCGGTTTCCAACACGAGCCATTATCGGAAGATCAATGGAGGTATTGGATTATTTCATTCAAAGGTACAAATTCAGAGATACAGTATATTGAATCAGCTGCATCTATACTTCGTAATGATTTGGAACTTGGATTTACTGTTTTAGGAGAAAGTGTAATTTCTTGTGGTGAAGCACACATTTGGCACGGACCATCATTGTTTAGCTTTTTTGAAAGTCAGGCAATGGGACAACCTGCTGTATTAGTGAACGTAGATGAGCTGCGTGAAATATCGGAGAATTATGATCTGGTAAAGAAAATTAGTCCGGAACATCAGAATATTACAAGAGCGTTCAGAAAGTTTCGCGACCTTAGGTCTCTTCCTCGTTTATCTGAATTAGTTATAATTGGATTATTTTCCATAATTGAATCTCTAGTAACTCATTCTCCAAAACTTACAGAATCATCTGATTCGCTGGTGCACCAGATTAAGACAAAAATACCTTTGTTGTGTAAGAAATTCCAGCGAGAATTAGACTATAAGCAGTATTTTGAGACAGCTTCTGAAGAGACTTTATGGTCGAAACTTTATAAGTACCGTAGTTGCATAGTGCATGGTGAGGAGACGAATTTTAATAGCGATTTGAATATTCTTAAAGACAGAAACAGAATTCTTGAGTTTATTAGAGAGACAGTTAAACTTTTACTTCTTCTCGCACTTAGAGAGCCAGTTTTGCTTACTGATCTTAAGAAATGTTGATGTAAAACATGAGGTAACAGGCATGGATTTCTGCTTTCGCATGAATAACATTTTGTACTTGGATTGCAATGGCCTGCTGTGCAAGTCACGCAATGATAAAAGAAGGTGTGTATGGAAGAAACGGTTGATATATCGGTAAATTTTGCGGGGATTCGGTTAGCGAATCCGGTGTTCACCGCGTCGGGGACGTGCGGGTACGGCGATGAGATGTCTGATTTTGTGGATGTTAATTCTCTCGGCGGATTCGTTACAAAAAGTATCACGCGCCTGCCGAGAAAAGGCCATGCGACGCCGAGGATTGTTGAGACAGACTCGGGAATGCTAAACGCAATCGGGCTGGCAAACATCGGATTAGACGCTTTCGTTGAAGAAAAACTGCCTATCCTCGAAAAGCTATCCTGCGCGGTTTTCGTTAATGTGGCCGGTGAAACCATCGACGAATACGTAACTGTAGCGCAGCGCTTAGCAACAGAGAAAGCGATAGCCGGGTTTGAGCTGAATATCAGTTGTCCCAACGTCGAGAAAGGAGGAATAAGTTTCGGCAAGGAGCCGGAGCAGGTAACAGAAATTACCTCGGCAGTGAAAAAGGCTGCCGGGGAAAAAATTTTAATGGTGAAGCTGTCCCCTGCCGTTACGGATATAAGCGCAATCGCTCGCGCGGCAGTTGAGGCTGGTGCCAATGCGCTCAGCCTGGTGAATACCTTCACGGCAATGGTCATCGATATCGAAAGCCGCAGGCCTGTTTTGGCCAATAAAACAGGCGGATTGTCGGGGCCGGCGATAAAACCAATCGCGGTTTATTTGGTTAATAAAGTTTACAATGATGTCGCTAAAGACCGCGGGATACCAATTTTAGGCATGGGGGGAATCAGGACCGCTTCGGACGCTATCGAATTTATTATTGCGGGGGCAACAGCGGTCGCTGTAGGTACGGCGAATTTTGTCGAGCCGGCATGTGCGACAAAAATTATAGAAGGCATAAAAAAATATTGCATTAGCAATAATATAGCAAATGTCAAAGAACTAATCGGCTCACTTTTAGAGGAGAAATAACGATGACTGACAAAATGTGCTGCTTTGAAAAGACTGCGATTAAGCTCTTTTTTGCGACTATTATTTTTGTGTGGTTATCGGCTTCAATGGGATTGGCTGCTGAGCAGAGGCTCAGGCTGGACGAGCAGCCCACCGGCCCTGGGGAATGGGGCTACCGCCCTGCCGAGGGGACAATATCTCAGGTGAATCCGCCGGGCTTTAGCTGGCGGCCTCAAAAGAACCTGACGTGGGAAATCCAGTGCGCCGGCGACCCAGAGTTCAAGAAGCTCGAATATAACGCAAAAAATATAAAGTTCAACGTTCATTGTCCGCCCCGGACTTTTAAGCCAGGGGCCTACACGTGGCGCTACCGTGGAAAAGACAGTAATGGCCGATACACCAACTGGAGCCCCCCACGAACATTCACCATCGCCAGCGACGCGGTAGCTATGCCGCTGCCAGTTCGTGAAGAACTGATTTCGCGAATACCCAAAACCCATCCGCGGCTGTTCGTCCGTCCTGAGGACATCGAGCGTCTGCGGAAACTTGCAAAGGGACAAATGAAGCAAGAATATGACGAACTGGTTAAGGAATGCGAGAATCTTCTGTCCAATCCGCCTCCCACAAAGGAGCCGCCGAAATATCCAGAAGGCATGGAGCGCGGCAGCGAAAAGTGGAGAGAGATCTGGTGGGGTAACCGGACTTACACGATAAGGGCGCTCGATGGTGCGGCGACCCTGGCCTTTACGCGGCTGCTCGGCGGCCAGGAAAAATACGGCCTCGAGGCCAAACGAATCCTGCTGGAATGCGCCAAATGGGACCCCAAGGGCAGTACCAACTACCGATATAACGACGAAGCGGGTATGCCGTACGCCTATTATTTCGCCCGCACATATACTTTCGTGAATGACCTGCTAAGCAAGGAAGAAAAGAAAATCTGCCGGGACGTTATGAAGATTCGCGGCGATGAGATGTATCAGCACCTTTGCCCGCGTCATCTGTGGCAGCCGTACGCCAGCCACTCCAACCGTGCGTGGCATAAGCTTGGCGAGGTCGGCATCGCTTTTCTTGGTGAAATTGAAAGTGCCGAGGATTGGGTCTGGTTCGCAGCCAACGTCTTTTTTAACGTGTATCCGGTCTGGACCGATGACGAGGGCGGCTGGCACGAGGGGGTCAGCTATTGGTCAAGCTATATCGGTCGCTTTACCTGGTGGGCCGATGTGATGCGGGTCGCTATGGGCATCAACGCCTATGACAAACCTTATTTTTCCAGGGCCGGCTATTACGCGATGTATCTAATGCCGCCCGGCAAGGTCAGCGGCGGATTTGGCGACGGGGCCAATCGCAAGAATGCCGCGAGCCTCGTGCCGCTGATGAGCCAGCTTGCGGCCCAGGCCGGCAACGGGCACTGGCAGTGGTACGTCGAGCAGATGGGCGGCCCAGCCGTGACATCCGGCTACATCGGATTTATCCGCGGCGCCCTGCCGAAGGTGGAATCCAAGCCGCCTGATGATTTACCTATGTCCAAGCTCTTTAAAGGCACAGGGCAGGCTTACCTCAACACGACGCTGAAGGACGCAAAAGAGGACGTGCAGGTCATCTTCAAGTCGAGCCCCATGGGAACTCAGTCCCACGGCAGCGAGGGCAACAATTCGTTTGTGCTGTGGGCGTACGGCCAGGAATTGCTAATCCGCACGGGCCACTATTACAATTACGGAGGGCCACATCACCGCAACTGGATGTGGAGCACACGCTCAGTTAATAATATCACGGTAGATGGCCAAGGCCAACGAAAACGAACGGCGGATGCGCGAGGCCGGATAGTCGCCTTTGAAACAACGCCATCGATGGACATCGTTGTCGGCGAGGCAGGGGGAGCTTATGAACCGTCTGCCCTCGACCGTTTTACCCGTGCCATCATCTTCGTGAAGCCTGAGCTTGTAGTCGTCTACGACCGTTTAGAGGCCAAAGAATCCTCGACGTTTGAATACTGGCTACACGCCATCGAAAAAATCAGCGTGGAGGACCAGCACAACATCCGGGTCCGAAACGATGACGTAGTCTGCGATATTGATTTTCTCACACCATCGGGCCTGACCTTCACCCAAACCGACCAGTACGACCCAAATCCCGAACCGCGTATAAAGATGCGCGAATGGCACCTGACGGCGGTGACACCAGGAAAAGAAAAACGTATAGAGTTTGTAACACTTTATCGACCACATCGAGTCGAACAAAAGGTACCCCAAAAGGCTGTTCTTGAGCGCATTGATGGTGGTTACGCATTAGATGCGGAAATATCAAACGGCAAATTTACAGTGTTATTGCCTATTGATGATAAAACTGAAATGAAGGCTTATGGCTTACAAAGTAAAGGTGCAATTAAGTGCAGGCTCGAGCGGCTGGGACAATCCGCGCAGATTATCGAAGTGCAGGAAAACCGATAAACACCGAGAATCAAGCAGTAAGCTTTTCTTGAATCCACAAATTAATCAAAGTTTCTATGGATGCCCCCTGTTTTTTTGCTTGCTTTTCTAATTGACGTAGTAAATCATTTGCAATAGCAACAAAAGTAATTTGTTCTTCCGGCCTATACTCAAATTGAACTACGTGTGAAGGATAATCTGCAACACTATGTGTATCCCAAAATTCGCAGGCTTCCTCAATAGCCATATTTTTAGGAATGCGTTCTTTTTTTCTTATCATATTGTTTACGCTCCTTTTTATCCATATCACGTGCGCTTATAACCAACGCATGGTTACCAAATTTAAGAATGAAAATAACCGTCACATAACGGCCTGCATTGGTACGTCCATAGGCTGAATATACATTTTCACCCTCAATTTTTCCTTGTTCCAGAAATCGATATTGTGGATTATTAGCAAATACTTGTTCAACCTCATCCTTAGTAATATGATGTTTCTTCGCAAGTTTTTCTACAATTCTCTGAACCCATATTATACCTGCAATTACCATTTGTGATTTTCTTTCCCATACGAGTAGATCGACTTTGCCAAAGTATCAACTATTGAAAACATATAACATACGCCTAGAGAGCAGTCAAGCGTCTGATTATGTGAATTAGTGTAATCGACTCGCGCCAGTTCGTGCCAATGGTTAAAGCTCGTGCT
>Ga0315312_1002537_pt1 | contig 12601 bp, 10 predicted proteins | sample TDP7_MG_FD_203629 | JGI IMG/M metagenome (GOLD analysis project Ga0315312, IMG submission 203629) | Freshwater sediment microbial communities from Lake Towuti, South Sulawesi, Indonesia - TDP7 | ecosystem: Environmental > Aquatic > Freshwater > Lake > Sediment | place: Indonesia: South Sulawesi... | reverse complement strand
TATCGTTGCCATTGCTGTGACAGGTGTCGTATACCTTACATTCTATCTGTAGCAGGTCGAATTCGGGATCGTCCCTAAATTTAGCGGACGGGCTTGTTCCTATCGTTAACGGGAGTGCAAGCCCGATGCCTAACGGATCCTATGCGATCTGGACATGATCGACTTGGAAGTATCTCTTGGCCAACATGCGGGTCTTATCGATTGTTCTGCCGTTCTTCCCGATTGCTAGGGCTTTGTCCTTTGGCTCTACCTCTACGACCACGATCTTCCTATCAGGACGCTCGGTGACACGGATCTCCTTGATCTTTGCAGGCGCAAGCGAGTTCTTGATCAAACCTTCCACAGTCTCGGATGCTTCAACGACCTCGACCGGCTTACCCGTCATTCGACGGAGAGTGTTGATGTTCTTTCCAGCTCTCCCTATCGCCAAGCCCATCTGGCCGGACTTCGCAATGAATATGATCCGATCGCAAGAGGAATCGATCAGGCAATCGTTTGCGGTTGCGCCCGTTATGCTCTCGAATAGAGCGATGAAGCGCATCTCATCGCTCCCTAAGCGGATCTTCGCTGCAGACATCTTCACTTCTCAGCCAGCTTTAGGATTTCAGAATCTCCCGGCTCTCTCACGGTGAGCGCAGCCACTAGAAATGGCTTCTCACAAGCAGCGGCCAAGTCCATGCTGCTGCCAGAGTAGACGTAGACAGGAACCTCCGAGAGTCTTGCGTTGTAGAGTATGTCGGACCTGTCCGGTTCTGGGCAGTTCGATGCAACAACTATCAGACGAGCCTTCCCTGTCTTTGCGGCGCCTATTGCTTCTTTGCAGCCCAACTCAACTCTGCCCGTCTTGACGGCCATGCTGATCTGCTTGCTCAGGTCCACTACTTCTCCCTCCTCTCCGACATGGCCATGAAGACCTCGATTAGGCCTGTGCCCATCGGGACTTGCTGTCCTACGATGACGTTCTCCGCGACCCCTCGTAGTTGATCTCTGGTTCCGCGAACGGCGGCGTCCACGATCGTTGGGATCGTGATTTCAAAGGCTGCCTTTGCAAGAGTGCTGGCTTTCTCGCCGCTCACGCCGTGTCTACCAACTTGCAGGACCTCTCCTGATGCAGTCATCGCATCTGCGACGAGCATCACGTGTCTTATGTCAACATCGAGGCCTTGCTCTTCAAGCACCGCCTTCGCCTCCTTGATTATTACGTTGCGTGCAGCCTCGATTCCGAGCACGGCCGCCACTTCATGCATGTTGTTGGAGATCGTTCTAGTCGGGTCAACTCCCGAAGTCGACAGCGCTAGTTCAAGGTTTGATCCTTCGGTTCTGATAATCCACTCGTGGTTCTCCTCCATCACGAGGGCGCGTCTCACTGCCGGAATTCCTTTCACGTGCATTCCGGAGACTCGGGATTCGAGGCGTCTGAATTGTGCGATATCCATTTCATGTGTGGTGATCTCAATTTCGTCCTTGTCGATCTTCACTTCTCCTCGATGAACCTGGATCGCTGCCTTGATGTCTTTCATTGTAACGGACCTTTCTCGCATGGCCGCTGTATCGAGTTTGACCGTGATTCTCATTCTGGTGATGTCTGATTCTATGCTGGATGATATGTCTCCGAGTGTTGTGTGTGTCAAGAGGGTGGCGACTTCCTCGGCCTTCTCCTTGCTGGTTCTATGTTTCTCATCCAAGAATACCGTCATCGTCGGGGTTGATGGGATCTTTCGTGCGTCAACTATCTCGATCAGCCTTGGAAGGCCAAGGGTTACGTTCTGCTCTCTCACACCTGCAAAGTGGAAAGTTCTCAGGGTCATCTGTGTGCCAGGCTCACCGATGGATTGGGCCGAGACTATGCCGGCGGCTTCTCCAGGTTCAACCAGCGACCTGCTGTAGTTCCCGACAGCCTGCCGAACAGTCTCATCGACACCACGCCGTGAAAGCTTGGCCTTCAATAGGCTTCGTTTCAACTCATCCGCCAAGAGAGGGGAGAGTCGATCCATCACCTCTTCTGTCTTCATGTCAATGTACTTGCTGCTTGCCTTGGCGCCCTTTTCCACTGTGAGCCTCACACGATCGACCAAGCGTTCAGTGTTCACTGCTTTGCCATGGTCGCTCTTCGCGGTATCTACTCCATCTTCGCCGTACCTGAATTGGATGATGTCTCCTCGGGAGTCTCGGACCGTCGAGTCGTATTCAACCCTGAGGTGCTCGAGTGCGTTGATCAGCCTTCTCTGCATGTATCCGCTCTGCTGAGTGCGAACTGCCGTGTCCACCAGCCCTTCACGCCCGCCCATGGCGTGGAAAAAGAATTCGATGGGGTTGAGTCCGTCCCGATACGAGGAGTATACGAATCCTCTTGCCTCAGGGCCTGCATCCCCCGGCCGAAACAGAGACAGTACGCGGTCTCTGTATCCTCTACGAATCCTCTGGCCGCGAATGGACTGCTGGCCGACAGATGCTATCATCTGCGCGATGTTGAGTGATGAACCTCTAGCTCCAGTTCTAGTCATGACGACGCCGCTGTTCGTTTCGTCCAAGTACTCGTCTGCGTACTCTCCGGCAACATCTCGAGCCTTGGACAGCTCATCCATTATGCGAATCTCAAGGGATTCTGCTAGAGACTGGCCCGGAAGTCTCTCGAGGGTTCCCTGATTGTAACTTTCGATTAGTGCGTAGACGCGCTCCTCTGCCTTCCGGATGACCTTGTCAATCTTCTCCTTGACGCTGGAGGGAACATCGAGCTCCTTGATCGAGTATGAGAAGCCCTTCATCAGCACGAACCGATCGAGGAGCTTGGCGATGTGATTGAGGAACTCGCGTCCTGTCTCAGATCCTTGGTCTTTCACGATTCGGTGGAAGAGACTCTCTGAGCGTTCGGCGCCGATCGAGTTCTTGTCAATAACGCCTTCCTCGAGTTTGCCATTGCGTATTATGACATGTTCCTTGTCGTCCTTCGTCACAATGCTGGATTTCGCGGCAAAGCTGAATCCCCGCGGTACGAACAGGCTGAAGATCTGCTTTCCGGTCCAGAGTTCGACTGGACGCTTGACTGCCGGCTCGGGAAGCTCGCCAGCGTAGCCGGCTGCCGCCAAGAGTCTGCATACCTCGTCCTTTGTGAGGAGCGTGGATTTGCGGGTAAGAAGATATGCGGCACTGAGGAGGTCGGTCTTGGCACCGATTATCGGCCCTCCGTAGCGAGGTGAGAGTATCTGATCCTGGACCTGCATTAGCAATCTTGCCTCAGTTCGCGCCTCCTCACTCTGCGGCACATGCAAGTTCATTTCGTCGCCGTCGAAGTCAGCGTTGTAGGGTGGGCATACGCACGGGTTCAGCCTGAAAGTCTTGTACGGCAAGACCCTGACCGTGTGAGCCATGATCGACATTCTGTGCAGTGACGGCTGCCGGTTGAACAGGACGATGTCGCCATCTTTGATGTGACGTTCAACCACAAAGCCTGGCTCGATCGCGTCTGCAAGGCTGTCTCGCTCGCTCACGAACTCCAGCCTAACTCGCCTCTGGTCAGGGCGCACAATGTACAGGGCGCCTGGGTACTGATCGGGGCCGTTCCGGATGAGCCTCCGCATCTCGTCGATGTTCCATTGCGTAACGCGTTCCGGGATCGTCAAACGAGCAGCGACATCGACCGGCACTCCAACTTCGCTGATGTCGAGGTTGGGGTCAGGAGAGATGACAGTCCTTGCTGAGAAGTCGACCCGTTTTCCAGACAGATTACCTCGGAACCTTCCCTCCTTACCTTTTAGGCGTTGGCTGATCGTCCTGAGAGCTCTACCCGACCTATGTCGAGCAGGCGGAAGACCGGAGACTTCATTGTCAAAGTACGTCGTGACATGATACTGGAGAAGGTCATGCAGCTCCTGGATGATGTTCACCGGAACGCCGGATTCGAGCGCCTCGCGAAGTTTCTGATTGATCCGGATTATGTCCACAAGCTTGTGGGTAAGGTCGTCCTCCGACCTGATACCTGACTCAAGCGTAATAGAGGGCCGCACTGTCACGGGCGGCACGGGCAGCACTTGGAGGACCATCCACTCCGGTCTTGCGGCGGCGGGATCCATGCCGAGAATACGAAGATCATCATCAGGTATCCGCTCAAGCATCTCCCTGATTGCGCTGGGGGTGAGGCGAGCGCCTGTCTCGTCTATGAACGTGGTGGGTTTCTGATGCTCGATGGTGTGCTGTCGCGTGCCGCAATGCGGACATTCCTGAACCTTCTTCGCCTCTTTCATGATTCCGTCAAAGAATGTTGTCGGCACCTCGTTGAGACGCTTCTTCTCTTCCGCTATCTTCACGTTGTAGTTCTGGATCCTCTCGTTAGACATGAGGATCCTGCCACAATTCCGGCAGGTGACGGAGAGGAGCTTATGGATGAGTTTGGCGAATGCGACGTGAACTACGGGCTCGGCAAGCTCTATGTGCCCCGAGTGGCCTGGGCAACTCACTGCGGTGTTCCCACAAGTCTTGCACTTCTGTCTAGGCTCGAGCGTTCCCAATCTTCCGTCCATGAGACCGGAAACGATTGGGACCCCGTCCTCATCATACGTGTCCGCTGTCTGAACCTCAACGGCCGAAAGGCGGCGAATTTCATTCGGGGAGAGCAAAGTGAACTTGATGCTTTCGATGATCTTGGTTGCTTCTTCAAGCATCGCCATCTTACGCACGCTCCGAAATGTTGAGCCTTGGAGCTACTCCGAGAGCCATGAGTTCTTGGAGGAGTAGCTTGAACGCGTAGGATAGCGCCACGGGAGAAATGATTGCCCGCTCTCCACAGATTCGACACACATACTTGTTCTGCTTAATGTCGTGGTAAGCGAGAAGACCGCATACCTCACAGACCATTACCGTGTACTTGTCAGATTCCTCAAGAAGCCTATCCCTTAGGAGAGCAGACGCTCCGTGGCCGATCAAGCAGTCTCGCTCCATCTCGCCGAACCTGAGACCCCCGCCACGAGCTCTTCCTTCAGTGGGTTGTCTCGTCAGCATCTGTACTTGGCCGCGGGCTCGCGCATGCATCTTGTCGGCAACCATGTGATGGAGCTTCTGGTAGTAGACTAAGCCTACGTAGATGTCGGCCATGAACCTCTTTCCGTCGATGCCGTTGTAGAATACCTCGCTTCCGCTGTGCGTGAAACCCAACTTGAGCAACGCGTCTCGAAGTTGGTCTGGACGCTCGTTGCTGAATGGGGTTCCGTCGACAGGTTCTCCTCTAAGTGCGGCAACTTTCCCGGCTAATGACTCAACGAACTGCCCGATCGTCATACGCGACGGAAACGCATGAGGGTTGATGATGATGTCGGGGACGATACCGTCCTCAGTGAATGGCATGTCCTGTTGAGGAACCAGGAGGCCGATTACTCCTTTCTGCCCGTGTCTCGACGCGAACTTGTCCCCCAACTCAGGAATTCGTGTATCTCTGACCTTGACTTTGACGAGTCTGCTGCCTTCGATCGACTCTGTGACGAAGATTGTGTCGACGACACCAACTTCCGAAGGCCGCATCCCGACAGATGAGTCACGTTTTGTGGGCCCTTTGACCTCGAATTCCCGGTACTCCTCAAGGAATCTTGGCGGACTTGTTCTTCCCACAAGGACTGTGTTGCCACTCACGTCAGCCTCAGCCGAGATTATACCGTCCTCCTCGAGAAGTCGGTAGTACCTGTCGCCTCTGTATCCCCTAGTCCCTGGCTCAGGAATCTCAAACTTGTCTCGAAGTCCTCCGAGGTATTGCCTACATTCGCCCTCGTAGATTCGGAAGAACGTGGAGCGTGCAAGACCACGGTCAACCGAGGAACGGTTGAACACGATGGCGTCTTCCATGTTATAGCCTTGGAAAGAAAGAACCGCGACGACGCAGTTTTGACCGGCAGGCCTGCCGTCGTAGTTTATGACTTCCATGGGCTTCGTCCTTGCAAGGGGCATCTGTGGGTAATGCAGGAGATGCGCCCTGGAATCGACTCGGTTAAAGAAGTTCGTGCAGGAAACGCCAAGCGCCTGTTTTGCCATCGCAGACTCGTACGCGTTTCTCGGCGACTGGTTGTGCTCCGAGTAGGGAATGATTGAAGCGCAAATGCCCAACATCGCGTAGGAGGCAAGCTCCAGATGCGTAGTGTCATTTGAGATCTTGGAAACATCAAGTGCTACAAGTGCGCTCTCCTCTTCGTCGGAGTCCAAGTATTCGATGATTCCCTTCTCCACAAGGTCCTCCCACCTCATCTCACCTCTCTGAACCGCCTCGATCTGCTCGCGGGTCAGTTTCGGAGTCCCATTCTCGACTATGATGAGAGGTCTGCGGACCCTGCCAGTGTCGCAGTTCACGCAGACGTAGCCTCGTCCGTTTTCTCTCTCAGGCGGAAAGTACGCGGCATTCACCTCGGAGCTTATCTCGCCGGCCCTACGCATGCGTATCAGTTCTTCCACGAGTTGATTGGGTGCGCGGGTAGTACCCGCCATCAGTCCATCCACGATGACTTTTGTCCCTGAGGTCGCTGCCTTGCCCTCAGTCTCTTCAATGGGAACCACGCCCATTCGCCCGAGCTTGAGCACGAATTCCCTCGAGTCGATACCGGTGGATATGATGGAAGAGAGTGCCAGATTCTTTACGAGTCCACAGTTTGACCCCTCGGGAGTCTCGTTCGGGCACAGTCTGCCCCAGTGAGTCGGATGAAGGTCTCTTGCTTCCAAGTTAGGTTGGCTTCTGCTCAATGGCGACTGGAGTCGCCTCAGGTGACTTAGCGTCGAGGAATAGTTGGTTCGGTCGAGAAGCTGAGTGACACCGACTTTTCCCCTAACCCAGTTTCCGGTAGCTACGGCGTGTTGAATCCGCTCTGTGATTATGCCCGGTCTGATTGCGTTGGTGATCGAAAGCTCCTGATGTCTTCTGATAGTGATGCGTTCGAGTTGATACTTCAAGTCGCGAATGAGATTTCTGAACGATATTCTGAAGAGATCGGCCATCAGAGCTCCCGCGAGCTTGAGTCGCTTGTTAGAGTAGTGGTCTTTGTCGTCGGCGCCTCGTCTGCCAAGCTTCAGCTCAATGATTCTTGTCGTTATCTCTGCGAGGAAGAACGCCTTCTCCTTTCTTTCTCCAGCTGTCCGCCCAATGTGCGGGAGGAAGTTGCGATCGACGACGGTTTCTGCCTTTTTGGCACGGTAGTCTTCAACTTGCCCAGGTGCGAGACGGTTTCCGATGTACAGGAGGGCGTCCTTCACGGACAAGATACCCTGCGCCTTTTCGAACGAACCCTCCAGCTGGTTCTGAATGGTTTCGTCGTCGGACACTAGCTCAGCAATCTTCAAGTCTTCCTGGATCCCAAGCGCTTTCATCAAAACTACCATGGGAATCTCTGCGGGAACTCCTGGAACCATAACGTAGACCGCCCCGTCAGCTTTCAGAGTGACTTCAGTTCGTGCTCGGAAGCCCAAAGTCGTGGAGAAGATCTTCGCTTTGTAAACTGGATTGACTCCCGTCTTCTCCACGTCGACTAGAATCTTGTTGGCTGCTAGGTCCTCGAGAGCAACTACAACGCGCTCAGCGCCATTGACAATGAAGTACCCACCTGGGTCGATCGGGTCTTCACCTATACTGATCATCTCATCAGGCGTCAGCCTAGAGAGCGGACATATCTTCGACCGGAGCATGACAGGAAAGTCGCCCATGTAGACGATCTCCGTCTGACCTTCGCGCTCACCGATTACTGGAGTCATCTCAAGATGCAGCGGTGCGGCGTAGGTCAGGTTCCGCACGCGCGCCTCTGTCGGGTAGACGGGTCTTTCAGAACCGTCAACCTCGGTTACCCTTGGTGTGCCGATCTCGATCTTTCCAAGTTTGATCTTCAGTGGGTACTCTTCGATCTCTATTGGGATTGAGGCTACTTCGTCAATGATTGCTTGCAAGCCCACATCGATGAAGGCGTTATAGGAGTCGATGTGCTGTCTGACGAGACCCTTCTCTCGGAAGAACTCCTTGAGTAGCCCCCACGTCTGGGGTTCAACGAGACTTAGCAGGAACACTTCCTCCAGCTGAGCTCTCAATTACGTACCGATAGACCACGACCTCTCCGGCGGTGGGGCTCCGACGAATGACCTTCACAACATCCCAAGGCTTTGCTCCTATCTGCCTCGCGGCTGGATCGTCAGCCCTCAAGTAAGGCAGTTGGTGCGCCTTGATGTGAAGGCGCTGCAGCAGCTCCTCTGCTTCACGCCTTGGCACAATCTCATGCTTCGGTACAAGTTGATGCCGAAAAACGTCTACGGTCTTCCTCTTCTCCTCATCCTTCAAGCGATCGTCTCTCTCCGATATACAAGCGCTCATTAGGCCCCGAGAAATAGGAACCCTAGCGAAGCTGCCCCTTAGCACAAGACGACGCGCTAATAAGGATTATGCGGAGAAATCGTGAATCTCAAACGCAACATCACGCCTGAAGGGCGGCGGCCCCAAAGAAGGGCGTGAGAACGCTTCTTCAATCTGACCGAGACTATTGATCGAGGCCTCGGTTCCATCACGTTTCTTCTTGCGGCATCTTCATGCCTAGGTGCGCGTAGATCGCCGTCTTCAAGACCTTCAGTCCAAGGGTGGCGCATTCGATTCTCGCCGGCCCCGGGTCTGTTCCGAGAAGGCCGATCATGTCCTCCTTTCCGAGTTTCTGGATCTCGGAGATCGGCTTCCCTTTGGAGAGCTCAGTCAGCATGGAGGCGCATGCCAGGCTAATCGCACATCCTTGACCTCGAAACCTCAAGTCGTCGATCCTATTTTCGTTGACTCGCAACTGCATCTCGATAACATCGCCGCATAGAACGTTCGAATCCTTGGCACGGGCGTTGGCGTCTGCTAGCTCCCCGTAGTTTCTCGGGCGTCTGTAGTGATCGAGGATCGTCTCCTTGTAGATGTCGGCGTTCATACCTTGAACATCTTCCTAGCGTTTTCGAGAGCTCTCACCAGGATGTCAACTTCTCGTTTCATGTTGTAGATATAGAAGCTGGCGCGTGAGGTAGCGGGCACTTTCAATCTCTCCATCAGCGGTTGCGCGCAGTGATGTCCAGATCTTATCGCTATGCCCTGAGTGTCAAGGATCGTGGCTAGGTCGTGCGCGTGAATGTCCCCGAGATTGAATGAGATTGCGGCGCCGCGTTTCTCGATGTCTCTCGTGCCGTACAGCACAAGACCTTTCACATCCCCCAGCCGCTCAAGAGCGTACTTGGTGATGCCCTTCTCGTGCAGCCTCACGTTCTCCATTCCCAAGTTTGAAAGATAGTCGACCGCCGCTCCTAGGCCGATCACTCCTTCGATGTTCGGGGTGCCCGCCTCAAACTTCCAAGGCGGATCGTTCCAGCGAGCTTCCTGAAGATGGACCTCCTTGATCATTTCCCCGCCGCCCATCAAAGGTTCCATGTGATCTAGAAGGTCGTATCCCCCATACAGCATTCCGATCCCGGTAGGTGCCAGCATCTTGTGACCTGAGACGGCCATGAAATCGCATTCGAGGTCCGAAACGTCGACTGGCATGTGAGGGACTGATTGAGCCGCGTCGACTATGACCGTCGCGCCTATGTTGTGCGCTTCCTTCGCGATCTGTCTGACCGGGTTGATAGTTCCCAACGCGTTCGAAACATGCGCGAGGCTGACAACTTTGGGTCGTTCTTTCATTAGCTCGTGAAAGCTATCCCAGCTGAGAGTCCCGTCGTTGTTGATCCTGATGTAGTCGAGTTTGATGCCTTTCTCTTTTGCCAGTATCTGCCACGGCACGATGTTGCTGTGGTGTTCCATCTCGGTCAGTAGAACGTGGTCCCCTGGCTTGAGGTTCGATCTAGCCCAGCTCAACACCACGACGTTCAGCGCCTCTGTTGCGTTCCGGACGAAGACAATCTCCTTCGATGTCTTGGCCCCGATGAAGGCGGCGAATTTCTCTCTTGACTGTTCGAAGGCGATGGTGGCCTCCTCGCTCAGCCGGTGGACGCTTCGGTGAACGTTTGCGTTGTACTGACTGTAGAATCGCCTGATCGCGTCGATCACGGATTTCGGCTTTTGCGAGGTCGCGGCGCTGTCCAAGTAGACGAGCGGCTTCCCGCCTATCCTTCTTTTCAGGATGGGAAAGTCTGCCCGTATCTTCCTCACGTTGAGCGCCGCCGCCTTTTCCTTCATGAGAGTCGACTCCTTGGCTCGTGACTTCTTATAACGTATGTCATGCTTCTATATTTGTACAGCCCCTCACGGATCTGACTTTATCATATCCGTTTCTTGGCCTCGCACAGCGTTCGGCTACGCCGCGACAGCTCTCAGTCCAGCACTTGACGACTTGCGGTAGGGTCCCCGCGTTCGTCTACGAGACTTCTTGCGGCGGGCGATCTTCCGAATGATGCCGTTCTGGATTTCACTCATTCAGCGCTTCACTCCTCTCTCACGGACGGTACGTGGTTGACGCCTGCCCAACCGTGAAACTTCGTGCGGTACCCTTCGTATCCTTCCGGAACCCTTGACAATCGCTCGGGGCTCCAAATGATCAACTCCTTCTCATACTCCGCAAGATCATAGTCCTTCGTGTAATCCAAAGCCCCAGTCGGACAATATTCGGTGCAAAAATGACAAAAACAGCAGCGGATATACCAGTATTGTGGGAACCTCTTCTCTGGGTTTTGCGGGTACGCCTTCTCACTGGTTACGGGCACCAATGTGATGCATTTCTCCGGGCAGATCCATGCGCATATTCCGCAACCCGTGCATCGATCCATGTAGAGCAGATGTCGTCCCCGATACCCGTCTGGAAGTTCGCGCTTCTGGTAAGGATGTTTCAGAGTGAAAGTCTTCTTGAAGACGTGCTTCACGCCTTCCCAGAAAGCTCCGGCTACCGACGTTGTCCTCATCTCCTACCTGTCTGCTTCTACTGGCCAGTAGTCCAGGCTCCCGTAGATTATCGGCATGTCCCCTATGCGAGCGCCTTTCAGCAAGAACGGAAGCGCTGAAAGGTTCTTGAACGAGCCTGTGTTCATCTTCACTCGGTACGGTTTGTCGCTTCCGTCTCCCAGAATGTAATGGTTGATTTCTCCGCGGGAGGATTCGATTCTGCTGACGGCCTCTCCCTTGGGGACCACGATTGGGCTCTTTCTGGCAATAGGTCCCTTGGGGATGTCCTGTATCGCCTGCCTGAGGATCGAGATGCTCTGCTTGATCTCTTCGAACCTTACCAACCATCGCGAGAGGCTGTCACCTTCTTGGAATGTAGGAATCTCAAAGTCCACCTTGTCGTAGACGCCGTACGGTGCGTCCTTTCTCACGTCGCACCGTACACCAGAGCCCCTTACAACCGGCCCGACGGTGCCCAGCCTGATCGCGTCTTCTTCCCTCAGGATCCCGACGCCTCTTGCGCGTTCGATGAAGACCGGGTTGCTCACGAAGATTCGATCAATGGCAGGTAGGCGACGTTCAATATGATCCAGCGTTTCCAGCAATTTCTCTTTGAAGCCCTTTGGAAGGTCACGTCTCACGCCTCCGGGGACGAAGAACGAGAACGTCAGTCTTGCGCCCGTAAGCATCTCTGCTAGGTCGAGAAGTAGCTCTCGGTCCCCGAAGCCGAACATGTACATTGTGGTGTGGCCCGAGAAGATCCCTGCCATTATGGACATTCCGTAGAGGTGGCTGGCTATTCTGTTAATCTCGCACAGTATTGTGCGGATGTACCGGCCGCGTTCTGGCACTTCGACTCGTTGGAGTTCCTCTATTGGCGCGACGTACGACCAATTGAGGTGCGAATCGTCTGCAATGTTGGGGCGACAAAGCATAGGGATATTCTTGATGATGTTTCTTGATTCTGCTATCTTCTCGCATCCACGGTGAACGAAACCGATGTCCGGCGTCGCTTCAACTATGAAGTCACCGTCAGTTCTGACCATGATCCTCATGTGGCCTGAGCCAGGATGCTGTGGGCCCACGTTCAGATCGAGCGTCGACAAGTCATGCAAGCTCCGGGATCTTCAGATCCTTTCTCATAGGAGGCGGGCCGTCCCAGTTGTCTTGAAGCAGCAGCTTCTGAAGGTTCGGGTGACCTTCGAAATTGACTCCGAACATCTCATACGCCTCACGCTCGAAGAAGTTGGCGCTCTCCCAGACTGAAGTCAGTGTCGGCATCGAAGGATTCTCTCGATCAAGCTGAACTTTCAGTGAAAGGACTAGATGTTTGAGATCGTCACGCGAATACGACGAGAGGAAGTACACGACTTCAATTCTCTTCTCGCTCGGGTAATCCACTCCAGAAACCGCGATAGCGTGATCGAAACCTAAGCGTTGCAGGCCGAGTGCAGCGTCCCTCGCAAACTCCCTAAGGACAACGACGGACATTCGCCCCTTTCGATCAACCTTCACCTGCGCTGCACTACCCAGCTGCTCTCCGACGGCGGCTGCAACGTCTTGCTCTATCGTGGAAGGTTTGGAGGTCATTTGGAGTAGACCTCCTCGCGTCGGATCTTCTCCCGCAACTTGATGACCGCGTTCAGAAGTGCTTCAGGCCTAGGAGGACAGCCAGGAACGTAGACATCAATCGGTATGACTTTTTGGACCTCGTTGACTATGCTGTAGGAATCGTGGAATAGGCCGCCCGAG
>Ga0315312_1002536_pt1 | contig 12601 bp, 13 predicted proteins | sample TDP7_MG_FD_203629 | JGI IMG/M metagenome (GOLD analysis project Ga0315312, IMG submission 203629) | Freshwater sediment microbial communities from Lake Towuti, South Sulawesi, Indonesia - TDP7 | ecosystem: Environmental > Aquatic > Freshwater > Lake > Sediment | place: Indonesia: South Sulawesi... | reverse complement strand
TACCAGTTTCGTAGATTGCGAGTTCGTTATGAGCGGCGGGATGAAATTCATGAGGCTTTCCTTTCTATAGGCTGTATAATGATATGTTGGAATCGTCTGTCAAATTCATTTTGTTAGAGGCTCTTAGGCTTACCCCGCAATATCTCGCTTACCTTCTTTCGTACAGTATCACGGTGGAGAGGTATAGTATCACTCAGCTGGTCGACAGTCAGCAAAGTCGTAAACCTCGATTTCATCTTCTTTATCTCCGCGCACATCTTGTACAGTTCAGACATGGTATGCGTGTGCCTATTTGCCTGTCTTTTCTCTCTGGTCATAACAGCCATCGCCGCTCGATACAGTTGTCTTTCGGATTTCTCATAGCTTCAATTTTACACAATTTCGGCTCAAAAGACAAGATTTGGCTCTGTTTTTTCTTGACTTGTAGGCAAAAAGGGGTATAGTTAAACTTGCCAAGATTAAGCAGTGCCCTTTTTGATGCGCAACAAAGTAATAACAGTTATTTAAGAGGGGCGGAAAAATGAAAGGTTTTCGTCTTCTGGTTTTTATGTCGATTGTAACAGGAACGAGGGCTTTTTGTGTTTCGTCTGACCAGAATTCGGTTCGGCCTTTTGAAGAAATTCGCAAGCAGAAAAATCTGCAAGCCAACCTTGAATTGATAGAGGCAAGTAAGAATTTGGACGTTGATGGAGTAAGAAATGCCTTAAAGGCTGGCGCTAATCCTAACTATAAGGCTAAATTTGGTAAAATCGACAAGTCGGCAATAGGCTATCTTTTTAATCGGTTGACTTTGAGCAAAAAGGAAGAACAAGATGTTTTGGATATCTTGAGATTATTGTTTGAGGCTGGCGCAAAGGAGCAGGAGTGTGATTGTGGTGTAATATACTGGTTAGCTTATAAAAACCTGCCATCTCTGATAGAGCTTTTAGTAAGAAATGGTTTCGACCCAAATGGAACATGTGGTGACATGCTGACTCCGATGGAAGTTGCGGAGCAGGAGGGGAATAAGGAAGCTGTTTTTGCTCTTCTTAGGAATGGCGTAAAAATGCTTTCTGACGAAACAATATCTCATTTACGTTTTATTGGGTATGCACAGGACTGCGATATTGTCGGTATGCACAAAAACCTTACTGATAGTGCTTTTGTTAATAAACCAGATAAAGATGGAAAAACAGCTTTGACAGAAGCTGTTTCCGATACACGTATAGGTCCTAATTGGTACGCCGCCATATCATATTTGCTCCAAAAAGGGGCTGACCCAAACCTACAAGGTAGGGATTTCCTTGGGTCCGCTCTTCATATTTCTATTAATAGGGCAATGTTTGCTCGTGATGAAGCTGGTGAAGTTTTTGGGCTGCTGGGGATAGAAGCATTGTTAAAGGCGGGCGCTGATGTATCGTCTCGAAATAAGGATGGTCAAACACCACTTCATATCGCCTCTAAATACGATAATCTTAAAGGAGCTATTCTGCTTATTGAAGCAGGGGCTAAAGTGACGGAGAAGGACAATTCGGGCCGAATGCCGCTTGACTACGCTAAATCGCTGGAGATGGTTGGACTGCTAAAGTCTGTCGGCGCTAAAGAACAATAGACTTTTGAAGAATTCCTGAACTGCTATGCTCTGTCGCTGCTCGGCTTGGGTGCGGTGATGTGGATGCGGTGATTGCAAATAGGAAGCCGTTACGCTATTATATTGATAAGCCTTGAAAAAATGCGTTAATCTTATTTCAGGTCTATTGGAAGGACCAAAGTTATGGCAAAGAAAAAAGCAAAGAAGAAAAAAGCAACCAAGAAAAAAGCTGCCAAGAAACAGGGCAGCTATCCGGGTCCTCGCGTTAAGAGGAGATAAATGCCTACTATCAAGGATATTGTTGAAGAATTGCAATGGGTCTCTGAACGCATTAGCAGTCAGGTTCGGACGCTGGGGGTAGGACTCATTGCTATCACGTGGGGGCTTCTAATAAGTCAACCGCAAATAGCAGGTCCCATTCCCGATAGCGTTAAGAAACATTTGCTAATAGTCGGAGTGCTGGCTTTAGGCGCTATGGTTTGTGATTTCTTCCAGTATATCTGCGCGTACCGAAATACAAAAGCATTACTTAGTAAAATGGAAGATAAGGGGTTGGATAAAGCTGATTACGACTACTCGGCGAGGACGTACAGATTGCGGGTCTTCTTCTTTAAGACTAAGCAAATCTTACTCGTTATAGCCTGTATTTGGTTCCTCGCTGTAATTATTCCTTTTTGCATAAGCGTTCTGGGAAAAAGCGGCGCTTATTAAATACAGACCTGAAACAGAGAATACCTATTTGGACAAGTTTGTACTATCCAGTCTCATGCTCCTTGGCTTGGGTGCGGTGATGTCAGTTTTTTTTCCGGCCTTTTTTTGCTGAAAATTCACTTGACGCCGAGGACATCAGCTTGTATGATATATATATAACTAATATATTAGAATCATAAGATAGAATAATGAATATTGAACAAAGAATATCAAATTTCAAAGGGATGCCTAATTACCTAATTTGCCAATTCAGTAATTGTCTAACTTGCCCAGTTTTGGCGGAATCGTCAGTTAATGCCAAAACGAGGTTAATCAGAGGAAAAAACGACGATAATTTTGATTAAATTATGCAAAACAAAGCCAATTTCCGAAGTGCTAAAAATGATTGTAACCTTAGCAATAACAATAACTAACAACAACGAACTATGAACAATGAACTATTAAAAACAAACCCAAACAAAGCCAATTTTTAGACGTAGGGCGGAATTGTGAAAGAAGAAGTAAAACTGAGCAAGGCGAAGTGGCTGGTTGAGCCGGGCTGCGTCGTCCTGGTGACATCCGGCACTATGCAAAAGGCTAACATTATGACCTTTAGCTGGCAAACGCCAGTTAATAGCACCGATCCTTGCCTCATCCTGCTGGCTATAACCCATACGCGGTATTCTTATGAGCTTATAAAACAAAATCACGAATTAGTCATCAACATCCCCGGTGAAGAACTGCTCGAACAAACTCATCTTATCGGCCAGGTCACCGGCAAAAAAACCGATAAATTTAAAGAAACCGGCCTGACAGCAGTTTCGGCTAAGCTGGTCGGGCCGCCGTTGATAAAGGAATGTGCTGCACATCTGGAATGTCGGGTCGTCGAAATATTCAAGATGCAGACGCATGATTTGCTTATCTGCGAAGTGCTCCGAGCAATCGCCGATACAAACTTTTTTGACGGCAGATGGATACCGGAAAAGTTCCATACGATTCACTACCTCGGCGGAAATAAATATGGCCTGATGAGCCGCACAGTTGAGGCCCGAGGCCGGAAATAAAAATTGGCTGGCTATCGTGCGTGAAACTTGGTATAATCGTTGTTGAGAATGCGTTTTCGAATATGTTTGCTCGGATAATGAGAAGGGTTGAACGATGTCAGAAACAATAAACCGCCGAAAATTTTTAGCAGAATCCATTATCACATCGACAGCCGCAGCCTTCGGTTTGAGCCTTGAAGAGAAAGCTCTGTTAGCAAGAGCAGGTCGTGACCCGTCGCCCGTGACCCGTGACCCGGGAGACGAGCGACGAGCGACGAGCGACGGTTCGAAAGGCCTGCCGATGGGCAAGATCGGTAACATTAAAATTACCAGATTGATCGTTGGCGGCAATCTAACAAGCGGCTTTGCGCACAGCCGAGATTTAGTTTATGTGTCTTCGTTACTCAGACATTATTTTACAGATGAAAAAATCTTTGAGACCTGGCAGATATGCGAAGAGTGCGGGATAAATACCGGCGTGTTAAGACTTGATGATCAAGTTATCAGCCTGATCAAGCGGTACTGGGATGAAAGAGGCGGAAAGCTCCAATGGATTGCGCAAATCAAACCTCGTAAATATGACCTTGCGGATTTTAGAACCGACATAAAAAGGGCCGTTGATAATGGGGCTATAGGCGCGTATATCCAGGGTGGCGTGGGAGATAGCCTTGTTGAAAAGGGCCATGTTGATTTACTGGGAGAGGCGCTTGAGTGTATTAAAGAAAACAGCGTAATCGCGGGTATCGGCGGGCATAGTTTAGAGGTGCCAATCGCATGTGAAAAAGCAGGTTTGAAACCCGATTTTTATATGAAAACTTTACATAGTCACAACTATTGGTCGGCAAATCGCCAGCCGGAGCACGACAACATCTGGTGCACAAATCCGCAGGAAACCATCGAGTTTATGAAAAGCGTAACAAAGCCGTGGATTGCCTTTAAGGTTTTGGCTGCAGGAGCAATCGGTCCCAAAAAAGGTTTCGAATATGCGTTTGAAAACGGAGCCGATTTTATCTGTGTGGGGATATTTGACTTTCAGGTCAGAGAGGATGCAATTATTGCTAAGAATATTTTAGCTGGCAAAGTGAATAGACAGCGTCCCTGGAGAGCATAAAAATTATACGATTATTCCTCTTGCTTGGGTTTTAGCAGTCCCTCAATAAGCCCCTTACCCACATCCATAAGCTCTTGCCCTTTTTCGGAGGCAGCTTTGCCCAGGTCGAAAGTTTTATCCAAAGTGGACTTCATTGTATCAACTACATTCTTAGGCAGGACTCCCACGCCTTGTTCGGCTACGCCAGAAGCAATGGCCAGCAAAATCCTGCCGGACAACTCTGCCGTATCCAGCTTATTATCGCTTCCTAAATCAGTCATCTTAATAGGGGAAAGTTTCAACGTCACAGTATCTGCCTTTCCTGGAACAGGCAGCAACTTTGCCTTAACTATCACGTCGGAGATTTCAAGATTATCTATATGCAGCTTTTTCCCAGAGGGTTGTGATGCTTGCTTATCCTTAGATACGATTGACTTTATCACATCCTGGAGGTTGTTGCCGGAAACTCCGCGCTGTTCAAGGGTGACTTCCATACCATTGAGCTTGATTTGTCTTATATTGACCACATCATTCAAAAGGGACCTCACATTAACTTTGATCCTGGCATTTCTAAGTTCAAGCAGTTTATCATGCTGATAACCTGGCGGATTCTTAATGATAAGATTTTGTAGCGCAAGTGAACCGCCCATAATTGATAGCTCTACGTCATCAATATCAACTGCGACATTTAAAGTTTTAGTTGCTGCGGCCTCAATACCTATTTTTACAGCACGGTCTGCAAAAAGGTCAACGATTATCACAACAGCAACAACTAAAATTGCAATCACCAACAAAATAATGCGTAAGGCTTTAAGGGACTTTTTCATTTCTCAAGCCTTTCAAAATTCTTCTTGTTTTTTTCTAATTTTGTATTATAATTTGTTTTTGGAACAAGGATAAAGCAATTTTTCGTTTTGCAAATGAATGGTTCAGAATTCATCTCGTTAAGACAATGTGCACTTAGAAGCAAGGCCTTCACGCTGATTGAATTGCTGGTTGTGATTTCCGTTATCGCGCTTCTTATGGCAATCATCATTCCGGCACTGCGAAAGGCCAAAGAAAAGGCTCGACAGATTGTTTGTGCCAGCAATCAGCGACAACTGATTTTGGGACTGACGCTATATGCAAACAGCAACGCTACAAAACTTCCCCCCTCTCCGTCCAGGCAGGACCACCTCGAAGGCGGTTACCATCGGCCTTATGAACTGAACTGGCGTAACAACTTTGTGGGTACTATTAGCGATACAGCAGACAAAAGCTATCACTATGCCGGAAGGTATTTGTCGACATACCTTCCTGACGTAAAGGTCTTTAACTGTCCTCTATCTGCCATCAGAGATAATACGCCGTGGCCGCCACCAACTTCTGAACAAAATCCCGTAGGTACTTATGGCGAATTCTACCGCACCGGCCGATTCACACCATTGCACTCTACCTATATGTTGCTGTGGGGCTACCAGGGTTATAATCACAAAGAATCTCGTGCGGTTGACAAGAGTCAGGGACACTTTGAGGGGCCAGAAACTGTTGCCGGCAAGACTAAGCTCGTCGTGCAAGACTCTTTCTTTTACCTGACATCGAATATAAATTTACTGTGGCCAAATCCCCAGGTCAGTTGGTATTCCTGTCATAATTTTAGAGGCTCAGTCAGGGCTTATCCTTACTATATACTTAAGGACCCCACCATGTCCGAGCAGCCGATGACTCGGCTCAATGCCGGGTATCTTGACGGCCGGGTCGAGGCATTCAATTCTCCGGACGCGATAGCTGTGAAGAATTATCAGGCGCAGGCCTACTTAGCACCAAAGTTTCGATAAATTCTGCCCTATGCGGGTCATCTAAGCTTGTTCGCGAACGATTTTTGCACCAACTATGTTCAGCCTTTCTTCGATTTTTTCGTAACCGCGGTCGATATGATAGACCCTGTTGACGATTGTGGTTCCTTCAGCAGCTAATCCGGCAAGCACCAGAGCTGCCGAGGCACGCAAGTCCGAGGCCATCACTGGGGCGGCGATTAATTTTTTTACGCCGGCTACAATAACAGCAGAACCTTCCTTGCGTAGGTCCGCTGCCATGCGATTTAGTTCGGCAACGTGCATAAATCTGTCCGGAAAGACCTTCTCAATTATGACACTATTGCCCTCGGCAAGCGATAACAGAGCCATAAATTGGGCCTGCAAATCCGTGGGAAAGCCTGGGTACGGCTGAGTAGTGATGTCGGTAGGTTTGATGCCGCCGGTACGTGCAACGACACAGCCGGCCTCTGTTGCATCTACCGTTATGCCGACACCTCTTAATCTATCAACCACTGCCATCATATTGTCAAGCCGACAGTTCGAAATCTTCAGCTCACCGCCGGTTATAGCAGCGGCGACCATAAAGGTCCCAGCCTCAATTCTATCTGGGATAACCTCAAACTCGACTGGGTGCAATTGTTTGACCCCCTCAATAATTAGTCGAGGCGAGCCGATACCGCTAATCTTGGCGCCCATTTTATTAAGGCAGTTTGCCAAATCAGTTATTTCCGGCTCACAGGCCGCCGATTCGATTATGGTGCGGCCCTTTGCCAGCGTTGCAGCCGTTAGAACGTTTGCTGTCCCCAGTACGGTTGAGCCGAACGGTCCACCAAGGAATATCTCTTTGCCCGTCAAGCCATTTGGTGCTTCGGCAACGATATAGCCGTTTTTAAGATGAATTTGAGCACCAAGCTCTTGCAAGCCTCTTAGGTGAAGGTTGACTGGCCTGTCACCAATGGCACATCCGCCGGGCATCGAGACCTCTGCGTAGCCTTTGCGGGCAATTAGCGGGCCGAGTATGCAAATGCTGGCTCGCATCTTGCGGACGATGTCATACTCACCGACCGGATTGTCAATTACCGTTGAATCTATAGATAAATGGCCTGGTTCCCGCGAAGCGGGGTCCCCGCTTTCGTTTCGGGTCACCTGGCAGCCCAATTGCTTAAGCAAATGGCTAAAAAGCGAGATATCAGAAAGATTAGGCACTGCGGAGAGACTCAATTTGCCGCCAGCCAAAATAGCAGCAGCCATTATGGGTAGCGCTGCGTTTTTTGAGCCGTTTATCTGGACACTGCCAGAAAGCCGCACCGGTCCTTCAATGCGAAATACATCCATAAACTGATTTACTATTTACAATTTACTATTTATTATTGACAACGCTTTTAGAAAAGACCCACCGTCATTTCGACCGAAGCGTCCCTTAAGGACGCGAAGCGGAGAAATCTACTCAAAAGCAGATTTCTCGACTCGCCTACGGCTCGCTCGAAATGACATTTTTGACTCTTTTCTACAGAGCATATTGACAACTGAAAAAATCGTAAATCGTAAATCGTAAATAGTCAATAACAAATGACCAATGATAAAGCAATTTGCCAGTTCCATAAGTATAGAAGACATCGTTTGTCTGGTCGGAATAATGATACTGACTTCTTGGCTGCTTAGAACATCTCTGGGAAGAAAGTCATTAACCGATTCAGCACCCCGCCGAAATAATATGCCTATTTACCTGCCGTTTGTGGCGCTATTTATCTGGTTGGGGGCTGTCTCGATGCTCGAAACTGGATTCTCGATGCTTGTCAAATATCGAGATGCTTTCTTTGACAATTTTGTTCTCTGCATAGCTTCGCTGGCAACAATTGCAGTAATTATCTTTTTAGCCAGAGTCAGTTTTGCCCGCAGATTAAGAGGATTCGGCCTGAATGCAAAGACAATCCATAGAGATCTTTTAGCCGCGCCTGTGAATCTACTGTCGGTTTGGCCGATCTTACTGGTAACGATAATATTAACCACACACATTGGAAGGCTTATATGGGGCCAGGAATATGAAATCCCACAGCATGAAGAACTCAAAATAATAAGTACCCATCCGCAATTGCCAATCCGGATTTTGATTATTATTACTGCGGTCCTGGTTGCACCTGTGCTTGAGGAGATGCTTTTTCGCGGGCTGTTTCAAACAATGATACGCTCTTACTTAGAAAATTGGAAATTGGAAATTGGAAATTGGAAATTGATAGCCGCTGACCCGGTGTGGGTATCAATCGCTATTAGCTCTATGATATTTACAACCGTTCATACAAACTTGGCACATTGGCCAGCCCTATTTGTATTATCGCTATGCCTTGGCTATGCCTATGAAAAGAGCGGTTCCTTGTTTCGGCCCATTTTTATTCACAGCCTTTTTAACGCAATTACTGTCGCCGCTGCCTTTCATTAGTTTTGAGTTTGTTTGACATTTATCTGTGCCAGTTCTTCTTGATTAAAGCGGCTGCCCTCAACGGGCCCGGGCTGCCAGCACTGTTCGAGCTCGCTTGGCTTTGGCTCTTGGAGTGGAATGACGAAAACTTCTTGGCCGTCTGCATTCGTCTCGATCCAGCCACCAGAGCGAAGGACAACCTGACGGGCAAGTTCTTCGCACGCTTGCACCAGAGTCGGAAAATTATATGGTGTATGGCTGAATTTGCCCTCCGGCGAGAGAGCTGAGGTAAACCGCTCTGGCAGCTTTGAAAAACCTATGGTCGTAAAAAGAATACCGCCGGCACTGGACGGATTGCAGTCGGAATCCTGCCCGCATCGGGTCGAGATGATAATGGTCTGGTCCGGATCACCTTTGCCGTACAGAAGACCCATTACAATGTAAGCCCCGTTGATCTTGGCATCTATGTTGGAGATACTTTCCGGTCCGCTGCAGGAAAAGCGACGGTAATCAGGATTGAGGTGATACTTTTCATTAATTAGCTGCCAGGTTTTCTGCCAGTCATCGGGGTTTTGCTTGTACCATGCCAGCATGTCGCGGATGCATTCAGCATACTGACTGTCCTCGGGAATGCATTTAAGCCCGGCTTGCACAATCTTTTCCATGTCATTTTCAAAGAAAGCCTCCGCGTACATGCCGCCGACGAACTGGCCGCCATACAGACCATCGCCGTAGTTCATCAGGCGTCCAAACTTTTCGCCAAGTTCGATAGCTACATTGGGAAGACCGGGGGCAATAAGACCTGAATAGTCCGCCTCAATCTGGTAATCAATATCGTCGGCGTGCTTATTAAACTGCGGATGGCCTGAGTCGGGCGGAGCGATGCCTTTACGCAAATTGTCTCGACCATTCCTGTTGGCGTGCCAGAGCGGATAGCCGCTGTTGGCAAAGTCGATGCCAGCCTGGCGAATTGAGCAATCGAGGCCATACAGCTCAAGTGTGCGCAGAAACGTCATTTCAACATAGATATCATCCTGCTTGAATTGGTTGATCATTTCCGGGCGCCATTTTGGCATGTTGACCTCCGGTATGATTTGACCCTTCCACTTGAACTCTGTGGGTCCGCCCCAGCCGACACCGGCCATTTGCCCTATCCAGCCAGCCTTCATCTTATCCACATATTCTGTCACTGGCAACCGGCGGACGCTCTGCTTGGCCGGCGTAAGCAATGCGCAACTTGAAAGAACAAAACTCATCGTCATAATCACAAGAGCTAACTTACGCATGATCATATTCCTTTCCGATGTCAGCTTGTTGAAGAAGTGACACGTTATTGGAGATTTTCAACCTGCGGCTTGCCACTGCTGCCTGATAAACTTCAGCGCGGACGTTGCCACCTGTTCACAACTGGTGAAGAAATCCCTCCAGACTCGCGTAGCGGCGGCCAGGTCCGGTAGCGCCCGTCCGAACGCTTCGACTACCAGCCATTCGTCATAGCCGCCCAAGCGAAGGGCCTTGAATGTACCAGGCCAATCAATGTGCCCTGTGCCTGGTATGCCACGGTCGTTCTCACTGATGTGCACGTGCTTAATCACGTTAATGTGCGAACTTATGCAGCCGACCGGGTCCTTCTCTTCAATATTGGCGTGAAATGTATCAAAATGCACGCCTACGTTAAGATGGTTGACTCGCTTGACATAAGCTGCTGCGTCCGCCATTGTATTTAGAAAGTAACACTCGAAGCGATTGAGATACTCAAGAGCGAGGATCAGACCCTCCGAAGGAGGGCTTGATCCAGTCCAGGGCTTCGCCCTGGCTTTAGCCGCAAACTCAGCAGCCTGGCGGTGCACCTGGGCTGCACGCTTCTTTTCCTCTTCGGTCGGCCCTTTCCCAGTGAACACACCCAACGGCTGATAAAAAGGCCCGCATAGAACCTCTGAGCCCAGCGCCTGCGAGCACTCAATCGCCCACTTAAGATATTGTACTGCTGCTTTGCGGTGTTCGGCTTTGGGGCTAATGGGGTTGTGCTGCTCGTCTGGAATGACCGTCACGGAGGTGCACGCCAGCCCGTTATCTTTAATTGCTCTGCCGATCTTTTCAAAATGGGCAGTATCTGCCTCAAAGATGGGTATCTCGACCCCATCATAGCCAATCTTTTTAAGCTTCTTAAATAACGGCAAATGTTTTTGGGTGACGTGTGTCGTCCATAATAACATGTCAAATCCTACTTTCATCGTAATTTCTCCTTTTTCATCCCTCGACTGCGCTCGGGACAGGTCTAATTACTCTTCGAGCGGGATGTTTAACTCAGTTAGAGTTTTACGTATCCATTTTAGCGATTTCTCGATCATGGAACCACCCTGTCCTTCGCATTCCATGCTCAGCACGCCGTTATAGCCATGGTCACGCAGCAGCTCCAGACACCGGTGGATATTGTCGGCGTTGACACCATCGCCCAGCGCACAATGGCTGATGGCGATGCCGGTCTGCCCGCCCCGTGCCGCTGCCGCGAGCGACTCGGACACATCCTTGATATGCACGTGGCTAACCTTATCAATAAATCGCACCAGAAACGTGACCGGCTCCTGGCCCGCGATAAAGGTATTACCCGTATCCATATTCATCCGCAGGTAAGGACTATCACAAAAGGCCAGCATCTTCTCCATCATCTGGGGCTTAGTCGTGAAGTATCCATGCGGCTCGATGTTGACGATAACTTTGTGTGCCTCGGCGACTTCAATAATTTGTTCGTAGCTGCGGGCCATCATGTCCATCGCTTCTCTGTCGCTCAAGTCTTCCGGCTTATACATAAAATCGGTAGTATCAACACACGGACAACCAACCGTATCTGCCCACTGGATTGTCTTCATAACATACGGCACACCGCGCAAAGGCCCGTCTTTTCTTGAGAGCGGATAGGCTGCATCAATCTGCGAGAAACGTACACCATAATTTTCCATCTTCCGCCGGAGCAAAACCGGGTCTTCATACGCAGCCACATGAGGATAGTAACCCAACCCCAGCATCCAACTGATGCCGTCTAACAAGCCGCACTCAATATAATGCACATCGTTTCTCTGCGCCCATTGAAGACAGGCCTCAAAACTAAAACACGCTGAGTTGAAGGCGTCTGTATGGAATCCGATTTTCATTGTTCTACCTCTTTACAAAAATCTTAAATCCCTTATTTTTTACTGTTAGTTTTAACTTGAGCTTTTGGCATAGTCGCCAGATGAGCTGTCCATGCACAACCTCGGCGGAATAGTGCCGCGACATTCGGGTTGGTGATGGCCTTGACGTCGTGACCCAGCAGGCTGTGAAAGACCCGGCCTTTACCATAGTTAAATGCAAATGCCATCGGGTACTCCTTGTCATCGACCTTTGAGCGTGCGGTTGCCAAAACCTTCACGCTAACGTCACCCACCAGACAGGTATACAATTCATCGTCGGTCTCGAAGGACTGCATGCCTTGTGTGATAGGATGGTTCACGTCAGTGATATTAACTCGAAAAGGTCCTCTGGGGTCGTGTGCTCGTAGCTTTGGGTCCCAGACTCGGCCAGCCAGGTTCCGAAATTCCGGCCAATCCTGGAAGGCACCGCAGGCAAAATGGACGATAAACAAACCCTTGCCGCCACGGACGAATTCGCGCAGATTGGCCCGTGCCTGGGGGCCCGGGGCAGGCTGCTCCCAGTTCATAAAATGCAGCACGACCACATCGTAGCGCTGCAGCGCCGACGAATCAAGAAAGTACGGATCCTCAACTACGCGCACCTGCAGCCGTGGGTCCTTCTGCAGTACCTCAGCCAGCGCAGAAGCAGTTTGACGCCAATTGTGCGCAGGGTGGTCCATCCCGGTGACCAGCAGCACATAGCTCGTCTCTTGTTTCTCGGTGCCAGCGATCGATACCAAACTCGCGGTTAATACGAACAATGCTAAAGTAAACCAGGCGAAGATTTTGGCAAAATGTGTCATGATTTAAGCTCCAGCTTCAAAGG
>Ga0315312_1002535_pt1 | contig 12611 bp, 14 predicted proteins | sample TDP7_MG_FD_203629 | JGI IMG/M metagenome (GOLD analysis project Ga0315312, IMG submission 203629) | Freshwater sediment microbial communities from Lake Towuti, South Sulawesi, Indonesia - TDP7 | ecosystem: Environmental > Aquatic > Freshwater > Lake > Sediment | place: Indonesia: South Sulawesi... | reverse complement strand
TCCGGGTCCCCGGTCCAGTCGGAGGGGAAGCGGCTCCCCGTCGCGGCGTAGGAGGCCCCCTCCTGGCCCTCGAAGCAGAGGTTGGCGAAGCAGGGGGTCCCGAACTCCGAGGCCAGCCGGTGACACCGCCGGAGCAGGGGCCCACACTCCTCGTCGTCCAGCGCCTCCGGCCGCAGCTTCACGACTAGGCCGGGGTTGAAGACCGGCCTCCCCCCATCCCCCGCCCGCATCACCTTGAGGAGGACCGACGCCAGGAGGCGGCTCTCCTCGGCGAAGCCCGCGTAGACCCCGGCAGGCCCCCCGCCGGGCCCCGGGGCCTCCACCTCCCCCAGAAACTCCGGGACGGCGAGTTCCAGGCCCAGGGAGGCCTCGACCGGGGGGCCCCGGACGGAGAGGGACTGGTTCAGGTCCTCGATGAAGAAGCGGAGGCTCTCCTCTATCCTCTCGGCCGGGAGGCCCCTGGTGAAGGGCGCCAGGAAGAGGTTGAAGAAGTCGAGGGACTGCTCCCCGGAGGTCTCCGTGGCCCCGATCCTGAGGACGTTGGAGGCGACCTGGAGGGCGGACTCAAAGCTTCTGGGAGGGGGGAGCGGGAGGCCGGTGGAGGCGGTCCCTCCAGGGTTCAGGCCCCACTGGAGGAAGAAACGGAGGTCGTGCACGAACTCCTGGGGCTTCAGGATCCAGCAGCCGAGGTTCTGGAGGTGGAGGGCCCCGGAGAGGTGGGCGTCGGCCACGTCCCTCGGAAGGACGTTGAGGAGGGTGTACTCCTCTATGACGGCGTCGCCCGCCGCCCCGTGGACGGCCCCCGCCCCCAGGCCCTCCTCCCCGGCGGACCTCACGAGCTGGGTGACGTCGTAGACGGGGAGGCCGAGGCGCGTCAGCTTGTGCCGGTACTCCTCGTGGCCCTTCTCCAGGAGGACGGCGTTGACCAGCTCCCGGATGAGGGGGGCGGTGAGGTACCTCGTCCTGAAGCCCTGCAGCCGCCGCTCAGTCTCCCGGGCGATCATCTGCGCCTCCCCGGCGGGGACGCCGGCCTCCCTCACCAGGGACTCGGCGATCCGGTTCCGGTCGAACTCCTCCATCGCGAGGCGGGAGGTCCGGACCATCAGCCTCCTCCTCCTGGAGACGCGCTCCTCGATGTCCTCGGTGACGTCCATGAGCATCCGCCCGAGGTCGGAGAGGTGGTACTTCTTGGTCTTCACGTCCGGCTCCATCAGGTCCTCCTTCAGGAGGAGCTTGAGGTGGTAGGCGAACCTCCCGGCATCCCGGCTCGGGCTGAGGCGCATGGCGGTCATCAGCTCAGTGTAGGAGAGCGGCCCCTGCTCCAGGAGGAGGTCTAGGATCCTCAGCCTCACAGGGGAAGAGACCGCCTTGAGCGCCCTCGCACCCGCCGCTCGACCCCTACGTGACAAGTGGCTCCCCCGCACATTCTTAGGCTAGATATAGGTTGTTTCACTTTAAAAAATTAGAGTGTCCCCGAGCCATGATTCCGCTCCACAAGGGCCGGAAATCACCAAAAAGCTCTTAATTTTGGATCAAGGGTTGGTCGCGCCCGCCGCGTTTGGCCTCATAAGCTTCCAAGGCTTCGGGGCCCGTAAGGTTGACGCCCCTAGGCAGCCCTTTGAACCCGTAATTAACGGCCCTAACCGTCGCCGCACTCAAATACTTTATAGCCAAGAGTGTCGTAAATAATCTCCGTCGTATAGGGGTGTGAACCCATCGAGAGGGGCTGTCGGCTAGCTTGGTCTAGGCTACGTGAGCGCGTATGCTAGTAACGTTTATAAATGGGGCTGCGCATCTAATAGGTGATGAAGGATGACCATCAAGCGGGATAGTCACGGTCTCTTCATATCTCAGCCCAAGGAGTACGAGCCGCTGCTGAATTTCGAGAGTATGAAATACTGGGATATGGCTTTGAGGGCCCCCAGGACCAAAGACTTCTACTTCCAGACTATGTCCAAATTTTTGCAATGGTTAGACAAACCAGAGATCAGAACGCCGGATGATCTGTTGAAGTTGCCTGATGCTGACGCTGTCGACTTGATTCGTAAATTTAGCTATAAACATGAGCAGGAGGGGAAGGAGAAGATGTCTCAGATGGTGAAGACGGTTTTCAAATCTTTCTTCGCCGCCAACAATCGAGAATTGAGATCCCCTCACCTCAAGGTTCGAAAAATTTCCAAGACGAAGAAGACCTATGACAGAATTGTTCCGACAAAAGAGCAAGTCTATTCGATGGCTGACGCGGCCACTAGTTTGAGGGACAGGGCTGTGGTATTAACGCTTTGGCAGAGTGGCTTGCGGAACAGCACGATAAGAAACCTAACCATCAGACATGTAAAAGAAGGATTGATGAAGAATGAGGTGCCATTAAAGATTGATATAACTCCAGACATCGACAAACAGAACCTAAGAGAGTCCTACTACACATTTATTGACCATGATGCCATTGAAGCGATTCGTAGATACTTAAAAGCGAGGGGAAATATCTCTGAACTCGATGAGAACGAGCCGCTGTTTCTAAGCAATCTCAGGCTAGGCGGGAAGAAGAAAGGGATGAGTGACGCCTCAGTACGCCGAGCAGTTAGGAACGCCGCTAAGAACGCGGGCATAGACCCCCAAAGAATTTGGCCTCACTGCCTTCGATCAGCTTTCTACAACATGTTAGTTGGAAAAGTTGATGATGCGGAGAGGGAGTTCATGTTCGGCCATGTAATGGGCGTGAGAACTCACTACTTTGCCCCACAATGGGTTGAAAAGATTAAGGACGCGTATCAGAGTGTAGGCTGGGGCAGGTCTCGAATCGTGATGTCTAAAGAGGATGTGCGCGCTGAGGTTATCAGGGCACTCATGGGAAAACTTACAGACGCCGACCTACAACCCCTAGCTGTAAGGCTGGGCGTCACGCCGAGGGAGATACTTTCCATGATCAGGAGGCTTGGCGCAAGGGGCGAGAAGGAAGAGCTTGAAGGCCTGCTCCGTATCGAACACAAGGACAGAGAGACACAGACGAACGGAGGAAACCAGCCCTACGAGTCACGCCTCATCGGCGAGGAAGAACTATGCAGGTGTATAGATGACGGATGGGAACTAGTGAAGGAGCTTTCGAACGGCAGAATCCTAATCCGGCGTCCTCGAAATTAAAAACTTAGAAACCCCCTCTCTCCCAGCATAGGCTATGCCTTCAGAGGACTCACATCTATAGGCGGGCTGACCTGTTAATATAGTTAAATAGTCATGTTTTAGGAGACATTTAGCCTTAAATTAGGAGGTATTTTTAAGAGGAGAACGCTTCAGGCGAAAAAATATAATACCTATTAGATTCTAATCTAGAAAACCTCAAATTAGAAGGTTACAATATAATGTAGAGGCTTTAAATAAAGGTTTGCTCCTTAATCCAGAGGGTGAGGAGGCTGCCGCGTGAGAGAGACAGAGGACCGGATGATATTCCTCCTCAGAGGCTTCGGGTGCAGCCAGGCCGAGGTCGCCGAGGTCCTGGGCGTCTCTCAGAGAGCGGTTTCATACCGTCTTCAGTCCTTCCAAGAACTCTTAGAGGGGGACCGGTGGCTCACCAAAATGGTTGAGTGGGTGGTGCCCATCATTATGGACGACGGCCTCAGGCAGTACATCCTTAACTGCGTCAGGTCTAGGAGGCTTCTACCCCAGGCGAAGTTTAACCATTGCAAGTAGTTGAGGAAGCTTGTGGAGATGTATTCAGGCATGAAAATGGATAAGTGCCGTAGATACCCAGAGTCACTTTTGGCGAGCGTCGAACTCAAAAAAGGGCAGAGCAATCTCCTCTGAAAGAGGTTTATCGATGAGGGTATTTGAGGAAAACGAAAAATGACTCAGACTCAAAGGACGTTCCACGGTAGTTATGAGAAGATGCGGTCTTACCACAGCCTCTGTGATGTGATGGCGGAATGCCACAAGTGCAGAGGGCTCAACAAGCGGAGGGGAAACTGGAGAGACTCGACGCTGGCGGTCTTCGGAAGCGGAAACCTAGATTCGGAGATCATGTTCACCGGACAGAGCGCCTGCACAAGATGCCAAGAAACTGGAGTTCCGTTCACGGGGGGCTCAGGCAACTTTTTAGATGAATGCTTAGCTTCCATTAACCTGATTAGAAGAGATGTATGGATCACCAACATTTTGAAGTGTCATACCCCTAACAACCGACCTTCAACCCCGGAGGAAATTGAGAACTGCCGGCCGTATCTTGAACAGGAAATCAGGATCATCAAGCCAAGGCTGGTGGTGACTCTGGGGCGTGACGCCCTGCGGTGTTTCGACCCCTCCGTTCAGTCCGTGATGAAGGCCGCTGGAAAGCCCTTCAAAGCGTTCGGCCATGTTGTTTACCCTTTACCTCATCCGGCCGTCCCCTTTCGACGGCCTGAATACACTTCTATATACATTACAGAATTTAAGAAAATACTCAAGGTCTTAGAAAAGATCTAAAACTCGGGCGATACATCCAGACTTAAGGGGTTAATTTTAAATAAGTCTTATTCCATTTTGTTACTAATCCTAAGTTACAATACGCATATATACGGCACATTAATAGGCGGTAAGTGTTACTTTCTAACAAGGTTTATATAACTAAACATACGCTAAAAAAGTTCCTAAAAAAGAAGAAACGAAGGACAAAGAACACATGATCGAAAACGCCTCTTCGTGTCCATTTTTTCCCATAATATGCCGTTGTTGGAATTGTGAAAAGCAGTGGTGGTGTCTAGCCTTGATGATAATTGAAGAAGAGATGCTTAAAGAGGAACTGATGACTTTAGAGTTTCAAACTCAACCCGTGGTGTGTGACCCTCAGGTCACCACCAAGCAAATAGGGGGAAAGACCGTTTACGTGGTCGCTAAGTAGGGAGTGAATGGAGCTGAGTCTCAAGTGTTATCAGATGACGTTAGAGTTTCACTATACGGACAAGGACAATATCTACTTCCACTGTCGAGGTAAGCGGACGAGCACGCACATAGTCTCTGCGCTTCCAATCTGCTTTTCCCTCCCCAATGACAAGTGCAGGAATTTAGACCTACTCAGGAAGGGAGTGGAGATCAGGCGGTTCTGGTACCCCTTCACCCGCCAGGGAAAGTACTCGTGGGAGTCTTGTTAACGGAGAATGGAGGACGATCTACAAGAAATATTGGCTTGACTCGTTGGAGTTAAAGAGGGCGAAGACGAGAATAGCAAGAGATGAGGTGAAAGCCAACAAAGCTTAAAAAGAAGATGGAGGAGTAAGAGGTGGAGGCCCTAGAGTGAAGACCAGTGTCCTTTTCCTCTCCATCGTTACCATCCTTCCGTATCCGGCGCTATGGACGGCGTAGAGCCCCCTGTCCCAGGCCTCTCTGACCCGCTCCTGCTTGTGACGTATCCCCTGCCTTCTGGCCACCTCCGCCAGGGCCCCGGTGGTCAAGTTGCGCCTCCTGCCCATCCCCACGCACCCGCTCCTCCATCTTGGAGAGCCAGTACCAGAAGTGGCTTTCGGCCTTCACTCAACTCTTCCCCCTCAAACTCAGAAAACCCGCCTCGCGAAGGGTGTAGAGCTGACCCCGAACCTTGTCCCTCCCCCAGCTCGGAAGGAGGTCGGCGATATGGCTGATCTGGAACGTCTCAGGGAGACGGTCTAGCGCCACTAGGATGGGAAGGCTTAGACGAAGATCCTTCATCTCTCCGAGCCCCCGTCCCTCGTGTTTCTCCCTAACCATGTAGGGTCCGAAAAGTTCCTCGGACACTCTTGACATCTCCAAAGGAAAAATAGTGCGAGAGTCCACATCTAACAGGAGAATAGCTCAGGCGAGGGTTGCTTGAACCAACCGGTACTTTTCGGTAAATGAAAAAACTTCGAGCTATGCTGCAAGACAGAGGCCGGGACAGCGGTGAGGCGCTGACCTTGGCCGTGAGGGGCAGAGCCGCGGGATCCAGGAGCTCCGGAAGATCTTCCGGGCCCTGCTGGATCGGATCGACCGGCTGGGTTCCAACGAATTTAGGGAAGGTTGACCATGTTGAAGTTAAATAGTGTCTTAATCCAAGCAATGTATCTTTCCATTTCGCGGGTTTGGCTCAAAAACCTTCTGGGCCTTATTTGATTGAAATGTTTTTGTTTCGGTCATGGAATGGACAATACGGTTTATTTCTTTATTGTTTTCGAGGGTTTTGCTGTGGCTTTAAGCCACTTATCCGGATCTAGACACCCTCAGACCCCGTAAGGCGGTTCCGAAGGCGTACTCTTTCGATTGCCCGGTGGGGATTTGTTATGGGACTCCCGGTGAAAGAGGCTTAAGAGCAAGACAATCAAAGGCCGTTCAAAGCAAGATTTAGCCCGAATACCCATGATTCAGTCTTGGTTGAACGAACGAAGGACATTGCGGATTTTGAGCCAAACCCCATTTCGCCGTAAGCTTTATTATTTCTTCAGCTCATAAGGGTTTTGGTGCAAAAACACTCTATTATCCTCGACACTACTTGCGCGACAGCCGATTCTCCTTGGAACGGTCCAGCCTGCAAAAGCTTTTATGGTCTTCGGAAAATATAAACGCTGGAACTAGGCGATGAGAGATGGTGGGATGAAAGCAAATGAATGAAAGCGCCGGGCCTTTTATCATGCGGAGGGAATGTCGTGGCAAGTGATGAAGAATCCATTGTTAGAGATTTGATGAGGATTAAGGGTATGACTGAATTGTGGGATTCGCAAAATAAATCGCTCGCAGCTGGTTTATTATCGACAGACCATAACTTTGTCATAATTGCTCCTACAGCTTCAGGCAAAACTTTAAATGCTGAGTTCGCTATGCTGCAGGCTTTAAGAAGGAAAGGAAAGTGTCTCTATCTTGTTCCATTAACAGTTCTGCAAACAGAAAAAGAAGAAGAATTTAGCTATCTGCATGATGCGGAGAATTATCAGATATCGACAAAAGGCGATTGGAGAAATGCGGATGTTGTGATAACCACTTTTGAGGTTTTCTACAGAGCTGCTCTCCTTAGCCCAAGGATTGTGGAGCATTTCAATACGGCCATTGTAGATGAGTTTCATATTTTGTATGACCAAAATAGAGGGTTTAATCTAGAGAAAGCTCTTACCCTTTTAAGGGAGTTGAATGTCAGAATTATTTGCTTGTCTGCAACATTTGAAAATCAAGAAGAAATCCGAGGTTGGTTGGAATCAGAGTTAGTCACAGGAGGCGAAAGAGTTGTCCCCCTAATTTGTGACCGCATAAATCTCACCGAATTTCCAATGAGTGAAAAAAAGAGAAAACTATGTGCTTGGCTCTTGGGGTCAAAAGATAAGCAACCAATTTTGATTTTCTGCTCTACAAAAGACTACGCCAGAAGCCGAGCACTAGATTTATGTAGCCTTGCCAAGGAAGTCATCGACAGTCCCCCCAAATTGAGAGCAGAAATGGAAGAAACAATTTCTCGGACAAGGTTTACAAGCTTAGAAGAAGATCTTTACACCTGCCTCTGCAAGAGGATCGCTTTCCATCATTCCGGTTTGGATCAAAGACTAAGAGAATTTGTCATAGAGAAATTCAAGAGCAAAGAGGTAGATTTCTTATTTGCCACAACCGGACTAGCTTATGGAATTAATTTCCCCACTAAAACAGTTCTTCTTTGTGATTTGACATTCTATCAGGAAGGAAGGTCCATAGACGTTCCAGTCTATTTGTTCTTACAGATGGCAGGGAGGGCAGGGAGACCACAATTTGGGGACAAGGGCTATGCGTATGCGGTGATAACAACCGAATCAGATGTCCCCAGAGCTGAAAAACTCATTGAGGGAAAATTGGAGGAAGCCATCTCGCATATTTCTGTAGATGACCTTTTCAAGAAAGCCATCTTGGAACTCGTTTACTCACGAAAGAGTCAAGAGTCTCAGATCGTATCTTTCTTCGAAAATACTTTCTACAACTATCAATCTCTTCAAAGACAGGGGCTGGTCAGATTTGATTTAAAGGAAATTTTGCGAAGACATTTAGAGGGGTTGATTGCTCAAGGCTTTCTTGAGTTTTTGGGGGCTCCAGGTTACAAATTAACTGACTTGGGAAATGTGACAATGAAATTCTTGTTTGAGACCTTTAGAACCTATGTTTTGGAAACTTTTACGGAAATGAATCGCTATATTACTGAACAAGGAGAAGTAAAAACCGATTTCGATCTTATATATAAGCTGACGAAGGAATTTGAAGGAGCGAGAACCTATAAAATTCCCAGACAGAGATCGCAGACTGTCGAAGATTTCTATCGGGTGAGAGGTATACCAAAGCCTTCCCATGCGGAATATTCAGCGTATGCAATATTTTATGGTTGGATGGAGAATAAACCGGTATATGAGATCGAAGAAGATTTCAAAGTATATGGGAGTGCTTTGGAGAACGTTGCAGACGAAATGTCCAAGATACTAGACACTTATGAAAGACTAGCTCGTCGAAAAAGACTAAGGATTCCAGTTGAGTTTCAAGTTCTGAAGGATAGAATCAAGTTTGGGGTAACAAAAGAAGAAATACCCTTTGTCAAATTAGAGGGCTTTGGAAGAATTACAGTAAAAAAGGTATCTAGTTGGTGCAATACAGTTCTGAGAGGGCACCCATATAGATACAGAGGAGACATGCTTAGCGTTTTGATTCAATTCTACAAAGCAAAGAATAGAGACGACAATTTTCTTCTAACTACTCTAGCTGAGCGTATAGAGAATATTGGCCAAGTTCGTGCAGGCAAAATTGTTGATCTGGTCAAATCTTCAATAGGCTGAAAATGTGTTGTGAAAGAAGATGTCTGCAAAGAAATACAAAGGTCGGTTCCATGCAAAGTTGCCTGATGGTAGTTTCTTGAGCGTAACCATCTGGCCTGGAAAGACCGTACCTAATTCGGAAGTTATTGTAACAGAAATAAGAAAAAATCTAGGCGATGTTTGGGAAACAGTTACAAGGTTAGCTATTTTCAGGACACCTGAGGGGAAATATGTGCATCTTCCTGAGACGATAAAGCCAACTTAACGTTCGTCAATCCTAGAACTTAATATATTAACGTCTTTCTGGCGTTTTTCTGTCTCCCACGTCCTGATCTTCTTGATCATCCTTGGGGCTCCGCGGTCGTTTGCTGCTCGACGACCTGCTCCAGGTACAGCATATCGCGGAGAATGGCCCTCCACTCCTGTCTGGTTATGCCGCCGCTCTTCCAGGTGTCCTCCAGCACCGGCATGATCGCCGTGAAGGTCTCCGTGTCCAGGCTCTCGGGCATCCCCCAGTTCAGCCGGACACCCGTTTCTCCCAGTGAAGATAATCTCTCTTCTGTAAAGTCCCAGAAAATGTCTTATTGGCGACATTCAAATTCCAACCTTTTTTCGGACGTTTTCACAGGATCGAAAAGCTGTCCCTTGAACCACATCTCTCTCCAGACGTTGGAACCGATAGGTAAAGGAACCCGTTTCAAGCCCCTCTAGACCGGGAAACTCCCATCCGGTGGGGAGACACTACCACGCGTGTTTATGTAGTAGGAAAGGCGACGTTACTGACTCTGGACGCTATTTCCACGCATATATTGAGTACACCTGAAGACGCGTCACAAGTCAGACGTACTCTCAACGAAGATCCTAACTTGATCGCGGATTTTTGTTGTGCCCCTCATCCCGTGCGCTCAGAGTGCGTCATCGAATACACCTATCGCACAAAAAAACAGCTACTGCTTTAAGTGATGGGGAGTTTTCTTTCACTGATCTCTCTTTCCTCCTTGATGTGTCGTTGCGTCGAAGAGCGTATCGATGAGTTTCGGGGATGCCTTAAGGATTCTTGGGTTGCTGTTCTTCTCTGGGTTATTGAGGATTATGATCCTGTTGACGGCATCGATGTTGGTCCACTTGAGCCGATTCGCCTGGGCAGGGCCCGAAGGGTGACAGCTTGTCTTGCTTAGGCCTGGATCATGGAGCGAAGGAGGGACTACTACCGCATAAAAGGTTTTAAGTTAAATAATGGAACAACATTAGGGGGCTTAAGTGGACAGAAACAATAGGCCACAAGTGCAATGCGGCACACCTTTGTTTTCTCACTTTCTCACAATCAAAGCCTTTTCCATGCTTATGATGGGAGGTTTACTCGCTTGCACCTACCAGGTTTATCTCTCTTGGGATATCGGAGATAAACCTGGTATGTCTACAAATGTTCTTTCTCTCATAATTTTCATACTCTTTGCCCCTTATGTGTACTATGTAACCAAAAGAATTTTGGGGGATTTCCATCGCATTTTCTACCAAGATTCTTCTCAGAGAAATATTGTCATCAAAAAATGGGGAAAAGTCAGGTATTTGTTCTCTCAAAGAGAGGCTTTTGAACGTTACAGGCAAAATGTGTTTTCGATGCTTTATGCTAATAGAGAAAAGTATGTTGTGATAGGATTGGCTTTTTGTGTCATATTTCCTATGGTCCTCATACAAGATTATCAGCGCGGAATCGTTAGCCACATACTCTCGGGATCAATGCCTCTCTGGAATATTATTGAGTATTCCTACGCTAACATCTATTTTACTATAATGTACGCAATACTTCTAAGCATAGTATGGGTGATAACAACGATCGTAAGGGCACTATTGAGTTTAGAAAAAGAAAAAACACACCTCCATATCACGCAATGCCTCATGGGACTTCAAGAATCCATTAAATCCACAAATTTGCCGAGTGCCACTATGCGCGCGCACACAGCTTTATTAACTCTTTCTCTCAGAAGATTTAAAGCTGGTTTGTCCTCAATTGTAAACTTCATTTCGTCGTCGTCATTGAAAATTGCATTTGTTAGTTCAACGTGTTCTATTCCTGCGCTGATTTATTTTTTGGCTACCAAAAGAATTGTTATGGCCTGGTACGCTTTATGTGCATCTGCGGTCTTGCTTAGTGTTGCAGTTTTTGTTATTGGCCAATATGGCGTTTGGAGGTTGTGGGTTAGTTCCAAAGAAGATGCATCCTATTTGCTGGATCAGGTCTGTACTATGAAGACACAAGAGGTCTCAACACAATTCTCTAGTTCCGAGGAAATTAAGGAAGTCCAAGAAGATTTAGCTTTCTTGAGCGAAGCGATCACAGATCTCGATGAAATGACCGCAACAACCTACACTCCATCTGTAATGTTAAAATTGGCTACAGTCAACTTTTTGTCATTTGGCCCCCTAGTGCTTGAACAGATCTTTCTGCGCGTGCTATTTAGCCAGTAAACGTAAGAGAGGGATTGCTTTGAGAAGCTTAAAACTAAGCAGAATTGATGAAGCGCTCCGATTATTCCTGAAAGATATGATTTCATCAGTTATCACAGAGTACGGCGATGAAATATTATCAATCGTTTTCTTCGGTTCTGCTACCACTAAAGAATGGACAAGAGGCAAATCAGACATAGACTTCATAGTGGTAGTTAAGCATCGGAAGCAAAAGAAAGCTGTCGAAAATTATTTACATAGAACCATTCTGAAACTTGACTCAAAATATGATCTACAACTAATTCGGACTTGCTCGACCTATACGCGGGATACAAATCCAATTATAAACCTTTTTTACAAGGTTGAAAGCTTTTTGATGTTTGGTCGGCCTTTTTATGTTCTTTCGGTTGACCAGATAAAACTTGAGAAGGGGATCATTGCAGATGCTAGAATTCGTCTTGCCACATTCATTTTTGACTCTCTGAGCATTTTCGTCGCCAAAATGAAACAAACAGGTTCGGTTGTTTATGGAAGAGATCTCATTAAAGAACTGCGGTTTTCATCATCAAGAATCGACAAAATTCGAACTGCTTTGGCTCCATTATGGTTAATTATGATGAGCCTAATCTCGTTTCCAATAAATGCGGTATTCTCACTGAACCACTCCATAAAAGCAACTATTTGGGCTTGCGAAGATGTGCTGTTTGCATTCAATGTGCCTCTTTCTTCTACCACAGAGGAACTAGGCATTCTTGAGGAAATGTTCAATAAGTATAAAAAAATGGATTTTTCTCACGCTAGAAAAACTGTAATCTTAAAACGGAAAAAAATTTCAAAAACAGATGTCAGTAAAGGTTTTGTTGCAAAATACATTCTTCAAACGATGCTGTTTGTTTTAGCTCTCTACTATAGTGCATGCCTTCTTGCCAAATCAAAGGTATGGGCAACAAAAAACCTCTAGCAATGCAGAAATGCAGTTGAAAGGGTTATGTGAAAGAAAACGAGGATAGCATCTATCTTATCCACCGCCAATAACATAATAACACAATAGCTTCAATGTTATTAGGAACACTGCCAAAAGGAAACATGCGGGACCCGATAATTCTTGCTATGTCTCACTCCTTTTTCTCTTTCTTGCAATCTCAGCGTTTTAGAAAGAATGTTTGAGTTTGTGAGATTGTAGCAATTAATCCCAAGGGTTCTATCATGTCGAATAAATAAATCAAATTCATTTGGAACACCCTCAATGAAGATATTTCTATTGCTCAAGTTGAGCCCATTTTTAATGAGCTCCTTTCGAATAAGCTCGGTTGTCACGCCTCAACCTCCTCAACCACGCATTTAAGTCATTTCCCTTTGTCAGTTATGACGACGGGGCCGAATAGGGGAACTTTGACGACTCTAGTGAAGAAGAAGGCTGATTGTCCTTCT
>Ga0315312_1002534_pt1 | contig 12612 bp, 15 predicted proteins | sample TDP7_MG_FD_203629 | JGI IMG/M metagenome (GOLD analysis project Ga0315312, IMG submission 203629) | Freshwater sediment microbial communities from Lake Towuti, South Sulawesi, Indonesia - TDP7 | ecosystem: Environmental > Aquatic > Freshwater > Lake > Sediment | place: Indonesia: South Sulawesi... | reverse complement strand
GACATACCTCGGCGACAAAAACCCCCAAGTCAAAACCGTACTGCTCAGCATGTCGCTTCTTGCGAATCAAGGGAGACTTGCCGCAGACCGGACAATTCACCAACCTACTCTCACCTGTAATAAACCGTGATTACATAGATGTCGGAGCCGAAAACCTTGTAGACTACCTCCACGTCCCGCATGGTTGAGTGAACTGTATCTCGTTCTCTCCATTTTCTTCCCTTTCTGACTACCTCAGCAATCTCGTCCAATGAGATCCCTCTCTCAAACATCCTCTTTCTAGCATGATCACTCAACAGCAGTCTCATCGCGACCGGCCTGTTTGTAATCACCGTTATTATAAAGCATTACCTCGTCTCCAGTCACGCGCAAGAGCGGACTTCTAGGGCCTAGCCACTTGGCAATCGCATCAGCAGCATAGCTGACCGCTCACATCATTGGGTTTGTGAACTGCTTTCTTGATGCTGACACGTAGCTCCCGCTTCAGCACAAACAGAGACGGCGAGACGAGCGCCTCTGAAATGCGAGGGCGGGCTCTCAAGATAGACAAGGAGTTGGTGATCTGAACCTCTAGTTCGGTCTGCGCCCGGTCCACCATAGATCTTGTCCGGGTCCTTTCCATCGCGCTAGAACTTCAAACAACAGAGGCGGTTTAAGAGCCAATGGTTGGTCGTCCTTTCTGTCTACACGACTCGGATTCGCGACGGCTTCTCTGACGAAGCCTTCGGAAACGTCAAACCCGCAGTTCCTTAGGAACTCAAACTCGTCGCGAGCGGGTTTCGTAATCAGCCAGGTCTGTCTAGGTGCACGAGCAGACTAGGAAGACCCGGAATCTCCTGGTTGTTCCGCCTGAGTTGTGGTCTTCTCGGAGACCTCGCGGGGGGATGGTTCAGGGCCGATGCATCTTGCTATGTGGTCTCGGTACGCATCCAATCTCACGTGGGTATGGCAACGGGGACACTCCAGCGCCTTCATCTCGGCTCTGGACTGCCCACTTCTAGTAAACCTTCGCCGCGTCTACTTCACTCTCGCAGGCCATTCGCGTATGTCGTCGCTATTGAAGGTACCTGATCACTCACTTAGGGGAAGACGCTTGAAATGCCACGTCAAGCTTGGTTCCAAGCCGAGTTCGCGGTTCGGATTCATTCACGAGATCGGATATGATCGGCTCCACTTCAGCGGGCTTAAAGAGCAAGGCAAACCATGTGGGGCCACACGGCGGTATTGTTGAAGGGCCTGCCAAGACACATGATGCACTACGGGCGGGGGAGACCGCGCGGCCAGCGGCAATCCATGGACGAGATGACCCGTCTCTGGTACCTGCTCAGGGTCTCAGGCAAGTATGGACTGAACACGCAGGAATTTCTCATGTGTTTTCCGCACGCGTGGGCTCATGAAAAATCGTCGCACAAGGGTCTATCGATCCAACTCCGCCAAAAGACAGAGAACAACGGCGTCTTTCTTGTGACTCAAGATGAAAAGGTAGTCGCGCAACTGAAGCTTAGCGAGAAGATGTTGAATTACCTACCGAAGGTAGACGTCGCAAGCTTGCCATTTATGGACCCCGCTCCAACTGGCAACGTGGGAACTTTAGAAACGACCGTCGTGCGAATCAAGGACATAGATGCTAGAATCAAATGGGTCAACCTGACAGCGAAAGTCGTTGGGAAATCAAATCCCAAGAATGTCTTCTCGAGGTTCGGTAACCCTCTCGCTCTATCGATCGCCACGATCTCTGACGGCACCGGGTCCGTGAGGCTGCCGTTGTGGAACACGCAGATAGATAGGATCTCGATCGGCGATACAGTTCAGATCGAGAACGGACGAGTGAGAACATTCAGAGGCGAACTGCAAGTCAGCGTTGGCAAGAATGGTAGGCTTCACGTCATTGAGGACCAATCAGCGGAATACCGTCGAACTCAAGACGAGCCCTCAGCTACATGACTCAGCATTCACAGACCTTGCGCATCCGAGGGCATGGTCATGTTAGCGAAGACGTCCCCGGCTCGCGTCCTTTATCGCGAACCCGCCCACGTGTACGCACTATTGCTTCTATCCTTTGCCGCAACCGGCGTCCTCTTCTATACACTCTACCGCCTTCTCTATCCATATCTCGCGATCATGCCGTCTGATGTCGTACAGGCTGGAGCTGGCGGGCCCGGCCAAAGCTACACGGCACTTGACATAATAGTCTCAGTTCTGTCTCTCGCACTCACATCACGACCTGCTCTGTTCCTCTTCTACACGATCCTTGTGGTGTCCACATTTCTGAACGAGTTCTCGTACATTCCGCTGGCTGCCTATCATCGCCGGCTGGCAAGAAGCCGTGAGCGTATTGACTCGATCCGTTTGCCATACGTGTCCGTGATCCTTCCGGCCCACAACGAGGAAAGGGTCATCGAGACCGCTGTCCAGACACTGACAGACCTGGACTATCCAAATCGAGAGATAGTGGTCGTCAACGACGGAAGCACCGACCAGACAGAGGAGAGAGTATGGCGTTACGTGCAGTCGGGACAGATTCGACTCATCAATAGACCATGCGGCGGGAAAGCGGTTGCGGTCAACACGGGAATAGCGGTCTCACGGGGAGAGATCATTGTAATCGTCGACGCGGATTCTGCGCCCCAGCGAGATGCTATCAGAAGGCTCGTGCCCCATTTTGAAGACCCACACGTTCTCGCCGTCTCAGGCAACGTGAAGGTCGGAAATAGAGTGAATGAATTGACGAAACTTCAGTCTCTTGAATACGTTAGAAGCATAAACCTTCGCCGGCGCGCCTTTGACGTTCTTGACTCCGAATTGGTTGTGCCAGGAGCGATAGGGGCGTTCAGGAAGAGTGCTTACGGGGAGGTCGGTACGATGGACAGGGACACTGTCGTGGAAGATATGGATCTAACAGTCAGACTGGGAAAGTCCGGCGGCGACGTACACTACGACCCTCATGCCGTTGCCTTCACCGAGGCCCCAGAGGACATACGAAGCCTAGTCAAGCAGCGGAGGCGCTGGTATGGCGGAACACTTCAAACCTGGCTGAAGCATCGCCATCGATGGTGGACCTTTGGACCCCTCAGCAGCATTGGCTTCCCGTTTCTAACGCTAACGATGTTCTTCATACCGCTCGTGGAACTGGTCACCATGGCATTTCTCTTCATGTACTTGGTTCAGGGTCTCTTCTTGGGCGTGCTCCTAGCTGCCACCAGCATTCTGGTCATTGAGTTTGCGCTTTCCTCGGCTGCAGTCCTGCTGGAAGGTGAGGATCCAAGACTCATACTTCACACCCCGGTCTATTCCTTCGCCTATCGGTATCTTCTAGACGTGATTCGAGTCAAAGCGTATTGGGATGTCTATCGCAAGAAGATCGGTTGGACCCGCCCAAGCCGATACGGGGAGCTAACTGAACGCGTAAGGGAGTCCGCGCTGCTGCGCTAGCGCGACCCAAACCGACCAGGTTGAGGCAGCTAAGATCGGGTGTCTGGACTCGCGCCTCAGGACTGAGGCGCCTTGCGGCGAGCTGCAATAGAACTCTACGTCAACAAGCTTCGCTGTTCGGGATCCAACTCTTGATTGGATCAGATCATGAGACTCGTTGCGTGTTTTGAAGGGTTTCTCGTAGAATACGAAGGGAAACAGCGAACCGCCTGGCCTCCTCCAGAGCCTTTTATTTGGCCGCGGCCCCTCCGGGCGGCCCCATCGCCCTCCTGAGCTGCTCCATGATTTCGGTCATGCTTCCGCCCTCAAACGTTTGAATCTTGTAGAGGCCCGCCAATTTCTTGGCTCGGGCGGTCAAAGCGGGTATCGCTATCAAAATGGAAAGATCGGGCCGAACATCGAACACTTTCGCGAAATAGTTGACAACCGCCTGTTCATCAACCCCATGCACGTCGGATGCGAACGCGGCAACTATCCGCTCGTTGTCACGCTCGCCGACGATGTCAAACGCGTGCTCAACTCCAGATGCGCCGGTAAGTACTCTCGGCGCTTCAACGGAATACCCGATCTCCCTCAGAAAATCGGCCAAGGATGTCTCTGCGGTGCAGTTTGCGACTACCTCGCCTCGGAACCGTTCGACAAACTTGTATCCGTATATCGGCCGCAGGCTGGCCTGTTCGTAGTTGAACTGGGCGTTGCACCTCGTGCATACGTGAACGACCTTGGGAACGCTTGAATCTCTCTTGCAGCTCCCGCATCGAAAAACGTTCTCTACTCTACGGTAATCTGTTCCTATCAGTTTCAGGGATCGACTGCATTTTGGACAAACAAGACCGCCTGCCCGACTGAAGGCCGGCGCGAAATCGACGTGCCCGCAGTTGTAGTGCTCGATGAGGACGCCTTTCTGAAGATCCGAGCCGTCGCAGAATAGGCAGAGGTACCTGTCATGCAACTCATCTGCCGCATGGCACTGGGGGCAGAGTATGATATCATCTACCGTGTATCTCTCAAGCAAGCCTTCCGTGGCCAGCTCCTCTAGCAGCCGAGGTGCCACTGGGTTTCCGAGCAACTTGTCGAGTTCGGGATACGCGTACGAGTGAGCCTCCCTGCTCCAAGTGGGCTCGACTTTTTCATGCCCGTTGACGATCCAGCTGAGAAGGAGCCGTACCTCACGGTGGGCGTATAGCTCCTGCCTCGCGACCGTGCTCACTGCGCATCCCTCATGCGTGACGGCAGCGTTTCAATCAGGCCAATTTCGTTTGAACGGAACTAAAAGGAATAGTGTTCCAAAGGACGACAATCTCAAGGAAAAAAGGTATGAGAATCTCCAAGATTGCGCCTGAATATGGCGGAGAATGAGCAAAGGTATAGAGACAAGCAGAGAATAGTCGATGTTTGAGTTTCCCGCTTCAGCTCCTTCTGGAGAGAAGTGTCAGTCGCCCGGCAGAGTCACGGTCACGTTCAGAAAGCCGTCCCCAATCGAAGTTTCCGGCGGTCAGATCGCGGAAGCAAAAAGATGTGCAAAACCTATATTTCGTGGGCGTCGGACGTTCTAGCAGCCTAGTGAAGAGCTGTTGTCAAGGACCGTTAGGACACCGACTGGCATACTTGGTTTGGACGAGATCTTGGCTGGGGGCATACCCACCGGGAGGGTTGTCCTCGTCCTGGGAGGGCCGGGTACGGGGAAGACGATACTCTCCACGCAGTTCCTCGTGAACGGCATCGAGACGTACCACGAGAACGCCGTATTCGTCAGCCTAGACGAAGGCAGGCAGCACTATTACTCAGAGATGGAAAAATTCGGCTGGGACCTTGCAAGGCTGGAGAAAGAAAAGAAGTTCGTCTTCGTCGACGCTTCACCCATCAGGAATATCCCCGGAGAGGTGAGGATCGGAAAGACGACGATCGGGAAGAGAGACTTCTCCATGCTAAGCCTTATCGAGGGCATAAGGGCAGCCGTCAAGGGTATCGACGCTCGAAGGGTAGCCGTAGATCCGATCGCGTCTCTCGTCTTTCAATATCCGGATCTCGTCGAGAGGCGCAATGCTGTGCTTGATCTGATGGAGGCGCTCGTGGGAACAGGGGCCACCTGTACGATAAACTCCGAATCACTGTCGGCTGGTATCGGCATAGAGAGGGAAGTCCAGCTTGAAGAATACATCGCTCACGGGGTCATAATGCTGCAGACGCTCCAGGTCGGAACCGCGCTAGTAAGAGTCCTCCAAGTCGAGAAGATGAGAGAGACACCTGTTGACATGCAACCTCACCCGTACAAGATAACCGACGCTGGAATCGAAGTCTTCTCCAAGGAGAGCGTATTCTAAGCCCGATCCTCAAGCATCCGAGCTCACTAGGCTCACTTGCGTCGAGCCGGAAGTTCTACCGAGGGCGAACTGTTCCAGACCCGATCGAAAAGCTGGTCATGCAACTCCACGAGCAACTTGTTTGTTGTCCAGATCGCCAGATCGGAACCACGGTCTGTTCTAAAGTCGTCAGGCTTGCTCTCAGTCACGACGAGCTCTCGAGCGTCAACGGAGACAAATCCGACCCCGAAGGGTTTCTCAAGGCGCCTCAGGTCAACGACCTCAGAGAGCTCCTGCGCCACGCTGGAATTCTCAGATGAAATCGGCGTGAGGACTCTGACGATTACGCCTTGGCCCTTCGCCCTCTCGAGCGTCTCTGAATGGGCCTTGTATGCTCTGATCAAGCCAGAGGCGCTAGTAGAGTAATTGATAGACTTTGTTGCCTCGGTCATCATCTGGTTTAGCTTGTTTGTGACGTCTTGTCGGCCTTCTATCTCCCAGAAACCGCTCGTCTCTCTGGGGATATCACGTTTGACATACCTGCTTGACTCGTAGAGTACCGCGAGCTCTTGGACGAGACCTTCGCAGTCCTTCACTTCGCCCTGCAGCCGTGTGACGAGGGGCATCAGGAATTCACTTGGCGAGGATGGCGTATACAGCTCGGGTTTGCCCGGCAACACCTGCACCAACCCCTTCCGGACCAGTTCTCTGATCGCACCGTAAGCTTTCGTGCGCGGAACCTGACCGAAGAAGCTGACCTCGCTTGCTCTCTTCGGCCCCATTCTGATCAGGGCAAGGTAGATTCGCGACTCATACTCTGTCAAGCCGAGACGCCTGAGCGCTGCAACCTCCCTGTCCTCAGCGGTCAACCCTTTTCACATCGAACTCTAGTCATCATTCAGTAATCTGTCTCTTAACTAGGCTGGCTCCTATGGCGCCTCTCTCGAAGTGCCGTCACTTCACCATACACCGGTAGATCGGCACGGCCCGCGACAAGAAAGTTTCGGTGACATACGTGGCTCCGCAGCTGCGATGTGTGGTGAAAAGATCTCAGACGGGCGAGGTGTTTGGTGTCATAACTCGGTGCGGCCACCTCAGGCATCTCTGATAGGAACCCTCGCCGTTGATTTAGATCCTAGAGGATTTGCCTCCGATTTCTGTCGCCGCAGTTCTGCAAGTCCAGTCACGCGAGGTTTACTCATCCATTCGACAAAGACGATTGCCGAGGTCCGCGGACCCATGGCCCTCGACATGGTTGATCTTGTGTGGTCTACGATGGGGAACGACGAATTCTACAGCCTCGCCGACTTGGCCAACAGCACCGGATATACGATCGATGCCGTCACTCGGGTTCTTGAGTTCCTGACACGTTACGGGTTTGCGGACCGCCTAACCAAACGCGAACCCATCTTCAAGAAGATCGCGAATGCTCCGGCTCCCGGCGACGTGCTGAGGATCCTTCGAGCGATAACCGAAGACGCTGGTATTGGCGGCGCAAAGAGAATCGCCAGTGTCTTGAAGCCGCGGGAACACAGAGACGTATTCGATTCAGGATTCGCCTCATCGTGACCTTTGTCAAGAACGCGGAACGGCTGTAACCTTGGCCTCCGGTTGAGGAAGGCCGATCTTCCTCATCCGCCACTGAAAGACCTCTCCTACACGCTCCAGGTCGCCTACCGCGAGCTCTGGGTAATCGTAGAGTACCTTGAGGAGAATCATGTAGGCACGCGAGCACTCGCCACATAGGATATCATCTCTCCGAGCCTGAGCCTTCCCACAGACCTCGCAGGTCGGGCTCGGAGCCGCATCTTTCTCCATGACGGATCCGAAAGCTTTCGTGTGCTAGCGCAGCGAAATAATTGCTTGCGGATTTGCGTACTAGAAGAACGATGCCGCAGGGTCGAGAAAGGTTGTTCGGTGTCCAGCAACCAAGGGAAGCGTCTGAGATGCGGCTTCCGGCCCTAGTCAGAAGGGAGTGGTCTACGGTTGGGCTGTGCTTTCGGTTTTTCTCTGAGCACGTACCTGTCTCGTAAGATTAGGACCAGGGTAGGTGTAAGAAGGACTAGCGATACGGCGAGGCCTGGGGCAGTGAGTACAGGCTCGTCGAAAGATACGAAGGGCTCGATCACAGTTTGCCTGATCAGGAGTTCCGCCGACCCTGTGATGAGCGGGGCGCTGCCGATGTGGAGATCTAAGGCCGTCAGGACCCATGCTGATTGGTTGAGCAGCGGCCAGAAGAGAGGGGTGAAGGACTGAAAGAGGTCGAGGATGAGATGGACAAACACGCCGAACGCGCCGAGCAGTACCAGCGATCTTATGGTTCTCCGCTTGCGCGTGAGGACGAGGAGTGGGAGAACGATAAGCGCGAGCACGACGAGGGAGTGGCTTTGAGACCTGTGGACATGGAGGAAGACGTCGAGGTCCGGCGCCAACGCGATGGCAGAGGCGAGCGCGGCCTTGCGTAAGTCAATACCAAAAGCTCTGAGCGAGGCGAAAGGAACTACGAAATGCAGCAACGGCTCGACCATGGAGGCGACCAGACGCGCGGCTTTACAGCTGCCTGTATATTAAGGATCTTGCAGTATTCGAGGACTGCTGCGATCGTGAGGTGGAGCCTTAGGCGTTTGGCCGTCATCTCTCCGCTCCGTTCGAAGTTGATGCCGAGACGCCCAGCGGGGTTGCTTGCTTCCAGAGTGCGTCGAAGAAGTTTCGCATGACTTGAACGGTTTCACGATGAGTGACAAGAACCTCAGACCATTGGTCAGACCCGTGCCTCGGAGGCGTGAGACCCAGACATACGGATCGACTATCAATGCCGTAGAGATGTACGCCCACCCTTTCGAAACGACGAATCTCGATCAACGGAATATGTCTCATCAGGCGTTTGGCAGTTCTCTCGTCCGCTTCCACAACGAGTCTTGCCTTGAGATGTTTCGAGGTAATCGCCTTCAAAGCATGCGCGACAACAGATCTTGGACCTCGTGCAATGTGTTGAAGTCCAGCCATCATCCAGACCTCCTTCTCCGCGGATGACAGCAGTTCGAGGAAGTTCCTTTGCACATTTCCCACACCAGTGATGACCCGGACCTCTGGTTCATAGCGAGGTTTGACGGCGGTTCTCATTGATTCCAGTTTCGCGACAAGCCGCTCAGATCCTTCTACCACGCTATCGAGTCGTCTCATGGTTTCATCGGTTAGTGAGGATATTGCGTCCTTGATGTTGCATGATCGGTATCGCTTGGGAGTGTCGAGGGTTTCTTCGATGAGACCTAGTGAGATCAACCTTGACATGAGGCGATAGATCTCGGTTCTCTGCAGCCCAGCTTCCCGCGCGATCTGGACAACTCTGCAGGGACCCAGCTTAACAACAGCCAGGTACGCCTTCGCTTGGCTGGCCGTCAGGCCGAGTACTTGGAGCTGATCGACTAGTCGGTTTGAGTCGTATCGCAAGGTTCCCCCCGCAAGACCCGGCTGCCAGGCGTCCATGTGTCCTGCGTTGCGATGCATTCGATTCTTCGATGCTTTTAGTATTTTCCAAAAGGCGGGCGCCGGGGCACGAAAAATAAACGATCCGGCGTGCTGTATCGCGGACCGATACAACCTGTTATATTACTTGACGCTGTCGAATCGGTGGAAGCGAAGCAGATTGTTTCCTCTAGAAAGTAGACCCCCTGAATTAAGGAACCGGACACGAATAGAAATCCTATCGAGTATTCTAGATGTAGCGGGAAAGGGGACCCTCAAGACACACATCATGTACAAGGCAAACCTGAGTCACAAGCAACTCGAGAGGTACCTCACATTTCTAGAGGAGAACGGTCTGCTCCAACAGATCATAGATCCAGACACTGGCAGTCGTCTCTTCCACGTGACGGATAGGGGTGTCGAGTTCCTGAAAGATTACTCCCGGCTGTCGGGCTACATCAACGGAAAACGCTTGTAGGTTCATCTGGTCGTTTTCAGATTTCGCAGTAACCGTCGGCTGTTGTTCACTGAATCTTTTTTTGACACAACAAGCTCAACCCATCGAGAGAAAAGGCGTCGGCCTCGATCTCCTTTTTGAGCTATTCGCGCCTGACTTTCTTGGCGCGATTCCTATAGAACCGGCTTCATGCAAGTTCTGGCATGTGAGTTCATTCTGGCTTTAAGCCTTCGATGCCACGTCTCAAGCCGAAGTCAAAGTCACCAACTCGACGATGACTGTGAAATCACATGCATCAAGATAACTCACCCAGCTCGGTGGTCGACACGGTCTGGTCCATGACATGCGACGGGCAGTGGTACAGCGTCGACGATGTCGCAAAGCTTCTACAGTTCAGATCCGCAGACGTCGCGGACGCCCTGGATTTTCTGGTGAAGTACGGCTTCGCTGAGACGTATCTGGCCGATGAGCGAAGGTTCAGGATCGCCGCTGCTCATCCATCCCCGATGGAAGTCGCCAACATGTTGCAGTCTGTCGGGTCAGCATCCGCGCCGTAGTGGATGCTGTATCATGAGCCTCCATCGGCGGGGCACGGGTGGAGGTGTTTTCTAGAAAATAGTTTCACAACCGCCTTTTTGGCGGGCTCAGGCTGTCCAACTGGAAGGGTCTGCTGGGATTCCGGTGAACAGCGGGGGCAAGCGGAGGCGGCGATACCGGAGCAGGATCGAGATAGCCGCCGACATACTCGACATCGCCAGAGAAGGCTCCCGGAAGACCCGTATCATGTACATGGGCAACCTGAGCTTCGACCTACTCGAGAAGTACTTGACCATGCTTACGAAGTTCAACATGGTCGAGCTCCGGAACATCGCCCAAGGCGAGAAGACCTACGTGGCGACGGAGAAGGGCCGGAAATTCCTCGAGGATTTCCGTGACCTTCAAGAGTACTCGCGCGTGGCCGAGGCGAAGAAGCGCGCCCTGGAAGCCAGCCTGACTCTCCCGAGAGCCTAGCGCTACTGACGAAGACTTTGGGCTCCAAGATCATCAATGTGCAGCGGCCTAACGTTTCGATTTCGATACGTTAGGGTTTGGTGACTATCTCGTAGATCCTGTACGCGACGGTGGTCAGGAAGATGAGGGCGACGACGAGGGTGACGACGCGGAGCCGTTTGCGGTCGATGAGGACTCCGGTCCTCCCGTAGTACGGTGAGAGCAGCTCAGAGGTCGCGAGTAGTATGATCGCTGTTATCGCGGTCCAGAGGCTGATGTCCCAGAAGCCCAGCGGGAGCAACACCCGTCGTTCACCATTCCAATATGCGGTACTCGGACTCCACCGTCCGGCCGTCCGGAGAGAACGTGTCCTCGTGGAACCCGACTGGTTTTCCTGTCGCCTGCGCGAGGACGCACGCCATCGCGCTGCAGATCGGGCAGCCGAGCGACGAGCACACCGACGTACTGGTCTTGAGGTTTCTGCAGAAATCCTCGTAGATCGATTCCGTGAACTTGAGCCGCACGCTGTTGCCGTTGACGTCCATCGCGAAGTCTTGGACCATCTCGAGGTCCTCGATGAGAAGTTTCGGCAGCCGTTCGCGCAGCGTCTCTAGGGTGCATTTGCTGAACTCGACGCCGAGTTCACGCTCGAATAGGTTCGCCAATGCGATCCCTGGCGGGACCATGGTGACGCCGTCAGGGGTCTTCGAGAACGTCTCCTTCTCGATCTCCTCCGCCCTCGGGATTCTCTTGAGAGGCGCGGAAGGGACGAAGACCACTGTCTTCTCGGGGTTGGGGGCGGGGATGTAGATCCCCTTCTGGCTGTAGCCTAGGCTTGTGATGAGCCGATCGATCGTCCTCAGCGATGAGAGCGCCGTCGAATCCATCAGCTCCGAGCGTACGTACTTGCGAGGCCGTATGAAGAGCAGCAGCACGCCCCAGAAAGCCAAGCCGAGCCCTATGAACGCGAGAACCGTCGACGCGAAGATCACCGAGGAGAGGAGCGAGACGGCGCCTATTGCGGCCATCCCGTAGCCCGCGATCGTGGACGGGCGTTTCCGAGTCTTCCAGACTTCTCTGCGTAGGCTTTCCTTCTCTTTCTCGAGCTCTTGTATCTTCTTCGCGAGCGCCTCGTCTGGCATGCGGTCTGATCGCTCCTCACGAATCGGCTCTCTGACGGGTTTCGTCTCGACTTCCGGCAACACTGGTCGGGGCTCTAATGCGGCGCCACGTGTGAGGTCGGTAGGGATTTTTCTATTCGTTGTGGACGCTTTTTCTAGAACAGCGCTCTCGCCCAGCGTCGGTTCATGCCTCGCTGCTATCGCCTGCCGGGCTCTCCAGAGGCGCGGGGGACGATTGACTGTTCTCCCGCAGATTCTGCAGTACCTGTCATGACGGTGGAGCCTGGTTCCGCACTTGTCGCAGTAGACCAAACGTCGTGACTTTCCCGATCAAGTCAAGGAAGGGGCTAGCGCCATAATAGTCGTGCGGACGTGATTTCTAGAAAACTTCGCTGAGGGCTTACTTGAGAGTCCAGAACAGTTGCGCGAGACCTGAGCGCACGCACTTCTAGCCGAACGCGCCTTCGATGTACGCCTTTGTCCTCGGATCGCTCGGCTGAGTGAAGATAGCGTCGGTTGGTCCATGCTCGATCAACTCGCCCAAATAGAGAAAGATCACGTAGTCGGCAAGCCTTCTTGCTTGGCGGAGGGTGTGCGTCACAAAGACCACAGTGTAGTCATTCTTGAGGGCGAATAGCTGCCTCTCTATGTGTCCTGCCGATATGGGATCGAGAGCCGATGTGGGTTCGTCGCACAGAAGAACTTCCGGTCGGACCGCAAGGGCCCTCGCGAGGCAAAGTCTCTGCTGCTGCCCTGCAGAGAGTTTTGAAGCAGGTTCGGCAAGCCGATTCTTGACTTCGTTCCAGAGGCTTGCGACTTGAAGGCAGCGTTCGACTATCTGATC
>Ga0315312_1002533_pt1 | contig 12612 bp, 4 predicted proteins | sample TDP7_MG_FD_203629 | JGI IMG/M metagenome (GOLD analysis project Ga0315312, IMG submission 203629) | Freshwater sediment microbial communities from Lake Towuti, South Sulawesi, Indonesia - TDP7 | ecosystem: Environmental > Aquatic > Freshwater > Lake > Sediment | place: Indonesia: South Sulawesi... | reverse complement strand
AGGGCTAGCACGAAGTCGATCAGCGCTTGTCGTTCTTCGGCACTATAGTCGGGCGGACCGAGCAGTTTGACTGACGCCATAACCCCTCCTGTCACAGGGCGCGTTGACCCGCCTCCAGCGCGACGAAATCGCGCAGCAGATGTTCGTACCCTTGGAACTTGTCCACGAAGCGATCTGGACTGAGCACCCGATGCTTAGCCATGTAGTTCTAACCTCCTTCGCCTTGCCCAGGCGACTCCCTGTCAGTTCCCTGGACCATTTCTGCCAAGCTCCGGTACTTCCCCCGGCCAGCCCTCGCGATCCGGTTCTGGCTCGCCAGTCGTGCGAGAGCCGACCGGACGCTGTTGATGTTGTTCGCGCCCGGAATCCTGGCCAGCAAATCCTCAGCCGAGAACTGCGTTCCCGGTGTCGAATTGATGAGCGCGAGCACCGTTTGGTTCAAGCTCCGGGCGCCCTCCACCGCAGCAGATTCAAATGCCGGCACAGGCGCCTCATCAGATGCTGAGAACAGCGCGTCGAGCTCAGCTTCCGCCTTCCGCAGCTCGGCCTCCTTCGCTTTGACCTGCTCGCGCAGGGCGGAGATCCTCGCGGAGATGGCGATGATTTGTTCGCGCAATGATCGGTTCATGGCGTTCCTACCATCCTGATTAGATTATACCACGCGGCAATGTCAGATCAATCACTCCGAGCATTCCGATACCGGAGACCGCGGGGTCTGTCCTCTGCTGCGTTTTGGCATGATCGGTCGCAAGGTAGCACAATGCTTCTTTGCCTCAACCCGCCCTTTGACCATGTATCTGATTGAAAAATCAGCTAGATAACGGCCAAGAGCGATCGGCAGCACAGACCCCGATCGCCCGAACCCTATGGGTGGATGAGTTCCCGGAGCCCGGCTGCCGGTTCGCTGCTGCATGTTGAAGTGGATGTGGTCGGTGCATCATCCCGGAACGTTCAGACGGCTAACTGCCCGGAGGTGAGCCAAAGTCGGCTTCCGAATAGACCCTGGACGTATGGCGGCTGAAATCGGCGACGACGACCCGGCTGCGTCGGATCTATGCCAGAATGCGGTCGCAGATCTGCTCGCTGTGATGTACTTTGTCAACGTGGATCGGAGTCATCTTGCAGTCCCGCTGCACGGCCGCTCTGTTGCCGTGCTCGCATGCCTCATCCAGGGATGAATTAACGATAACGCACTGGACACGCGCCCTGGGATTCCTGCTCCTGGACTTCCCAGATCAAGGCGGCGTGGCCCCTTGAACACTGAACCAGGACTCCCCTACCCACGGGCCCCCGAGGCAGGCCGACCGCTGTCCAGGCAGGCCCAGGGGGCTATGCTTGCCGGTACGGGTGCGTCGTCGGGGAAGATCAACTCGATCCGTTGCTGCCCTCGCTCTGCGCGAAGAGTCGCCAGCGGGTACGGGCAGAGTGGACACCCGGGGTGACGACTTGACTCTTGAACCCACGCCGCCCTCCAAACCGCATAGAATATCTCTGCGGGCTTTCCTTATGAGCATCTTCGACTTCCACGCCAGCGTGCTCCAGGACTACCAGCAGTACGTCCAGAGCTTTCTGTCAATTTCCGACGAGGCAATCCTCGAGTTCGTCGAGAGGAAACTGCTCGAAGAGAGCGTCCTCTGGCCGGACGCGCTGATCCAGTTGAACCCGGCCTACCAGCAGGCGGCAACTGTGGACCAGCTCGCCGCCTCGGGACTCCTGCTCCCTGCCACGGCCGACATCTTCCGCACCGACACCGGCGACCCGATAAGGCTCTACCAGCATCAGCAAGACGCCATCGAGCTGGCCGCAAGGAAGCGTTCTTACGTCGTCACGAGCGGCACCGGCTCAGGAAAGAGCCTCACCTACTTCATCCCGATTTTCAACTCCATCCTGCGTGGGAACTTCGAGGAACGCAAGGTCTGGGCGATCGTAGTCTACCCCATGAACGCGCTGGTCAACTCCCAGTGGGAGTCGTTGAACGCCCTCGCGAAAAGCTACCAACGGCGAGCTGGCCGGGAGATGCCTGTCCGCTTCGCCAAGTACACCGGCCAGGAGAGCGATACCCAGAAACGCGAAATCCAGGAGGGGCGGCCCCACATCCTACTCACCAACTTCGTGATGCTCGAAATGATGCTGTTGCGCCCCCAGGAGTCGGCGTTCGTGGACCGGGCCACGGCCGCTCTCCAGTTTCTCGTGTTGGACGAGCTGCACATGTACCGCGGCCGACAAGGCGCCGATGTGGCCATGCTCGTCCGCCGACTGAAGCAGCGCTGCGGGAATCCGAATCTGTTGCACATCGGCACCAGTGCGACCATGATCTCCAGCCCGTCGGCGGCGCCCCAGGAGCGGCGCCAAGCTGTGGCGGATTTCGCCAGCAGGCTCTTCGGTGCACCGGTACCGCCCGAGAACATCATCGAGGAGTCCCTCGTTCCCATTGCCCTTCAAACCTCGTCGCCAACGCCTGAGGAGCTCCAAGCCACCCTGAATGCGCCGATCCCGGCGCGGATCGAGGAGCTGCTTGAAAGCCCGCTGACGAACTGGCTCGAGGCCAGCGTGGGAATCCAAAGGGAGAGCGACGGCAAGTATCGCAGGCGACCGCCGCTGAGCGTGAACGTGCTTGCCGGCCGGCTTTCCGAACTCGCTGGCGTCCCGCAAGAGCGGTGTTCGGAGCGTCTCCGGGAGATGTTTCTCGCTGGAGCGCAGATCCGATACGCCGACGGTACTCCCGTCCTTGCCTTCAAGCTGCACCAGTTCATCTCACAGGGGCGCGCCGTCTACGCCACCTACGAGGCGCGCGACCGGCGTTATCTCACCCTCGACGGCCAGTACTACGCGCCGGGTGCGGATGGCGCCCGCCTGTTGTTTCCATTGGCCTTCTGCCGTGTATGCGGCCAGGAATACTACAAGGTTCGCTACGACGAGGCGAACAGCCGGATCACACCGTGGGGTGAGGCGTTTGACGAGGAGGAGGACGAGCAATCCCAGCGCGGCTACCTGATGATGCCGCCCTCGGAGGGCTTCAGTTGGTCTCCCGAGGACCTGCCGCCCGAGTGGCTCAATGCCAATGGGCGAGTCCGGAGCAACTACAAGAAGCGTCTCCCCCACCTCATCCACGTTGCGCCCGACGGTGCCGCCTCCTCCGAACCCGATGCGGGAACTGTCAAAGGGTACTTCCAACCGAGCCCCTTCCTGCTTTGCCTCGCGTGCGGGGAGTATTACACGGGTCGCCAGCGAGAGTTCACCAAGCTCAGCGGCCTTTCCAGTGAAGGTCGCAGTTCCGCCACGACCGTCCTGGGAATCGCCTCGCTGGACCACGCCGAAGAGGCCGGGATTGCGGGCTCGGCGCGCAAATTGCTCAGCTTCACCGACAACCGCCAGGACGCTTCCCTGCAAGCCGGGCATTGCAACGACTTCGTTCGGGTATCGCTGCTGCGCGGCGCTATCTATGAGGCTCTCCGACGGCACAGTGAGCTGCGCCACTTCGACATTGCCCCGAAGACGGTCTCGGCCCTCGCCCTCCAACTGCGAGACGTTGCGCAGAACCCCGAGCTTGATCCCTCGTCGCCTCACGCCACAACGGTTCGGAAGTGCTTCGAAGACCTTATCCAGTACCGCCTCTATGAGGACCTCCGTCGCGCCTGGCGTATCGTTCACCCCAATCTCGAACAGTGCGGCCTTCTGCGCGTTGACTACGAGGGTCTGGAGTCCGCCTGTAGCCGCGATGATCTTTGGCGCGAGCTGCCGCCACTGGCGAAGCTGTCCGGCAGCGAACGTCTCGAAATCCTCAGGCCTATTCTCGACTTCTGCCGCAAGAAGCTTGCCATCCGGGCGGACTGCCTCCGCGAAACCTACCAGCAGCAGCTCCGGCAGCGGGTCAACCAGGTCATCAACGACCGCTGGAATTTCGATGAATCGGAGGAGCGGCTGCGCCAAGCCGAGCGGCTGATCCTTCCGGACCAGCCGGCCAACCATCTCACAGGGGTCAGCCTCAGTGCGCGCAGCCTCCTTGGTCGCTACTTGCGCCGCCGTCTGCCGGATATTTCCGACTACTCGCAATTCGTCCGGAAGCTGGTGACGGTGCTCGCCTCCCAGGGGCTCCTCCGGATGGACAGAGAGCGGGGCGTGGAATTCGTTCAGCTCGAGGCGGCTGTGCTGATCTGGCGCACGGGCGAGGGCAACCCGCCTGCCGCCGATCCCATATACAGCCGCCGGGCAGTCAGCCCCATCTATGTCCAGGTCCAGCAAAGGGCCAATGAGTTCTTCCGAGAGTTGTACAGCCGCCGGGCGCTCTCCTTGCGCTCTGTCGAGGGTCTCGCCCACACGGCGCAGATCCAGTACTTCGATCGTCAGGAACGTGAACGCCGTTTCCGGGACGGCGACCTGCCCCTGCTATTCTGTTCGCCCACAATGGAACTGGGCATCGACATCCGCGACCTCCAGCTTGTTCACATGCGCAACATTCCTCCGACCCCGGCCAGCTACGCCCAGCGCAGCGGACGCGCCGGCCGCAAGGGCGATCCCGCGCTGATCCTCGCTTACTGCGCGGCAGGCAGCGGGCATGACCAGTACTTCTTCCGCCGGCGCGAAGATATGGTCGCCGGCACCGTTCGACCACCCCGCATCGACCTCTCCAACGAGGACCTGGTGCGGGCCCACATCCATGCTCTCTGGTTTTCCAGAGTCAACCTGCGAATCGAGCGATCCATGGACGAGCTTCTCGAATTGCAGTTGGACGATCTGCCGCTAAAAGACAGCGTCCGCGCAGCCATCGCGCTCTCAGAGGGCCGGCTTCGTCAGTGCATCGAGGAAGGTCAGAACATCCTGGATCTTTGTGCGGATGACCTGGGGAGGGCCGAATGGTTCACCCAAGCCTGGCTTGAGGACACCTTGCGCCGCGCGCCGCAGGCGTTCAACGAAGCCTTCGACCGGTGGCGGCAGCTTTACCGGGCAGCCACCGCACAGCTCCTGGAAGCGCAGCGCGTCCAGGCCACGTCCTTTGACGAGCGCCAGCAGCGCGAAGCCAAACAGCGGGTTGACGAGGCCATTCGGCAACGGAACCTCCTCACCAATACCGGCACGCTGCGTGAGGAGTCCGACTTTTACCCGTACCGCTACCTGGCCAGTGAAGGCTTCCTACCCGGCTACAACTTCCCCCGTCTTCCCGTCCGGGTGTACGTTCCGCGCGAGGACGGCGAGTTCATCAGCCGGCCGCGCTTCCTGGCGGTCACCGAGTTTGGCCCGGACAACCTGATCTACCACGAGGGGGCGAAGTACCAGGTGCGTCGCTTCTGGACGCCGCCCGGGGGCCTGGGCGCCCGGCGCTCGACCGCCAAGCTCTGCAACGTCTGCGGGTACTTCAATAGCGGCGACGACGACCGATGCGACAACTGCCAGACCGTGCTCGACGGCTCTACCAGCAGGTTTGTCAACCTCCTGGAGATGCCCAACGCCAAGACGATCCGCCGGGAAAGAATCACCTGCGATGAAGAAGAGCGCATCAGGCGCGGCTATCACACCTCCATCCACTTCCGCTTCGCTCCCGGCACAGGCGGTCTCTTGCGGACCGTGGAAGCCACGGTTGGAACTCACCCGACGCAGCCGCTGCTGCGGGCAACCTTCGCCCCCTCGGCCACGCTGTTCAAGGTCAACCACGGCTGGAAAGGCGGCCGAACGGAAGGCTTTCTCCTCAGCCTGGCCAATGGCGAAATCAATCCCGACGCCGGCCAGGCGCCAGGCGAGACGGCGATCCTGCGGCTTTTCGTCAGCGATACTGAGAACCTCCTGCTGGTGTGCCCTCAAGCTGAGATCCAACGCGATCCGAGAGCGCTGGCGTCTTTGCAGTTTGCCTTGCAGCGCGGCATGGAGCAGCATTTCCAGATCGAGGAATCCGAACTGGCCTCAGACCGGGTGGGCGCCGGCGACCGCCGGGCTATCCTGTACTGGGAGGCGGCCGAAGGCGGCGTCGGCGTGCTCCGGCGCCTGGTGGAGGAACAGGATCTGTTCGCCGCCATCGCCTCCACTGCGCTCGAGCGCCTGCACTTCGACCTCGGCTCGCTCGAAGACAAGAAACCAGACTGCGCCCAGGCCTGTTACGAATGTCTGCTGTCTTACACCAACCAGCCGGACCATCGCTTGCTCAACCGGCACCTGGTTCGGGACCTGCTGAACGCTTTGAGGCAGTCGGTAACTACCCCGCGGGTTGCCGGGCGGGACTACGAGGAGCATTACCGTTGGCTGCGCTCCCTGACGGACAGCCGCTCCGAGCTTGAACGCCGCTTCGTGGATCACCTCTTCCAGACCCGCCGCCGCCTTCCAGACGAAGCACAGAAGGCCCTCGCGGAGGTCAACACCATCCCGGATTTCTACTACTCCGGCTGTCACGCCTGCGTCTTCTGCGACGGCGCCATCCACGACGAGCCGGCGCAGCAACAACGTGACAGAGATGTCCGCAGGCAGCTTCGTGAGTCGGGCTACCGCGTGATCGTCATCCGCTACGATCAGGATCTGGAAACTCAGATCGGTCAGTACCCTGACGTCTTCGGGGAGCCGAGGAGGTGAGCCGTGCCCGCCGTGTCTGTTGGCTCGATTGTCTGCTGCCGCAACCGGGAATGGATCGTGCTGCCATCGGCGAACGAGGACCTGTACTTGCTGCGGCCGCTCGCCGGAAGCGACCAGGAGATCTGCGGCATCCACCGGCGCCTGGCCGACTTCGGGCTGGACCGGATCGAACCCGCTTCGTTTCCGCTACCCACGGTCAAGGACATCGGCGACGCGGTGGGGGTCGAGCTCCTGTTCAACTCCGCCCGGCTCACTTTGCGTGAGGGCGCCGGCCCGTTCCGTTCCCTCGGGCGCATCAGCGTGCGCCCGCGGCCATACCAGTTTGTTCCGCTGCTGATGGCGCTCCGCCTTGATCCCGCGCGCATGTTGATCGCCGATGATGTGGGCATTGGAAAGACCATCGAAGCCCTCCTGGTGATGCGCGAACTGCTCGATCGTGGCGAAATCGACCGCGTCTGCGTCCTCTGTCCTCCCTACCTCTGCGACCAGTGGCAGCGCGAGCTTTGGCGTCATTTCCGGCTTCAGGCGGCGGTGATTCGCTCCGGCACCGTCAGTCGGCTCGAACGGGACCTCCCGCCCGGCGATCACAGCATCTTCGGCTACTACCCGCACATCATCGTCAGCATCGACTACGCCAAGAGCGACCGGCACCGCGCCAACTTCCTCCAGCACTGCCCGAGGTTCGTCATCGTGGATGAAGCCCATGGCGCGGCCGACCATGCTGGCGCCGGGCGTACCCAGCAGCAACGCCACGAACTGCTCCGTGCCCTAGCCGCCGATTCCGAGCGCCACCTGCTGCTCTTGACTGCCACACCCCACAGCGGCGTCGAAGCGGGTCTGCTTTCGCTGCTGGGCCTGATCAAGGCCGATTTCCAGAACCTAAACTTGCAGCAGCTTGCCGACCGCCAGCGCGCTGAACTGGCTCGCCATTTCGTTCAGCGCCGCCGCGCTGATGTCACCCACTGGTTGGGCGAGGAAACTCCATTCCCTAACCGGGACCCCGCCGAGAAGACCTACCCCCTTTCTCCCAGCTACCACCAGCTTTTCGAGGGCGTCTACAGGTTCAGCCGTGAACTCGTCCGCAGCGGCGAAACGCTTACGGGCTGGCGCCGGCGCATCCGTTACTGGTCAGCGCTGGCCTTGCTGCGCTGCGTCATGTCCAGTCCCGCCGCAGCGGTCGCCGCCATCGGCAAGCGCTTGAAAGCCGAGCGGTCTGAGGACGAACAGGACGATGCCGCCTACTCGCCGTACATTTACGAGGCAACCGACGAGGACACCATCGATACCCAGCCGGCCCACATCCTGGAAGAAGGTGAGGAGGAGTTAAGCGACACCGAACGCCGGCGGTTGCGGGAGTTCCAGCGTCTGGCGCAGGCGATCTCCGGGACCGATGAGGACACGAAGATCGTCGAGTGCACCAAGCTTGTTCGGGAGCTTCTCCGCCAGGGCTTCCAGCCCATCGTCTGGTGCCGGTACATCGCCACCAGCGACTACGTCCGCGACCAGCTTCAAACCCGCCTCTCACAGCAGTTCCCGAACCTTCGCGTCCTTTCGATCACCGGGGCGCTCTCGGAAGATGAGCGCAGCGCTCTGATTGATGAGCTCGATCCCGCGAGGTTCCCCCGACGCGTCCTGGTCGCCACCGACTGCCTCAGCGAGGGGATCAACCTCCAAGACCTGTTCACCGCCGTTATCCACTACGACCTGCCTTGGAACCCCAACCGCCTCGAGCAGCGCGAGGGTCGCATCGACCGCTTTGGACAGAAGGCCCCTACGGTGAAAGCCATCTTGTACTACGGACGGGACAACCCGGTGGACGGCGCCGTGCTTGACGTGCTGCTGCGCAAGGCGCGTGACATCTACAGGGCGCTCGGTGTCCGCGTTCCGGTCCCAGTTGACAGCGAGACCATTGTCGAAGCCGTGCTGAAGAAACTCTTCGCCGCCCCGGCGGCCCAGCTCAGCCTGTTCGAGCTGGTCGAAGTCCAGGAGGTGCATCAGAAGTGGGCGCGTGCCGCCGAGGACGAAAAGGTCAGCCGAACGCGGTTTGCTCAGCACGCCATTAAGCCGGACGAGGTGGACCGCGAACTCAAGGAGACCGATGCCGTGCTGGCGGACCCTGCCACAGCACGGCGGTTTCTCGAAAACGCAGCCCAACGTCTCGATCTTCGCTTGCGCCCGGCCGCCGGCGACACGCTGGTCGTATCGGGCTTCGATCGCTTGCCGGATCTGGCACGCGCCGCGGCGCCCGATAGGGAAGAGTGGCGTGTTACCTTTCGCACCGCTGCTCCGGACGGCGTTGAAGCCCTCGACCGCAACCATCCCTTCCTCCAGGCCCTCGCTCAGTGGCTCAGCGAGGAAGCGCTCGCCCGGCCCGGCGAGGCTGTGGCCAACCGATGCGGCGCCATCCGGACGCTCGCTGTCTCACGGCGCACGTTCTTGTTGCTCTGTCGCCTCCGCTACACCCTCTCGATTCCCGGAAGACCCGAGCTGCTGGCTGAGGAAGTGCAGTGCTTCGGATTCAGCGGCTCCCCTGGCACGGCTGTTGCCTGGCTGCCTCCGGAAGAGGCCCTGCGGCTCCTGCGAACCGCCAAGCCGGATGCCAACATCTCCCCCGCGGAACGCGCGGAAGTCGTCCGGGAGCTGCTGGAGGCGTGGGAGCCGGTTCGCGCGGCGCTCGATCCTCTCATCACCGGCCGCGCCAAGCGGCTCGAAGAGGCTCACCGTCGCGTCCGCGCCACGGTCCAGCTTGCCCGCCGTGGCTTGGCCGTGGCGCGCCACTACCCGCCAGACTTGCTAGGCGTGCTGGCGTTGTTGCCCATCCCGCAAGGAGTCCGCCCGTGAGCGCCAAGTACCCTTCGCTCGCGGTCGTAGGCGGGCTGTTTTCCGCAGACTTGATTGACGACATTGCGGAAGCCAAGGCTGCCGGCCAGCGCCCGCGCGACTTCGGCTTCCCCGACCACACCCACCTGATTGACCAGATCTCTGCCACCTGGTCGGACGCGCGGGGCTTCTGGCAGAGTTTCCGCCGCCGGCTGGAGAGCCTTCAGGCCGGCGAAACCGGAGTGTCCTTCACGCGTGCCCAGTGGATCGTGCCGCTGTTCAGTCTGCTCGGCTACGACCTCACCTACCAAGAGCGCGCCGCCGAAGTGGACGGCCAGACCTACGCCATCTCCCACCGCGCAGACCCGAAGGATCCCGCCCCGCCGGTCCACGTCGTCGGTGCCGGCCAATCACTCGATCGGCGCTCCGAATCCGGACGTCCCCGCCTGGCTCCGCACTCGCTGGCACAGCAGTACCTGAACCGCACGGAACATGTCTGGGGCGTAGTCACGAACGGCCTCAGCCTCCGCCTCCTCCGCGACTCGCAACTCTTGCGCCGCCAGGCCTACCTCGAATTCGATCTGAGGGCAATGTTCGACGGCGAGCACTTTGCCGACTTCGCCCTCTTCTATCGTGTCCTCCACCGCTCTCGCCTTCCTCATGCCGATGAGAAAGCGGAGAAGTGCTGGCTGGAGCAGTGGTATACCCAGACCGTCGAGCAGGGTGGCCGTGTCCGTGAGCGGCTCCGCGATGGAGTGGAAGAGGCAATCCGCGTGCTCGCCAACGGCCTTCTCCGCCACCCCCGCAATGCCGAATTGCGCCGGGCCGCCGAGGAAGGCAGTCTCAAGCCCGCCACACTGTACGAGCAGTTACTGCGCCTGATCTACCGCTTGCTGTTCCTCATGGTCACTGAAGAGCGGAACCTGCTGTCTGCGAATCCCATCTACCGAGACCATTACGGTCTGGGTCGTTTACGCCGTCTGGCAGATATTCCGCAGGCCCGGAACCAACACTCCGACCTGTGGATGGGCCTGCACTGCACCTTCCGCCTTTTCCAGAGCGAAGAACTGGGACACCTGCTCGATGTTCCGCCGCTTGATGGCGACCTGTTCGACCTCAACCGCACCGAGGATCTCAACTCCGCCTCTTTGACCAATCGCGATTTCCTGGTGGCCTTGTGGCATCTCTCGACCTACCGCGAGGAGCGCGGCGCCCTCGCGCGCCGCATCAACTACGCTGCACTCGACGTCGAGGAGCTTGGCAGTGTCTATGAGAGCCTACTCGACTTGCAGCCGGTCTTCACCCACGAGAACGGCCAAGCCGCCTTTCAGCTCATCAAGGGGACGGAGCGAAAAACCACCGGGTCTTACTACACGCATCCGGAACTGGTTGAGGAGCTGGTGAAGAGCGCTCTGCCTCCGGTGATCGAGGATCACCTCAAGCCCGCCCGCACGCCCAATGAGAAGGAACGGGCGATTCTGGACATCGCCGTGTGCGACCCTGCTTGCGGCAGCGGTCACTTCCTACTTGCCGCCGCGCGGCGCTTGGCGCGGGAGCTGACTCAGGTCCGCAGCGGCGAAGACGAGCCGAGCCCTCGGGATTACCGCCTCGCCCTCCGCGATGTGATCACGCATTGCATCTACGGGGTGGACAAGAACCCGCTGGCCGTGGAGTTGTGTAAGGTGGCTTTGTGGCTGGAGAGCCACGCTGAAGGCAAGCCGCTGAGTTTTCTGGACCACCGGATCCTGTGCGGTGATTCCCTGGTAGGCGTCCGCGACCTCGCCGCACTTCAAGGTGGAATCCCCGACGAGGCGTTCAAGCCAGTCACGGATGACGACAAGGATGTGGCCAAAGAGATCAAGCGGCGCAACCGCGCTTTTGCCCGGCTCGGCCAGCGTGCCCTGCCGTTTGCGGCCGGCGCCGAGATTCAGGACCTCGCCGGCTTGCGCAAGACACTGTTCGAGATTCCCGATGACACGCCGGAGCAGATCCAGCGGAAGCGGAAGACCCTGGAGCGCTGGCGCAGTGAGGGCGGGCGCTACTGGCGAGACCGGACGGGGGCCGACCTTTGGACGTGCGCGTTCTTTGTCGCGCTGACCCCGGAGAACCTGGCGAGCCACAGCATCCCGACCTCCGAGAATCTGCTTGACTACCTCGAGGGGCGCCGCCCGGACCCCCGCATGCTGGCCGAGGCGCTCTCACAGAGCGTTCCCCAGCGGTTCTTCCATTGGCCCTTGGAATTCCCGGAGGTCTTCGCCCGCGGCGGCTTCGACGCGGTCCTCTGCAATCCTCCGTGGGAGCGCATCAAGCTGTCGCAAGAGGAGTTTTTTTCGACACGCGACCTGAACATCAGCCGCGCACCCAACAAGGCGGCTCGGGAGCGGCTGATTCGCGAGTTGGCCGCCACGAACCCCGCGCTCTGGCGGGAGTACAGCCTGGCGCTCCACGATGCCGACGCTTTGAGCCGGTTTCTTCGAGCCTCGGGGCTGTACCCCAGCACGGCGCGCGGCGACATCAACACGTATTCCGTTTTCGCCGAGCGGTTCACCCACCTGTTGCGGGCGGAAGGTCGCGTCGGCGCCGTCGTGCCCACCGGCATCGCGACCGATGACACCAACAAAGTCTTTTTCGCCGACGTGGCTACGACTGGGCGCCTGGCCAGTTTGTACGACTTCGAAAACCGCGAGGGCCTCTTCCCCGCGGTTGACAGCCGGATGAAGTTCAGCCTCGTGACTCTCCGCGGCGCGGCCCCTGCCACCCGGGCACCGGCTCAGTTCGCCTTCTTTGTGACGCGTGCCGAACAGCTCCGGGACCCGGAGCGCACGTTTCCCTTGGCGCCGGCGGATTTCTCGCTGCTCAACCCGAATACGAAGACCTGCCCGATCTTCCGCACCCGCGCCGACGCCGAACTGACCCGCAAGATCTACGAGCGCGTCCCGGTGCTGGTAAACGAGACCACCGGTGAGAACCCCTGGGCAATCTCGTTCCTGCGCATGTTCGACATGTCGAACGACTCGCACCTCTTCCGCACGCGCGACTGGCTCGAAGAGCGCGGCTTCCGCCTCTGCGGCAACCGCTTCGTCGATGGTGACGACGAGTATCTGCCACTGTACGAAGGCAAGATGTTCATGCCCTACGATCATCGGTTTGCACACGCCACATTCGCAGCGCCGGGAAGCACCCGCAAGGGACGGTCGGAGGAACTCGATGACGCTGAGCATCGGGATGCTCGGTCTG
>Ga0315312_1002532_pt1 | contig 12614 bp, 8 predicted proteins | sample TDP7_MG_FD_203629 | JGI IMG/M metagenome (GOLD analysis project Ga0315312, IMG submission 203629) | Freshwater sediment microbial communities from Lake Towuti, South Sulawesi, Indonesia - TDP7 | ecosystem: Environmental > Aquatic > Freshwater > Lake > Sediment | place: Indonesia: South Sulawesi... | reverse complement strand
TATCAGTCTTGCAAAACAAATGCTTGACGAGGCCGGCTACCCAGTGAAAGCTGACGGCTGGAGATTCGAGCTCTACTTGCCGTACGTGGTGCAGTCGGTGGAGCAACAAGAAGCCGAGTATCTCAGAGAAGCGTGGGCTCAGGTGAACGTCAAGGTGAACATAGAGGGTCATGACCGAGGGCCAAAGCTCACCAAGTGGGCAACTGGAGTATTCGATGTAGTCTTCGAATCACCCTATCACGGACCTGACGCATCGGTCACCACAGGCAGATTCTACCTATCGACCAACATCAAACCAGCAGCATATACCAACTGTCAGGGGTACAACAAATCCACTGTTGACCAGCTGTTCATCCAGGCTCAAACGACAACGGACCTGGTAAAGAGAAAAGAGATCTACGATCAGTTCCAAGAGATAATCTGGAGAGATGCACCCACGATCTGGATAGGCGAAAGACTGGCGTATGATGCATTCAGCGTGAGATTCAAGGGCGAACCCGCAGTCCCCTTCGGCTCGGATGATCCTTTGGAAACGGTATGGTGGACCGATGGCTCGTCCTACTCGCCTGAGACTACGCTTGTAGCTATCGAGGACGCTGGCAAGAAGATCGATTCCTATGCCTCTCAGTTCTATCATGTCGATGCCGCCCGCGCAAAGCTTGACCAAGCTAGAGCCGCTTACGCTCAGATGGAATGGGCAACTGCAGCCAGCTTGGCTAACGAGGCGGTCGGACTAGTGTCGCCCCCGTACGAAATATATGGCGGAGTAGCCGCAGCAGCTATTGCCGGTGTAGCCATAGTAATCTGGCAGAAGAGGAAAGCGAAACCGAAATTCTAGGATTTCCCCCCTCTTTTTTCCTATGCGATACACACCAACTGATCAGTATTATCGTGAACGAACACAGGATTCGGTATTGACTCGATGGGCCGGTGAGACCAGAGGTGACTAGACTAGAACGTGAATCGAGAGAGCTAGGATCCCGCTCAGAGCAGAGTCTTCTTGATACGGGCCTATTGGCTCTTAAGCCGTGGGTTCAAAGCGTCATTCAAGCCGTCGCCCATCATATTGAGTCCCATGCATGTGAGAAAAATGAAAAGCCCGGGAAAGAATGACACGTGCCAATGGCTCATGATGAAGCGTTGAGCGTTGTTCAATACCGTCCCCCAGCTAATGATGTCAGGTGCGCCCATTCCTAAGAAGCTGAGCCCTGCTTCCATGATTATGGCTGAGCCCACGTGTAGCGAGCCGCTGACTATGATGGGCGGGCTTGCGTTGGGAAGTATCTCGCTGAAGATGATGTGTGAACGACTTGCGCCAATGGCGCGGCACGCCTCCACGAACTCGGACTCCTTTAGAGTCAAGAACTCCGCGCGTACAAGTCTGGCTGTTCCGGGCCAGCTCAGCAGTCCTATAACGATTATGAGGTTGAACATGCTGGAACCGAAGAGTGTGATCAGTACAAGTAAGAGGAAGAACTGGGGAATCATCATGAAGACTTCGGTCACTCGCATCAAGACGTTATCTACTCGTCCACCAACATAGCCCGAGACCGCCCCAACCAAGACCCCAATGACTGTAGAGGTTATCGCGGCCAGAAACCCTATCCCAAGAGAAGTTCTGGCGCCGTAGAGAACTTGGCTGTAGATTTCTCTTCCCAACTGGTCAGTGCCCATAGGGTGACTTGAGGAAGGGACTGCAAGCGGCTCGGTGCCCAGCTGATAGGGGGAGGTGGGGGCCACGTACGGACCGATAACTGCGAGGACAGAGAAGAACGCGACAAGCACCAATCCCATCACAGCTGTTCTAGAGCGGTGGTATCTGCGCCAGAAACCGCGAAATTCATTCATTCCCATAGCAGTCCGCTCCCTCACTATTCCAGTCGAACTCGCGGATCATAGAAGGCGTGGACTATGTCCGTTACAAGGTTCGCGACGAAAACTAGGAGTGATGAGAGAAAGTAGACTCCCATAAGAAGGGGGTAGTCCCGCGCGATAGCTGCCTCGTAGATCAACCTGCCCATGCCTGGCCAAGAATAAACGATCTCCACCATCGTGGCACCGGCAAGCATAGTGCCAAACTGAAGACCCGTCATTGTGATGATCGGTCTCATTGCGTTCTTCAGAGCGTGCTTGAACAAGGTGGTTCGTTCGCTCAGACCCTTTGACCGCGCGGTTAAGATGAAGTCCTGTCCAAGGACTTCAAGCATGCTTGCCCGTGTTAGACGAAACGTTTGAGCCGTCCGAAGAAGAGCTATCGTAAGAGAAGGCAGAAACAAGTGCCACATGACATCTAAGACTTGAGCTAAGCCTATCAGAGGTTCCTTTACGGAAGTCATACCTGTTGTTGGAAACATCCTAAGATTGACTGCGAAGACTATCATGAGCAACTGGGCCAACCAAAAGATGGGTATGGACCAACCGAACACTGATAAGCTTGATGCAAGGCTGTCAATAGTTGAGTTAGGTCTCCTAGCAGCTGCCACACCTAAGAGGACTCCTAATGCTATGGACATGGTGATGGATATCCCCATCAGGAGAAAAGTCGGGCCGATCCTCTCGCCTATGACGGTCAACACGGGCCTCCTGAACTTGATCGATTCGCCCAGATCCCCACGCAGGATGTATCCAACATACAGAAGTATCTGTTCGCCTAGAGGCTTGTTCAGCCCAAACTTCTCTTCAATAGCGGCTCTCAGCTCAGGCGTCGGTGTGTATTCACCTGTCAAGAGAAGGACTGGATCTCCAGGCGCCGCGTGAATCAGGATGAAGTTGAATATCACGACAGCGAAGACCAGAGGGACAGCTGCAATCAGCCGCCGCAACACATAGTTCTTCATAGATCTGGTTCCGGATGACATCGGGGGAAACTAGTGCACGAGCTGACTAATAAGCCTAAGCGGCTCCGTCAATAAGGCTTAATAGTGGACACGCCACCAATCTTTCTACTAAGAAACCAAGAACGCATGCTGACCCAGGCAGACCATCAATACGGCGTGTAGGATCCCGTGATGAAAGAGAGCCTACTCAAGGTCAAAGACCTCAAAACACACATATTCACACACCTTGGCACAGTCAAGGCTGTAGATGGAGTAGACTTCGAAATCAACAAGGGAGAGGCAGTGGGACTGGTAGGCGAGTCCGGCTGCGGAAAGAGCTGCACTGCCCTCTCGATCATGAGGCTGCTTCCGCCTTCAGCTCGAACGGTCTCCGGTCAAGTTACCTACAAGGGCAAGGAGATACTCGCCCTCGAAGAGAAGGAAATGCAGCGGATCAGAGGAAAAGAGATCGCCATGATCTTCCAAGACCCGTTCACCTTTCTGAACCCTCTCATGAAGGTCGGAGACCAGATCGCTGAAAACATAATGGTCCATCGAAAGTTCACTGGCTCTGACGTACAGGGTAGAGTGTATGAAGTCTTGGAAAAGGTTAGGATGCCGTCTCCCCAGAAAGTTGCAGGCTTCTACCCTCATGAGCTCAGTGGCGGAATGAGACAACGTGCAATAATTGCCATGGCCATTTCGTCTAACCCTAACCTTCTGATAGCAGATGAGCCCACTACATCATTGGATGTCACTGTGCAGAGGCAGATCCTGCAGCTGTTGGATCAGCTGAAGAAGGAGCTAGGAATCTCCTTACTGCTCATCACGCATGATCTTGGCATCGTAGCAGAGACATGCAACCGATTATTCGTTATGTACGCGGGGAAGATCGTTGAATCCGGCGATATTTTCGCAGTGTTTGAGAGTCCAAGACATCCTTACACAGTTGGGTTGCTGAAATCCGCGCTCAGTATAGAAGAATACAAGAAGGACCTCGAAGGAATAGGAGGGACCGTCCCGAACCTGATCAACCCGCCCTCTGGCTGTCGGTTCCATCCAAGGTGTCACATGGCCAAGCCTGAGTGCAAGACGAACGAGCCACCGCTCGTGGACCAAGATGACGGGCACATCGTTTCCTGTCGGCTGTATGCAGAGGAGGCAGCTATCTGAGGTGAGCATAGCCGAAACAAAGGGGCTGGTAAAGCACTTTCCAGTTCGAACGGGAATCTTGTCCAGACGTAGGCAATTCGTCCATGCTGTGGACGGAGTTGACCTGAGCGTTTGCAGGGGTGAAACTCTTGGGGTAGCTGGGGAGAGCGGGTGTGGAAAATCAACACTGGGCCGCCTGATGTTACGACTCATAGAGCCAACAAGCGGCAGGATCTTCTTTGAGGGCAAGGACATATCGAGCCTTGGGAAGAAAGATATGGCGGATCTTAGACCACAGATGCAAGTTATCTTCCAGAATCCGACGGCCTCACTTAACCCACGCAAGCGGATTGGGCAAATCCTTGGTCTGCCTTTCAAGGTTCACACTTCGTACAGAGACACGGAGATCAGAGAACGGGTCAGGGAGCTTCTGAGCAATGTTGGTCTTGAGCCGCCTGAAATGTACCTGAACCGGCACCCGCATGAATTCAGCGGAGGACAGAAACAAAGAATCGATATTGCCAGAGCGATAGCTCTTCGGCCCAAGTTCATCATTGCCGATGAACCAGTGGCTTCACTCGACCTCTCTGTGCGAGTTGAGATCCTGAGACTCTTGAAGGATCTCCGTGACAAACTAGGCATCACATATGTGTTCATAACTCACGATTTGAGCACATTACGATCGATCGGACAGCGGATTGCAGTAATGTACACAGGCAAGATTGTTGAGCTGGCCGATGTTGAGCAGTTCTACACCGAACCTTTGCATCCTTACGCAAAGGCGCTTCTCTCCGCCACTCCGATTCCAGACCCCAAGAGGCGTAACCGGGAGACTATTGTGCTGAAGGGGGATGTTGCTTCATCGATCAATCCGCCGCCCGGCTGTCGCTTCCACCCGAGATGCTCTCGTAGACTTGAGCAATGTGACAAGGCGGAGCCAAGGATGTGTGACGTGGGGAACGGTCATATGGTGGCCTGCCACCTTTACGGGGGAGCATCATGAGCTGCAATAGGCACGACGGAAAGATCTCTTGCGTTCATGGTTTCAAACAGGCTTTGACAGTGATGGTCTCAGGCGAAACCAGCTACAGGTATCAGTTGGATCTGTCGAGGCTGTTTCCTCAACCCTTCAGCATAGCCAAGTGCTTTGCATGCCACTATCGGAGTCTTTGAATGGTAGGAGGTTCGATAATATGAGAATCGCAGCGCGAAAGCTGCTCAAGAAAATCCGTGACCGCAAACTCGAACCTGATGTTGAGCGCCTTAGGACGGCCTTGTCGCGGTCCGGGCTACCGGATAGGGTTCCATTCATGGAGCTCTTCGCTGATAGGGAGATAGTTGCAGCAGTCATGGGAAAACCTTTGGACTACTTCAGTAGAGAACTCCAAGGCAGAAAGGAGTGGGAGCAAGCTATGCTTACGCTGATGGAATTCTACGAGACTCTGGGATATGACTATATGCGGTACCTAGATCAAGCAACACTAAAGGCCTACAGAGGCTACGCCTTCGCATCAAGAAGGAAGTTCTCATCTGGCAAGGTCGGCTCTCGATCCTTCAAGTATAGTGCAGCTGATGTCGCACCCGATCTGAGCCGCGGAGAACGACTCTGGGCCAACGAAGGCACCAGCCTCATCGCAGACTGGGACGATTTCAGAGCCTACGAGTGGGAAGACCCTGACGAAGTGGCGGAGGACGTTGATGAAGGGCTGGCATGGGTATGCGATCACGCTCCTCCGGGGATGGGAATTGTGACAGGGGGAGGCGCCGTGTTGGAGCCAGCGTGGATGTTGATGGGCGTGAAAAACTTCTATGTAAGTCTATTCAAGCAACCTGATCTCGTTGATGCGATCTTCAAAAAGGTGGCGGAGGTAAGCCTTACCCGGTTCAAGATCCTGGCAAAGACAAGCAGAAAGATATTGGCCTTCTGGGGCGCAGATGACTGGGGCTACAAGAAAGGACTGATGATTTCGCCTGCTATGCTTAAGCGTTGGGTCTTTACCCCTCTTAGGGAGATGGCTGATATCGCGCATTCGAAGGGTGCCCTTTTTCTGCTTCATTGCTGTGGAAACGTCAGAACGGTTATGGACGACATAATTGACTATATCAAGGTCGATGGCAAACATGCCTTTGAGGACACGTACCTGCCTGTGACAGAGGCCAAGAGACTCTACGGCCAGCGGATCGCCATCATCGGCGGCATAGACATGGATGTCATCTCTAGAAGCTCCCCGGCTGAAGTCAGAGAATACGTCAGCCGAGTTCTCAAGATATGCAAAGAAGACGGCGGATACTGTCTCGGAAGCGGGAATAGCATCGCCAACTATGTGCCGCTAGAGAACTATCTGACCATGCTCGACGTAGGTCTGGAAGAGGGATGCTACACCTAGCGACCGTCCTCTTGCCACGATTTCTTGGCCTAGAACGCCATACTGATTAGATGCCCGCACAGATCGTAAGCATTATTACTCAAGCAGTTCGGTCTAAATAACCAAAGGAATGTAAGGGACGCCATTTGGAGAGATCTGGAACACGTTTCACAGGGAGCTCGCTTAGAGACATCTCCTTGGAGAGGGGAAGGAAGACGGCTAAGGATCTCCAGCTACGATAGAACAGGCGGAAACAAGGATTGGGTAGCGATTCCGCGCAATTCGACCTCGATGATTGCGCACATCAGGGAGCTAGGTTGATCACCCACATATGAATGACTATGAGTGTTGGACGAGACAATCTGTATGTGCCGAGAACGGTCGTCATTGGCATGGCTATGCCAATCGCAGAAGCGACGATCTATCAAGCGCCGCATACTGGTATCAAAAAGGACCCCACAAGGAGCTCAGACCACTTCCACCAGTCGGAGACAGACTGCTTAGGCCAGACATCGTACGTATCGACTTGAAGAAGGCTCTTGAAATAATGGGCGTGAAGTAACAACGGCCCCTAGTTAGAAGAAAGGTGCAAGCTGAGTCCCACCTGTCACATGAGGGCCTGGAATTTGGAGCTTCAACTTTCACCAAGGTCAGGTCACCTGGCGGCGAGACTCCCTTAGCCTATGCGGAAGACGCCCCATTTATCAAAGGCTCTATACATGGCTCTGATGTTGGCCAGCGGTGTGTCAGGGAGGATTGTGTGGCTTGTGCCGCCGATGTACCCCCCGTTGCTGTCACCCAATGTCCAGATCAGATGCCTAACTTCGTTCTCGACTTCCTGCTCGGTTCCTTTCGGTAGCGTGCCCTGAACATCAACTCCGCCGAAGAAGCATATTTTGCCGCTGTAGTTCTTGCCTATTTCGTCGATTTTCATGGCTTGGGGTTGAACTGGGTTGAGGACGTCAAGTCCAGCCTCGATGAGTTGATGGATGATTGATGACACATCGCCGCAGCTGTGAAGCATGGCAGAAGCTCCTCCATTGTGGACAGTGTCAAAAAGCTGTTTCCATTTGGGAAGGAAGAAGTTTTCCCAGACTTTCAGAGGAAACATCAATCCTCTCTGGTGACCGTAGTCGTCGCTGAAGAAAACGGCATCTATCCCGAGCTCAAGCGTTCTTTTTGTTGCTTTCAAGTCGAAGTCCATGACAAGGTCAGCCAGCTTGCTTATCCTAGTGTCTCCCCGCATTATGTCGCTGACGCAGTTCGTGAACCCCCGCAGAAACCAGAGGCGCTCAAATAATGTAAACCAAACGAGTCCTACGACGAACCGGTTGGCGTGATTTTCCTTGATCATTTTCTCGGCGAGATCGAATCGTCCCTCTGCATCAACATCTGGGAAGACATATCTGTCAAGCGACCCCCAGTCCTGAAGCGGATGCCCAACAACCCTTCTACCCATGTTGAAGTCATCCGCCCATGTTACGCCCCACTCATCCCTTCCTAGCACAAGGGTAGACGTGTTGTAGCCAACTGACCCTTTTGGAGGAGTATAACGTACAGTGAGGAAGTGGTTAGGATGCTGCTTTAGGAGTCTTGAGATGCTCCTCTGATATTTCGCAGCTGTTGCCCCATCGTACTGGATCTCCAATGGAACTGCATCGGGTTGTTCAAAACAAATAGTCCGGTAGACTCTTTCACGCATGTCCATGGGTTGCTCCAACTTCTAGACTTTCACGGTGATATATCCCTTTTCCCTGACATGTTGAAAATGCATAAGAACCGTTCAGGCACATCATATGATTGAGGGCGAAATCCACGTGGCAGGGCCAGGAAATCGGGTTTTCGAAGGCATGCTCAAATCAATCAGACAGATCCCGATTATCGACTGTCACGAGCATCTACCAGTGCCCAGCATGTATGTGACACCTAGAGAACCGCTTGCCTTCCTACTCAGAGGATACTTCCAGTTTGAACTCGTCCATGCCGGGCTGCCGAGAAACGACCTTCTCCTTCTACAGAAAGACAACATACCGACTGAGAAGAAGTGGCCGCTCTTCAAGCATTACTGGGTTCGCACAGAGCACACTGCATGTGCCAGAGAGATCAAAGACACGATGCGGTTCTACGGCGAGAAAGACGTGACTCTAGAAAGCATCGAACGTCTGGGGCAAAAGATCAGGAATATTGACGAGAAGAGCTTCGTTGAGTTCATCGAGTCCTTAGGCATCAAGCTACTGCTCGACAACATCCTCTTCACAGCCGAGGAGCTCAAAAGGTTCATCAAAGGCGACATCACACTACCCGCTTGTTACAGACTGCTCATCCCTCTTCCCACGTTTCATGGCACCGGAAACGGCGTGATCTGGGGATTCGGAAAGGGACCTTGGTCTTTCCAGGGCATACAAGAGATCGCTAGCATCCTAGACAAGACTGTAACGAGCCTCGATGAGTACCTGGGCATCGTCCGCGAGATCATGACTCGGTTGAAAGAACGAGGAGCAGTAGGAATGAAAGACCAGAGTGCCTACTACAGAAGCATCGACTTCCATGTGGCTACAAGGGAAGAGGCTGAACGTCTATTCAACAAATGCCTTTCTGAACCTAGGCATAGCCTGGGATGGCCGGAAGCAAAACCATTAGACGACTTCCTTTTTCATGAGTGCATGCGGTTTGCAAGGGATTTGGAGCTCTCAGTCCAAGTGCACACAGGTTATCCTGCAGGAACAAGGAACAGAGTCGCCGGAGCCAACGCAGCGCTGTTTGCTGGGGTCCTAGAGCTCCACCAAGATGTCCTCTTTGATCTGTTTCACGGCAATTGGCCGTACATGGGTGATCTGCTGTTCCTTGTGAAGAACTACCCTAACGTATATCTGGACCTATGCTGGGCACACTTGGCTGATCCTGCCTACTGCACTGATCTTCTGGAGAGAGCGGTCTTCGTGGTCTCTCACAAGAAGATCAATGGTTTCGGTGGTGACTACGGAATTCCTGAGATGATACCTGCACACCTATCCTTAGCCCAGACGAACATTGCCCGCGCCTTGTCCAAACATGTCTCCAGCGGATGGCTCTCAAAAGATGAAGCTATCAACATGGCTGCCGACTGGCTGTATAACAATCCGAACGAGCTGTTCAGCCTAGGCCTAGAGCCATTCTACGCATAAGCCTCAGACGCGGCAATGCGCGGGAAGCTCCCAAACTGTTTCTTCGTGTCTTTCTGAGACCCAAGCTTGGACGGCCAGTGCTCGTTGCGTTGCGACGCGGTTTTAGAAGGCTTTTGGCTGGTCTTCTCGTTGGTCGATTGAGGGCAGGGACTACCCCATATGTGTGAGCCCCTGCATCTTCTCGTAGGCGTTTCTCCAGTTCTCAGCCTCTCTTCTGAGGTTCTCGGTCTCCCTTAGCCTAGCATCTGGGTCTTCAAGTATCTCATACATGATTGATCCGTCAGCATCTCTGGGGGTCGGTATGCTCAGCAGATGGGCGATGGTGGGAGCTATGTCTATGAGCCACCTTGTGGGTTTTGGTTGGGCACCCTTCTGTATGCCGGGTCCAGCCATCACTAGCAAACAGTCCAAACATCCGAACTGACCGAACTTGACGGTTGACAGCTGTCTGCCATGTTCGTGGCTTAGTCCTGGGTTCACGGCAAAGATCAGGTCTCCGATTCCCTGTCCGTGTAGTCCCAAGATTCTGGCGTCCTCTCTTTTTAGCACGAGTGAGAAGGGGTTCCTCCCCGTTTTCTTGTCCTTGTAGTCATGCAGAAGCTCTATGATCTTTTCCCGGACTTCTTCGTATTCTTCCCCAGGCTCGACTATGCCGTGAGGTTCTCTGCCTTTGAGGTTAACGTATATGTGGCACTGCCTGTGGGGCGTAGCCTTGGTTCGGCTCCAGTCGATGACTTGAACCCCGTCTTCGTCTTTTCGGTAAAGCAGCCCGCCCTCAGCTAGGATATCATACAGGTTCACATCGCTGAAGCTGGATTGAGCCCCGTGGTCTGAGACTATGGCTATAAGGGTCTTCTCATCAACTGCCTCAGTGATTGTACCCACGAGCTGATCCACACTCACATACACTCTGGTTAGGAACCCAAAGGTCTGGGTTCTGGACTGTTCATCCGGATTCGTCAAGGGCTCTGCCTTGGTCATATAGACATGGTGAGCGTAGTCTGGACTGTGAGTCTGCAAGAAGAACAAGTCGTAACCGTACTTCCTCATTAGGTAGACTGAGGCGTCAGCCATCCACTTGTTCTGGTATTCAACCTGCTCAAGGAAGGTTGCATCATCAGTCCAGCCTCTGACAATACCCTCCCATCCTGGCCTTTGGATGAAGCTCCCAAACTGTTTCACCAGATCTGGTCCGATCGATGTGGGTTTGGTCCACCCTTCATTGGGCATGACATGTGTACTGTAGAGTCTGAATCTCTTGGCATCCTCTGAGAGCTCTATCAATTTGAACTTGATTGTTCCTTCCACTTTCTTGTCCTTCGAGTCAAAGCCTATTGCGACTGGCTGACTCCACTGTCCGACGGTAAGCGCCGCAACTTGATCCTCAATCCTTGCCGATCGGGATATGACAATTTGCCTGTACTGGCCCTTAACCTGGGGGAGAAGAACTTGAAAGATGAAGGGCTCGTAGCTTTTCAGGTCAAGCTCAGAGACGGTGGGAACGGTGGCAGTCAGTCCCATTCTGCGCGCATCAAAGATGCGCTTCTTTGGGTGAGGAGCGATTCGCAAGGTTGTAGTAAGGGTGTTTGGGTCGCTGTCCGAGGGCTTGACGTCCACTTGATTGGCGAGGGGGTATCCCCGCATGTTTGTGAAGAGGTTCTCGGGGCATATCTCGTGCACCTCATCCGTCACGTTGGGACCGCATCCATTGACCTGAATCCCGTTTTTGACTGTGGGAGGCCATGACGCAGAGTATTTCATCAGCAGAACCCTCTTGCCAGCTCTTTCAGCGGCGTTCCACAGATATTCAGCTGAGCACTCATTGGTGTTGAAACCGGAGTATATTATGTGAAGGGGGTCTCCTGCGTGATGAACATGGTAATCTGCTATACCCGTCGTACCGGCCCACGCTCCTGTTGCCAGAGATGTCCAGTTGTTGGGCGTAACTGTCGGGTACGGCGCCAATACTCGACCGAAAAAGCCCTTTTCAGCGATCTTCCCGATGTTGGGAAGCTTGCCATCCTTAATGAGCATCTCAACGAGGTCTGATATTGCTCCATCAACACCGATTAGCACTAGTTTCTCTGGAAAAGTCATTTCACTGTCACCCATGAGATAATGAAGTCTTCTCTTGTGTTTTTATCGCTTCTCATAAGGCTGGAAATTTGCTTAGCCATCGCTGAGCCAAGAATGTCTATGCGACAACAGATATAGTCTTAGCAGACCTTGACTTGTGTGAAGCGTCCTTGGAGTCGATAACCAGAACGAAGTCTTGGATTATTGGAGACTTGGGGGGTGTCCATTCATTCTTCTCATCAGGGGTCAATCTGCCTAGGTCGTACTCTTTTCCAGTTCTAGGGTCGAAGTAGAAAGCATTGTAGGCAACGTCACGTTCGATGAGTTTTACGTTCTGCACGCTTAGGTCGTATGCGACAATGTAGATGATGCGCACCTCTCTTGGAATCCCAGCTGCATAGGGACGTAAATAGTTGTCCTTGGTCCAATGTGGCTCAACCCACTCTGGATGCGGCTCAAACAGCCACCAGCGATAGCGCCCTAAGAGCCGCTTGCCAAGGCATAGCTGTACGGAGCCGGGAAGTTGGCAGGCGTCGTCCCAAGGCATGTCTCCCCAAGATTGGCCGTGTGGCGAAGGACCAAAAGGCGCGTCTTGAGTGTTGACTTGCCAAATCCCGTTTGCTCCGTATGTGTGTCCTGCTGCGCCGTTGAGGATACTTGTCCAGAACATGAGTCTCTGAACGTTCTCCCAGCTTGCGCCCATGATCCCCTCGTAGCAGACTTCTCCTACTATCACTGGCAGCCGGGGTTGCCGAGATACCGAGCTGACGACTATGTTCACCGTGTCAGTGAAGCTCCTGGTGTCACTGTGACCCGTCTGAAGCATGTCTATGTCTATGACAGAAGGGTCGTCAACCATGTTGCGCCCACAGTTCGGAGAGAGAGGATGAACCGTGATTGGGCGATGATAGGGATCTGTCGAACGCAGGTACCGAGCAACATTCGTCCAGCCTGAGCGTGCTTTGGGTATCTGCTCTTTGTGCCTCTGTTCGCCCCAGAAGGCATAGTACGGCATGGCTGCTTCACCAGCCAAGCACCAG
>Ga0315312_1002531_pt1 | contig 12615 bp, 11 predicted proteins | sample TDP7_MG_FD_203629 | JGI IMG/M metagenome (GOLD analysis project Ga0315312, IMG submission 203629) | Freshwater sediment microbial communities from Lake Towuti, South Sulawesi, Indonesia - TDP7 | ecosystem: Environmental > Aquatic > Freshwater > Lake > Sediment | place: Indonesia: South Sulawesi... | reverse complement strand
CGCTGTCCAATTAGCTGGAAGAAAGATCAGATACCGGCATCTATCAGTGTAGGTCTTGGTCAATATGACGCTGATACTAACCCTGAGGATATTACAAGCCGTTCCGACCAGGCATTATACATAGCTAAGCAGGCAGGTAAGAACACAGTAAGGATTTTTGAACCTTCTTAGCCCCCTTAATCCTGGTTAAATGATTAACTGGTTGATTGGTTAATTAACATCTCACCAATTAACCAATCCCAAAAAAGAGAGCGCTGGCGGATTAGGGCTGGGGCTTTTCCTTGATAGAAAGGTTGGATTGTCCGCTGCCCTGACTCGCCCCCTTGCTTCCTTCGGAAGAAGAAAAGGGGGCGGGGGCGAGCTCGATACCCAGAGACTTCTCAATTCGCGCAATTGCTGCAGAAAGCTGTGTCAATTTGCCATCAATGGAATCTAATTTTTTGCTCATCTCTCGGATGTCCGTACCAACCATCAATATATTCTTTTCGGTCAAGCCCATGTACCGTTCCATTAAACGCTCGTAAGCATCTATAGCGCGGGCCGCATCGGTTCTGTATTCAGGTACGGTAATATAAGGCTTAACCTCATAAGTTTTTTGGCTGCCCTGAATCGATGTAGAAAGCCATAGGCCCACTAAGCAGCATGCGATGGCTGCAGCAATGGCCAATAAATTTCTGCTGATTCTCATTCGATTATCTCCTTTTTAGCTTTTTACCCGCCAGGCGTGCGGCGGGTTTACCCGCCTGACGTCTGGCGGGTTTACTTTTCAAGACTATATTTTATTTATCGGCAGAAAGCAGATTGAATATCAAAGATTTGAGAAAAGCTGCCACCCGCTTGTAGTAAATCGCAAATCGCAAATCGTAAATGCTTGGGTCTTTATTTGGCTGAACCGCGCCATTTAGAAGGGGTTTGATTATTTTTGGTAAACTCGCTTAGTTGAGCTGTAAGCTGTTGAAACTGCTCTTTGAGTTGTTCTAATGCTGCAATATTATGTTGCTGGATGGCTTCGAGATCCCGCCTGACCTTAGTGATTTCATGTCGAAGGCTTTTTATCTCCGTTTGGACGCTTTCTGTTTCTGCCTTGGAATTGTTCAATTCGTTTTTTACCCATTCGAACTCCGCTGTAAATTCGACCAGCTTGCTTTGGAAGGTCGCCAGCTGTTGGCTGGTTCGGACGGAATCATCATATACATTTTGAATGCTTGCAGATGCCCGGTCCAGCCTGCTGCGGTGGACTCTCTGATTCATATAGAGCCAAAGACCGATGAGGAAGGCTGCAAAAAGACATACCATCGAAGAAACTGCAGCGACTTGCCAAGATGGTAATTTGTAATTGGTAATTGGTAATTTGTCCTCCGCAGGCGGATTTAACCAATTACCATTTAACCAGTTACCAGTTACCTGCGGTTTTACCACAGGTTCGCCCGGCCTGGTTTCATGTTTGATTTTTTCTATTAGCTGTTTCTTAATCTTGGAAGCCTTACAGAACATGCTTTTAGCTAGCGCCGACATCGTTTCGGCTTTCGGGGGATTAATGATTGATGTCGCAGGCTGGCTCTCCAGACGTAATACGGGCTGGCCTGCAATTTCGTATGCGGAGTCATTTTCTGTCTGGGCCGATCCAGAAATCTTTTGGGACGGGGTAGTTTTGTTGATAGTTTGTCTGTCACTGGCGGATTTTAGGGTTGCTTGCCCATCAGACGTAAGGTGGGCTTGGGGCGCCGTGTTTTGAATTTCTTGCAAAATAGCAGCCCCTTCACATGCGGGATGATACGGGCTCATAGGCACATCGACGACATACGTTTTACCTTTGTATCTGCGTAGCTGGACAATGCCCAGCCGGCCACATTCCTCCACGACGGCTCTGGTCAGTCCCTCGCGAGCTGCGTATTTGTCGATGGGTAAAAGCGGTCTTTCCATCTGCAGAATGGGCGTGCCTTCTTCCGGAACCGTTTCGTTTGTGCCAGCTTTCATTCGTAAATCCTGCCCCGCACAGCCAATTCGTCGCTCGTCGCCCGTGTCTCGTCGCTCGGGTCACGAGCGACGATAAAAGCAGGGTTGATAACTATGGGTAATTTCGGCTGTTTAGAACCATTTTCTTGAATAATTGGTAATATGATACCAACGATAAATGAGATAACCCCTTTTATTCAAGATACATACGTTTTATTTCCCGGCAGTACATTGCGCTGTGGTCTTAATTAGCAGCAGCAGAATAGCCAGTCCTGCCAGAAGCCACGTGATATACCTTGGAAGCACTCCCGTGTGGATACTGCTTAACGCATTACAGATTTTATCGCCAATATTTTTACCAATATCGTAAATATCAAATCTCTTTTTCTCCGCCTGGTGATAAATAGCTTTAAGAACGCCTGTATTTTTGATTGTATGATAAAATCCTTCGGCGGATACTCCCATTTCCGGCTCAAATTCTTCCCCTCCAACGAAGGGCGCACTGACCGCGACCTTTTTCAGCCGCCCGGCTACAAAGATAATTCCCCCAGCAATGAAAGCTATAATCAATAACAACGTGGCAAGCCCAGGCTGAAAGTTTCCAGAGAATGACACTTCCGGCACCAGCCCGCCGGGGCGGGCCAGCGGCAATATGAAAAATTTTAGTGGAATCTGCCATGCAAGTACACCAAAGACAGTACATAAGCTCGCCATAATTACCATCGGTATCCACATCGCAACAGGAACTTCTCTGACATCGTGTGGTTTTTCAGGGACCGCCAAAAATGTAGCATAAATGAGCTTTACAAAACTGGCGAGGGTAAGTGCACTGCCAAACATTGCCGCTGCCAGCCATAAAACTATAAACGGGGAGCCATCCATCGTAAAATGCTGAACTAGTCCCTGATAAATCATCCACTTGGAGACAAAACCATTAAACGGTGGGACACCTGATATGGACAGCGCTGCGATTAAACATGTTATAAATGTAATTGGCATTGTCCGGGCAAGACCGCCGTAATCGGAAAGATTCCTGCTCGCAGTACGGTGGATTACCGCCCCGATAGAAAGAAACAGCAGTCCCTTAAAGAGCGCATGGTTAAGTAAATGAAAGATACCCCCAGCAATACCAACACTGACTCCCGTGCCGATCCCCAGAACGATGTAGCCAATCTGGCTTACGCTGTGGTACGCAAGAAGCCTTTTAGCGTCGATCTGTTTTATTGCCATCATCACGCCGATAATAATGCTTGCGGAACCAACAGCGCAAAGAATAAACTGCCAGCTAAAGGTAAAGGAAAAAATGTAACAGAATATTCTTATCATCATATAGATACCTACTTTTATCATTACTCCGGAAAGCAGGGCAGATATCGGTGACGGGGCTGCTGGATGCGCATCAGGTAACCACGTATGTATTGGTATTATCCCTGCCTTGACCCCTGTGCCCAGGAACAGAAACAGAAGCAGGATGTGCGTAAAGGCTGAGCTAACTGTTATTCCGCGAGAGGAAAGTCGCGCCATATCGACCGTACCCTCCTGAAGGTAAATGGCAATTATGGCAAAAAGCATAAAAAGAGCACCCATTTCGCTCATCACAAAATATTTTATTCCTGCTTTTATTGACTCAACGGCATCATCAAATATCACAAGAAAGAATGCCGACAATGTCATCATTTCCCATAGCAGAAACATACTAAACAGGTCCCCCGCCAGCACGGTTCCATTCATCGAACCTATGAATAGAAGAAGCAAAGCGTAATATTTGCTCAGGCTGCGCGATTCTGTCATGTATCTTGTTGAATATAGTGTTGCAAGAAAACCTAAAAATGATATTAGCATAATGATTACGATGGATAAAAAATCGAGGTTTACTGCGACGACCACGTTATCAACAATATTGAACAGCTCATAATGCAGCGGCGTCTCAATAACCGCACGGTACAAAAAGACTGACAGTATAAATACAGCCAAGGCAGCGGTCACCGAAAACCATTCACGCAGGCCTCTCTTGAATAACCAAGCAAACGGTGCTGAAACCAGTGGTATAATTACGAGTAACAGTGCTAAGATATTCATTTGTTAGACTCCGAGCATAGTCAATATCATACTAATTATTGCAAGGGCAGTGACAGGACCAAGAAAGAATTTTAGCGCCTGGTCAATTCTAAGGCGCGGATGGGTACTTTTTACTAATATTACCAGAGTCAGGATTATTAGGTATTTAAGGGTTAGAAAAAGGATACCCGCAACGGAGCTAAAATCAATCCCCCTTAAAAAGAGCGTTATCAAAAATAGCGGAAGAATAAGCAACATCATAGCATTGGTCAGCTTGAATATTGCTAATAAAGAGCCAGAATATTCCGCCAGGGTCCCTCCGATAATCTCACTTTCTGCTTCAGGAATATCAAATGGCAGATAGCATAGCTTTGCCAGCATACAGATAAAAAAAACAATAGAAGCAAAAACACCGGAGGCACTTGCAATCATAGCACCATTGTGAAGCTGGTATGCTATGATGTCTTCAAAAACCACGGACCTGGCTTTTATCACGGAAGTTACGATAGCCAGTATAAAGGGCAGCTCATACGCAAATACCATAGTCATCTCCCTGCTTGCCCCGACACTGCTGAAAGGATTTCTGGACGCTGCTCCTCCGATTATCAGCGCTAAAGAAGGCAGTACCAATAGGTACATAACGACGATTAGATCCCCTACAAAGGATACGTTTCTGTTAATATTCACCATCCAGATAATGCCGCCTGCCAGAGAAATTCCTGCCAGACCGAGAAGGGGTGCCGATACGAAACTTAAGCGATTTGAACCCTCGGGTATTATAACCTGTTTATACAAGAGCTTTCCAATGTCGGCGTAACACTGGTACCAGGGTGGCCCAATGCGCGACTGGATGAGGGCCGTTACCTTACGGTCAACCCACATGAAAAATAGCCCCAGTACTGCCGTGAAAAGCAGTCCGGGAAATATCAATAAGTAAAATAGGGGTTTCAATATGTCCATGATTTTACTCGTTTCTTATCGCGGTTTGGGCGTACTCTATCAATTCAGGAAAACCTTTCTCTTTCAGATATTCTGCCGCAACTTTTTTATCCACCAGGCCCAGTGCGACAGCGACACCGAATAATATGGCTTCAGGCCTTGGGGGACAGCCCGGAATATAGAAGTTCACCGGGATAACCTTGTCCACCCCGCCAACCATGTTGTAGGAATCAAACCATATTCCGCCTCCGGTAGCGCAGGACCCTATGGCAAAAATAACTTTAGGGTCTGGCACAGACTTGTAAAGGGTCTTCAGCCGGGGACAGACCTGGCGGCTAACGGCGCCGGTAACCAGCAGGGCGTCGGCGTGCCTGGGTGAGCCGACTAATTTTATCCCGAACCGCTCCGCATCGTAAAACGGCGTTAGAGCGTTTATGATTTCTATATCACAGCCGTTGCAAGCACTGGCATTGGTATGATAGACCCAGATAGATTTCTTGAAGCATTTCTCTAATATTGCAAACATGGCTACCTCTTGAGCATTTCTTCTTTGGTATAAATTCTTTCTGTTCCCATTTTTACATCCACTACTGCCATTCGCTCGGTGCAGGAGTAGCAAGGGTCAAGACTGCCAATAATAATCGGCACATCAGCTATCCGCTGCCCTTTGATTAGGTAGGGAACAGACTGAAGATTTGGATAGCTGGGAGCCCGCACTTTCCAACGATATGGTCTATTGTCATCCCCGGTCTGCACGTAGTGTACCGCCTCACCTCTGGGCGCCTCGACGCAGCATATAGCCTCTCGGCCGGCAGGTATCTCTTCCATCACTTCTCCCATTATAGGGCCGTCCGGCATTTCAAGCAAACACTGTTTAACAATCTTGACTGACTCTATCGTTTCTTTCAGCCTGACAAGCGTCCTCGCCCATATATCACACCCCGGTTCTACAGCAACTTGAACATCTATCCTGTCGTAGGCAGCGTAAGGGTGGTCAACGCGGGAGTCGATACGGACGCCAGAACCTCTTGCTGTCGGCCCTACCGTACATATATTGCGGGCGACTTCTTCGGTCAGGATGCCAACGTTCTTCAACCTGGCGTGCAGGGAAGTATCCCCGATAACAGCATCTATGACTTCCTTTGTTTCTCGCTCGATTTTTTCAATTACTTGTATTATTTCGTCGTAGATGCTTGATGGTATATCCCGGCGAACACCGCCAATAAGGTTCATCCCATAGGTTTTGCGGTTGCCGCTTATCTTCTCACAGAGCCACATGACAGGTTCTCTTATCCGCCAGGACTGCATCAGCAATGTATCAAACCCAATAATATGAGTAGCAATTCCGAGCCAGAGAAGGTGACTGTGGATCCTTTCAAGCTCGAGCATTATGGTGCGGATATAACGCGCACGAAGCGGCACCTCTATGCCTGCTGCTCGCTCAACCGCCTCACAGTAGCAGGTGCTGTGGATGAATCCACAGATGCCGCAAATTCTTTCAGCTAAAAAGCATATTTGATTGTATGTAAGCTTGCTCTCGGCAATCTTCTCAATGCCGCGATGACAGTAAAAGCCACGGTAGTCGCAGTCAACAATTGTCTCGCCATCTACAAACAACTTAAAATAAGCCGGCTCCTCCAAAACAGGATAAAAAGGCCCTATAGGTATGACCTTGGTGCCTTCAGGTGGTTTCTTAAGCGGTACTTTATTTTGTGGTTCCGAGGGTGGTTTATAATCATAGGGAAAATCTTTCCGTAACGGATAGACTTTTTCCGGCCAGTCATCTGCTAAAACGAGCCGCCGTGGGTCGGGATGCCCTCTCAGATTGATACCGACCAAATCACGCGTTTCTCTCTCCGACCAGTTTGCCCCCGCGATGATTGGCGTAATGGAATCTATATTCGGCTCTGCCGCGTCCAGTGCTACCTGTAGGCAAAGAAATATTTTTTCGCTATCAAAAGAAAATATATAAGAGACCACGTATTTTCCATCATCCCGAACCATATCCGTAGCTGCATTGATGAGGAACCTGGGCGAAAGTGTTTGATTAAGAAAACTGATTACAGGGATAAGGGCATCAGGAACAATCCTGACAAATACCTGGTTTGATACCGGCTCTTGCACTTTGAGAATTTGTCTATCAAACTTTGCCTTTAATGTTTCAATTATTTCTTTGCTTGTTAGCATGACTAAATTCTACTTTCTGAATCCCGTTATCATCATCTTGTCCAGCGGATGCTGAGGCTTGAAACACCTTGCGCACCGCTGGCAGGTATCCATATAAATTTCTATTGCTACGGTAAGGTCTTCCTTTGTGTTTGTCGAAAGTTCGAACTGATCCGTAAGTTTGACCGCTTTCTCTGGGCATACTTCCTCACACCTTCCACAAGAGATGCAACGGGTAAGGTGAAACTGGATTCTGCGCCAACCCTCATCGAGATCGGTAACTTCAATAGCGCATGATGGGCAGACATTGGCGCAACCTGCACAGCCTATGCACTTGTCAATATCTACTTTTAGTTTCCCTCTGAAGCCCTCCGGAGGCGCTGTTGGCTTATATGGGTAGGCAAGTGTGACCCTGCCCGCCTTTAAACATATAAGAGCCTGCTTCAACTTACTGACAAACATTTTTACTCCACCATCGCCTTCATTTCACGATACGAGAATACCGGCCCATCCATACAGACATACTTATGCCCGATACAGCAGTGTCCGCACTTACCCACGCCGCATTTCATGTGCCGTTCGAGCGTTGTGATAATCGTATCGTCGGTAAATCCGAGCTTCAAAAGGTCCTTAATAACAAATGGAATCATTACAGGCGGTCCACAGACAAAGGCAACCGTGCTTTCGGCTTCAATCCGTACCTTCGGGAAAAGCGTAGTGACCACTCCGACATTTCCGCTCCATTTTTCGTCACCACGGTCAACGGTTACGAGCATAGTGACATTAGGCTTGTTTTGCCAAACTTTGAATTCATCTTTGAATACAAGGTCGCCTGGTGTCCTGGCCCCATATAAAATAGCGATTCTGCCGAAGTTTTTGCGGTTATCCAGGACATTATTTATAAGCGACCGCAACGGAGCCAGGCCAATCCCACCGCCTACGAAAAGCAGGTCTTTGTCGAAAACTTCCTTATAAGGGAAGCCGTTACCGAACGGTCCTCGGATGCCTACTTCGCAACCAGTCGGCAGACTATGTAGCGCCGCTGAGACCAGTCCGACATTTTTAACGCTTAACTCGAAGAAATCCTTACGGCTGGGCGTGGAAGTTATGGAAATGGGCATCTCACCGACACCAAATATTGAAACCTCAAAAAACTGGCCGGAACGATAACTGAGGTTCTCCTGGATAGCAGGGTCTTTGAACCGCATTGTGAATGTTCTTACATCACCGGTTTCATCCCGGATGTTATCTATTATGGCAATGTCGGGAAAATATACATCTCTCATTGCTTTCTGATGGACTCCACAACAAGGGGCATATTGATATCGGCCAAGCATGTTGTAATGCATCGACCACAGCCAACGCATCCGTGTCTTTTATTTTTTTGTATATACTGATAGGATAACTTGTGGAAAAATCTTCGCTTCAATCTATCTGTCTTATCGCTTCTTAGAATCTCACCACCTGCTATCCGGGTAAATCCGGCAAAGGCGCAACTGTCCCATGTTCTTGTTCTGATTCCACTCTTTTCAGCTAAGGGAGTGTCGACAACGTTATAACAGCAGCAGGTTGGGCAAACATAGGAGCATCCTCCACAGTCAAGGCAACGCTCGCCGAGTTTTTCCCACAATGAATTATCCACTTTACCTTCAGTGACCCTTCGGATGGCTTTACTCATATAGGCGCACGTATCTCTGAACTTATTCACCGCATCTTCTTTTATTCTCCCAAGCTCCTCCACCTCATTCGATGAGGCCAAACGGAAGAAATGTTCGTTACCATAAATAATTTTGAGGCCCCGGGCGGAACCTACCTCAACGGCATAGCCTCCGTTCATAGAAGTCAGTTGCAGGTCATAATCTTCCTCAAGAAAAGGTCCACTTTCGCAGCAGATGCAGAAACAATTCTCTCCCGGCTGATGACATCCGAAGGCGATGATGAAAGTATTGGCGCGTCTTTTGATATAATGGCTGTCAGGAAAAAGAGGCTCTTCATAGGGTGCTTTCTTGCTCACAGAGCCGCCTCCAAAGAATCTATCAAGGAAAATCAACGCATTCACGTCACAAGGACGAATGCCGAATATCATTCGTACCTGGTCGTCATAACGTGGCGTAATCCTGTAGCCGTTATCGAAACTATATTCGAACATTATCTCGGTTTGTGGCAGGAAGAAGCGTTTTGGCGGAAGCACGGCATTGACATATTGCCAGTCCCATGCCACATCGTCTATACTCTCAATCGGGTAAAATATCACCTCTCCACCATGACCACGGACCGGCGCTATAACCTCTCTTGTCTTTATAAACACATCCATCAGAGCAAAGAGGTTATCTCTGGTAATTACCCATAAGTTCTCTTCATATCTGCTCATTCTTCATATCAAAAATTGACAGCTTCGCTGTCATTTTGCATTTTTCGTTTTACACTTCCACTGGCTCGACTCTGACAGCACAAAACATTTCCGGTGCCTTTCCGTTTGCAACGTTGCTCGGATTCAACAGCACTTTACTTGCTGTATTTTTATAATGCTGTGGGATAAAAACGGTCTTCGCTTGGACTTTGTCGGTAATCATTGCGGCGGTTTCCATTTCTCCACGCTTAGATATTATTCTTATGCGTTGATTTTTTCTGATACCCAATTGTTCAGCATCCTTCGGATTTATAGCTGCAAATACCTCTGGGTACTCCCGGCTGAGCGTGGCTGAACGCCTGGTCATCGTGCCGCTATGCCAATGCCAGTACAGACTTCCTGTGGTAAGTATGAAAGGATACTCATCATCAGGCGGCTCTATGAGCGGGATGTCCTGCACTGGGGTGAAATGTTCTTTTTCCCTTCCGTTTTGCTCGACAAGTGGAAAGATTATCTTGCCGGCTTGCGAAAAAGCGCGATGTAGAACCGCTGTTCCCGGATGTTCCTTATCTGGGCACGGCCACTGCAAGCCCCACTCTTTATCCAGCCGTTCATAACTGATACCAGCATAAATCGGGGTAAGCTGAGATATTTCGTCCATAATCTGTGCCGGAGAATCATAATCCATCCTGCATCCGATACGGTTTGATAATTCAGCGATAATCTTCCAGTCTGGTAGCGCCTCACCGGGCGGACTGACTGCGGCCCTTACTCTTTGAACTCTTCTTTCTATGTTTGTAAATGTTCCATCCTTTTCGGCAAATGATGCGGCTGGCAGCACTACAGAAGCTTCCTGCGCAGTTTCTGTCAGAAAGATGTCCTGAACAACCAGAAACTCCAGCTTCGTTAGCGCTTCTTTTGTCAGTCCAACATCTGGAGCAGTTATAAGTGGATTTTCACCCATAATATACAGGGCTTTCAATCTCCCTGGGGAGAGCATTTCCAGTATTGAAAGACCAGGTTTTGCAGGTAAAATCGTATTCCATTGCGATTCAAATTTGGCCCTTTCGGATTCCCCGTCCACCTGTTGATATCCCGGATAAAATCCAGGTACTGCCCCCATATCAGCCGCTCCCTGAGCATTGTTCTGCTCGCCAAGGGCAATTATGCCATTGTGTGGCGAGCCCAGGTGACTGCACAACAGAGAAAGGTTTGCCAGTGCGCACACAGTATCCTTTCCTGCTGCCTGGGCCGTTATTGCTGTGGAGTAAACCGTCATCGCCGAAGTTCCTCCCGCAAACAGGTGGGCAGCTTTGTTCAGGTCGGAGCTTGGAACTCCACAGACACTGGCCACATAATCAGCGGTGTATTTCTCAACCATTCTTTTTAATGAATCTAAATTGGAAGTGGCACGATAGACATCTTCTTCGTTTATCAGCCCATCCTTCAGGATAACATGAATAAGACCATTTACCAGACCAACATAAGTTCCAGGATTGGGGCGCAGATGTACATTTGCAAAACTGGAGATCTGGGTTTTCCGTGGATCTATTACTATCAGCTTTGTCCCTCGTGATACGGCCCTTGTTATCCGAGATGCTACCTGGGGATGGGTCTGTGTGGTGTCGGTGCCAGCGGCCAGTATGACTTCGCAGTCTTCAAGCTCGTTCAGAGAATTTGTTGAGGCGGGCAAGCCAAACGACTGCATAAGTCCTGGGAGGGTTGCCGAGTCGTAAAGTTGCGCGCCATTATCAATGTTGTTTGTTCCCAGTGCCGCCCGGCAGAACTTCATCAGTACAAAGTTGTCTTCGTTTGTGCATTTAGCTGAAGCTATGACGCCGATGGAATCGCTACCGTATTTATCTTTTATTTGGCTTAATTTTTTCGCTATCGTATCGAGCGCTTCAGCCCAGCTTGATTTGCGGAGGCTCTTGCCCTGCCGGATAAGTGGCTTTTTTAACCTGTCCGGGTGGTGTACAAATTCGTAGACGTGCCATCCTCTTGCGCACAATCGTCCGCGACTTATAGGATGTTGCCGGGATGGTGTTACGCCTGTGACATAGCCTTTCTCCACCTGCAGGTATAGTCCACAACCACAACCGCAAAAGGTACACGTTGTCAGCACGTCTTTCATAACACTGTTGCTTGGTTTACTTATCGCTTCAGCAGCTTCTCAATCCTTTTCAGCAAGTCGGAAGGTTTTACTGGTTTCTCGATATAGTCGTCTGCCTCAAAATATTGCCCATCTGTTGCAGGAGAAAACTTGAACCCTGTTTTTTCCGTAATGGCTGAGATAGCAAGTATGGGAATTTTTTTTAGTTCTGCGTCGTGTTTCAGTCTGTAACATATAGTCAAACCATCATCGAGTCGGTCCATCATAATATCAAGGAGAATCAAATCAGGTCTTATATTTTTGATTTTCTCCATCGCAGATTCCTTATTATGGGCGCTTTGCACTGTATAGTCTTTGCTTTCGAGGATAGTTCTTATCGATTTGACATAATCAATATCGTCATCTACTATGAGAATTTTGGTTTTGCTATTCATCTTTGGGTTCCCGCAAAGCGGGGTCCCTCAGCCTTTGGCAAGATAATGTTAAAGGTACTGCCTTTGCCGAGCTCACTTTCTACCTTGATAGAACCATCGTGGGCTTCGATTATCCTTTTAGCTATCGCAAGTCCCAGCCCGCTGCCGGTGACACTGCGAGTCTCTTTAGTCTTCACCCTGAAAAATTCATCGAAAATAAATGGAAGGTTTTCTTGAGAAATACCTATGCCTGTATCAGAGATTTCTACCTCCAAATGCTCGTCTTGCTCTCTGGTGCTTACGGTCACCGTTCCACCTTGCCGATTGTAGATTATTGCATTACTAATCACGTTTGCCAGCGCCTGTTTGAGGCTTTCTTTACAGCCTAAAACTACTGGAAGATCCTGGCAGAAATTCCTCGCCACGTCGACTTTCCGATCCTTTGCCAGCGGTTTTAAAAGTTCTATGGTTTCAGAAAGAATAGGAGCTAAATCCAGAGGTTCAAATTTATCTACGAGCTTACCAGCCTCGATACGGGACATGTTCAGCCAATCGTTAATAAGCTTTAGAAGCTCGCCAATCCGCTTGCTTGCCTGTTCTATCATCTCTTTCTGCGAGCT
>Ga0315312_1002530_pt1 | contig 12616 bp, 13 predicted proteins | sample TDP7_MG_FD_203629 | JGI IMG/M metagenome (GOLD analysis project Ga0315312, IMG submission 203629) | Freshwater sediment microbial communities from Lake Towuti, South Sulawesi, Indonesia - TDP7 | ecosystem: Environmental > Aquatic > Freshwater > Lake > Sediment | place: Indonesia: South Sulawesi... | reverse complement strand
AAAACAGGTGATTTGCAAGGAGATAAACTATACGCTTTCTACTGCAGAGACTGTGGCTTCATTGAGTTCTATAAAGAACCATCTACGAAGGAGTCTTGGCGATGGCCAAAAGAGCAGCAAGCACACTTAAAAAAGGAGTCACAAGAAGTAGAGAAGGAACAGCCTTCCCCTGAAACAAAAAAGAGGCTAGTAAGATAGGAATTATCATGAACGAGGCTAAGAAACGTTCCAAATAGGGCTCAGTTAATTTAAGTCTGTAAATAGTCAAAGTTCTTTTCAGAAAGAAAGTTGGTGCTTCGGCCGGGATTTGAACCCGGGTCTGTGGCTCGAGAGGCCACCATACTTAACCGGACTATACTACCGAAGCCCCTCTTTCACATTACAGCAGACATATTCAAAGATAGTCTCTATTAATTTGCTTTCCTCTCCAGAACCTACTCCATATTCTCAACCACTACGACAACTCCCCGCCCACCTATATATAAGGGGGGTCTAGATACTTTTGCTAGAGAGGTCAAAATCGCTTATCCTAAATTCTTTAACATTTAGCAAAAGTTGCAAAAAAAGAAAGGAGTTTATGCTATGCTATGTTATTCTTCTTCGCCTTCAGGCATTTCGCCAGGTCCTTTTGCTTCTTTTGGTTTTGTTGCTGCAATCACGTCGTCTATGCGGAGTATCATTGATGCGGCTTCTGTGGCTGACTTTACAGCTTGTTCTTTGACTTTTATTGGCTCTATTACTCCGTTTTTCTGCATGTCTATGATTTTGCCTGTGAAAACGTCTACTCCCATTACATGTCCGTTCGGTTTCTCATGAGATGATCTCAAGCCTACAAGTATGTCGATGGGTTCTAGTCCTGCGTTTTCAGCCAGCGTCTTTGGCACAATCTCGATAGATTCTGCAAATGCCTCAATGGCGAGTTGCTCTCTTCCACCAACCTTTGTAGCATATCCTCGCAGTTCCTTTGCTATTTCTGATTCCACTGCTCCTCCGCCAGGAACTATTTTGCTAACTTCAACCACATCTGCGATCACTGACAGCGCATCGTTCATGGCTCTTTCTGCTTCATCAACCATTCTTTCTAGCCCAGCGCGAATTAGGATGGCAACTGAACGTGGATGTTTACATTCTTCTACGAAGACCATTTTGTCTTCACCAACTTTGCGCTCTTCTACAAGTCCTGCTTTTCCAAGGTCTTGGGCTTTCAGGTCTTCTAGGTTCGTGGTGATTTTTCCATCGGTGGCTCTGGCAAGTTTTTCCATGTCTGACTGCTTTACCCTTCTTGCAGCCATTATTCCTGCTTTGGCCAAGAAGTGTTGAGCCATGTCGTCTATGCCTTTTTGACAGAAAGCTACATCTGCGCCTGATTTCTTAACTTTTTCAACCATCTGTTCTAGCATTTGGGTTTCTTTGTCTAAGAAGGCTTGAATTTGTGTGGGGTCACGTATTCTAATTTCTGCACTGAATTCTGTTTTCTCAACTTCCAATGGACAGTCAAGTAAGGCGATTTTCGCATTTTCTATTCTTTTTGGCATTTCTGTGTGAACAACTTCCTTGTCGATAATTATGCCTTTGACAAGTTGTGTGTCAAAGAGGCTTTTGCCCGCTTTCTTTATGACTTGAACATTATCTATGTCGGCAACTCTTTTGTCTCCTCTTTGTTCAGTGATCTGCTTGACCGCATCGATAGCTATTTCTGCCAGGTGCTCTCTTGCCATGCCTACAGCTTTGCTGGCCATAGAAGTCATTGCAACTTTCTTCAAAGTCGAACGGTCGTCAAGGCTGACTGAGGTCCCTATTTTGTCGAGTGCTTCTATTGCCATTTGGGCGGCTTTTCTGTAGCCACTGACTAGAACTGTTGGATGAATATTCTGATCGAGTAATTCCTCTGCTCTTCTCAGTAGTTCGCCTGCTAATATGACTGCTGTTGTTGTTCCATCGCCCACCATATCGTCCTGTGTCTTTGCGACTTCCACCATCATTTTAGCCGCTGGATGTTCTACATCGATTTCCTTTAAGATTGCCGCGCCGTCGTTTGTTATTGTTATGTCGCCGAGACTATCAATTAGCATTTTGTCCATTCCACGTGGACCAAGAGTTGTTCTCAAAACTTCAGCAATCACGCGTGCAGCCATAACATTGTTTCTCTGCGCTTCCCTTCCTCTTCTTCGAGCAGTTCCTTCTTTAAGAATTAAAACTGGCTGTCCCGCTTGCGTTGTTAAATATGCCATTTGAATCTCCTCAAACGAAATTTCTAACACTCTCAGCAAAGTCAACCAAAATATAAACTTTATCTATTCTGGTTTTTTTGCGTAGTTGTGGATTGCGTTGCATTTTGCACGCGCATTCTGGAAAAAGGCGTCAGTCCTGAGTTCCTTTCAAAGGAGAGTCATTATAATTAATCGCCTCAACAATGAGGGCTATTCTTTGCACCACATCATTTTTGGTACCCGAATGCACTTCAACTGTTTTCTATTTCCTTGGATAGAAATGCTTCAAGGTCGCTTTTTGTGAATTTGGTTTCAAGTTTTCTTTCAGAGTCAGTTACTAATGTGGGGAAGATCTTTAATTTTCGAATTTCTTTTTTAAATGTTCTATCAAGAACGTTAATCCTTGATATATCAACAATTTCAACATCAAAACCAAATTTAGGAGCGACTTCTTCAACTATATCAACAGCTTCTTTCTGGTAGTCTGGAAGAACAAATTCATACTTCACTACTGACTTAACCTTATAGACATGAAAAATGCGAGGAGGAAGGTGAACATATGTTCCTGCCCCACCCATAATCTGAGCTTCAACCCTTCGACTACCCACCTTCTCTGAGCCGATAAGGTTCTTGATACTTTTCACGTACAGCCGAACCACGCGCTTCTTCATAGATGTCTCTAGAAGACATATAACTGATTATTCTAATAAGTTTAATTATTTCGAATCGCGTGCAGACTTACCAACCGATAAGTTTACGGAACCTGCTACAAACCTTTTTTTGGGATTTATCACCAACTTTCTAATGCTAGAAATGGGTTTCGGCAGGCTTTAATATTACCCCGAATGATTATGAAAGTGGTAAGTGATTTCTGTGATAGAAGTTTTTGTACGTTCGTCGTCAGTTCATGCGGGTATAGAAATCGAAACGCTCAGGGAAATGAGCCAACATACTTATTGTGCTCAAGGAGCATGGGAAGGGCTGCTTAAGGACTATGGATCAAAGTTCAAAGGGCGTATACTTCCTCCTGAAGACCACGAAGTTTTAGAAAAATTGGAAAAGTTGGCTAACAAGTTTCGTGACGAAATCAAGGTTTACGACATTTCGCATGCATTTGACAGAATAAAAGCGATAAAACAGGGAATTCGAAGGACACCAACGGTCATTATCCAAGGAAAAAAGTATGAAGGCCTAGAAAAAATTTCAGAGCTAATACCGTGAAAATAAAAAGAGAGTTAAGGCTAGTTACTTGCCCATAACTTTTCTTGCCGCTATCTCAATGTCTTCTGCCTTGACGGTTTTTCGTCCAGCGTGCATTGCATAATCTATTGCTTCTTTCGCGATTCTTACGCCAATATCATCCAGAACTTTCGCCAATTCTTCTGCTGCTGCTTCACTAACTCTATCCGCGCCAGCCTTTTTACAAATCCTATGCATAGGAGCTACAGCCAATTCAGGACCAACCATAATACCCCACCCCTTAGCCTCTTTTTTTCTCTTAAGCCATATTTAACCTTATCGTAGACTTTAAGTGCCAATATGCGTTTACAAACCAAAAATAAACATAACTAGCCGATTTTCATTCTTACGAAGAAAAGCATTTCACTATTCCTTTGGGTAAGAAATAGCAAAATCTTCAATACCGACATAAGAGTAAGCAAGCCTTCATGAAATTTATTGACGCGCATATACACCTTTCAGACTCAGAATACAGCGACAAAGTAAGTCAACTAATTGAAGATGCCAAACGTTCCAGCGTTATAGCCCTAATCTCCAACTCAATGGACTTGGAAACTAGTTACAAAAGCCTTCAACTAGCTAAAGAAAACCCAACCCTCATTTACGCTGCTATAGGGATTCACCCATGGAACAGCCAAAACTTGAAAACCGACGAAATAGAAGAAACGAGAAATTTAATAATCAAAGAAGCAAATGCAAGAAGAATAGTCGCCATTGGAGAAGTTGGCTTAGACCCTCAATATGCGAAAAATGAGGAACAACGAAAACTGCAATACAAAACTTTCCACGAAATGCTTTCAGCAGCTGAAAAAACTTCTTTGCCAGTAATCATTCATTCTAGAGGGTCGTCTGAAGAAATCATGAGTTTTTTGCCCTCATATCACATAGACAAAATTCTCTTTCATTGGTTTAGCAGACCTATAGAATTGCTGCATAGATAGTAGATCGCGGGTATTATGTTTCCGAAGGTCCAGCATCGATATTCTCAAGAGGAATTAAAGAAGTCGTCAAACGTGCACCTTTGTCAAATTTGCTAACGGAAACCGATGGGCCAGTTCAATTCTTTGGACCCTTCAAAAACAGAGTGACTACACCATCTTTTATTCCTCTCATAGTAGATGCGATAGCCCAAATAAAAGAAGTTGAAGAAACTGAAGTAGCCGACCAGATTTTGCAAAACTTCACAAGATTCTTCGAAATAACAATAGTTTAATAAGATTTCTCAGTGGATAAGCGTAAGCAATAAAAGGCTCTTGATAGAATGCAACTTCTATATCATGAAAAAATATGTGAAAGAATATTCAGTGAAACGGTGAAAACTTGGGAAACGTGCGACCCGAACATGTGAAAAGAATAGCTAGAGAACTTATGCAACGGTATCCAGACAAATTTACAACAGATTTTGAAAATAACAAGAAGATCGTTCAGTTGTTAACGACTGTCTCTTCAGTGAGACTCAGAAACAGAATAGCAGGTTATGTAACAAGGCTACTAAGCACGCAAGTTGCACAAGTTTCAGAATCAAAAGAAGCTGAATAACCGTTATTTCAGCAATACCTTTTATAACACTCACTCTTTTACGTTACTAGACACAATAGAGGGTTACGTGAAAATGTTGATAAGCGACTATCAAAAAGGCTGGGCCTTACGCTATCTTAGAGAAGCAAAAGCAGAATTAACTGCTGCACAGAAAGCGCCCTATTTGGCTCCAAGCCTAATTCTTGAAGCCATACGAAAGGCGCAAGTTGCCATCTACTATAGTTTGGGCGAACCTGCTTTCGTTGAGGGAATTGTTCATGAGACAATAAGAAAGAAGCAGTTTATCGAAGATCCAATTTTGAAATGTCTTGTAGAAATCGAACTCTCAGTACAACAGTTGATCCAAATGCCTGAAGCAACCCAAGAAGATACGATGGAGCGAGCAAGTGGAATCATTCAAATCGCCTCAGACATCGTGGAACTTTTTACTAATGAAACTGTCGACTAACGTTTCTAGAGAAGATAGAAGATCAAAAAAATCATGGGCTCTTAAGAGCCTTAGATATACGGTCTAAAGCCTTCCTAATATTTTCAACAGAATTAGCGAAGGATAAACGTAGATAGCCTTCACCATATTTTCCGAAGGATGTTCCAGGCAGAACCGCTACGCCGGCTTCTTTGAGTAAGTAATCAGAGAGTTCACGACAATCTTTTCCTGTTCCGGTTATGTTTGGAAACACGTAGAAAGCTCCGCGCGGTTTCTTGCATGTTATGCCCCTAACGTTGTTTAAGCCAGAAACTATGACTTCTCTCCTCTTCTTAAATTCTGCAACCATCCTTTCGGGCTCATCTTGCGGTCCTTTTAAGGCTTCAACACCAGCCATCTGAACAAAGGCACATGTACAAGAGTTTGAGTTAGTCATTAATTGTGCGATTTTTTGAGCCAGATCCTTTCGCATCACACCGTAGCCGAGTCTCCAGCCAGTCATAGCGTATGTTTTCGAAAAACCGTCCAGTATGATCGTTTTTTCTTTCATCCCTGGAAACTGAGTGATGCTTTCATGCTTGCCTTCATAGATTCCTCTGCTGTAGATTTCATCTGAAAGCACTAAAACGTCATCTCTGTCGGCGATGCAGTCAGCTATGACCTTTAAATCCTCTCTTGTCAAGACCCCTCCTGTTGGATTTTCCGGAGAGTTTATGATTATCATCTTAGTCTTTTTTGTTATCTTTTCTTTAACATATTCGTGATCGAGCCCAAAGTTATTCTCTTCTTTCAGCGGTATGGGCACTGGTTTGGCTCCAACAAAGTTGATTATGGATTCATAGATTGGAAAACCTGGATTAGGATAGAGAACTTCCTCGCTTGAATTAACGCATGCAAGAACAGCAAAAAACATTATAGGTTTTGCACCAGGTGTCACGACGACCTCTTCAGGCTCCGCTTTCAGATTTCTGGTTTTGGAAATGTATTCTGCTATGGCTTCCTTTAGCTCTGGAATGCCTGCTGATGGAACGTAATGGGTATAGCCGGCATAAAGAGCCTTTACAGCAGCTTCCTTAATGTTTTTGGGTGTATCAAAATCTGGTTCACCGATTTCTAAATGCACGATGTCTTTTCCTTGTTTTTCAAGCGCTTTCGCCTTTGCGAGCACCTCGAAGGCAGTTTCTGTTCCTAAAGCATTCATTCTTTTCGCGACGATGGTGTTCACTTAAATCACCTAGACTTGAGAGGAAAGTAAACGTAAAAAGAGATGAAATATTTAACTATTGCAGTGCAGCTAGCGCGCCCACTAATAATGAGCAAGTGTTAAATTTGCTTTGATAATGGTCGCATTTTTAACACTTCTGAGTTGACAAGGTTTGGCGGTGTTCTCCCTTCAAAGAACGCAACGAGATTTTCTGCTACCATTTCAGCCATTTTAGAGCGGGTTTCATAGCTTGCACTTGATATATGAGGAGCAACGACTAGGTTGTCAAGTTTAAGCAAAGGATTGCCCAATGGTGTTGGTTCTTGTTCGAAAACGTCAAGCCCGGCGCCAGCTATTCTACCTCCTCTTAAGGCATCGTATAAGGCTTTTTCGTCAACGACTGGTCCTCTTGAATTGTTAATTAGGTAAGCCGTCTTCTTCATCAGTTTTAGTTTCTCCTCGTTTACCAGATGGTAGGTTTCTTTCATCAATGGAACGTGAATGCTAACGAAGTCTGACTCTCTAAAAATAGTGTCCAAGTCAACGTGTTTTGCACCAAATTCCTTTTCTATCTCAGGTCTGGGAATAACATCATAGTAGAGGATTTTCATGTTGAATCCTTTTGCCCGTCTTGCAACAGCAAAACCAATTCTTCCAGCACCAACGATGCCTATAGTTGCATTGTAAACGTCTCTGCCCTGCATCATGGTCGGATGCCAGCTAACCTTCCATTGCCCGGTGCGAACATATTTGTCTGCTTCAACAACACGCCTTGCAACAGCCATCAGAAGCGCCCAAGCGAAATCTGCTGTGGTGTCAGTCAACACCTCTGGCGTATTTGTTACATATATGCCTCGTTTTGTGGCTTCTTTCATGTCTATGTTATCGAAGCCTACAGCCATCTGTGCGACAATTTTTAGTTTAGGTGCGGCATCAAAGACTTCCAAGTCTATTTTGTCGGATAGAAGCGAAGCGAGGGCGTCAACATCCTTAACTTTCTTTATTATCGTTTGTCTTGGCGGAGGACCGTACTCAGGCCAAACCTCAGTATCAAAATGTTTCTTTATTATTTTCAGACCTCTTTCTGGGAGTTCTCGGGTAACATAAACCTTCGGTTTTGGCATTCAACTCACCAAGTAGTGGTTTTCGGAATTCTTTATTAACATTAGTTTATTACATTTACGCATCATGGTTAAAATCTCAGTAATGGGCTACCAGATGATAGCGATAAAGAATAGAAAACAACTTATTGAAAATGGCGAAACACGACTTACCCGAAAAGCTAGGGAATTGGCCCTAAAAAGTCTTGAGTCCACAGTAAACGCTGTGGACCCTAAACAAATAATAAAATCAAAACTTTCGCTGAAAAATTCAATTCTCCGAGTAAATGAATATCCTTTTGATTTGAAAAGATTCAAAAATGTCTATGTGATAGGCGGTGGCAAGGCAAGCGGTTCTATGGCTGAGTCTCTAGAACGAATTCTAGGCAACTATATAACAAATGGATTTTTGAACGTCCCGTACGGCAGCAAACACAAAACGGATATTATAAAGCTTCATGAAGCAAGCCACCCAATTCCAGACGAATCTGGAGTGAAAGGAACACGACGCATGTTGGAAATAGCAGAAAAAGCAGGAGAAGATGACCTAGTTATATGTTTGATTTCAGGCGGAGGCTCAAGTCTCATGCCTTTGCCACGTGGAGAAATTTCAATTGCCGACAAAAGAGAAATAACAGAAGCCTTGCTCAAATGCGGTGCAACAATAAACGAGATTAACACTGTCAGGAAGCATGTTTCAGATTTTAAAGGCGGCTGGCTTGCGAAAAAAGCTTATCCAGCCACAATATTGAACCTTATTCTTTCTGATGTTGCAGGCGATCCATTGGATTTTATTGCTTCAGGTCCAACTGTTCCAGACTCAACAACCTTCAGCGACGCCATAAAAGTCTTGAAAAAATATGGCCCATGGAATAAGGCTCCATTATCCATAAGAAAGGTTTTGCTAGATGGGGAAAAGGGCCTAATTCCTGAAACTCCCAAATCTGACGACGAAGCGTTTAAGAAAGTTTACAATGTTATTGTTGGAAATAATAGATTTGCAAGCATGGCAGCATGCGAATACCTCAAGTCAGAGGGGTTAAATACACTTTTGCTAACGGCAACTCTTGAAGGAGAAGCTAGACATGTGGGAGTTATGCTAGCCTCAATAGCCAATGAAGTTTCTATGTCTGGAAACCCTGTTCAAAAACCAGCCGGCATAATCGCGGGTGGAGAAACAACCGTAACCGTTACTGGAAAAGGCTTAGGCGGAAGAAACCAAGAATTAGCCTTGGCAGCCGCTCTAAAACTAAACCGCATGAATGGAGTTGTTGTGGCCTCGCTGAACACAGACGGTATAGATGGCCCCACAGATGCAGCTGGAGCAATAGCGGACGGAAAAACCTTAGCCAGAGCAATGAAAATGGAATTAACTCCTGAAGAATTCCTAGCTGAAAATGATTCCTACAACTTCTTTTCAAAGCTTGGTGACCTTATTCTCACAGGGCCTACGGGGACAAATGTTAACGACGTTTCCGTAATAGTAATTCTATAAAATTAGAAAGAATATCGCCTTTTGGGGAATAAGTGTTGACTATTAATGTAAAAATAAGAACCATAGGAATTTTCAGAGAATTATTTGGGAATAAATTGTTGGCAATTAAATTGAAGAGGAACTCCACTGTCAAGAATGTAATTCAGAAACTTGCTGGTTCTGAAATCAATGATGTATGGCTAAACGCTCTTGTTCTTGTAAATGGAAAGGAAATCAGTGTCTTAAATGGTTTAGAAACAATGGTTTCAGATGGGGATGAGATAGTTCTTCTTCCCGTGTCGCATGGCGGCTAGTCCTAATGATCTATGGTTCTGTGATTTTTATTGCTTGTGTGGGGCAGCTGACTTCGCATGCTCTACAGAATATGCAGTCTGGCTCGTTTTTTGGGTCAGATTTCTTTTCGGAAGTTGGATGCCCAGGCGAATCTATCATTTCAAATACGGAAACTGGGCAAACTGAGATGCACATTTCGTCGCCATTGCAGACGTCGTGGTCAACGGCTACCTGTGTTCCGTGGATGCCGAGTTTGGTTGGCGGCTTTACTTCTCCTCGAACTTTATGTCCATTATGCTCGCCTACAACTTTGTATTTTGCCATAAATTCTGGGTCAATTGGCAAGGTTTAACATACTCCTTATGGTTCTCGTTTTTCTTCTTCATTTACTTTTATTTTTTGTGCTTTCGTTAAAGTCCTAAAATATTTTTGTCTCTTCTTCTTCACAGAGAATGTTGTTTCCATGTTATCGGTGAGCGAAGTAGCAAGTCAACCTCTCATCTAAGTTGTCGATTCTAACAAAGCCAAAACGCTCAAACTGCACAATAGTGTCTGGTCCTAACTTCTTGCAAGACTCTTCAGCCATGCCTTTGGCTATGGAAGCGTCGGGCATCACAACTTCGCATAAAATACCAGTGTCAATTGGCAACCAATGAATTAATGGAGCCCCCAATCTTCTTGCTTCTTCATGGGATTCACTTTGGAAAGTAGATTCTATCCGTCTTTTTCCAGCTTTTTCAATTTGAATGTTGAACAAACCCATTAAACGTATCTTTCTTCCCTTCTCCATTAGATTCATGTCTCGGCTAGAAACCCAAAACGATGCCTTACTTTTCCAAGGCTTTATTTCAAATTGGCGGAACCCTCTTTCAGGATGATCAGGATGCAAATGAAGTTTTACCTTAAATGTGTGTGGAACATTTTTCACATCTATTTCTGTGGGATTATGAACAAAGAAATAGCGATTTGCCTCTAGGTCGATTAGTTTTCTATTATGTGCATAAAGATTTTCCCAGCTTAATGTTACGTCAGCAGTTTTTGGACCCACATCAATCATCAGAAGCCTAATCGCCTCAGGCATAATTCCTCTCCTTCTCAAAGCTGCAAAAGTAGCTAACCTCGGATCATTCCAACTTTTGAAGAAGCCAGTCCTCATTCCCTCTACAATCTTTGACTTGCTGAGAAAAGCGCCAGTTATCTTAAGTCTGCCATAATGAATGGTTTCTGGATATTTCCATCCAAAATATCTGTATAAATACTCCTGCCTAGTCTGATTTGTTAAATGCTCTTTGCCACGTATGATGTGGGTTACTTCCATTAAGTGGTCGTCGACGCCGCAAGCAAAATTGTATAGTGGCCAAACCCGAAATTTGCTGCCAACTCGGGGATGAGGATTCTTTTCAGTATCAATGATTCTTAGCGCAGGCCAGTCTCTTACCGCAGGATTCGGATGATTCAAATCAGTTTTTACCCGAAAAACTGCTTCTCCTTCCCGATATTCGCCATTAAGCATATGTTTCCAGCGTGTCAAATTCTCTTTTGGCGACAATTGCCTGCAGGGACAAGGTTTCCTTGCCAAGATTTTCTCTCTAAATGCTTCTGGCTGGCAAGTGCATACGTATGCGTTTCCATCTTTCAGAAGCCTTTCAGCATGTTCATAGTATATGTTTAGTCTGTCACTTTGAATAAATTCGCCGTCTGGCTTGCATCCGAGCCAAGCCAAATCGTCACGAATAGAATCATAAAATGGCAAACGAGGCTTTTTCACTTTAGGGTCGGTGTCTTCAAAACGCAAGTAGAAAAATCCATTATACATTTTTGCGTACTCATGACTAAGAATTATAGCTCTTGCAGAACCTAAGTGTATGACGCAGTCTGGATTTGGAGAAAAACGAGTTACAATCTTTTTATACCTAGCGGTGTTTGACAATGGCGGAAGTTTTCTTTCCACTTCAACTTTTTCTATGATTAAGGCTTCAGGCCACTTCTCGCTGACAATATGCTTTTGCTCATCTAAGGCTAGCTTATTGACTTCTTGAACAACTTCATTAATTAATGAGCTAATTTCTTTTATTTTCTCCTTAAGTTCCGGATGCTCAGCCAGTAGCTTACCAAAAACAGGCCCGTTTTGCGCCTTTCCGCCATGATGAACAGCATTTAGAAGTGCGATTTTCCAGATACTTTCCCGAATCTTAGTGGTTTCACATGTAGACAATTTTTTCACTTAGAATCTTCTTTCTATAAGGTAGTTGGCAAATGCCTTTAGTTTTTCTTTTGCCTTTGAAAAAGGCAAGAATCTTTCAACGTTTTTCCAGTTTTCTTTAACCATGTTTTTGGAGAACTCTTTTGCGTACTCAATCGAATGGTACTTTTTCATTATGCTTATCGCTTCTTCCACTAGCTTTCTGTCAGTGGTGTGCATGCGAAGTATCTTTAGAAGCCTTTTTCTGTCATTTTGAGTTGCTTTTTGAAGTGTGTGAATTACTATCAGTGTTCTTTTTCCTTCTGTTATGTCTTTTCCAAGTCCGCCTTTTTTCTTGGCGAATTCTTCTCCGACCAAATCTAAAATATCGTCTTGTATCTGAAAGGCAACTCCTATTGTTTCAGCAAATTTTCCAAGATTTTCTGTTAACTCATCGTTTGCATCGGCTAACACGGCGGCCATTTTAGTTGACATTCTTGCAAGTGTTCCCGTCTTGTAGGCGCACATTTGGAGATAGTGCTTCTCTTCTATTTTGTCTGCGTCTGCAAGTCCACGATGCCATGCGATATCCATTGCTTGTCCAAGGCTTAGGTTAATCATTTCGAGAACGTAGATTTCATATATTCTCTTTAGTTTTGATGCTGGAAACTTGTCTTTATTCTTAATGAGAGTTAACAGTGGCAGGTAATACATGGTGTTTCCAGCATTTATGGCAATGTCTAAACCATAAAGTATGTACGTGCAGGGTTTTTCTCTTCGAATCTTTGAACCGTCCTCAATGTCGTCGATTATTAGGGTTCCATTGTGAATAAGCTCGGGTATTATGGCAAAGTCTAGAAAGTCTTTTGAATTTTTACCTAAAGCCTCAATGACTAATAGAAATAGGGATGGACGCCATTTTTTGCCGCCTCTGTCCAAGAATTCCC
>Ga0315312_1002529_pt1 | contig 12618 bp, 13 predicted proteins | sample TDP7_MG_FD_203629 | JGI IMG/M metagenome (GOLD analysis project Ga0315312, IMG submission 203629) | Freshwater sediment microbial communities from Lake Towuti, South Sulawesi, Indonesia - TDP7 | ecosystem: Environmental > Aquatic > Freshwater > Lake > Sediment | place: Indonesia: South Sulawesi... | reverse complement strand
GCCTGTTTGGTTCAATAAGGATTGAATGCATCTTAGCCGTGGGAGAAAATACTGCCTATCTTGTGAACATTTCTGGCCACTTCTTTGCTACTACGAGCAATTGCCCAGCGGGGCTGTTCCAACATTTAGCGTGCCCCCAGCCATAGCCAGAAACAGCTAGCTTAACGTTACCCTCTGTCCATTCAATAATAGGCTCATGGCATATCTGGCAAGCCACGTTAAGGAAGGCACGCAGTGGCCTTAAGATTTTATTTTCCTTTTCAAGGTCCTGCGCAAGACGAGTCCTTTCAAGTTGCTCAGTTGTAACTATAGCCTTAAGAAAAGAGTCATCAGCTCTGACCCGGTGGTTGTAGCACGATGGACAGAGATAGCGGTTACTCTGGTACTTCCAGTGAGGGTCTTTGTTGACAATGAATTTTGCTCCACAATGGTCGCAAGTAAAGCAGTTGAGATAATCGCCAAATATTGTGCGGATAAACAGAGTCTTAAGCTCCTCGGGTTTACCGGAGAGATGCCAACCAGAGCTTTGCAATTTCTGGAAAAGACCCACGATAGATTCAAGTGCTGTGGCAACCGAGGGAGAATCAGCCAGCATCGAAAGGAAACCTTCAAAGAGCTGGTATTGCCTTTTACGCTCGTTAATCTTGCTTACTAACGAGGTTAGCTCATTTTTCGAGTCGTCTAACCTTTTGTTAATTTCGCTCATCTCGAGAAGAAGTTTATCTCTCATCACTTTTAGCTGCCTGTGCTCCTTTCTGAGTCCGGCGTTAGCCTTCTCGAGAGTTGAATTTTCCCTTTCCAGACCCTCGTTCGCCCTTGTCAGTGCCCCGAACCTGCTTAAAGCCTGCTTTAATTTAGTCCCATCAACTTTCGCTTGTGCCATACTTAAACTCCTTTGCCAGTCTTACTAGTGTCTCTATATCCAGTCCCTCCTTGTCCAATTCTGCTTTGAGCCTGGCTATTTCCTCGACTTCAGTCTGTTTTACCCTGAGCTGTTTCATCTTCATGGTTAGCTCCTGTTCGATTTTCGCTGCTTTCCTTTTAGCTCCACTCTCTAACTGGGTAATCTGTACTTCAAGCTCCTTTAGCTTTCTGTGCTTCTCTGCTAAAGAGGCACTAGCAGCCTTAAGTTTTGACCTCACTTCTTCGAGTTCCTTTTCCGCTAGGGGCAGACTGGAGAGCGCAGACTGAAACTTCGACATCGCTTCTTCGTAGGTCATGTTGTTCTCATTCTCAATTCTGTTCAGCCTGTTCGCAGCCTGGATGAAGCCCGGGTCATTAACCTCCCTGCATACCCTCACAAGCCGGCTATGCTCTTCAGGTTTGACACCAAGCTTCGAGAATGCCTTTATTATGTTTAGACCTTGTTTTGCCTCCTCTACTGTCAGGTCAGCTTTGGATAGTTCGACTGACAGACTTCTCAATGAACTCACTTCATTAAACACTCCGAACTCCTTTCCAGCAGACAGTAGACCAATTTCATCTGCCGCATCTTTAAAGCGAGAAGCGTAAAGGGAGACGGTGCTCTGGTCTACCCCTGCTTTTTCAGCAATGTCAGGTTGAGGCATGCCTTTGAAATAGCATCTCATTATCTTAGCCACCTTTTGTGGTGATAGTCTTACAGTCATTTGCCAAAGTTTCCTCTTCTTTCCGGAATGTCTCTCACCGTGTAAAGCCTTTACATTTAGGCGACATATGACACGGAGGTTTCCTTGTTTTAAAAGAATTGCCTCTTCATACACTTCATACTTTTCATCCTTTCCATTCTCTTCATACTCGTCATATTCGTTGTAGGCGTAATTCTCACTAAGCAAAGGCAAGGTGATTTTGTTAGCTTAAGAGGCTATGTGTGAAGGTTAAAAGATAGACAGAAAGTTCTGTCTATTGTACACTTAGGTCCACCACTTGTACCTATTAGTCTTTCCTCTTCTTCCTCAGACTCAGCTGGATTCCTTCCTTGGCTGCAAGATTATCCAGCAATCCTCGCAGAACCTTAGCCTTAATCTTTATATCCTCTGGACTAATATTAGAAGCTCTTAATTCTCGCTGTGCTTTATTCAACAATGTTTCCAAGCTTGTTGTAGGAAGTAGCGTTGCCGCAATACAGTAGTAACTCCTGGACCTTCCATCATCAAAGCTTCCTATCATCATTTCAAGCAGTTCAACTCGTTTCTTCTGCTGTTTGATAAATTCGTTTATTCCGTATTCTTTGATAAAAAGCAGGTTAGGTATAGCTTTTTTATGGGTTAAGAAAGAGTCGTATATGTCTTCATCTTCCCCAGTCCAGCCTTCAAATTTTGAGCACGGGAACTCATTGCATTCGGCACAGACCTCGAGGTTCTTTCTCTTAACACAGCAGGTAACAAATGAATATGATGGATGTTTATTAAAGAAATCGAGACCGCAACATCCAGGGCATCTTGAATTACCAACCGTGTAATATCTTGGGCACAATCCGCAATCCAGACCACAACACCCCAGAGTAGGATATACCTTTACCGGTTGTTTACTTCCAGCGTCAAACTCAGGCATTTTCGTTTACTCCTGTGAATTTTTTAGAGGCGACATAAACGCCCCGGCAGGCATTTCTCTCAATGAAACCATTGACGAGACCTTTCGGAATTTCACTTCTGTCCCAGATATGAACTTCCCTATTTCCAGAGCTTTTGAATATATTTGCTGCAATATCTCTTCGGTTACTTCTTCAAGCAAGCATACTTTCACTTCAGGCTCCACATCACTATCTAAGAAATCCCAAACGCCAACAGTTCTTCCATCAACTAAAATGGTTGAAGTTGCATTACCAGAGCGGTCAAAGGTTTTGTCATAATGCTTATAGTCCAGATATCTTTCTCGTTGCTTGTACCCCATAAGGTATGGATCAAGTGTGGGTAGCAGATTTACTGTGGGCTTTCCAGTAAGTTCCACCTCCCTGAGCAAGTTTAAGTCCGAACGAAGGACAATAAACTCACCTTTCAAATTCGGAATATCTAATCTTGTCACATTGTCTTTAATTCTATCCAATGCCTCTCGTACCTTTGTTTTGTTTAATCTGAGCCACCAGGTAATGTCCCCTTCGGTTGCCGGACCGAAAGAGCTTAGGTACTGTTTTACCAGCAAAGTGACAGCCTCTAATTCACTGAATTGAGTTAGGTTGATATCCGTAAAGAATTCGCGGAAAGGTGTATACCTGTAATTTCCCACTTTCCAAGACTTCCCTGCTTGTATGCGCACTAATAGTCCTTGGTCACACATTAAATTCAGGACTGCAGACAAATTCAGTCGTGTGTTTAATTCAGTCTTGATTTCGGAGACACTCATTTCTCCACCTTTTAGCAGACTCAAGATAGATTTTGAAACATCAAGGTAATCCATCTCTGAAATCCCTCGGAATTCAGCATATCGGCGAGAAAGCTTCTCCACCATCCCTCTGGTGGCGGCATGGGCAATGGGAATCATCTCCTTGGGGAGAATGTAAAGTGTCCCTCGCATGCAGCGAATCCTCCCAAGAGTTCTCTTTAGATAGAGTTCACCATCCAACTGCTCTTTAGCAAAATTCCGAGTTCTGGCGAAGAGAGCTAAGTAAGGTTCCTTGACGCCGGTGGCATGTAGACCCGTAATATCCCTGGCTATTTGAACTACATCATCAACTTTGGCATCATCGGTTAAATGCTGTTTGCGCAAAATGAAATGATTGACTTTATTTAACGTAATGCCATTCATTATGCATCACCGAGTAAAACCATTTAAGAAATCAGTCAGTTGCCTTTTCTCGAAAAAGAAAGATTTGAGAGGTGCCCAGTGGGGTGCCCTGACAACATAAGCCGGCTACTTACATGTGGAGCACTTTGCCAAGGAATAGCTTCGTACGTTCGTGGTGCGGTGATGTAAACAATCTTTCCGGGGTGGCTTCTTCGATAATTAGACCTTCGTCCATGAAAATCATCCGGTCAGCAGCGGCACGGGCAAATCCCATCTCGTGGGAAACAACAACCATGGTCATCCCCTCACTTGCCAGAGTTAACATCACATCCAAAACCTCCTTAATCATCTCCGGATCAAGGGCGCTGGTCGGTTCATCAAACAACATTATTTTGGGATTCATGGCTAAAGCTCGGGCAATAGCCACACGTTGTTGCTGACCACCGGAAAGCTGGATAGGATAAGCCCAAGCTTTTTCTGGAATCCCCACTTTTGTCAGAAGTTCGAGGGCAATCTTCTGTGCTTCTTCTTTGGGTCGCTTGCGCACCACACGCTGCGCCAGCATCAGGTTGCCAATTGCCGTAAGATGAGCAAATAAGTTAAAGGACTGGAACACAATCCCGATCTCTCGGCGAACAGCATTGATGTTCTGGGCATTGTCCAAAGGAATACCATCCACCACAATCCTGCCCGAATCATATTCCTCAAGGCGATTAATACAGCGCAGTAGAGTAGATTTACCTGAGCCGGAGGGACCGACAATAACCACTACTTCGCCCTTCTGTACATCCAGGCTTACTCCCCGCAGCGCATGAACTCTACCAAAATGCTTATGGACATTCTCAATATGGATCATAGGTTCCGTTGTACTCATCTCTCAAAGCGTGTCTTCTTCTCCATCCAGGATACGATGCGTGCCGAGAACAGGGTCATCACCAAATACAGTAAGGCAACCATCGTCCACACCTCAATAGGGTTGAAATGCGCTGCCATAAACTCACGCCCCCGTCGGGTCAAATCAGCCACTGCCACCACACTAACAAGGGAAGAGTCTTTGAGCAGAGCGATAAACTCGTTGCCCACTGGCGGCAAAATCACGCGGACTGCCTGAGGTAAGACAACATAGCGCATGGCTTGAAAATAGGTCATCCCCAAGCTACGAGCAGCTTCTACTTGTCCCTTGGGAATACTTTGAATGCCAGCACGGTAAATCTCAGTCATGTAAGCTCCATAACAAAACACCAAGCCGGCGATAGCTGTAAAAATGGCATTGGCTTGGTAGTTAGCCATAGCCGGGATGTTGAGCCACCGCCCACTCTGCTGGATAACTACAGGAAAGGCAAAATACCACCAGATTAACTGTACTAAAAGAGGGACGCCTCTGACTAATTCAACATAGAGGCTGGAAATGCCATGGATGAACCGATTCTGTGCCAGCCGTCCTAGACCTCCAAACATACCTACGATCAAAATAAGCACAAATGACGCGGTCGTAATAAAGATGGTTATGGCAATACCATCACGTACAAAGAGCAAAATGCGCCAGAAAGGGTCGGACTTTGTCGTAATCAGGATTACTGTTAAGGCAATCACTGCCACTACCAGCCACCACCAAGGGTCAATACGTGCCCGAGGTTCAGCACCAGGAATACGAGCCAGCTCTTTTTCACTGGGCGCAGGTTTCAGTTGTGCCTCCATAGGACCTCTCAAAATTAGTCTGTGAGGCTTCCATACGGAAGCCTCGCAGACATAAATTCAGGTGTTTATTGCCCTGCAAGCCATTTCTGGGCTAATGTTTCAATCAAACCTTCGTTCTTGACAGCTTTTAGACCCCGGTTGATTTTAGCCAGCAATTCCGTATTATTCTTGCAGATGGCAATACCATAGTTTTCTTCGGTAAAGACTCCGCCAACTGCTTTCAGTTTATCGGGGTTCTTACCTACATATCCCATAGCCAAGGGGTTATCAGCAACCACCGCATCAATTTGTCCATTCATCAAGTCCTGGTAAGCCAGACCAATGTCATCGTAAGTCTTGAGGGTAGCACCAGATATCTTCTCAACTTCCATAGCGCCAGTAGTTCCTATCTGGGCTCCAACAACTTTGCCCGCCAGATTATCTTTTCCAGCAATATCTTTGTTGTCTTTACGTACCGTGACAATTTGCCCTGCCTCGAAGTACGGGTCGGAGAAAAGCATCTCCTTCTTTCGCTCTTCAGTGATAGTAATGGACGAAATAGCCGCATCATACTGACATTGCGCAATCCCTGCCAAAAGCGGGTCAAAGCCTACATTGATAAACTCAATCTCAAGACCTTCCTTTTCGGCGATGGCTTCCAACAGGTCAATGTCAAAACCTTCGATAGCCTTAGTTTGTTCATTGACATACTCAAAGGGGGGCCAGGTGGCATCGGTGGCAACTCGGACCTTTACCGGTTTCTGAGCACAACCTACTACCACCAGACTAACCAGTATCAGCCCCACCAGCACATACAACAAGAAGCGCTTCATTCCTACCTCCTAAATCTTTCTATTTACCCTATTTTGGTTGCAACGCATGAGCTTGGTTCAAAGGAACCTAATATTAAAACTCTGGCATCACCTCCCTTCTTACCTGACACACAAGATTCGCGGTTCCGATAAGCGGGATAAGGTGGCACTTCTTCACACCGGATAAACCCTATCAGGTACAAGATTGGTAAAAGTCTACTATATTTGAGGGGTGATGTCTATACTTTTAGGACACAGGAGCTGGGGAATTGCATCTCTAAGTTACCTTTAGTATAATCTGCTTGGTGAAAAGAACTTTGACTTTGGCTCTTCTGCCTTGAGGTTCTTAGGCGGAGAGCCTTTTAATTAGGCTACAAGAGAAGTCAGGCTTTCAAGCAAGGATATGTCTCTCCAATACAACCCTCAGGAAATTGAAAAGAAGTGGCAGAGGAGATGGGCGGCTGACCGCATTTATGAAGTCACTGAAGATAGCAGCCGTGCAAAGTTCTATGCTTTGACAATGTTCCCCTACACCTCTGGCGACCTTCATATCGGGCACTGGTATGCCATGGCACCTTCTGACGTTCATGCCCGGTTCAGGCGGATGCAGGGATATAATGTGCTTCATCCTATGGGCTTTGATGCCTTTGGACTACCAGCAGAGAATGCCGCTATAAGTCACGGCATCCACCCTCATATCTGGACTACAGACAACATAGAAAACATGCGTCGCCAGCTTAAGAGTATGGGGGCTATTTATGATTGGAGCCGAGAAGTAATCAGTTCGTTACCTGAGTATTATAAATGGACTCAGTGGTTCTTTCTTAAATTCTACCAGTCTGGTCTGGCTTACCGTGCTAAGGCACCAGTTAATTGGTGTCCTCAATGCCAGACCGTGCTGGCTAATGAGCAGGTGATTGATGGACTGTGTGAGCGCTGTGATACCACTGTAACTAAAAAGGATTTGGAGCAGTGGTTTTTCAAGATTACCAAATATGCTGAAGAACTTCTCGACCATAGCCAGACAGACTGGCCAGAACGGATAAAGCTAATGCAACATAACTGGATTGGGAAAAGTATCGGCGCTGAAATTGCTTTCAGACTGGAAAACAAAAACATAGCCCAAAAAGAAATACGAGTGTTCACCACTCGACCCGACACTATTTTCGGCGTAACCTTTTTTGTTTTAGCTCCCGAGCATCCTTTAGTACCCCAGCTAACTACCTCAGAGTGCAGTGCTGAAGTAGAGAAATACATTGACCGGGCACAACGACAGACAGAGTTTGAGCGGACAGCTGTAGAAAGGGAAAAGGCAGGCGTTTTTATTGGGAGTTATGTCATTAACAAGCTAAACGGGGAGAAAGTGCCAGTCTGGATAGCCGATTATGTTCTGCCCACCTATGGTACTGGTGCAGTTATGGGTGTACCAGCCCATGACCAACGGGACTTCGATTTTGCTAAGAAGTACAATCTACCAATTCGGACAGTTATCGCACCACCAGGATGGTCTGGGGAAGAGTTCACCTCAGCCTACATTGAAGCAGGCACAATGGTAAACTCGGGACAATTTGATGGTCTGTCCAGCGAACAGGGTTCCAAAGCAGTCTGTGATTTTCTGGAAGAAAAGGGGTGGGGTAAGCATGCTATCACTTACCGCCTCCGGGACTGGCTTATCTCCCGACAGCGTTACTGGGGAGCCCCCATTCCCATAGTTTACTGCGATAAATGCGGCATTGTCCCAGTACCGGAAAAAGACCTGCCGGTATTACTGCCGCCTGATGCTGAGTTCAGACCTACCGGTGAGTCACCACTTAAATATTGTGAGTCCTTTGTCAATACCACTTGCCCTCGATGCTCAGAACCAGCACAGCGAGAAACAGACACCATGGACACCTTCATGTGTTCCTCGTGGTACTTCTTGCGCTACACCAGTCCCCAAGTCGACACCGGCGCCTTTGACACTGTTAAAGTGAAGCATTGGCTACCAGTAGATTTGTACACCGGCGGAGCTGAACATGCCACGATGCACCTCCTTTATGCCCGTTTCTTTATCAAGGCAATTAGAGACATGGGGCTAATAGACTTCGACGAACCTTTCATTCGGCTGTTCAATCAGGGGACGATTATTTATCGGGGGGAGAAGATGAGCAAATCTAAGGGTAATGTAGTTATCCCTGATGTATATGTATTGGAATTAGGAGCTGATGCTGTCCGCGCCTATCTTATGTTTATTGGTCCCTGGGAACAAGGAGGCGAATGGAACGATAGTGGCATCTCCGGCGTAAGCCGATGGTTTAACCGCGCCTGGCGGCTTGTGGAGGCAAGTTATTCTTCTACAACAATAGACCAGAGGGCAGAAAAAGAGTTACGACGGATGACTCATAAAACAATAAAGAAGGTTACAGAAGACCTGGAAGGATTCCAGTTCAACACCATGCTGGCAGCCCTTATGGAATTCACTAACTGTTTATCAAAAGTCCGAGAAGAGAAAGCAGTTTCGGAAGTCGCCTGGCATGAGGCTATTACCAGCTTGCTGCTTCTTCTGGCGCCAACAGCTCCTCATCTAACTGAAGAATTATGGACAAGGACTGGTCACCCTTATAGCATCCACAATCAGCCCTGGCTCAAATGGGACGAGGAATTGGCAAAGGAGGAAGAGTTTACTTTCGTTATCCAGGTGAACGGCAAGTTAAGAGACAAAGTGACAGCACCCGTTTCTATTGAAGAAAAGGAAGCTGTAGAATTAGCCCTATCTCGGGAACGGATAAAGGCTCATCTCAGGGGCAAGAAAATTAACAATGTGATTTATGTACCAGGGAGATTGGTGAATATAGTGGTGGGGTGTCAGGCTAAGGATGAACATAGCAACTAATCTCCGTGAACTGGAGAGGCGTATTGCTAAAGCCTGCGAGAGAGCTAACAGACTGCCAACGGAGATAATTTTAGTAGCAGTAACCAAAGGAGTCGAGGCTTCAATCATAAGAGAAGCCTTTACCTTAGGTGTAACTAACTTCGGTGAAAACAGAGTCCAAGAAGCCCAAGCTAAGATAGTACAGCTTTCTAATCTTAAACCTCGTCTCACCTGGCACATGGTTGGTCACCTCCAGAGCAACAAAGCTAAGACAGCGGTGGAGCTTTTCGATATAATACATAGCGTTGATTCCGTAAGACTGGCTGAGATTCTAAATCGCCGCAGCCAGAGAAAATTGCCCATCTTGTTGGAAGTCAATGCTTCTGGTGAGACAACTAAAAGTGGCTTTACTCCAGATGGAGTTGTCGAAACAGCCGCTGAGATAAAAAAATTGCCAAACCTCGAAATCAAGGGGCTAATGACAATAGCCCCGCTGACAGTTAATCCGGAGGAGGTTCGCCCTGTCTTTAGAAGATTGAGAGAATTACGCCATCAGCTCGAGCTGGAGCATTTGTCTATGGGAATGACGGACGATTTTGAGGTAGCTATTGAGGAAGGAGCCACGATATTAAGGATTGGTCGAGCAATTTTCGGTGAGCGTATTTCATATAAGTGAGGTGAAGGTAATATGAGGATAAGTTTTGTTGGTGGTGGGGTTATGGGTGAGGCTATAGTCAAAAGTCTGTTAACAAAAGGCGTAGCAAATCAAGAGGATATTGTTGTTAGTGATATCAGCCAGGCACGACGAGATTTACTGAAGGAGAAGTATAATGTCAAGACCATAAAAGATAATCGCCAAGCAGTCAAAGGAGCAGAAGTAATTGTCCTGGCGGTCAAGCCTCAAGATTTGACGCCAGTACTCAGAGAGTTAGGGGTCGCATTAACCCCAGAACAACTGGTCTTATCCATCGTAGCTGGTGCCAGCATAGACACTATCTATCGTGGCTTAGACCATTCTCGTATAGTCCGAGCCATGCCCAATATGCCAGCACAGATTAGTAAAGCGGTAACGGTGTGGACAGCTGCTCCAGAAGTTAGCCAGCAGCAAAAGGAATTAGCCCGTTCAATCCTGACAGCTTTTGGCAAGGAAATCTATGTAGCTGACGAAAAATACATAGACATGGCAACAGCTCTAAGCGGCAGTGGTCCAGCCTATGTCTTCCTCGTCATTGAGGCTTTGGTTGATGCCGGTGTTCATATCGGCTTGCCACGAGAAGTTGCCGAAGAATTAGTCCTGGAAACAGTATTAGGCTCAGCTCGTACCATCCAGGTGATAACTAAGCATCCAGCTGAACTCAGGAGCATGGTAACTTCTCCTGGCGGTACTACTGCCGAGGGTCTATTACAATTAGAGAAGGGAGGACTACGCTCCCTTCTTGTTCAAGCTGTTATCGCTGCTTACGAAAAGGCAAAAACTTTAGGTACGAAAGAATCTTAATCTTGAAGTCGATTTACCGTTTTGTTTCCCGACTCTATGTTACCTGTGGGGTCTGACCCGGATGTAGTTTCTGCCATTTCGCTAACAGTTGCTCACGGCTCTCCTTATGGGCAGAGTCGGGCACACAACAATCTACTGGGCAGACCTCAACACAACGCGGTGATTCAAACCAGCCCACACATTCAGTACATTTGTTAGGGTCAATGACATAGATAGTGTCCCCTTCTTTAACAGCTTCATTCTTACATTCTGGTTCACAGGCACCGCAATTAATACACTCCTCAGTTATTTTGAATGACACTTTGACTGTACCTCCTTTAGTATTTTGTCTTTTGAATTTTCATTATCAAAAATTCGGAGCTGACCTAAATGGACACCTCCTTCTTAGGCAACTCAGGTAACTCCCGAGAGAATTTGGCTCTTAGGGCAACGGCAACATGGTCAGGAACCATCCCATCCAGACAACCCCCCAATTGTGCCACTTCTTTAAGCAGGCTGGAGCTAAGAAATTGGTACTGCAAGCTTGCCATGAGGCAAACTAACTCCAGGTTGGGTGCTAACTTCTTGTTCATCATCGCCATTTCAAATTCCCGCTCAAAGTCAGAACTCATCCTCAAGCCCCTGACCATAACCTGGGCTCCTGACCTGCGAGCGAAATCAACTGTGAGACCTGAGTAAGCTTCAACTTCAACATTAGCCAGACCGACGATAGCTTGCCTCACCATTTCCACTCTTTCTTGAGTCGAGAAAAGAAGGTTTTTCTCAGGTCGGTCATAGACACCGACAAACAACTTATCAAACAGCAGCAAAGCTCGCTTTATAATGTCAAGGTGTCCGTTGGTTATGGGGTCAAAACTACCTGCATAAATAGCAATAGTCAAGATTTTTCCTCCTTACAGTATATTGATATGCGTGTATCACCGTAGCGCTGCTCCCATATCAAGCACAGACCGTCATAACTATCGCTCAAAGGTAAGCGATGAGAATGGGAAACAGCCACTAAAGAATCCGTATTAATAATACTCGATATTGCTAACTGCCGTAGTAAATTGACTGACGACTGGTCAGAATAAGGAGCATCCATGAGAATAATATCATATTTGTTCTCAAGAAAAGTAAGCGCTTTCATTACAGTGCAACAGTAAACATGGGCTTTATCACTAAAACCGGTCTTCTTCAGATTTTCTTTTATAACCACACAGCAGTGTGGTTCTCGTTCTACAAAGTCAACCCACTCAGCTCCCCGACTTAAAGCTTCAATCCCTAAGGCACCACTACCAGCATAAAGGTCAAGGACTTGAGACCAGTCATTAGCCACTCTTTCCAATATTGAAAAAAGAGCCTGCCTAACCATATCTGTAGTGGGGCGGACTAGACTGCCCCTAGGTACTCTTAATCTGTATCCTTTAACTTTACCCCCAGTAACCCGCATTTCTCGTCAGGACTTCTCTTGGTCTCAAGCACCTTCATAATTATATCTTGGCTTTATCTTTAGTCAAGTAAGTAATTTACCTAAAATAGTCCACTATGATATATTAAATCCTCGAATGGGGTCAATGAGATTCCTAAGAATGTTTAGCGATTCTTCCCTGTCATTGCCAACAAAGCGAAACAATCTCATGAGACTGCTTCATCACCATGCTCTTCCCAATGGCGAAGACTCTTCGTCTACCTTCGGTTATCTTTGTGACAGAGGAATTAGTTAACAGTTAGCATTGAAAAATAGCAGCTATGAGTGCTCTTTCTGATATAGATACCCTCGATCGGAACCGAGAATGAAGAGCCAAAGAACTTAGGAAATCGGGTAAGAAGGTAATTGTTTACTTTTTGGCTGCTTCTCTTACTATGGCTATACTGAATGTCCTTCAATCTCTATTCTATCACCCTGAAGGTATAGGTCCTACTTCGCGAATTTCCTTAGGCACAGGAGTACCTGATTTGGGAGTGAGAGTTCTAGGCTGCAGTGCGCCCCCACGCTTGATTTCGTTCAGATAGATTAGTGACACTTTATAATAGTGTCATTATGAAGATAGTTAGTAGATTAGCTCCTGGAAGTATTAAACTCGCAAGATATACAA
>Ga0315312_1002528_pt1 | contig 12627 bp, 11 predicted proteins | sample TDP7_MG_FD_203629 | JGI IMG/M metagenome (GOLD analysis project Ga0315312, IMG submission 203629) | Freshwater sediment microbial communities from Lake Towuti, South Sulawesi, Indonesia - TDP7 | ecosystem: Environmental > Aquatic > Freshwater > Lake > Sediment | place: Indonesia: South Sulawesi... | reverse complement strand
CCGGTGATGCTTGAACGCCCAGCTCGTACATAGAAACAGACCTCCTGATGGTGACTTTGGTTGAGACAACCTTAGTCTACCACAGGAGGTCTGTTTGTTATCCCCAAAATTCGGGATGACTCATGTTATTGACGCGCTTGCTCGCCCATAACGAGAGGTCTCCCTGTTAAGACGAGCAAACACATCAGTAGTGGAGATGCCGGGAATCGAACCCGGGTCCGGAGAACTCGGCCAGGAACACCTACAAGCCTAGTCGGTTTTCCCTCTTGCCTGGAGCAACTTTAACCGACAAAGTTGCCTCAAGCCAGTCGATGAGGCTTTGGTATCCCTTATCGACATCCGGGATACCGCACCCCGGCTATATGACACCTAATCCCAGCCCGTCGGGGAGGAGCCGGGTAGGCGTAGCTACTCGTGAGCAGCTAGGTGGTTAAGCAGCAACGGCACTTATTGGCCTTGCCCCTGTTTTACGAGGGTGAGGCACCTCGGCTTGCAATCCCTGACCAGCCTTCCCCGTCGAAACCTGTCATCCCCGAATTCCACTTTTAATTATACCATACTTTGGCTCCCTTGACAAGGTGCAGCCAACTCTATTTTTCAGCCGGTGCATAAAAACACCTTCTGGGAGATACAAGCTTTCCTTCCTTTTCCAACTCCCTTATGATTTTAGAGACCTCATCCTTATCTAGACCAGTGATTTCTGCAATCTCTCCGGGTCTCATCGGTTTCCCCGCTTCTTTCATTGCGTCCAGTACGATTTGCTCCTTGACTTCCATTTTCATCACCTCCTTATTGCTGTTCATAATCATACCGAAAAAGCGGACTTTGTCAAGCGGCGAATCTCCCGCTGGGCCTCCCGCTCGGCGATGGCTCGGCGCTTGTCGTAGAGCTTTTTCCCCCGCGCCAAGGCGATCTCCACCTTGGCGCGATCGTCCTTGAGGTAGATCCGCAAGGGGACAAGGGTGTAACCCTTCTCCCGCACCCTCTCCCGCAGACGATTGATCTGATAGCGATGAAGCAAAAGCTTGCGGTTGCGCTTCGGCTCGTAGCTCGTAGGCGTGGCGTGCTTGTAAGGGGCGATGTGAGCGTTCAATAGCCAGGCCTCACCGTCCTTGATAAGAGCAAAGCTGTCACGCAGGCTCACCCGCCCGGCGCGAACCGATTTTATCTCTGCCCCGGTGAGGGCAATGCCTGCCTCATAAGTCTCATCAATGAAGTAATCGTGATAGGCCTTGCGATTGGTGGCGATTACTCTCTCACCCATGATCCTTTGTCAAATCATCTCCCTTTCAACAGATATTCGATCGCTCGCTCAAGCTGAGGGTCCCTGTCCTCGAAGTCCTCTGCGGTCAACTTGATCTCGATATCAGGGATCAAGCCTTGACCCTCAACCCACCTCCCCTCAGGGGTGAGCCAACGGGAGACGGTGACCCGCAGATTGGAGCCATCGCTGAGGTCATGGATGTTCTGCACGAAGCCCTTGCCGAAGGTTCTCTCCCCGATGAGCACGCCGCGCCCGTGGTCCTGGATCGCCCCAGCCACGATCTCCGCGCCGCTGGCGGTAGCCCCATTAATCAGGACTACCAAGGGAATATCCGTCGCCAGACCGCCCTTAAGTGCCCAATGGCGTCTCTCTGCTTCACCCTTGCCCCTCTCCACGAGGATCAAACCCTTGTCAATGAGTTGGCTGCTCACCTCGACGGCGATATGCAGGAAGCCACCAGGGTTACTGCGCAAGTCAAGGATCAGCCCAACCGGCTTCTGGGCAAGTAACTCTTTCAAGACAGCCTTAAAGCTCTGGGATGCCTGCCCGTTGAGTCCGTGTAGCTTCACATAGGCGATCCTTTCATCCAGCAGATCCGCCTCGATAACGGGGATGGCAATCCTTTCCCTCACTAATTCCACGACGAAAGGCTCATCCATCCCCTCGCGTTGAATCGTCAGGCTCACAGCCGTGCCGCGGGGCCCGCGAATGAGGGCTATGGCCTCGATGAGGCTCATATCCTTGATCTCCGTATCATCAACCTTGAGGATCACATCCCCTCGCCTGAGCCCCGCCCTTTCCGCTGGCTGGCCCTTCAGGGGCTCCACGATCAACAGTCGGCCATCCTCCATCGTCACCACAGCCCCGATCCCATCGAAGCTGCCCTTCATGTCGTCGGAGAGGATTGCGGCGTGAGCGGGGTCAACGAAGGCTGTGTAGGGGTCATTTAGGCTCTCCAATGCCCCCCGGATAGCGCCATAGACCATCTCCTCCCGATCGAGTTGCTCCCGGCGATAGAACTCCTGCTCGACGATACCCCACGCCTCCCAGAAGACTGCGAATTGTTGCGCCCGCTCCGTTGGCGTAACTGGAGGTGGGGTGGGGAAAAGGAGCATGCTCGTCCCGAAACCGGCAAGATAGGATGCGCTGGCGATAGCCATCGCCAGCACGATGGCGATCAATGCTTTACATAATCTCATAATCGCTTCCCTCTGGTAAACCATCCCTTAATAACGAACTGTCTCTCCGTTTGCTCACGGGGTTCTGCGTTCTTCCAAATCTATGCTTTCTCTCATATAACGAAAACTCTCTCCGTTTTGCTTACGGAGTGTTGCGCTTCTTGCTATTCAATCGTACTCTCATATTTTTCGGAGAGAGTTTTCGTTAGATTCGGAGAGACATTTCGTTAAACGAAGAGAGTTTTCGTTTAACGCCCGGTTTTCAGATACTCTAATGCCCGATCGAGTTGCGGGTCCCTGCCGCTTGCTATATCTTCCTTTGTCAGGGGCACCACGATGTCGGGGAGGAGCCCTTTCTCACCGATCTCGCGGCGGTTAGGAGTCAGCCAGATGGCAACGGTGACGTGTAAACCGGAGCCATCGCTCAACTCGTGGGCGTGCTGCACGAAACCCTTGCCAAAGGTCCTCTCCCCGACGAGCACGCCGCGCCCGTGGTCCTGGATCGCCCCAGCCACGATCTCCGAGGCTGAGGCTGAGCCCTCGTTAACCAAGACAACCAAGGGGATCTCCGTCGCTAGGCCGCCTCGTTGAACACGGAAGGCCTGCTCATGCCCCTCGCTATCCCGTTCGTAGAGGACGATCCCTTCCTTCAGGAATTGGCTGGCAACCTCTATGGAGGCCGTTAAGGTGCCGCCGGGGTTGTTGCGCAAATCTAAGATTAGAGCAGTTGCCCCCTCGCGTTCCAATTCCTGCAAGGCTTCAATCAACTCCGCCTTCGTGCGCTCGCCGAGGAGGGAGATGCGCACATAGCCGATCCCCTCCTCCAGCAGCTCCCAGGCGACCGTCGGTGTCTCGATCTTATCCCTGATCACTTCGAATATCAGTGGTTCGGGCTCTCCCTCGCGCAGGATCGTCAGCCGCACCTTCGTCCCCCGCGGCCCACGGATAAGGAGGACAGCCTCGACCAGGGACAGGCCCGCGATCTCCTTGTCGTCTACCTTGATTACCTCATCACCAGCCTTAATTCCGGCCTTGACGGCAGGTTGGCCTTCCATGGGGAAGACGACGAAGAGATGGCCATCCTCCATGGCCACCACAGCCCCGATCCCCTCGAAGCTGCCCTTAAAATCGGTCTTCTCCAGCACATGCATCTGGGGTTCGATGAAGACGGTGTTGGGATCACCGAGGGATTCCAGCATCCCCCGGATGGAGCTGTAGGTCATCTTCTGAAAGGTAGGCAGCTCACCGTAAAACTCCCGCTCGACGATGTCCCACACCTCCCAGAAGACCTTGAATTGCTGTGGCTCGCTGACCGTGGGCGTAGGAGGAGCTTGGAACTGGCTGATAAACCAATACGTCCCAAAGCCAGCGAAGTAGGATGCGCCAGCGATCATTACCACCAGCAAGAGCAAGGCAAGGGCTTTAGACAATCCACGCATGTGTTAACCTCCTTCGTAACTTGACATAACTTCAAAGCCCATTTGGTTCGCTGCCTAGGCTTTCGTAGATTCGTAATTCGTAGTTCATGAATTCGTGATCTGGATCTAGACTCCGATGATGTGCTCGCTCCCCATATCAAGTGAGCACATCCATTAAATCTCCGAGAGGAACAATTCCCCAAAAGCAAGCCCTCTCTTTGGCACCTAGGGGTGCTTATCGTTGTTATATAAACATAAGATTTATAGTATGAATATATTCTTCCCCTGCAAACTTCATATCAAATGCTTCTGAAATGCCCCTAGGAGCTTCCTAGGAACCTTCCCCACAATCCTCGTCCCCTCTTTTGTGTATTTTTCCTCTTCCACAATCCCCTTCTGATGGAAAAGGGATACCAGATGGCTAACCTGATAGGGAATGCAGGTCGTTATCTTCACCAAGCTCTGGCTTAACACCTCCTCTATCCGCTCTAACAGGCGATCTATCCCTATCCCCTCCTTCGCTGAGATGGCCACGCAGTTGAAATCAAGCTCAGCTGAGTCCGTTGTCCCATCTGACACCAACCTGGAAAGGGGATCTGCCCCCAATAGATCTATCTTGTTTAAGGCGATGACCATCGGCTTACCAACAGCGCCCAATTCGCACAGGGTCTTCTCCACAACATGGCTCTGTTCACGCATGTTTGGGTGTGTTATGTCAAGTATATGAAGCAGAAGATCGGCTTCTTTGATCTCCTCGAGCGTCGCCCGGAAGGCAGCTATCAGCTGGGTGGGCAACTTATGGATGAAGCCAACGGTATCAGTGAAGAGAACCTCCTCTCCTTTGGGCAATGCTCCCCGGCGGGTCGTCGGATCAAGGGTGGCGAAGAGCTTGTCTTCCACCAAAACCTCAGCCCCCGTCAGGGCGTTAAGGAGGGTGGATTTGCCAGCGTTTGTGTAGCCGACGATGGCCACGACAGGGATGGCCTCCCTGCGGCGGCGCTTTCGGTAGAGCTCGCGGTGGGTGCGCACATGCTCTAGCTCGTCCTTGAGACGGCTGATACACGCCCAGATGCGCCGCCTATCCACCTCCAACTGCTTTTCGCCGGGGCCACGCAGCCCCACGCCGCCAACCCCCTGGCGAGAGAGGTGCGTCCACATGTGGGTCAGACGCGGCAGGCGATACTCATACTGGGCCAACTCTACTTGCAGGCGCCCTTCGTAGGTTTGGGCATGCTTGGCGAAGATGTCCAGGATGAGCGCTGTGCGGTCAACCACGCGCATCTGGAGCGCATCCTCCAGGTTGCGTTGCTGGGAAGGCGAGAGCTCATCATCGAAGATGAGTAAATCGAAGCCCAAATCGCCTTTGAGGGCGGCGATCTCTTCTACCTTGCCCCGCCCGATGTAGGTGGCAGGGTTAACCGTCTCCAAGCGCTGGACGGTGCTGCCCACCACCACAGTGCCTGCTGTGCAGGCTAGCTGGGCCAACTCCACCAACGAGTCCTCCACCGGCCAGAGGGTACGTCTTCGTTTCAGCTCCACCCCGACCAAAAAAGCCCGCTCAATTGGCGGTTTGGTCGGAATAGTCACATTTCTTCGCATAGCCTTTTTCAACTTTTTAATTATGTCAAATTTTTCTTTGCAGACCTAGTAAATCTGATTCGCTACACGAAAAAGTGATCGGCGCTCCGTGACACTTTGGGTAACCAATCGGGCAAAGGCCTCGCGCCCGACGGTCAGGGCTCCACTAGCGAGCACCACCGTCTCATCGGCACAGCGGTAATTAGGGAGTTGAGCCTCTTTAGCTTCTCCTTGAGCAGCCATGATGCCCCGTCCGGCAGGTTAGAGCCGGGAAAGTTGCTGCAAACCAACTCGATCAGATACCCGGTGCGGTGAGCTGGCGTCATCACCTTAGGGCGCATCTCATAGAGGATGACCTCGATGCCGCGCTAGACTGCTTGCCAGGCTACCTCGGAGCCAGCTAACCCACCACCGATGACCACTAACTTTTATTACCCCCCTATTTAAAGTATAGCACATCCTGAAGATAAGTCAAGGTGATCAAACCCATTATTAAACTGATCTGATCTCCTCGCCTGGCGACTGGACAAAACCAGCGGAAAATGTTATTATTTGCATCAGGAAAGCATGGCATCTTCTGCAGCCTGATTACTATGCGAAAAGGAGGTCTTCGAATTATGCGCGCAATCGACATCATAGCCAAGAAAAGGGATGGCCTCCCCCTTTCCACCGAGGAGATAGATTCCTTCATTCAAGGATTCACCCGGGGAGAGATCCCCGATTACCAAGCCGCCGCCTGGCTGATGGCCATCGTCCTCAAAGGGATGGACAAACGGGAGACCATTGACCTGACCATGTCCATGGCTCGTTCCGGCGAGATGCTCGACCTCAGCGGGGCCGCCCCCTTCGTCGTGGACAAGCACTCCACCGGCGGCGTCGGCGACAAGACGACCTTGGTTGTCGCCCCCCTGGTCGCCGCCCTTGGACTCCCTGTGGGCAAGATGTCAGGGCGCGGTCTGGGCTTCAGCGGGGGGACGCTAGACAAGCTGGAATCCATCCCCGGCTTCAACGTCAATTTAACTAAAGAACAGTTTCTCGAGCAGTTGACCCGCTATGGCATCGTCCTCGCTGCACAATCGGCGGAGCTAGCCCCTGCCGACGGAGCGCTTTACGCCCTACGGGACGTGACAGCTACAGTGGAGAGCATTCCCCTCATCGCCTCGTCCATCATGAGCAAAAAGATCGCCTCGGGGGCCAACGCCATCGTCCTCGACGTCAAAGTGGGCAAAGGCGCCTTTATGAAGGAGCTAAAGGACGCTATAACGCTGGCCCGAACGATGGTGGAGATCGGCGAGGGGCTGGGACGCAAGATGGCGGCGGTGATCTCCGATATGAACCAGCCCTTGGGGAACGCCGTGGGCAACACCCTGGAGGTGCAGGAAGCCATAGAAACCCTCCAGGGCAGAGGCCCAGCCGATTTCCTAGAGCATTGCCTGGTCATCGCCGCTCAGATGCTCCTCCTGGCAGGGGGATGTGTAAGCAAGGAGGAAGGGAGAGGAACGCTCCTTGATGCCCTCAGCTCCGGTCGGGCCTTGGATAAGCTCGCTCAGCTAGTCGAGGCCCAGGGCGGCGACGTTGGCGTGATCGAGCGGCCAGAGATCATGCCTCAGGCTCACCTTGTGGAGACGGTACCTGCCCCGCAATCGGGCTACATCGCCGCCATTGACGCCATGGAGGTGGGCTTGACGGCCATGCTCTTAGGGGCCGGGCGGGCCAAGAAGGGTGAGCCCATCGACCACGCTGTGGGGATCGTTTTAAAACACAAGGTCAATGATTATGTCGAAAAAGGCGAGCCATTGTTAGTGATCCACGCCGATGAGGAAGCCAAGTTGGAGGGGGCGAAGGAGAGACTTCTTGTCGCTTACACCTGGAGCAATAACCCTGTGGAACCCCCGCCGCTGATCTACCAGATCATCACTGGCTGAGAATTGCATCTCGCGGATTAGCGAGCAATAAACCGGAACATCCCCCCACCGCAGTAAGGACAGGTGCACCTCAGCCCCAACTTGCCATCTCTTGCGGCCACCCTTTGCAGCGTCTTCACTGCCCTCCTGGCCCGGCACTTCAAGCAATAGGCCATGACCATCTCAGCCCCCTCACCCTTCCGCCTGGCAACGAGATAGCGACCGACCTTAAAGCCGACGATGAGCCCCAAGGCCGCCCCAAGCACAAAAGGCGGGATCTGGCTCCTCTTAGTTACCACTCACTATCCCTCTATTCCCGCACGATCCGTCGGTAAACGTCTGTTGTTCGTTCGGCGATGCGATCCCAGTTGTATTCCTCGACTACCTTGCGATATGCGTTCCCGGCTCTCGCCTCAGCCCATTCCGGGTGCTGAAGGGTGTGCAGGATACCCCAGACGAGGGAGTCAACACTGTCAGGGTAGACGGTGATGCCTGTCTCGTGGTTGTCCACCACTTCGGAAAAGCCCCCCACATCAGCTACGACCACGGGGCAACGCGCGGCCATGGCCTCCAGGGCTACGATGCCGAAGGGTTCGTAGAGGCTGGGGAAAACGGCTAGATCAGCCACCTTGTAAAGCCGATCGCGATTGTCGTCGGGGATGAAACCGGTGAAGTAGAGCTTCTGGGCCACGCCCAACTCCCAGGCTCGATGACGCAGGCCATCTAACATAGAGCCGGTCCCGGCCACAACGAACTTGGCCTGGGGATATTGGGCCAGAACCCGGGGAGCTGCTTCGACTAGGAGGTGCACCCCCTTCTCATGGACGAGCCTCCCTACGTTGAAAACGATCTTCTCCTGAGGGAGGGCATAGTGGGCGCGGAAATCGGTCAGGTCCACACCATCCCAGCGGTCGAAGCGAGCCGTATCCACACCGTTGGGGATGACGTCCACCTTATCGGCCGGGACATGGAAAAAGTCCCTCACCTGAGTGGCCATATAGTGGCTGCAACAGATCACCCGCCACGATTCATAAGTCAGCCACCACTCGATGCCGTCTATGGCCCGTTGCATCTCCCCCGCGAGCGTCCCCTTGCCTCGGCCACGCTCGGTGGAATGGATGCTGCTGAGCAGGGGGGTCTTATGAAGCCGCTTCAGGCTGCAAGCGGCGAAGGCGACCAACCAGTCGTGGGCGTGAATGAGGTCGAAGCCACCCAAGGAGGTGAAGAGGGCCTCGCCCGCCTCCTCTAGGCACAGGTTGGTCTCCTGCACATCGGCGAAGAAGTTGCCCATGGCGCTGATCGGCGGATCGATTCGATAGATCGTTGCCCCAGCGACACTCTCCTCTGCCTCCCTGCCAGCTAAACGCGGGGTGAGGAGATGTACCTCCACCCCACGCGCAGCCAGGGCCGGCACGAGGGCGGCGACATGGTTCCCCAGCCCACCGACGACATGGGGCGGGTATTCCCAAGACAGCATCAAAACTCGCATGTCCTCTAAAACCCTTCGGATGAGACACAGCGGCCTGGGTATCGCCCCTCCACGAAACGAAACCTCTCCCGGTTTACTGTCGGCAACGAAACCTCTCCTCATCCGCTGTCAGGGTATCTCGCTCTCCCCTTTAATGCGTTCCCTCCCATTTTCCGGGGAGAGGTTTCGTTGGGAGTATTCGCTCTCCCCCACTTACGCAGTCTCTCATTAACGAAATGTCTCTCCGTTTGCTCACGGAGTTCTGTATTCTTCCTCCTGCATACTCTCAGATGATTCGGAGAGACATTTCGTTATTTTCGGGGAGAGGTTTCGTTTGATCTGGCAGATGTAGATGCGAGGCTCGATGAGGTCGCCCTTGGCATCGAAGGCGATGGGGCCGCTTAATCCATCCCTCTGTGTTCCGGCCAAGGCCGTGGCCACCCCAAGCCTGGTTGGCCCCCCATCGTGGGCGATGGCCCAGGCCAGGGCGTCCAACAGGGTATTTGCCGCATCATAGGCCAAGGCAAGATATCCCTCGCTGAAATCCCCCCCCTCAGGCACATCGGGGTTCACCGTTACGTAGATGGTCCCCTCCACAGCCTCCCCGCCCATCTGCACCAGCTTGGGGCTGTCCAACCCGCTCCCCCCCATAAAAGGAGCCCAAATCCCCATCTCCCGAGCCCGGACGATCAACTCCGCCCCCTCGACCGCACCTCCGCTGAAAAAAACGAGGTCAAGCATTGCATCCTTGAGAGCCACAAGAAGGCCAGGGGCGTCGAGTTTATCGTCCAGGGCGATAACAGCGCCTAAGCCCTGCGCCGTGGCAGTGAAAGCATCGGCCAGGTCGTCCTCGCCACGGACGACGGCCAGTCTCCTTGCCCCTAGTTCGGTTACGGCGAAGCGAGCCGCCACCTCCCCCAGTTGATCGTTCTTGGCGCAGAGGCGGAACACAGAGGGCTTAGTAGGGTGTGGTAGGCTTTCCGTCACGGCAGCGGCCGTGGATAAGGTGACCAGGGCTAAGCCAGCACGATGGTATTCCGGCAGCGCTGCCAGGGTCGCGGCGTTGGAGAAATGGCCGATGACCCCCATCACGTCAGGGTCTAGCGCCAACTCCCGGGCTGATTGCGCCGCCTTGACCGGGTCGTTGCCGTCGTCCAGGGCCACCAGCTCCACCATGTAGCCGGCCACACCCCCCTGCTCGTTTCGCTCACTGATGGCCAGCTTGACGGCGTAGAGGACGCCGTGGCCCAGGGGCCGATAGAGCCCCTCGAAGGGAGCCACCAGGCCAACCTTGACGATGGGCTTCGTCCCATTGAAACGAAACCTCTCCCCGTTTACTGTCGGAGTATTCACTCTCCCCCACTTACGCATTCTCTCATATTTTTCGGGGAGAGGTTTCGTTTTGACGACAGCACAACCACTCACCAACAATAAGAGGGCACAAAAAACTAGGGCCTTCTTCACTGCCTCCGCCATGTTTTGTCCGTTAATTCGTTCAATATCCGTTGACAGGCTATTTTTGATATTTCTCCCTGTTCCTGTTGTGCTCCTCCAGTGTCTCGGCGAAGGCGTGGGAGCCATCGCCCACGGCCACGAAGTAGAGGTAGTCGGTCTCGGCCGGCTCCAGCACGGCCTGAATGGAGGCCAGGCCCGGGTTGCAGATGGGCCCCGGGGGCAAGCCAGCATTCAAGTAGGTGTTATAGGGCGAATCGACCTGCAGGTCCTCAAGGAGCAGGGGGGTCTTCCACCACGTCCTTCCTTCCTCTTGATATCCCAAGGCGTATTGGACTGTGGGGTCGGCGTCCAGCTTCATCCCCGCCTCCCACCTATTGATGAAGACGCTGGCGATGATCGGCCGCTCTGAGGCGACGACCGCCTCACGCTCGACGATGGAGGCCAGGGTCACCACCTCGTGGATGGTCCAGCCCTTGGCCGCAGCAGCCTGACGCATCTGGGGCGTGAAGCGTGCATCGAAGGTCTCCAGCATCAGGGCGATGAGATCGGCGGCGTTGAACCGAGGCGGCACGCGATAGGTGTCGGGGAAGAGGTAGCCCTCCAGCCCAGGGTTTAACCCTGGGCTCATCTGGGGGCGGTCGCGGAGGAAGTCGTAGTCGTAGCTCCCCCCCTGCACTAACTTCATGAACTCCTGGCCGTCAACGATGCCTCGTTCCTCCAAGAGCGCGGCGATCTCCCCTGCCCGCCACCCCTCGGGGATGATCACCAGGGCCGCTTCGAAGCGCCCGTGTTGCAGGCGGGCGATGATCTCGTCCATAGTCATATCAGGACGCAGCCGGTAGTCTCCCGCTTCCAATTTATCGTCCACTTTGTAATAGCGAAGCAGGAGGCGGAAGAGCTCGGCGTCGCGGATAAGCCCTTGTCGCTGCAAACGGGTGGCTATAGTGGCCGCCGTCTCCCCCGGCTGGACGGTGAAGACGACCGGCGTGGCGTCATCACTGGCCGGGGCATCAATATCCTCCTGCCGAAGACGGAGGTATATCCCCAGAAGGGCCTCCTCCAACGATGAAGCTCTGATCTCCTTCCATGCTTGGGAGCCACCCTCCCCCCGTCTGAAGACATACCATCCCCCGCCGACGATGACCAGAAGGGCCAAGCCCAGCGCCCCCAAAAGGAGGACAAGGCGTAACGTCCCCTTGATCAACCTTCACCCTCCCTTGATACCATGTTCATCAGATAATCTAGATAGCTCTGCAGAATCAACGCTGCGGCGACGGCATCTATCCCCCGACGTCTACCCTTCTTACCTGTCTCTCTCACCAACCTCTCGGCGGCGGCCGTGGACAGCCTCTCGTCCCAGAGGACAACCGGCACACCCAACCCCCTCTCCAGCTCACGGGCGTAGCGCTCCGCCCGCTTGGCCTGCTCGCCGATCGTCCCATCCAGGCTGCGGGGATAGCCGACGACGATGCGAGCGACATCCAGGTCCAGCACCAACTGGCCGATGGCCTCCAGGTCCTGCCCCTTCGGCCCCCTCTCGATCACCTGCAAGCTCCGCGCCAAGGATTGCCCTGGGTCGCTCACGGCCACACCTATGCGCTTGTCGCCAACGTCCAAACCCAATATGCGCACCTTAACTCACCTTTGACACGTCCTCTCGCCCAAAAGGTATGATCTTTACATTTAGAGGCGAGAGGACGTGTCATTAGTCGAAACGATGACGCGGATGCGGAAGGGTATCCTCTTCAACCAGCCGGGCGTGACCATGATGGATGGCTCCTCATCGAGCTGAAAGCGTTGGCGCAAATACTCCTCCGCCGCGGCGATGGGCTTGCCCCGGATCTCCTCCCTGATCTCCCCCTCGTCAATCCTCTCGGCCATCAGGCCTGAGGCGCTCATCTCAAAATAGACCCTCCTCCCCTCTACCCGCGTCACCTTCTCCAGTTGGGATTCTAAACCCTGAGACAAAAGTTGGAATCCCTCCTTAACCTCGAACCCCAAGAGATACTGGGCTAGCGTATGGGCATCCTCCAGCTTAATGGCTGTCCCGCTAGCGGTTACCCGCATCTCCAAGCCGAGGACATCGGCCTGCGCGTCAACTTCCTTGTCGAAGGTCTCGCCCGCCGGCTCGATCACCACCGACTCTGGGGGAACGAACTCACCCTCCTCCAATTGCTCCTTGAGCCTGTTGTAGCCCTCCTGCTGCAGCCTCTGGAGCAGCGAGGCCCTCAGCCTGTTCTTATCCTCATTAGTGACCACCGGGACCCACTTGACCGTGCCGCCCCTGGTGGGGGTATCGTTGATGACCTCGGCCCACAGGGATGCCACCCCCTCGATAGTGTTAATCTGCCAGGCATATACG
>Ga0315312_1002527_pt1 | contig 12627 bp, 15 predicted proteins | sample TDP7_MG_FD_203629 | JGI IMG/M metagenome (GOLD analysis project Ga0315312, IMG submission 203629) | Freshwater sediment microbial communities from Lake Towuti, South Sulawesi, Indonesia - TDP7 | ecosystem: Environmental > Aquatic > Freshwater > Lake > Sediment | place: Indonesia: South Sulawesi... | reverse complement strand
ATTGAATGCTCTCGCAAGTCTTACGAGTCTATGCATGTGGCTGTTGAGTTTCTGCTGCCTCTCAGCGAGCATCTCTCTCCCTAAATACTCGCTTCTGAAGTGAGCTGTTAACGAGTCGATGACTATTAGGCGGATATTGTTGTCCTTTATGACTTTATCCGCCTTATCGAGCAGAAGCATCTGATGATCGCTATTGTAAGCCTCACAGTAAATGATGTTCTTAGCAGTCTTATCAGGGTCCATCTTCAGATGATCAGCCATCCTCACAACCCATTCCGGCCTAAACGTCTGCTCCGTGTCAATGTAAAGTGCGCCTCCGCTCAATCCGCCTTTCTCGACTGGGAGTTGTACATTCACTGCAAGTTGATGGCACATGATGCTTTTGCCCACCCCGTACTCACCGTAAAATTCTGTTATGGTTTGAGTTTCTATCCCTCCGCCTAGGAGTTCGTCTACGGGCTTGCTGGCCGTTGTGAGTCGGAGGACGTTCTCGCGCATCTTCATCAATTCATCTGCTCGGATGAAGGTTAGGGCTATGCTGTTTCTTGCTTCCGAGATGATTTTTCCCGCTTGCTTCTCGCCTATGCCGGCTGGAACGAGTTCTCTGATTGTGGCTGTCGCCAATGATTCTACTGTGTGGAATCCCAACTCCTTCAGTTTTTCTGCTGTAGCTGGACCGATTCCAGGTATATCTTCTATCGCTTCATACTTTCTCTTTGTTTCTTCAGCCAAACCTTATCCTCTGGTCTTCGAGAATCCTTGTATGAGTTCGAGAGTTCGGTTATATAAGTTTGGGCTGCATGAAAACATCAAAAGAGAGGAGAGTACCCTGAAAGTGTTCTGGATTCGAGCTGTGCTCTTTATCTCTCTCTGTCAATCTTTATTGTGCCGTATGCATAAATGACGCATCTTTCTGGCTGAGTGGCGTCCTATAGCCGATCCAACTCACCATGTTAGAACCGCAAGCGAGAAGCTTGAAGGTTTGCTAGGTCTCTCAATAGATGCGGATGGAATACTTTATCCTCAAATTTGATGTCTTTTTAAGAATTTTAATTGATGTCTTTTTGGGTTCTGTTAAGTTGATGGGACAGACTTCAGGTTGTTAACTGTCGGGACACGAGTTGCGTTCTGGATTAGAGTTATCCACTTGTTCTTTCCCTCAACTCTAATCCCGCATATCTCGGCAGGCGTCTTACCTTCCAAACTTTCGTGAGGTCTGAGGTAATTGTGAAAGATTTGATAGCCTGTTAGGATCGTATCTTCACGTTTTAGTCCATGTCTTTGTATCTTCATGCAGGACATGATGAAAATTGAATGCTGACTCGTATCTCGGGCAGCCATATCATGTGACGATTGATGGGCCTTTGGATGGGGGTTTCCTAGTGATTTCTGAGGTAAGCTTGGGTTTTATGATCGGCTGAGTGTTAACAAGGTAAATGGGGTCTCCGTCAGGTAGGTACTTATTGGTTCTCGATACCTTAACGAGGGTGAGTTTAACACTTAGCTGTACATCGTTTTTGAATCTGTACTCGTTCCAACCTTCATTCAGAATATCAAACGGGATATCTTCTTCCACTACCGAGGAAGCCAATTCTTCTCGACTATACTTCTTGTCTGAGGGAGTCCCCTTCAAGTTTGGAGGAACATCAACGGATCCGACAACATTTGAAGAATTAACACTGACACGCACTCCACCTATTTCATCTACGCCACTGAAGACTGCCTTCACCAAGACGAATTTGGTCTTGAGTTTGCTACCGTCTCGTAGCTTGTACCAATTCCACCCCTCCTTGACCACATCAAATTCACCATATGCACCTTCAAGAGACAACCCGCAACCCTCTTACCATGTATCTTTAATCAAATTTAATGGCGGAATCTCCGCCTTGGACTCGGCAAAATCTTGATCGAATGTAGCTATCTTATCGCAGCCTATCGCTTTTGCAAGGGCGATATGCAACGCATCCATAGGATACAATCCATCATGAACATATCTCCCCTGACGTTCTCTGTCTTCTCCAGTCTTACCAGAATAATTCCTTAGAATAGTGAAGGCCTGCCGCACAAGACCAGAGAAATGAAACTTCTCAGGTGGTTCAGTAGGCATTTCGTCATGTTTGCCCTCCACGATTTGAATATTCTCGATTCCATAGATCGATTTAATAGCCTCGTCAACTTCCCGCTTCCAGTCGTCAGGATTATGCACTCCTTCAATCTCGACGAGGATCTCTCTGATAATCTTGATGATCTCCATCATTCCTATTGTGGAGACTACACCCTTAAACCGACCTCGTTCAATGTAGTTGAGAAACCTTTTGGATATCTCAGCTAAATCACGCCTGTACCTAGGCTTTAGATAGTAGACCAGCACATTCGGGTCAATATACAGTTTAGGAGGGATTTTTCCAACATGAGTTTCAGACACGGCGTCTTCCTCTTGCTCTACGAAGAATCTGGTCAAATCTTTCCTGAATGTCTCGAGTAACCTCCACCTCTCGGTCTAGGGATCCAAAGTATTTTTCAACCGCTCCATCCTCTTGGCGGGGCATAGGCACTTCTCCGAAGAGAAGTCGCCAAATCCTACCACGTGTATCAAAGTCATCATACTCAACAAGAGACGGTACGCTAGGCTGTAGGCCAAAGGGTATTGTGATCCTACGTAAAAGGACTACTGATGCGTAATCTGGGACCCCAGATGACGCATCTGGAGTTCCCTCCATCTCCCATAGACCGTTTCTAGTGTAATCGAGAGTCATATTCGAGCACCCACCCTGAGCATAGTTTCTGTCAACATACCTTACGTATACTGTACGGGTTATACTATATAAAATACTATATAAAATTACCATATCTTCAGGTTAAGTCTGAGGGTGCTGTTAACTGTCGGGTGATGACTAGCGTTCTGGATCAGGGTTATCCACTTGTTCTCTCCCTTAACCTCTACTCCACATGCTTCCGCTGGAGTCTTCCCGTCCAATCCCTCATGCGGTCTAAGGTAGTTGTGGAATATTTGGTAGCCTGTGATAATGGGCGTATTTGTCTTCTTTAACCCTCTCATAACCTTCTCTCTGTCTCTGATTTCGCCGTTGAATCGTTCCATTCTGTTGTTGTTTCTTTCCCCTTGGATGGTGATATGACGTATGTGTTCGGTTCTTGTGTCTTTTCTTCTTGTCCAGAACTCTTTTAGATATGCTTCATGGTAAGCATGTAGTCCATCGGTTATCAGAGTCCTAGGTTTGCTTCCTACGGCTTCTTTAGCTTTCTGGAATAATCGTCTTGCGTCATAGCTGTGTTTTGAGTCGGCTACTTCCTGAGCTATCCAGAATCTTGTCTGATCATCCATCAAGGCGAATAGATACTTCATATCTCCTTTGATCTTCAGGTATAGTTCATCGGCTCTCCATGTGTCTGAAACTTTAGGTTTGATTTGCTCTAAGTATTTTTGCATCAAACCTACATACTTTTTAATCCATTTGTAGACAGCCACATGGCTGACGTTAACTCCTTGAAGGCCTAGAAACTTCTGTACGTTTCTAAGAGATTCGCCTGTAAAGTAGAGTTGCATAGCACTCGTTATAACTTGAGGACTTGCCTTCATTCTTTCAAAACTTACGTATAAGGTTTTCCGTCTTCACGCCGATATACCGATACGGTTATAAGGAAGTACGTCTATGACTAGGATTGATGACAGATGGTCAAGACAACGATCAACATAGACGATGAGTTGTGGAAAAAATTTAGCATAAAGGTGATAGAGAACTACGGTGGAAGAAGCAAGACCGATGTGATTCAAGCTCTCGTTAATGAGTTCACAAAAGACCCATCAAAATTTGCAGAGGTGTTAGAAGATTGGATAAAGAATCAACGGAAACGGAAATCCAAAGTTTGAAAGAACAGGATCAATTGGCTGAATATGAGCATACAGTAGCTAATCTGAGAGTTGTCTGCGGGCGTGTAATCGCTCAAATTGACGAAGAGATACGTCAATGGAATAACTCCCGAAATACCTTAAAAGTTTCTAGCATAGAGTGGTACATCGCAGATCTATACGTAGAAACACTAGAAAATCAGAAGAGGTTTCTCGAAGACGTGATCTTGGATTCCGAATTTAAACTTGCAACAGTCAAATACACCATCGATAGCATCAATGCAATTTATAACGAACTCAATACCAGAGTAACTCGGAAACAGGTGCAAGCTACGATACAAAGTAAACTTGACAAATCTTTCAGCGACTTGCTTCAAAGACTTGAGAAGACAATACCCAAGGAAAAGCCATTCAAAGCAAAACCTCCAGATCCAAGACAATTTATGTGAGAGATGCCTATGGACGATGATACTGCGTCTCAGATCATCGAGCATACGTACGCTATAATTCTATGAGTATTCAATTTTCTTGAAAGAAACAAACTGCCTTGGAGAGATGATGAAACCGTACTAACGCTCAGACATCACGTATCTCGCCTTCGAGCACTCGTGGATGAAAAAGGTCATCCGTTGACAAGAAACCCAATTCTTGAAATAGTGTCCCGCAAGTTAACAGAGAGAAAAAGTCCCGAAGACTTAACAGGACCTCTTTTTGCGAGGTTTATATTTCACATTTAAAGTCGACACGGGAGAAACATTGAGGTCAAGAACCTGAAATGGTGAATGGATGGGATTGCGGCTCTCTTGAAAGTGCAAGAGGCTTAAATTCATCGTCGATCATTCATTGGGATGACGCCTATGTTGAAAATCGGCTTGGAACAGATCACGGATGCTGATCGAAGGAGGCTTGTTACCCGTATTCTGGAGCTTCTTAGGAGCTTACTCGGAGATAACTTAATCAGCGTAGTTGTCTTCGGATCTGTAGCTCGAGGTCGGGCGGATCCTGATAGCGATACTGACGTCATTCTGGTTGCATCCCATATGCCTCGAAGTTTAAGCGAAAGGATGGAGATTCTAGCCAATCTTCTGGTCGACTTCTCTGAAACTCAGACTTGTGAAGAGTTGAATCGTAAGGGTTTGAACACTTGGGTCCAGTTTCACCCTCTTACCATGGAGGAAGCGGAGCTTCATAGGCCTATATACCTTGACGTGGTTGAGGATGGAATAATAATCTATGACAGAAATGATTTCATGAAACGAGTTATGGAAGGATTCAAGTCCAAGCTTGAGGCTCTTGGAGCCAAACGCATTTTCTTGGAGGACGGCTCTTGGTACTGGGATTTGAAGCCAAGCATAAAGCGTGGAGAGGTTGTTGAGGTTTGAACACGGAGGCGATGGCCGAAGGCTTCATCAACGATGCTTCATACTCGCTTGAAGAGGCTAAGCAAGCGATCAATCGAGGGATCTATCATAGAGCTGTTAGGAGAGCTCAGGAATGCGTCGAGCTATCTCTCAAAAGCCACACTTAGACTTCTAGGCGTAGAGTATCCTAGACAGCATGAGGTCAGCGACCTACTGCGCAGAATCAGCGTCGAGAGAGGATTGCCTGAATGGTTTCTCCTAGAGTTGCCAGCCATTATACTTGTGAGCAAGAGGCTCGTGGAGAATAGAGGTCCAGCATTCTATGGAGATGAGGCTGCCTTTGCGCCTCCTAGAAACTTGTATGCGAAGGAGGACGCTGAGAAAGCAGTGTCCGATGCTGAAAACGTACTCAAGATCTGTCGAAATCTATTTGATTGGTGGAAGGCAAAAAGATAGACGGCCCACGCTATGCAAAATGTGAATTTTGAAAGGAATAGAAAACGCGCTTTTTTGAGAGAATTCATCTAGTACTTTAGCTCCGATAATCCATTTCTTCTGTTTCTGAAGCTTCCCGTTCTTTTACCACGGTCCTCTTGATAAGATGCTGACATTGACCACTTGAGGTCAGCTTTTAGGACCCCTATCCCCCGTCTTTTATGTAAAATCTTAATACCCGGGTAATACCTGAAGCTTTTTACAGCTTCTTCTCGACTTTCCAGCTACATTCCAGATTCTGTTTAAAGAGTCGATTTACCGCATGTCTAACGGAATATCAAGCCCGCTGCGCTCTTAAGGTCGACAATCCATAAAAGAGGAATGAGGTTTAGGTGAGCTTCTGAATTATTCTCTGCGTTGTCGTCAATCCAGTCAGTGTCAAGGTTGAGAGGACAAGCATCGCTGTAGCTCCCATCATGATCGTTTGCGTTGCTGTTACTTCAGCGAGGCATATCAGCGCTATACTAGCGATCCAGATTGCAGTTAGACCCTTCAACTGGCTTGGGTTCAACCTGAACTTTCGGTGCCGCTTCATGCATAGTAGTGCGATAAGGCTCAACGGAGCGAGGTAGATGATTCCGATGAGGCCGCTTGCTAATATGCCTGCGGCTACTATCGCGAGCTCCGGATTGAAGCTGAGCGCTGAGTAGGTTAATGCTGAGATGTGGAGTATCCCTACGAGCGGGTAGAGGAGGGCCTTCATCGCTTCCTTGAGTGGAGGCTGCTTCGATATGAAGTCCGCAACGTTAGGGCTGAAGGAGTAGTACCATGCATTGAAGACTTTCATGAACCCGCTACCAGCGAATGTTGACATGGCGGTTCCATCTCTGAACGCTCTCAGGAACTGGACCTCAGGCGAGAGTTCTGAACCGTAAGTCGCGGTTGCGATTATGCAGCCGGGCGGCTGAACAGTTAGCGACTGCTGGGAGCTTGTTGCACCGTTGTAGATTGCAGATCCACCCCATCTTGATCTGACTTTATAGTTCCCCTGACTCGGGGACCATACGTAGCTGAAACCGCCACTTGAATCGGTCTTGACCGTGGTTATCGTACCCCAAGTTGATCCCCCGTCCGTGCTGTACTCTAAGGTGACGTTATTATTGGCGCCTGGGTTAGGCGTTATCGAGCCGCTTATCGTCATATTCTGGCCTTGTTTGATTGTCGCTACACTGATACTGCATGAGATCGTGGTATCTGTCTTACCAGCCACTGTGAGTGAGACCGTTGCGGTGTGAGTTATTCCCGGGTCCGGCGCGGAGGCAGTTATCGTTAGGGTCCTCGTCTCAAGGGATGCCGTTGAACTTGCATACACGGTGAGTGTCGAGATGACTGATGCGCCAACAGGCGGCGTTATAGGGTTGGGGTTGAAATCGTATGTGACGCCTGTCTGATGACCTGAAAGCGATAGGTAGATTGGTTTGTTAAGTCCGCCTATCGAGGTTGCTGTGACTGTAAAGGTCTGAGATGCGCCTCGATTCACAGTCTGCGATGCAGGTTGAACAGATAGTGTAAAGTTAGCACCAGTCGATACGGTGAGCTGGACATCCACAGAGTGGGTCTTCGTTCCAGAAGTGCCGGTGACTCTCAGCTTGTGAGTTCCTGTTGTTGCGGTTGAGGTCGCGGTTGCTGTGAGTTTTACCTGTTGAGAGCCATAAGCCGTCAAAGAGACTGAAGTTGCTTCCAAGTCTGTGTCTATTCCGCTAGGTGTGGCTGTGACCCATGACTTGGTCAGTAAGACAGTTCCTGCGAAGCCTCCTGTGGAACCTATGGTAAGTGTGTACTCCGCGGACTGACCCTGTTTTATACTTCTTGACGTCGGATCAGCACCAATTGTGAAATCCAGTACGACCACTGTAAGGGTCAAGATTCCAACCTTGGTCAGAGCAGGTGCACCGCCCGTACCAGTTATCGCTATGTAATACGTGCCGCCTGTCATGGTGGAACCAGCCTGCAGCATCAAAATCGATTGATTCGTAGTTCCCGCGTATCCCAATCTGACCGATGTTGGTGAGAAAGACACAACCGTCAAGCCTAGCGGTGGGTCAGGAATTGTAAATGTGATTGTTCCTATGAAAGCGTTTACCTGTGTTACCGTAACTGTCGATGTTACGTAGCTCCCGACCGTAACTGAGGCGGACACCACGTACATCGTAAAGTCCGCAGCTGACGACAAGAAGACTTTCAATGTCAATAGAGAAGATTGTTGAGTTATGCCACCTCCACTTGCCGTAACATAGAACGTGTAGTCTGTAGTAGCCAATCCGCTTGAGACCAGTACTGTTAATGTCGAAGATGCAGATCCGTCCTTCGGTGGAGTAACCGAGGTCGGGTCATACGAGGGCGTCAGTCCCGTGGTTAGGCCAGTCGTACTCAACGTAACTGGTTGTTCAAAACCGTAAACAGACAGGACTTTAACTTGGAAGTAGGCAAGCTGTCCCTGTCGAACGTTTTGACTAGATGGAGACACGGTAAGATAGAAAGTCGGAGCCTGCGCGGAAATTGACGTCAACGGTGCGGCAAGGAACCCGAATAGCAATACCATGATTGTGAGCGACGTGATGACTCTCATTTCTTATTCCTTCTGTGATGATGGTTAAGATATTCTCTGATGGCCGCTTCTATCTCAGCACTTGTCTTCTTGGTCGTGCCGTGCTTCTTGACTATGAATGAGAGGAAGCTCTTCCATAGCTTCTCGTCGACTAGGATTGTGGTCTTGTGCTTCAGCAAAATTTTCACCATTATACTGTAAAACCGTAATCCCACTTATAAGTATTACTGGATATACGTCTAGAAAAGAAAAAAGAAAGGAGGTTTACCGGATTCGACGTAAGAGAGCTGTCGCTACAGTCAAGGCTCCTAACGAAAGCGTTGAGAGCACGAAGAGTGCTGTTGAAGCTATCATCAGGGGTGGAAGCGATGCGACCTCGCCTACTAGTATCATAGGCAGGGTTGAAACCCAGACTATCGCCAGAATTCTCAATTGACTTATTTTCAAAGTTGTCTTTCGGTACCTTCGGAGCAGCACTAGGGCTAGGATGGCTAATGGCGAGAAGTAGACTACACCGATTAGAGCGCTTGCAACTAGACCGGCCATCACTACCGCCAGTTCATGGCTGAAACCAAATGCGTTGTAAGTCATCGCCGCCAAGTGTAGTATCCCGATCAGCGGGTAGAGCAGAACTTTCATCACCGCTCTTGCGAAAGCGTTGCTCGCTATGGATTGAGCTATGTATGGGCTGAAGGAGTAGTACCACGCATCGAACGCTTTCATGAACTCGCTGCCGGCGAAGGATGACAGGACCTGCCGGTCTCTAAATCCTCGTAGGAACTGAACCTCAGGCGATAATTCTGATCCGTAGGTCGCTGTCGCTACGAGGCAACCTCTCGGGAGTAGAGCGGGCGTAGTGGTGGGCGTCGTTGCTGTGGTAGCGGTTGTAACTGTCGTAGTCGTAGTTGCAGGAGCAGCTGTGACAGTGAACGTTACGTCTACGCTATGGGTCAGAGTTCCGCTCACGCCGGTTATTCTGACAACGTAAGTCCCGGGGGTTGTAGTGGCCGATGTTGCGATAGTCAGTGTCGATGTTCCAGTGGGAGTTACAGAGTAAGCGCTTAAGCTCGGTGTAACTCCTGTAGGAGAGGCTCCGACCCAACTGAATGAGAGAGATACAGCTGAGCTGAATCCTCCTGTTGATGTTAATGTAATCGTCGAGGTCCCTGTTTGACCTGCAACGATGGATAGCGGCGTCGGAGAAGCTGTCATCGTAAAGTCGGCGACAGAGGCAATTGTCAAAGTTATGTTCACGTTATGCGAGAGATGATAGCAAGTACCGGTAACCATTATTGTGAACGTACCTATCGTAGCTGCCGAAGTTGTCGTAATAGTGAGTGTTACTGTTTTCGATCCTCCGGAGGTGGGGGTCGCCGTCGCTGCACTAAGCGAGGGTGTTACTCCAGTAGTAGGCCCTGTTCCGACCCAAGACCAACCTAGCGAAATAGGTGAAGCGAATGGACTCGTTGAAGTCACTGTGATGGTACTTGAACCTGTGCCGCCTTGGTTTAGCGAAATCGAAGTCGGTGAGGCTGAGATGCTAAAGTCACCGGATGCTCTTATAACTAGTATCACGTAGTCATAGTGAAGTCTTGTAGTCCCGTAAGAGTATATCGTCAGAGGATACGATCCAGGTTGAACCTGCGCTGCGGTCGTTATCGTTAACGTCGGCGTTGAGGGCGATGTCCAGCTTGTGATTGTATATGTTGGTGTTCCTCCGGTAAAAGTTGCTGTAATGTAACCTATTGGAATGGTGACGGAAGCCGTAACAGTCTCTGTATACGCGCCTATCGCTGTAAAGTTCAATCCGAACCATGCTGTCCCAGACGGAGTTGTTATGATCGACCTGGCCGTAGTACTTCTAACGCAGAAGTCTGCGTAGGAGTCTTGAACACTGAGGGCTGCGGTCGCGTCGTGGGTGAGTCCTCCTCCGGTTCCTCTTACCGTGATGATGTACGAAGAAACGTACGTAACTCCAGCAGGTATGCCTATTGTAAGAACAGCGTGCACTGACTGGCCACTAGGAGGTGTCACGATGCCCGGGTCAAAACTGGCATTGTAACGCGTCAAAGCTGGATAGATTTGGATAAGGCTTAATGTGACGGAAGATGAGAACCCCGAAATTGATCTAACCTCTACGTAATACGAGACGTAGGCCCCATGATGGTGGGTTTGGCTAGAAGGCGATACTGAGATGCTGAAGTCTTGCGCCTCTACGAAAGGTGTTTGAGGAACCGCCATGATGCTAAGGATGAGTACGATAAGGAACGTTAGAGTTAGACTAAGCTTCTTCACAGTCTACACCTCTTTCCCATGGTGGTTTAGGTACTCGCGTATCGCTGACTCAATCTCTACGCTCGTCTTCCTCGTCGTGCCGTGCTTCTTAACTACGAAGGAGAGGAAGTCTTTCCACAGCTTCTTGTCTACTACTATGGTTGTCTTCTGTTTTGGCAAAGAATTTTTCACCGTATAGATACCTAGGTGTTTATCCTCATATAAGCTTTTATCGAAAAATCTCCAGCCATCTATACACATATACGTACAATAGTCTCCTCCTGAGCTCAAGCCATTTCTTCAGCAACTTAATTCTACGGATCAACTCGATCTGCCCGATGCCTTTTGGCGATATCCTAACCCAACTATGCTCAATGCACTTCAGCATTATTCCCTCAACAGTTTCGTTAAACCGCTTGTAGCCGGCTTGATAGATCTCTGGGCGAATCGTCAGTTTGTATTGGCATCTCAAAATTGATATCCTTTAATCGGTTTCAATGGATATCTTTTTGTTTGGCTTTGATCATCTATTTGTACTGTCGTTTCTGGACATTATGCAATGTGGGTTATTGAAGATGCCGTTCACGCTAACTGATCAGCATCTGGATACAGCTGGCGCGGAAACAGGTGAAGGAACTATTCGAATAAGAATGCTTAAAAGTATGAAGAATCATACACCTCCTCATGAAACGGGTTACCGTTAGTCTCTCAGATGAGCTCGCAAGAAGGCTCAGGGAACTTTCTAAAGACACGGGTCTCAAGGTTTCAGGGATAGTAGCCAAGGCTTTGGAGGAGCATCTTGGCATGAAGCCCGCAACCTCTTCTGTTAGTGGAGCCCTTGTGCAACCCACTGTCTTATGGAAGCTTAGAGGGCGCACCTACCCTAGAGGACCTTCTCCCACGCTAAGGAGGGGCAAGATTGGAGATTGGCGGATCATCGAGCTGGATAAGATATCGGTATAAAGAAGATGGGATACTCCCCGACGGTTCGAGGCTCGCCGATATACCTATCATGAATCTTACACTGGTAAGGAGAGACGTGAAGAAGGCTCTTGCAGGAGAGGCTATTGTCGATACAGGCTTCGACGAGTCGTTGTATGCAAATATTCAATTGGTCGAGTTCCTTGAGGGACTGAGGCCCATCAAGACAGCAACTCTTCAAGTTCTAGGTCACGAGATCTCATGTGAGGTCTTTAAAGTTGAATGTCACCTAGCAAATGATGATCTGAAACCCACCCTTAATCTGCAAGAGGTTGAAGTCTACACTCCTCTCAACATAGGAGACCTGTCGGAAGACGTAATTATCGGTAGGGCCATCCTCAACCGACTGAAACTACAACTCAACGGCAAGTTCCTCCAAGTTCTCAGAGTATAACTGACACCCAGAAGCCTTTCTGCTTCAGCACAGAGAAAAATTCCAACCAACCAATCAAATGAAGATCCAAAACATGAGCTTCCAAAGTTCAATCAGTGGCCGCGTAATATCTTGGAAGAGCATCGATTCAGATGTCTGGCGATCAATCTGATCGAGAAGGCCTTCAACTTTTGACTTGAGATCTCTCAAATCGCCATACGTTCAAATCGTTGCCGGAGAAGCAGTTACCTGCAGTTGATGTCGGGCCTTTTATTTAACAGTCGGAGCAGAGCGGTCGCTACAGCTAGGGCAGACGAAACGGCCGTAAATAATGTGAATGACGCCGTTGAAGCCATCATCACAATTGGAGATGCGAGTGTCTCGCTGGCAGCTATGAGAGCGGTGTTTCCAAGCCAAATGATACCGATAATCTTGAGATGGCTGTCCTTCAAAGTGAGTCTTCGATATCTCTTCAGCATAGCCAAGGAGCAGACGGCTATCGGCGAGAAGTAGACTAAACCTATCAGGCTGCTTGCCACAAGTCCAGCTGCAACTGTGCCGAGTTCGACGTTGAATGGAAACGCATTATGGGTCATCGCAGTCAGATGAAGTATCCCAATGAAAGGATAGAGCAGTAGCTTCGTAACCGCTCTGAGAACTTCATTCTCAGCTATAGACTGGGCTAATGATGGGCTGAAGGAATAGTAGAATTGATTGAATATAGTCA
>Ga0315312_1002526_pt1 | contig 12633 bp, 7 predicted proteins | sample TDP7_MG_FD_203629 | JGI IMG/M metagenome (GOLD analysis project Ga0315312, IMG submission 203629) | Freshwater sediment microbial communities from Lake Towuti, South Sulawesi, Indonesia - TDP7 | ecosystem: Environmental > Aquatic > Freshwater > Lake > Sediment | place: Indonesia: South Sulawesi... | reverse complement strand
AAAGCTCCTGCTAGATTTGGAAACTGAGTCAATAGTGATCTCTTTATTTCTTCGAACCTTGCCGGTTTAAGTGTGCCTGCTGTCGGCTGCAAAAACTTCTTAGCTGTCTTCACTGTTACCTTACTGTCAAAACCAATTATCCAGTTGACATCAATAACATGCTGGAAACTTTCTCTGGACTCGTCAAAGTGATAGTCATTCATTACCTTGCCTACTCCATAGATTTCCTTAGAGGCGCCTTTCTTCGCAACAACTATGTCACCTTTTTTAACCAATCTAGAGAAAACTTGGATCGAATTGATGGCATTAGACGGATACTTATCTTTTGGGGTAATCTACTGGATAGTGTTTTCTCAGCGAATTTTCGATGTCTTTTTCTGAAGAATATTGCCTTAGATCGCCGAGGTCATCCCAGCCCATGGCAATAATGTTGCGATTTTTGAACTCAGGCCAGAAGCCCTGCTCCTCTCTACCTGGCGATATTTGCCACACGTTAACCAAGTTGACACCTACACTAACCTGTTGTTTGTTCACCTTTAAAAAAATATTTGCCAAATGCGGTAACTGGACATGATGGGATCACCTTTCCCCGTCTCAACATCGATGCTTTGAAGTCTTTAGACTGGAGGAATTAAAAATTGACCAGCCCATAGTTAAGTCTGGACAAACTGTTCCCGTACACGTCAACCGAAAGGCAACATAAGGTCAAGCTTCTTAAGTTGCAAGAATTATTTGTGACTGTAGGAATGCGTGACCTATATGGTTAAGCTGACCTTTTATGGTGGAGTCAATGAGATTGGAGGTAACAAGATCCTTGTGGAAGACAAGAAAACCAAGATATTCTTTGATTTTGGTCAATCTTTCAATTTCGGTGCAGAATACTTTACAGGCTGGCTTTCTCCCCGTGCAATAAATGGCTTGGGTGACCATTTTGAGTTCGGTTTGCTGCCCAAGATCCGAGGGCTCTATGCCAAAGAGCAACTGGCGTTCACTGACTGTCCGTACCTAGAGCCTAAGGTCAACGCGATCTTTCTGTCTCATGCCCACTTCGACCACGTAACACATATCTGCTTTGTAGACCCGTTGATCCCGGTATATCTCGGGGTTGGCACCAAACTCTTCTTGGAGTCGATGGAAGAAACTAGCAGTTTCTGCGATTATAAGGAGCATGAGTATCGGACCTTTCGCACCGGGAAGAAGATCAAAATAGACGACGTTACAGTGGAGCCCGTACACGTTGATCACTCAATTCCAGCGGCTTACGGTTTCATTATACACGCGTCAGAGGCCACAATCGTGTATACTGGAGACCTTAGAATGCATGGCTCAAGGAAGGACTTGACTGAAGAATTCATGGAGAGAGCGAAGAAATGCGAACCAGATGCTCTGATCTGCGAAGGAACTAGAATGGCACTGAAGGAAAAACGCAAGAACTATTCCGAGTCACAAGTGGGGCAACTGAGCAATAGACTTGTTTCTTCGACTGACAAGATTGTTTTTGTGACACATTACAGCCGAGACATGGACAGGTTCAGAAGCTTCTACAATGTGGCAGTCAAAAATGGAAGAAAGATAGTGATCTCGCCGAAGACTGCTTACCTATTAAGCAAGCTTATTCACGATGAACACCTTGATCTTCCCGATCCGTTAAAGGACGAGCACGTCTCAGTGTACTACAAGCGCAAGAAGACTGGAACTTATGACGACGCTGACTATTACATTTGGGAGAGACAATTCATGGATAAGATGGTGACGTGCGAGTTTGTCCACAAAAATCAGAGCAGACTCATCATGGATCTGGACTTCTATCAGTTTGCGGAGTTAATAGACATTAAGCCAACTCGCGGAAGTCACTTTGTCCACAGCATGAGCGAGCCGTTCAGCGAAGAGGATATTGAGGACGAGGTTCTGCACAACTGGCTTGACCATTTTGGAATGCAGTTTCACCAACTTCATGCCTCAGGCCATCTGAATAGGGAGCAGATACGCAGCCTAGTTTCTGATATTGGCGCAAGGAAGATTTTTCCCGTCCACACAGAGAACTCATATCTATTTAAACGGATAAGCAGAAATGTTCAGTTGATAGAACGTGAAAAAGGATATAGGATCTAGTGCACGCTTATTCTTAAGGTTGAATCCAGCACCAACATACCCTTGTGAGTTTTGTTTCCTTGTCTTCTGCGGTCTGGGCTGTTGGTGGAGGCTCTTCTTTAAGTAATAATTCCTTTGCTTTTTCGAGGAGGTTTCCTTCTCTTCTGGCGCGGTTCAAGGCAGTGACTACGCTTTGTCTGCTGGACGCTTTTCTGAACGCTATCGCTAGCTTTTCGCCCTCTTCACTGGATTTTGCCAGTTCATCATAGATTTCTTTGATAATATATGTTGCGCGGACGGGAAACCCTTCTATGGCTTTTTCTCTTCTTTTGCTGGCTTCAATTTCTGTTTTGAGTTCTTGTTTGATTTGGATCATGCGTTCGATGAGCTTTTCGTAGCCGATGTTTTCTCCACTGTTTTTGTTTTCTCCTTGTAGGAGGATGTTGATGATTTCGTTAGGAGAGGATATTGTTTCTTTTCCCTTATCGTAGTATTTGAGTCTCCAGTAGTATTCTTCTCCGTCGGTGAAGAGTATGAATAGTCCTTGGCGTCTGCCTTGTTTGTAGGCGCCTATGCCTTTGGGGAGTGATTGTAGCCAGTCCAGTCCTTTTTCGCTCATTATTTTTGCGAGGGCGTCCATTGGGCTGTTTGTGAATTGTTCGAGTTCTTTTGTCATTACGTCAAGTAGTGTTGGGTCGTTTTTGGCGATTGCTTCTTGGAATCCGAAGTCTTTTGGTGCGGCTTCTTCTCCTAGGGTTGATGCGTCTAAGCCTATTGTTGATCTGATTGCTTCTAGTCTGCTGTAGAGCTTCTGCATTAGCCCAATGAAATGTTCAAGGCTTGCTGGATCGTTTGGGTCTCCGTTTTTGGGGAGTAGGTTTGTGAGGTAGACTATTTCATGTTGGGAAAGCATTCGGTCTATTCTGCCTATTCTTTGGATGAGCACGACTGGGTTCCATGGGAAGTCGTAGTTAACTACGTATTGGGCATTTTGTAGGTTTTGGCCTTCGCTTAGAACGTCTGTGCTGACGAGTATTCCTCCGCCTTTTTGAAAATCTCTTATTACACTTGTTTTATTGCTGTGTTTGCCTTCACGGTCTTTGCATATTGTCCCGGTTGTGAGCAGGATGGGATGTTTGAATTTTTCGTCCTTTAGTCTGTCGTGAAGGTATGTTGCGGTGGCGGTGTATTGGGAGAATATGATGACTCCGTTGTTGGAGTCGAGTGATATCTGTTTGGTTATGTCTGCAAGTCTGTCTTTGAATTGATTGTATTTCTTATCCGTGGGTGGAATAATGCCGATAAGTTTTTTGATCATTTTTCTGTCTTCATTGCAATTGGAGATGAATTCCTTGACTTCTTGGGAGGTTAGCTTTAGGGAGTTGATCATTGCTGCATATTTTGGTTTTGAGAATAGTTCTTCTGGGTCTGGTATTCCTTCATCGAGGGTGAATAGTGGGTCTCCTTTGAGGGCTGGGGGAACGAAGTAGCCTTTTTCTTGGGCGTATTTGGTTGCTTTTACTATGTATTCGTCAAGCGATGTGAGTGTTGCTCTGAATGCCTCGACACTGCTTTCGAGTCTTTTGAATATGTTAATGACGATGATTATTTTGATGAGTTTTTTGAGGAATTCTCTGTTTCTAGCTTCCACTGCTTGAGATATTGGAGCGCCGTCGGGTAGTTTCATTTGACCTGCTATTTTGTCGACGGAAAGGTCGTAGAAGGTGAAGTTCATTCTATCGAGCATTTCGTCGATTTTTTGGTAATCTATGTTTGTTGTGTATTTGCAGCGTAAATCTGAGTCTAAGACCCTTTGGGGAAAGTCCAGTTTCCCTTCTTTGTCTAGGGCTTTTGCCAGTTCTCTGGAGTGTCTCACTATGAAACGTTCGAGGACAGGTTCCATTTCGATTTTTTGGTGTTGTAGCCATCGTTTTTGGTTGGCTGTGAAGTAGCCTTTGAGTGTTTGCCCTGTGAGGTCGTTTATGCTGTCTTCTTTTAGGTATAGGGATAGGAGGAAGTAGAGGTCCATGAGGCTGTTGTTGACTGGTGTTGCTGTGGCTAGTACCACTTGAGCGTTTTGTTTGATTATCAGGTCTCTTAGGGCGGCGTATCTGTTGGTTGATGGGCTGCGGTAATAGTGGGCTTCATCTACTATTATGAAGTCTCGGTCTGAAAAATGTTTGACGACGCTGTCGGGGTCGCTTGAGAGTTTTTCTGATGAGACGCATTTGAGATGGATGTTTGTTTTCTCCATCTCGTCGTCCCAAGTAGTGTCAAGAATGCTTTTTGGGGCTATCAGGAGAATTTTTTTTCCGTCTCTTATAGCGTCTAGAGCCACTCTTAATGCGGTTCTTGTTTTTCCTAAGCCAGTTGCGTCTGCAATGATGACCCCATGGTGAGCTTCCAGTTTTGCTGAGGCGTCTCTGAATGAGAGAATTTGGTGTGCATAGAGCGTCTTGAGTTTGAGGTTTTCTGCGGATACTTCTATGTTTGTTTTGTATGTTTCGTAGAGGGCTTTTGCGACGACCTCGTAGGGGCTTCTTGTTGTGACGTAGTTTTTGAGGAATGAGAGGAATGTTTCTTTGAAGTCTTGGGCGGTGTTCCATTGAGTGAAGAACCATTCGATTAGTTCTTTGACTACTTCTCTGTCTGTGTTCAGCATGTTGAGCTCTTTGTTGTATACGAGTCCTCCATAGGTGAAGTTGCTCGAGCCGACTGAACCGATGCCGTTCTTTGCGTCTTTTAGACTTGGGTTGGCTCCAATGTACGCTTTTCCGTGAAAGAAGGGACCTGTTACGGTTCTTATCTGTCTTTGAGGGTCTTCGAAATATTTGATGGCATCCTGGAGAAGTTCGAAGTAGTCTCTGTCATCTTCCTTTTCCTCCAGCTCTCTCAGCACTTCTTCCTCCCACTTAATGCTCTCAGTTGGCTCACGACCTAAAAGAAACAATAGCGGCTTGCCCACTAAGGCTTCTCTTAAAGCACCATAACCTCGAATGTTAAAATAAGCAGACGCAACTGCAATTTCTGCTAATTCACGGAACTCTTTGCGCAACACAGATGCCAAGGTTTCGCGTGAATTATCGATTATTTTAGTCAATGACATTGTCACCTATCAACAGTTTCTCGTCTAGTTCTGAAGATGGCGTAGCAGCCTTGGCTAGCCGATCATCTACCACCTCGAGAAAAGCATCATACAGTTCACCACGTATTTGCTCTGGATTTTGAAAGCCCATGGCGCTCAGAATTAGCGAGTCGAGCTCCCGCCTATCAGGACAACGTAATTCCTCTCTGACAGTTGATGGTTTTCTCCCTAAAATTGTCAAGTCTCTGTCATTAATACTGATTTTTGGAATATTAATACAGGGAATATTTGCGTAGTCGCCGGTGAGCATCTGAAGGGCGCCACCGCCACCTCCCATTCTCAGACCGTACAATTCCTTTGTCAGATAGAATATTGTTGAATTCAAGTAAGCCCATAATGCGATTTTGAACTCTTTCCTAGGATACACTAAGTCACACGTATGATCCGCCAAAATGGGTTCGTGACTAATAGGAGTGAAGTGTCGCAGCCTGATAAATTTGAAGGAGACTATGGAAGCGGGTTCCAAGTTAGGTATATTAAACCAGAAAGGTCGATGTGATTTCACTGAGCTTAGATTATTATAGCCCTTCACTTTCCTTCCCTTCTTGGTTCCTTTCTGTATTTCTATCACGTGACCTTCTCCCCATTTTATGTACCTTCTCGAGTATGAGCCAGGTTGTGAAGGGGGACTAGGTCTAAATAATAAGAAAGAAGGCTTCTCTATTGTGTAGGAATCGAGTTCGGTAGGACTTCTAATGGCTGGTATGACATCTTTACCGTCAATGATAAACCGTTCGCCACCACCGTTCTCCACATATATCAGTCCTTGAGTCCTCAATTCCTCACTATTCCTTGCTCTCACTCCCCAGTTTGTGAACCGACCGGAATCGCTTAGGAAATCCGTGTCATACAGATGAGTAATATCCTTCATGAAAAAAAACTCATTAGCCCCTGTCTTGACTCCAAACTTTACCACAGCAAACTCGAAGAGTTTGTGGTCAAGCTTTGGAAGGATTTTCTCCAGAAAGACTTTTGGGGCTCTAAGATAGAACCATTTTCCAGGAGTAAGTTCACTCCTCTCTATCTCAACATGTCGCCTTACTTCCTTTCCTCCATACGATTCAACGTAAGTAAAACACATCGATTTGTCTATTCTCTTCTTGGAATAGACCGAAATGACGGTGTTTATGTCAGCGCCAAAAGTCCTCTCTCGCTGACCGTATATAGCAATAAGATGGTCCTTGAGCTTTTTCTGAAGAGATACGCCATAATCTGTTTCTAGCCATTTGTCAGATGATATAACTGAAGCCACACCATCATCGACAAGCAAACTCAAATTTCTAACAAGAAAATAGGCAAAGAGATCAGATTTCTTGCTTAAAGAATACTCGCGTACATAATAATTCTTCTTTGTCTGCGGAAGAGATTCCTGTCTGACATAGGGCGGATTCATAACGATAATGTCAGCCTTTTGAGGCATGTAAGCCTCTATCACGTTCGGGTCTGTTCCTGTTCTCTTTGCAATCTCCTCTGATATCTCTTGAAGATGGTCCTTGAGCTTTTTCTTGTTCTTTGCATCATGTTCATTGAGATACTTTGCTTTAACCTCAGCGAAGGTTTCCCTCAATGCTTCCACTTTGGGATCGATTGACCTCTGAGCTTCTGGCTGACGGAGAGAATCCTTAATCGCTATTATGTTCATATCCAAATTAGGCAATGGTTCAGGTTCTTTTTGGTCGATAATCAACGAAAGCCATAGCCTAAGCCTTGCGATTTCTATAGCTTCAGGCTCAATATCAAAACCGTACAAGTTTGGAAGTATTCTTTTCTTGTATACTTCTGGGTCAGATTTCCAACCAACAATTGCCTCAGCCTCTTGAATCAACCCAATAATCTCTTGCATCATGACAAGCAAAAAGCCGCCGGAGCCAACAGCAGGATCAAGAATCTTAAGAGAAAGAAGCTTCTCCCTAAAATCCCTCACCTCTTTTTCACTCTTTGTTTTTCCAAATTCCTCAAGATACCCAGCGAGACCATCATGGAAAGTCTTACCATCAGGTGAAATCTCATCCTTCAATCCAAGAAAATTGGCAAGCGCACATCTACAAATGAATGAACTTTCACCTCTCGGCGTGTAAAAAGTGCCCTTTGAACCTCTCTCATATTCTGGCAACATATTCTCAAAAACAGTACCAATCAATGCAGGGTCTATGCTAACCTCAACCTCAAGCGATGATGTCTCATCCACCGTGAAATTATACTCATTGAAGAACTTGCGAGCATCCTTGAACAACTTGTCCATCTTTGGATACAGACATCCCTCTAGAGCTGCACTCATGTAAGGCTCTCTCTCAAACAAAGAGCCATTAAGAAATGGTATACCTGGCGTCTCTTCCCGATTCAGACTCTCATAAAAAAGCCTATTCAGCTCCTTGTAGTCCTTGACAGTATCTATAAAACGCCTATCTTCTTTTAACCATCCCTTTCTCTGCAAAAAGTACAGGAACATAAGCCTGCCCAGAAAACGCTGAGCATAAGAAGTGCTTTCGCCTTTTAGCTCTTTGCTAACTGCCTTCTCAACCCGCTCATAAAGAGTCCTATAACCCTCAAAGAACTCATCCCTAACCTTTTCATATGGAAAGAACACTTTGTCATAATTAACGCTCAATTCCTCAGGCTTTCCTGGAAACCGCATAGAATCGAGAACCTCCAGATCAGTTCTGTACAGTCTATCCGAAAGCCCGAGAACCTTCGCCTCACCTCCAATACCCCTTCCCGGAACAATGACTGCAAAGCTATCCACTCCGTTCGTGCAAATCAACAACGGCTTAATCAGCCTGTTTTCTTTCCAAGAACGCGCCGTTCTAGTGCAAACACTTCTTCTCAGCTTAACCGAACTGCTAAACTCAACCAAAGCGACTTCAACATAATCATCAAAATAAAACCTCAAAACCTTAGAAGCCTCAAGATCATATGGTAAAGCTTTCTGTCCCTTCAGCGTTGTACAGTCCAGCTCAGTAGGCTTAAGAGGATAACCTAATTCACGGAGCTTACTCTCCCAGAACTCGGAATCAAATTTTGAGATAGTGGATGAAAGCTCCAGTAATCCCACCAACCCATCCTTTAATAACTTTCACATTCCTAATAAGATTTCTAACAGTGCGCTCATTCCCATAGAAAACAGACACGCGCTTCCCTTACAAGTTAGCTTTCAAGGTAATTCAACAATCGATTCATAGTCATTGCATTGGGATGATTGAAAGGCATCATATAGAAGTCAACTAATCTCTCTCCAACTCTTCTTACGCCCACAAGACTATCATCCTCTAAGTGTTCCCTTTCTGCCCAGCCGCATAGCCAAGCTTCATCACATCTCTTGTTTTTCCAGAAGATCTGAACTGTTATTTCTTTGACATTGACATTGCAAGGATGGATTATGTGTTCCTCAGCCAAGAGCTGCCGAATCCTCGTATGCTTAGAAAAAGAACTCCTAACTTCAATTTGATGTTCGTTAACGCTTAAGTCATGGGGCTTTCGCTGTGTCCTCCAGTTTTCTCGCTCATCATCCCAGTCAATGACTTCGCAATCATTTTCTTCAAGCCATGATTTAACCAATAACTTTGCCATATCTCCAGCGACACTATTCTGATATCTTCGGAACGGAGCACGGCCCCGTACAAAGGTGTCTCTTATGAAAAAATGCTTCTGGAACGATGCGGCGATAGCTTTGGCAATCTCAAACGGTTTAACTGATCGCGAAACTACATCACTAACATTGACTGGTATCTGCCCACCTCAACAAGATTTGAAGCAGTTGTACGTTTAAATCTTTAGTGCGGGGACTACTAAAGAGCAGAAAACTTTTCTTGACTAAAACCTAATTCTGTATGCTTGAGATTCAAATGGCTGAATGTCCAAACTGCAAGAAAGAAATTGCAAAGCCCCAAAAAACTTGGAAGTATGGACAGTTCACAGTACAAACCTACTCATGCAGTAACTGCAACACACAATTCAGAGAATACACCAAGGCAGGGAAGCATAGCTTTACCCTAGAACTCAAGAAAGGCAAAGGATACATCAAAGCTTAGGACAGCGACGCGCGACTATTCTTTTTCTTTGTAGTAGCTAGTCCTGCTGTTGCGCCTGTTGTTATAGTGAACCATATGATGGTTACTATTATTTTTTTATGTATCGTCATCAACGGTTAGTAACCTTTAATCAGCGCTAGGTGCGTCTTCTATTCCTTTTTCTGTAATGACAAAGTACTCTTTTGACTCTGGAATAGATGGCGAGTCGATAACAGTAGCTAGCCTAGTGCCTCCCTTAGCTTTTCTTATGTAAACTCTGTGAGTGCATGCGTGGGCTAGGACATGGCCTCCTGCAGGCCTATTTGGGTCGCCGAAGCCTTGAGCTGGATTAGCTTGCACCTGATTTGTCACTACGACGGCTATGTTGTAGATTTCAGCCAGTCTAAGCAACTTGTGCAGGCACTGGTTTAGTTTTTGCTGGCGTTCAGCCAAGTTTTCCCGACCAACGTATTCTCCTCTGAAATGGCTGATCATGGAGTCAACCACCACGAGCTTGACGTTTTCCTCTGAACAAATCTTGAAGAGATTATCGATTAGGAAGCTTTGATGGTCGCTGTTGTAGGCTCGGGCGATAATCACGTTGTTAAGCATCTGCTGCGGGTCCAAGCCCATAGCAGCCGCCATGCGATAAACTCTTTCAGGGCTAAACGTTCCCTCGGTGTCGATAAAGAGCGCATTGCCCTCCAATCCGCTTTGTTCCTTGGGCAGCTGAGCCATTACGCAAAGCTTCAGGCAAATCTGCGTCTTGCCCACACCATACTCGCCTATCAACTCCGTCATAGCCTGAGTCTCTATCCCACCAGCCAAGAGAGCATCAAGCTTCTGAGAGCCAGTCGAACAACGCAGCATACCCTTACGTCTCTCCCACAACTCCTTCGCCGTCGTCCAATCAGCCTGAACAAGCTTTCTGGCTTCCAGAATTATCTGCAGCGCCTTTTCAAAACCTATATCAGTTTTATCAGTTATCTCCCTAACAGGCGTCACAGCAAGAGCCTCAATCGTCGTAATCCCTACTTGACGAAGCTTAGAGGCTGTAGCAGGACCAACTCCAGGAACATCCTTCAAAGAAACAGGCTCAGCCATTTCGCTCACTTCCGTCCAATCAACAGAAAATCACAATAAAATCATATAAAGAATGGATGTGCAAAGCGAATAACAGAGAGACAGTTGAGTGAAAGTGATAAACCCGAAACCAAGTAAATAAGAATAGGTGAAGAAAACGCCTCTATTCATGGTTAAGAAAGAAGTCTTCGAATGGATACAAACAGGCAAAAAGACTATTGAACTAAGGAAGAGCAAAGCGAAGTCTGGGGACCAAGCAGTTTTCCAATGCAGCAGAAGCATCCTTAGAGGAAAAATAATCAGAAAAGTCGAAGGAAATCTGCAAACACTTCTGCAAAGCCTTAACTTCAAACAAATAATCCCCACAGCCAACAGCGCAGAAGAAGTAGAAGCCTACATCAAAAAGCTGTACGGAACGACTGACGGAGCATTTACAGCTTACCATTTTGCCTTGTCAAGGTGAAAACGTGAAAAGAACCCTGAGAATGAAATGCCCAAGCTGCGGACATTGGAACCGCATTCCAGTAAACAAACTCTTTGTTGAGCAACCAAGTCCGGAGCCCAAAGTCAAGGTTATGATTCCTCTGTATGAGCCATTACAAGTGTCAAAGTGTAAAAAATGCGGAAAAGTTATAGCAGAACCAAAAGAACTCATCAGGATGGTAACTCAAAGATGATGAGTGCAGAGGTGTATTCATGGTTATTTGTTTACAAGGAATGGAATAAATTGAAGAGGATGCCAACATGTGACAAGGGTTTTGAAGAAAGTTTTCGAGAGTATCTTTATGGGAAAATGAATTTTGATTCGAGATCTAATTCAAGAGATACTGGATTCGGATTATCTTATTCAACTCTATCTGATACTCCCCACGAACTCGATGTTATTTGTACTAAGGATAAAAATCTGCTAGCTTTTGAGCTAAAACATTATAAGGTGAGCAATCTAACCAAAGAAATCGTTTTTACTTTCTTAGGAAAAGTAATGGACTTCTTTCTCAGGAACGCTGAGCTTTTGTCGAGCTATAAAATTACTATGTATCTTGTTACTATTAACAAGAATGTCGACGATACTATTCGAAAACTTTGCATTACATATGGCATCAAATTAATAGAGCCGTCCCTGATGACAATTAGGGTGCTGGACTATTACTTGAGAGATCTTTATCAAAAAATAGCCGAAGAAGAGGGTGAATTAAAGCGTAGAGTAGCAGAATTCGTAGAGAACGTCAACAAATTGAAAGAACAATTTGATTACTCGTTTTCTGATATATTTAGATACAAAGATAAAAAAATCGAAATCGACTTACCATTATTGGAAACTAAGCCAAGCGAGGCTTTAAGTAAAATCGTTGAGTATTATAGTTCGTTTGAGATGGTGAGGAAAGAGTGGAAATCAAAACTGAATTGACTATTCCCTCAAGCGGTATACACGATATTAAGTATCTCTACACTATCGTGGAGAGTCTTAGTCGGAGAAGCGGAAAGGCTGAGAGTAGTGACAGGACCTTTGAATATTTCAAGAAAATGATAAATAATTACAACGAGGCAAAAGCCAGCAGGTATGGGCTGTCATTCAGACCTAGGGAGATAGGCACAGAAAGTGTTAGACGTGCTACTTTTGAACTTATCGATTTGAAACTTATTGTTAAAGAAAATGGATATTTAATATTGACACAAGCGGGAAAAAACGTAGCAATGCTGATTGAGAGGAAAGATTCTGAAGAGTTAAAGAAAGTCTTTACGAAATTAATGTTGGAAAAATACAGCATATTCGAATACTTCTTAAAACGCATAAAAGTTGTTTCCAGAGGCGACGGGTTGCCTATACCCTTCATCACATCCGATGTTCAGGATAAATATGGTGAAGATTCAAAAAAGATTGCAGAAAACTACATCAATACATTAAATAGAACTTGTTCTGGTATCATGATCGACCCTGGTAGATTATCCTCTATTTTAGATAAATCAAATATTGATTTAATTAAACAAAAGACTAAGAAGACTAAGAAACTGCAGACTATTATTGAAAAATACATTGTTTCTGAAATATTTCAATCAAACATCCAGAGCAGGCGTGCTTATGATGTTGTTCGATCTAGAACCACATTTTTAGAGCTAACTAATTATGCAATTTTTGATATTGAGGGCTTCCCTGCCGAAATTACCTATTTGATTTCTGATTTTGAACCAAGTTTTAGGCGGAACATGGAAAGAGTAGATTATACCAAAGGAAGCCTCTACCTTAATCGACCTAGCTTTGAAGAATTACGGGAACCATTTAAGGAGTCTCTCACAAAAACCTATATT
>Ga0315312_1002523_pt1 | contig 12639 bp, 12 predicted proteins | sample TDP7_MG_FD_203629 | JGI IMG/M metagenome (GOLD analysis project Ga0315312, IMG submission 203629) | Freshwater sediment microbial communities from Lake Towuti, South Sulawesi, Indonesia - TDP7 | ecosystem: Environmental > Aquatic > Freshwater > Lake > Sediment | place: Indonesia: South Sulawesi... | reverse complement strand
GAAACCCCCCGTCGATTCATCATTTTAGATCAAGACTACAGCGGGCTGATCCCACCAAAGATCACGGATAAGGCGGCGCAACTCGTGAAGGAAGCTGACGAAGCAGGGGCGGTAATCATTTCTGTATTGCGAGGGGTGTTGCCCGCAGAAGCCGGACTTTGGGAGGTTGACCTCGCAAAAATCCGAAGTGCCGCTGAGAAAGCGCTCCTCGTGCGTCCACTTCTTCGACTGAGACAAACCGAAGTCCCAGAAGAGGTCATCCGCTCCATATTCGAGGGCGAACTCAAGGACCTCAAGACAAAGGCGTTTGAATACTTTTTTGAAATTTTCCTAGAGCGCTACGCTCGGGAGGAAGCGGAAAGGATTGCCAGACTCGCCGTCGACCTCATGGAGCCTTTGGTTAGAAAGGAAGAGACTAAGGTAAAGAAAACGTTGGAGGAGTTTTCACATGAGAATTAAGGCTGTGCAACTGGAAAACATTCGGTCCCATGTCAAAACGACTGTTCCTTTTGCCGAAGGCTTCAACTGTCTAGTAGGCGGCTTAGGATGCGGGAAGTCGAGCATTCTCTACGCCATAGACTTCGCTCTTTTCGGAGACCCTGTTGGCAGAAGCTATGAGTATCTCCTTCGAGAGGGGGAGGACGTTGGCAAGGTTATCATGAAGTTTGTTCACGGCGGAAAAACCTACACGCTCCATAGGGGTCTCCGAAAGAAGGGAGGAGGTATAAGCCAAGACAAGGAGCAACTCAAACTCTATGAGGGAGATAGGCTAATCGCCAGCGTAAAGGGAGAGGCAGTTGCAGAACAGTTAGAGGCGATAACTAGCCTCAACAAAGAACTCTTCAGAGAAGTCGTCTGGATGAGACAAGAACAATTAAAGGAACTGCTCAACGCAACCCCACGAGACAGACAGAAGAGACTAGATCAGCTTTTCGGACTTTCCAACTACGAGGAGGCATGGACCAATCTAGCAGAGTTTCAAAAGGAATACGAAGGTGAAAACAAAGCCTACGAACACGACTTCGACGTGATCGGGATGGAAAAACTCCAAACCGAATACAACAAAGCGGGTGAAGAGTTTTCACTGGCAGAAGTCGAACTCGAAGACCTGAGGCAAAAGTTCACCCAAGCCGAAATCGTCTTCCAAGAAGCAACTTCCCGCCTTCAGAGCCTAGAAGACCTGAGAAAACAAACAGAGGAGTTGGGGAAAAAAGAAGCCCAACTACAGACAAACATCACCAACATCGAAGACACTTCCGCAAGACTGGCAGACGAGATTGAACGAAAAAAGCTTACCATCAAAGACTTTGAAGAACGACTAGAATCCATGGAAGTCCAAGAGACGTCCTATCGAGAAAGACTTGGGGAAGAAGGGCTGAAAGGCGATCAAACCATTGAGGAACTCAGGAAATACCTTGCGGCATTGGAGAAGCAGATAACAAGTGTTGGAGGTGAACAAGAGGCGGTGAAAAAGGAGATGCAAACATCTCAAAGGCGCATCTCAAGCCTAACAACCGAAAGCAAGTGTCCGCTATGTCTTCAAGACCTCACCGGAGAATACAAAAAAAGCCTCCTTGAGCGCCTCCACGAAGAAAACGTTGAACGTGAAAAAACACTTGGCGAGCTTCAGAAAAACCTCGATGAGCTAGAAAGGTTGCGTAGCGTCCTTGATCCAACCCTCTTGAACCTACAGTCACTCGCCCCCCGGATGGAAGAACTGAAGAGACGAGTTGCCGAGGAACACGAGTCCGTAAACAACCTCTCAGCGGAATTCGAGGAAAAACAGCAACAGGAAAAGATGTTTCGAGATCAACTTAGCACTGTACGCTCAGAAATGATCAAGTTCGACATCGCTGAACTTGAAACTGCACGAAAGCTTCGAGACGAGACCTTCACGGAGTATTCCAACCTAAAGCACAGACTTGAAACCGTGGAAAACCGAAAGAAGGACTTAACATCGAGAATGGACGAGCTCAAGGAGCGCTTAGACCACGCGCAAAAAAAGGTTGAACGAATGGAGACGATCAAAAGCCTCCTAGGAATCATGGATGGGATACGAGGGGCTTACAGAAGCATTCAACCCAGACTGAGAAGTGAGTTCGTCACCTACCTGCAGCGGGTAGTCCAACAGGTTTTAGAAAGCCTCGTTGGAGAGGCAGGACCCACGCTAATGGTTAAGATCGATGAAACCTACAGCCCAATCGTCAGAAGCGAAGAAGGATTTGAACGAGACGTTTCAAATCTCTCAGGCGGAGAAAGAACGCTCCTAGCGTTTGCCTACCGCATCGGCCTCGGCCAACTCATAATGCAGTCGAGAACAGGACACGGACTCTACACCCTTCTCCTTGACGAGCCAACCGAGAGCTTGGGAAGGGAGGACGGCTCAGTTGAGCGCCTAGCCGAGGCCATTTCCCGCCTAAAAGCCATCGAACAAATCATCGCCGTGACCCACAGCGAGGCCTTCGCGGAGAAGGCGGAACACGTTATACGCGTGGAGAAAGAGGCTGGCGTGAGCAGGGTTTCTGTGGAGAAATAACTAGAACTGGGGCAGTTAATGTCTACCCAAAACTTTATCCTTCTGCGGTTATCCTTAACTAAAAGTTTAAGACACATGCTGCCCTAAACCTTCGAAGAACGTTTGGGATAGACGATGGAACACCAGCAAAAAATAATCGAAGCCATTAAGTCCGCCATAAAGCATGTCGAAAGCTCCATGAAAGCTCTTGTGAACAGAGACAAAAATGAAGTGGCAGACTCGGTTTGGCAAGCGGCTGCCGACCTAGAATACGCGAATTTCCTTTTCTCCATTATCATGCAGGACGAGTCTGAAAGCAGCTCATGGAAGCTTGACACGCGTTCGAAACAAGTGGAAATTGGACCCCTCCTGATGTCTGCTCAAAACCTGCTTAGGAATGCTGAAAGCGGTTTGGATGTCGGCGAACTTCGTGAGACCTACAAGAAAACGTGGATGGCAAGAGGCTACCTTCTAAAAGTTCAAGGGATTTTGGAAAAGAGACGAAAGGAAGGCAAAACCAAGATTTCTCAAGGCTAGTCTATATACCCGAGCGCGCGAAGCTTTGACTCTATTTTCTCCTTATCTTCCTCTTCATATACCTCGTTTTTTTTCTTCAGGAGAGATCGTGTGCCATCATCGGTCTCCTTTACGTATCTTATTGGGTTTAAACGTAGACGGGAAGAAGTCAGGGCTTCTTCCAACACTCTGCCGTCCATATCTGTAGGTATGGGTAGACCCAACAAACAGAGTATAGTCGGGGCGAGGTCCATGATGCTGGCATCTTGTAAAGTTGCGCTTTTTCTGATTCCGCCTCCCTTCATTATGAGAATGCCGTTTAACTTGTGTGTACCTGAAACGATCTTAGATTGTGTGATAACAGATCTGGCTGCAAATTCATGTTCTTCGAAAGTTGTGTAGCCAGGTTTTGGGATGAAAACTATGTCCGGCAACGTGTCCACGTGGGAGCCTGTGTAGATTTCCTCTTTCTTGTAGACTCTTTCAATAACAAACTCGCCTGTTTCAGGGTCCTTAAGCTCATATAAGCGAGCGGAAATTTGTTCTCTCAAACTTTCGTATTCTTGGCCGGGACATACGGTTCCCGAGGGTTCTCTTCCCTTGAGGTTAATGTAGATAATTCCAGACCCAATGGAATATGCCTTTGTTTTAAGCCAATTCACATCTGAAAAGGAAAGGAAGAGCTTGTTTGAAATGCTATGAAGCCTTTCATCTGTTCTGTCTGTTTTGACTCTAACGTTACCGAGATGAATTGAAAACAAGGTGTTAAGGATTTTCTCAGGGTTCATTCCAATTTTGTAAAGAAAACCCTTAAGCCTCGTTATTGGCCGCTTCTTCAGTTTTAGCAGACCCATCTGCATGAGCCATGAATTAACGTGTACATACTTGTGCAGGGGTCCGGCTCCATGATCGGACATCACGATTACTGTCGTTCTTTCGTCAACCATTCTCAAGAAGTTACCGAGAATTTCGTCTATTTTCTGGTAGAACTGAAGAAACATTTTCCGATATTTCACAGACTTTCCAGCATCATGTCTCGGATGCTTTGGATCTATATATTTCCAGAACCTGTGTTGGATATAATCGGTGCCATTAAACACAACCATGAAGAGGTCGGGTTCCTGTTCCTCAACGAGGAGTAGGCTGATCTTTGCCAATTTCTCAGTGGAGTCAAGAACCTCACTGATGAAAACCTCTTCCCTTTCCAGAGAAGTAAGTAGAGGATCTAACGTGCCTCCACCAACAACCTTCTCCACCTCTTCTCTAAGTAACAGCGGATAGGTAAAGTCATCTGATTTTGGAGGGGTCATCATACCGGTTATCATGAATCCATTAACGCTTTTCGGGGGGTAAGTGAGGGGCACATTTACTATCCCAACTTTCTTGCCTCTTTCACTTAATATGGACCATATCTCCCTTGCAGACCTATCAGTGGAGTCAACAACTTTTACAATGTAACTGTCCTTTTCTCGGACGAAAAAACCAACAACTCCATGCTTTCCTGGATTTTTTCCCGTCATGAAAGAAGACCAGGCGGTTGGCGTCATAATGGGTACTGTGGACTTTAGTTCACCGTGTACGCCGTTTTCCATCATGTGAGAAAGCGAAGGTAACTTTCCTTCCCTTATCCATGGGAGAATTAAGTCAAATGTCGCACCGTCCAAACCAACGACAAAAACTCTCGCTTTCTTACTCACTTTTGTCTCGCCTGCATGTATCTTCGAAATTTGAAGTGTTGAAATGTTTAGTACGTTTCTCCTTAAAAATAAAACTATCCCTTTCTTTCCTTCAGAATGAAAACGTTTTCCTTTTCGGATATCACACGAAAATCTTCTTTCAGTTCTGCCTTGTGCAAGAATTTTCGAAGGAGCACTCGCAGATATGCTTTTGTGGGCATCTTCCCCTTGTTCTCATAGTTCAGGGTGATTTCGCTGCCTGTAACATTTATTTTCCCATCGACCTTGCTTTCCAGAATTTTTGCAAGATCATTCACGCTTTCATCATCCTTGCCGCGGAGTTCGGATATTTTGATTGTGAATGTTGGCATGTTTATGATTCTCCTCAACGCTTTTTCAAACTAGCCTTTTGACTGTCCTTCTGTCCACGATCTCTAATGTACCTGGTCCTGTTCCGACTAGTGTCACTGGTACCTTGATTTCTTTTTCAACTTTTTCGATGAACGTTCTTGCTTCTTTTGAGAGCTTTCCATAGGATTTGACCCCTTTGCACTCGGGAAACAACACGTCGATTTTGGTTAGGGCTGCTTGTGTAGCCCCATTTAACATTATTGCTCTTCTTGCAAGCTCGTAGTTGAAGGGAGCCGCTCTCCTTCTTCTTCCCGTGACGGTGGCTATTTCAGCCCATCCTCGTTTTTCCGCTTCTTCCCAGGACAGTTCGTTTGGTAGTGGGCCTCCTCCAACTCTGGTGGTGTATGCCTTGAACACTGCTATCACATCGTCGACTCTTGTGGGTCCTATGCCAACGTCTGAACATGCGGCTGAGGCTGTTACGTCTTTTGAGGTGCAGTATGGGTAGGTTCCGTGGTACAGAGAAAGGTATGTTCCTTGGGTTCCCTCGATCAAAACGTTTTCTCCTTCGTCGATTGCGCTATTCACTTCTGCTGGGACGTCTATCAGGAACTTCTTAAGCTCAGGCATGTCGCGTGCTAGTTTAACCGTTCGCAGCGCCCTCTCGGCGTTGCAGGGACCCGATCCAGAACCTGTTGTCTTTATTGTTCCAGCGAGGTGCCCTCTCTTGTCGGCTTCGATGTGTCTTGGTTCGATGACTGCACACTGGGGGTCAACACCCACTCTGTCTTCGGACTTGGTAAGTTGTATTTCCTGTAGCAGAATCTCTGAGTTGATTAAGACTCCTGGTCCTATCAACAGTCGGCATTTGTCGTAGACGAAGGCGCTAGGCAACATCCTCAGTTTGTATTCTCTGCCTTCGTAGACAACGGTGTGACCCGCGTTTGGGCCCACTCCGGCTCTTGCAGCTACTGCGATCTTGTCTTTTAGTGAGAGGTATGAGATGATTTTTCCTTTGCCTGTGTCTCCGAAGAAACCGCAAATCACGACGGTGCAGGGCATGACTGTTCCTCCAAGCTCTTTTGAGAGTGATGTGTTTTTCCTCTTTAAATCTTGTCGTGGCAACAGTTATGTCCGTCAAAAACGTGAGAGAGTTTGAAGAGCGAAAAAGGAAATAAGCCATGCTCTTTAACACTCTAGAATTGTATCAGGGTGGTGTGTTATGATAACGACAGAACAAGCTCTCAACTTGGTTAAGGAGAACGTCGCGAAAAGGAACATTGTCTATCACATGCTTGCCGTAGAGGCCATCATGAGGAGTCTAGCAAAACATTTTGGAGAGGATGAGCATCTATGGAGGCTAACCGGACTACTCCACGACATTGACTATGGAAAAACAGAAAGTACGCCAGAGAAGCATGGTGTTGTGGCTGAAGAAATTCTGAAGGGATTGGTTCCTGACGAGCTTATTAAGGCCATAAAAGCCCACAGCTTTCAGTACACCCATCTTAAGCCAGAAACCAGAATGGAAAAGGCCTTAATCGCCTGTGACGCTGTCTCAGGTCTGCTTGTTGCCTGTGCCCTAGTGATGCCGTCGAAAAAACTCGCGGATGTGAAGGTGGAGACGGTTTTGAAGAAGTTTAAGGATAAAGACTTTGCCAGAGGGGCTAGCAGAAAGAGAATACTTCTTTGTGAGGAAATTGGAATCCTTCGAGAAGAGTTCTTTGAAATTGCCTTGAATGGACTGAAAAATGTCTCTAAGGAGATAGGTCTATAGGATTCATCTTCTGAGCCGTCCTTCGAACTGTTAAAGTTCTTCGGCTGGGAGCGCTGCTAGCGTCTCGGTTTTGTAGATGGATGTTGCTGCTCTCAGAATGAAGTCTTTGGCTGCTCTGAGGTCTGGCGCCTCAAAGAGGATGGCTCCGTCGTAGCGTCCAAAAAGGAGGTAAACTCCAAGAATTTTGATTCCTGCTGGCGGAGTTACGGATCTGATTCTTTTTAGGGTGGCGGGTTGATCTGCGGCTCTGCCTGGGAAACCCTCCATTAATGTTAGGAACAGCATGCTTAATCGCCTCTAACAACGCATGATTATTGGGTTTGTTTGCTTAAAGCTCTTTCAAACACCAATTATCTAAAGAGAGCATAGTTTTAGTGAAGAGACAGCTCGATTAGTGGTCGGCTGCCTTGGAAAATGTAATATCACTAAAACAGCATAACACATTAAGGCTGGGAAACTTATGGGACTCATCAAAACATGGATAGAAGGCTTAGACGAAACCTTGGGAGGAGGTCTCCCCGACAAGAGCGTTATCCTAGTAATGGGAGAGCCAGGCTCTGGATACGACACCTTCGCTCAACAGGTTCTGCACCAACACGCTGTTAAAGGGGGAAAAGTCGCCTACATCACCACCTTCAGGTCACCAGACAATGTAAGAGAAGACCTTGAAGCCTTCGGTTGGAAGGTTTCAGCCCTAGAAAAAACAGGCAGATGGACCTTCATCGACGTTCGCACTCCAAAGGCTCTCCAAGCCTTTCGCAGGACAGTTCCTTCAAAGATTCGCGGGGGATGCTGGACCATTATTGATTCCCTCTCCAACCTCATCTTAACTCAAAAGTTTCAGTCAGTTGTCGAAGTGGTTGAGTTACTGCTCACCAACGCGCAGAAACAGGGAGGAATCCACTTCCCACTCCTAACACAAGGCATGCATGATTCTCAAACAGAAATCGCCATGCAACACCTAGTTGACGGCGTAATGGAATTCACAGCCCGTGAAGCTGGTGGCGGAATCGATAGGAGAATGAAGATAAAGAAGATGAGAAGGGCTGTCTACGATCCGAGACTCATTCCCTTCAACATAACCAACCGTGGCATAACCATTGAAACAGCGATTCGAGTGACTTAAGCATCGGAGACGAAGACCCTTGGAAGTTTTTGAGGCAATCAAAACCAGAAGAAGCATCCGAGCCTTCACCAACCAAGAAGTCTCAGAAGAAGAAGTGCGGAGATTGATAGACGCCGCTAGACACGCTCCATCAGCCGGAAACATTCAACCATGGGAGTTCGTCATCGTGAGGGACCCCCACAGAAAGCGTATGCTGGCGGCAGCCGCACTAAACGAAACGTTCATTGAGGAAGCTCCCGTCGTAATCGTTGTTTGCGCAGATGAGATACAATCTGATGGGGGATACGGTGCCCGGGGTGTCACCCTCTACTGCTTACAAGACACTGCTGCTGCGACACAGAACATTTTGTTAGCCGCTTGCGCCCTAGGACTTGGAACATGCTGGGTTGGAGCCTTTTACGAGGAGGAGGTTAGAAAAGTGTTGAACGTTCCCAGAGGGGTGAGACCCGTTGCCATCGTTCCAGTTGGACATCCAGCTGAGAAACCTGGCCCAAGGCAGAAAAGACCAATAACTGAGATTATCCATTATGAAACGTTTTAATGAGGAATGTGAGGAAGCGTAATGTCTAAACCCAGGGTAAACAAGCGACTTAACCGTTTGATTAAGTCTGGAATCTGTCCCGCAGAGGATGTCTCGCAATATAGTGAGGAGTTGAAACAGCTAGCTGAAAAGGTTGCCGACAGGAGGTCTATAGAAGATAGAAGCAAGTTTTTCAAGGCCTTGGCTGACGAGACGCGGCTTAGGATTTTGAAGCTTCTCGAAGTTCGGGAGATGTGTGTTTGTGAGGTAATGGTTGCTTTGAATTTAACGCAGCCAACGGCTTCTCATCATCTTGGGCTTCTCGAAGGTGCTGGATTAGTTAGGGACAGAAAGGAGGGAAAATGGGTTTTCTACAGCATCGCCGATCCAAAACTAATTGAAAACATGCACAAGTTTGGTCTCCTCTAATCCTATTCAATGGACCCAACCTTTTGATAATCCGGCACTTTGAAACATAGATTTCTAGCATTAGGTAACGAGCTGGCGGACTTTAGAACAATAAATTTAAATATTTAAATATATCATTTGCTTAGAACGCTGTCTGGAGGGCGAACATCATATGCTTGGGAGAAGACAACATTGGCTGAGAAAAAAGAAATAACTCTCGGAGTCTTCGAAAAATATCTCACACTATGGATCGCCATATGCATAGTTGTTGGCCTTTTATTAGGAAGGTTTCTTCCAGCTTTCGGCGAATATTTGGACTCTTTGAAACTCGCTAAGTTATCGATTCCAATTGGCATATGCCTATTTTTCATGATGTACCCCACCGTGGTGGGCATAGCTTTTAGCGATATCAAAAAAGCTGTAAGGAAACCAAAACCCATGCTTCTCACAATAATTGCGAACTGGGTTATTGCTCCACCAATAATGACATTGTTCGCAAACCTGCTCCTCAATGATCCAATGTACAGAGCTGGCGTTATACTTCTCGGCATGTCCCCCTGTACAGCCATGGTTATGTGGTGGATGATGTTGGCTAAGGGAGACCTAGCTCAGGGATTAATAAATACAACCATCAATGCGCTGCTGATGGTAATTCTTTACGCGCCTCAATCAGCGTTCTATTTGGGCGTGAGTGGCATACCTGTGCCATGGGATCTGATCGCTATGAGCGTGATCGTTTTCATAGCTCTTCCAGTATCTTTAGGGGCAGTTTCCAGAAAGTTGCTTATAGGCAGGAAAGGGAAGGACTGGTTTGACTCAGTTTATCTCCAGCTTGTGCGCAAAATATCCATCGTCGCGTTGCTGCTTACCCTAATTGTCATGTTTTCTTTTCAGGGAAAGGTAATCCTCAATAATCCGCTTCTTGTAGCCTACCTTGCTGCTCCAAACCTGCTCCATTACATTACAATGATTACAATAACATATTCTGTTTCGTGGCTGTCAAATTGGGACTATGCAACTTCCATAGACACCATTCTCATTGGCTCAAGCAGCCACTTCGAAGTCGCCATCGCAGTTGCAACAACCCTTTATGGGCTCAATTCAGGCGCCGCCTTAGCTACAGTAATAGGTCCTCTTATGGAAGTTCCATTAATGCTGTCTCTAGTCAAGTTTGGTCTACGAACCCGCCATCTTTTCCCAAGGAACAAAGGTAAGTTAAGAGAATAACTCCAGTAGAAGTCACTGTCTGGTTGAATAACCGCTACGTCTATTGGTCCTCCACATCTTGGGACAGCACCACAGAAAAAAGAGGAGGTTTTTTGGTTTGACTCGCCTTTTATGGTGTCATGTCCTTGGTGAAGTATGTCCAGGGGACAGGTATCCCATAGTCTGGAATGTCATGCAAGTAGGGAAGTTGCCATGCGTAATTGGGATGCAGTGACAGAAAATCTGCCGCGATGAATGGTGTACCGCATGGGTGGCCCCAGTGTCCCCACATTCCCATCTCGCTCAGCACGAGGTCGCTGCTTGTAACCTTGCCGTCGTAGGCTCCACTGGGTCTTGGTCTAGCGTAGGGAGGAACATTCGTTTCAGCTTCACCATGTCCACAGAGGGTTCTTGAACTTGCCTCGGACGCACTGGTCCACACATCCTTGTGGTCAGAAAGCAAATTCATGCCAACTGAGCAGTCGATTAAGCCAGGGTTAGCTGTGTAGTAGGCTTCCAGTTCATCCCATCTGGCATTTCTGCAGTAGCCGCTCGTCCAAGGTATAGTCCAATCATACGTTGTTTCACTGCGCACGCCCGGGCCTTTCGGATAGTTGCATGACCCGATGAATCCGTCAAATGTGCGTTCAATATCCCACACGTAGCATCCAAGCTGGAGCGAACATATCTCGCCGGTCTTCGCGTCTCCGATGAGCCATTCGTTTGAGTATGCGCCGTTGTTCTCGTGGGTCATTATTTTGATGAAATCGTCGATTGTGCTTCCATATTGCATGGCATACCTCTCCCGAACAAAGACTGGGATTCCCTTCAAATCGTAGGTTTCCATGCCTGGTAAGGTTGTCTCGCACACCATGAGACCTGCGTCATTGTAGATCCAATCTTGCCCGCTCCAGACGCATCCTCCAGTACTTTGATACACTATTCTATGCCCATTGTCCGGTTTGAGGTCGTATATGACGTTCCAATATCCATCGCCGGCGTAGCCAGCCCAAGTGTTATGTCCAATTACGATTTCGCCGTCTTTTGTGTAGGATCCCGTCGCTATGAAAGCGCTGCAACCTTTTTCCATGCGTGGAAGTGGGATGTGGCCACCTGTCGGATGACCCTTACCAGTCTCCCAGAGGTCCCAATATGTGTCGATATCGGCCCATGAGTTGAAAGCGAGGATATCCCACTTGTCCCACTGGAGTCCCTTCGCCTTAACTCCGGCGGCTATACCCTCAATTTCAACTTTCATTTCAGCGGTTAGCTTGGGCCAAATATACAACTTCGATATTTCTCTTGCAGCGTACCACCAGTCGCCGAAATACTCCTCTGACCAGTAGACGTGAATGCAAGCTTTCCAAGACGTGTCAATGCTATCCGAGAGTAGATAGCCATGTTGGTATCCTATCTGAAACGGGTTTCCTTCCAGATGCACATAATGCCAACCATTTGTGTCGATCCGGTAAGCTCCTTTGAGCAGTGGAGACTCCAGTTTGACCGCCCAGACCTGAATTGGCGCCACAGCTACAATGAGTATGGTCATCAATACGAACAGTGCTTTTAACTTCGACAATCTAGTTCAACCTCTCTCCTTCAGCAATGCAATCGTTTGCCCATTATCTGCTTATATACCTTATGATATCCCTGTTCCGCCGCCGGGGATACATTTGAGGTTTGTATATTGCGGAGGTTTGTATATTGCGCGCTAGACAGATTTACTTTAATATCTCCCCATTGTCTTCATTAAATGCGGAGAACATTCACCTTGAGATACGCGCTCATCGCTGATGCTTATGAAAAAATAGAAGCCACTACCAAAAGACTTGAGATGACGGACCACTTGGTGGAGCTTCTTAAACAAACCCCGAAGAACCTAATCGACAAAGTCGTCTACTTGACGCAAGGAAAACTATACCCAGACTTTGTCGGAATTGAAATAGGTGTTGCAGAAAAGTTGGCAGTTCGTGCCGTGGCTAAAGCAACGGGTCGTAGAGAAAGGGAAATCGAAGAAGATTTGAAAAAGACCGGAGACCTCGGCAAGACAGCCCAGAAGTTTTTGGAAGAGAAGACGCAGGTGCAGCTCTTTCGAGAGCCGTTGAATGTTGAGAAGGTTTATGGAGATCTTGACAAGATGGCGAAGGCCACGGGCGCCGGCTCCATGGACCTAAAGGTAAACCTTCTAGCTGGGTTGTTGGCCAACGCCACTCCAAAAGAGGCTAAGTTCATTGTTCGAACGGTCACTGGTCAACTGAGGCTGGGAATCGCTGACATGACTGTTCTCGACGCCTTGGCCGTTGCCTACGGTGGTGGCAAAGAGGCTCGAGAGGATGTGGAGCGGGCCTATAATATCTCATCTGATTTGGGTACTGTGGCAAAGACTATTGTGGAAAGAGGAATAGGGGGCCTCAAACGGTTCGAGGTTTCACTTGGAGAACCTATCAGACCAATGTTGGCAGAGCGGCTGGGCTCACCCCAAGAAATCCTTGAAAAGCTTGGAGGAAAATGCATAGCTGAGTACAAGTATGATGGAGAGAGAAT
>Ga0315312_1002522_pt1 | contig 12640 bp, 14 predicted proteins | sample TDP7_MG_FD_203629 | JGI IMG/M metagenome (GOLD analysis project Ga0315312, IMG submission 203629) | Freshwater sediment microbial communities from Lake Towuti, South Sulawesi, Indonesia - TDP7 | ecosystem: Environmental > Aquatic > Freshwater > Lake > Sediment | place: Indonesia: South Sulawesi... | reverse complement strand
GGAGAAAAACTGCTCTAAGCCTGCGTTGAGAGACGGCTTTCACAAAAAAATGTTGCCCGAATCTTCAACTCAGGCTTAGAGCAGTTTTTCTCCTAACTCACGAATCGCTGCGACACTTTTAGGTGCCTCGGCATATTTGAGCGGAGTCTCTCCATTCATGTCAGCTTTCAGAATCTGTTCGTCGTATGGAATTAGCCCTAACAATGGCATATTATTATCTGAAGTGAATTTTTCAATGAGTTTGCCTTCCTCTGAGTTTGCCACCTTGTTTCCGACTATGAATGCCCTCTTTATGCCCAAGTCTTTCGTCAAGAAGAAAAGTTTCTTAGCGGTTTCCATCGACTTCAAGCTGGAATCAGTTACGATAAGCATCGTGTCCACGTGTTCAGCGGTTCCTCTGCCCATGTGTTCCACGCCCGCCTCCATGTCCGTGACCACTGCTTCTTTTCTCCGGACTATCAAATGGTGAAGCAGAGCGCGTATTACAGTGTTAGCTGGGCACATGCATCCGCCGCCCGCGTTTCGGACAGTTCCCATAACCAGCAAGCTCACGTTGTAGGGGGTCTTCACACTGAATTGCTCGATTATGTCTTCAACCGTGAAAGACAGCTTGTAAACGCCAAGCACGCCAGTCTGCGTCTTAGACTCAATCAAAGACGTGTTTTCAGAAATCGGAACGATCTTGCTCGCCTCTTCTGCAGGAATGCCCAGAGTTAAGGCAAGGTTGGGCGTTGGGTCCGCGTCGATGGCTAAAACCGTGAGACCCTTGTTGGCAAAGAACTGGGCTAAGACTCCTGCTATGAGGGTTTTGCCGACTCCGCCCTTGCCTGAAACGGCAATTTTCATGGCTGAAACCTTTTTGGCGCCTTACCTTCTTCACTTTTTGATTGGCGACAAGAGTAGGCGTTCAGAGTTTACGTCGACTTCAGCTATTGTGCAGTCTTCGATGACCTTGGCGACTCCTAGAACGTCCCTTACAGTCACGTTTTTGCCGTCAGCCTTGGCGTAGACAGCCCCGTTGAACACAACCTTGTCTTTCTTCAACACCTTAAACTCGCACATGTGGTCAGATTCCTTGAACCTTTTACTGAAGCAATCCCATTCCTATAAGCATTGTTGAGCGCAACGGGCTTCCAATTCTTCAAAAGCCCTCCTAGGGTCAGAAACCCCAGCAACCAACCTTTCAAACGGACAAACATCCACCTTCTTCGAGTCTAAGATACGAGGAACCCGCCTCCCAAACTCATGAAACACATGATTAGTTTCTAAGACCTCGAGTCCGCCTTCGCTGACGGTTACCGCGAAAACCGCAGCCACACCCGAGTAAACTAGGAGCAAGGCGGCGGCACATCCGACAATGCGGTCGGCTACTGATGCACCTGCCATGTTGCTTTTGAGTTGCTTTATAGCCTTCAACAAACCGCTTATGCCGTGAGATTCTGTTTCAAAGAGCACTTTTCCGCTCTTGACTATTACTAGGCTGAGATTTTCCTGCTTCAGTCTCTGCTTGGCTAGGTTGAGATCCACTTGCATATTTCTAAGTCACTTTCTCTCTATTTTGAACAATTCTCTCTCAGGCGAGGACGCGATTTCTCTGGCTAATCTAATGTTCCTGTAAGATCGAGCTGATTTGGGCATCGCCTTCTTCAGCTCTTCAAATTTTGTGGTTTTCAGCGTGACTACTACTTGTTTTTCTCGGTTGAGTTGGAATTTTGCTGAGACCGTATTCTGTGCGCTTTTGAGTTTTAGTTTTCCGTTTCCAACGGTGCACTGAGTTGAAACCTGTATTCCATCGATGGTGCAGGAAAAGGGAACGACAGGGTTAATGAGGGTTGTTGCTTGAAGTTCGGGGTCGCCTCTTGTTGTTCTCAGTTCTCTCAGACCGATAAGCCCCATGCGTAGACCTATGACTAGGAAGGGTCCTAGGTGTCCGTGAAAGTCAACTGCTTGTTTAACTATGGAGTCTAAGTCTGGTTCTGTTTTTGGCAATTCAGTTCACTTCTTCATTGACGTGGATTAGACAGTTAAACGTATTTAATGCTGTCTAGGTGTCGACGTCAAATGCCCGCTCGTAAGATGAGTATGAAGAAACCGCTTGTGAGAACAAAAACCAATGCGTATACTATGGTGGCTACGAAGGAAAATATCAGGGCTTCTCCGAGGCTCAAGCCTAAGTGATAACGAAGAAGCACACTCCATGTGACGAAGACGAGTCCAATGCTAACGTCTAAGTAAGTGATGTAGGTTGGGATAAAAGCTATAAAAAGGGAGGAAGCTGCTCCAATGATTGTGCCAGACAAAGAAACTAGCATGGCATCTTTTCTTAATGCCTCTGTTCGTGTGAAGTCCTTGAGAACGCTGGAGAAGAACTGCCTGGAAATTGCTGAGTTTATGATGAAGGCGAGAAGAACAAACATGAGTGTAAATGGGTTCATGGGGGCTCATCATTTGTTTGGATGATAAAACTATACCCGTTTCTTATAAGTGTTGATACCTGAACGTGCAAAGTGATGCAAAACGCTTTTACTGAAGCGTCTTCTCCTATGTCTTCTGCTCTCAGAGCAAGTTGACACATTGATGGAATCCAGCCTCAACGTCTTCAGCACTCTTGTCAAACCCGTTCGCAGGTTGATTGAGCAGAGAGGTTTCTCAGCGCCGACTGAGCCTCAAGCGAAAACTATACCGAAAATTTTGGAGGGCAAAAACGTCCTCCTCATATCGCCAACTGCCACGGGCAAGACTGAGGCGGCTGTGCTCCCAGTTCTTCACATGTTGCTCATGACGCCTGAGCGTCCTCCCGGAATCAAAGTATTGTATATTACGCCCCTTCGAGCTCTGAACCGTGACTTACTTGAACGCCTAGAGTGGTGGTGCAACAACCTAGATGTTAAATTAGCTGTAAGGCACGGAGACACAGAGACAAGGGAAAGGTCACGTCAAGCTAGAAGTCCACCAGACATGCTCATCACAACACCCGAAACTTTGCAAGCTATTATACCAGGTTGGGTGATGCGTCAGCACTTGCAGCAAGTGCGTTGGGTAATCGTTGATGAAGTGCACGAGATGGCTGACAGCAAACGTGGCAGCCAACTTGCCCTAGCTTTAGAGCGGTTGCGGTGGATAACGGGCAAAGAGTTCCAACTCATCGGCTTGTCGGCGACGATAGGTAGCCCCGAGAAGGTTGGGCAATTTCTGGTAGGAAACGGTCGCAGCATAGAAATCGTGAAGGTGCCTGTTGCTCGATTGATGAAACTCAAGATTCTTTTTCCAAAACCCGTGTCAGAAGACAATGAGCTTGCTTCCACCCTTTTTACTCATCCAGAAGTTGCTGCTCGTCTGCGCATAATTCGGAAATACATTGAGAAGCAAAAGTCGGTGCTCTTGTTCACCAACACACGGGCTATCTCTGAGGTTTTAGCCAGTCGATTCAAAGTGTGGGATGTCAACTTTCCAGTTTCTATACACCATGGTTCGTTAGCCAAGCCTTCGAGAATAGCTGCTGAGAAGGGATTGAAAGAAGGCGCCTTGAAAGGGTTGGTAGCTACAAGCTCGTTGGAATTAGGCATAGACGTGGGCAGAATTGACTTAGTCATTCAGTACATGAGTCCGAGACAAGTGACACGTCTAATTCAGCGGGTTGGCAGAAGCGGGCATCGCATAGGGCGCATTGCAAATGGACTCATAATCACAATGGACTCGGACGACACCTTAGAAGCCATGGTTATTGCACGAATGGCGTACAAGGAGCAACTTGAACCTGTAGAAATTCCCGATAAGCCGTATGACGCCTTAGCCCATCAAATCATTGGTCTGTTGATGAAGAAGAAACGCTGGTACTTCTACGAAATCTACGACATGTTCAAAAAAGCCTACCCCTACGCCGACCTTACCTTAGAAGACATACAGAAGGTTCTAACCTACATGCACACCCGCTATCCACGATTAGCATGGGTCTCCTTCGAAGACCAGCTTGCCATAAAGCCACGCCGAACCAAGGCGCTCTACGAATACTATTTTGAGAATCTATCCATGATTCCCGATGAAAAACAATACTTGGTCGTGGACGAATCGTCGGACTCAGCCATCGGCGTGCTCGACGAAGCCTTCATGGCAGAGTATGGAAAACCAGGCGTAAAATTCATTATTCGTGGCAGTCCCTGGAAAATACTGCACGTTTATGGCGACAAAATCTACGTGCGAGCTGTTGACGACCCAACTGGCGCCATTCCAAGCTGGATTGGAGAAGAAATTCCAGTTCCATTCGATGTTGCCCAAGAAGTCGGTCATATAAGAGGTTTTGTTGAACAGAAAATAAGAAGAGGCGTGAAACCCGAAGAAATCGGGGCTCAACTGGCTAAGAAGTATCCGGCTGACAGTGAAGCTGTTGGAAGAGCGATTCTAGAAACGGTTGAGCATGTGCAGAGAGGCAGCTTGGTTCCAACCGACCAGCGGATTGTCATCGAAGACTGGGAGGAGTTTGTCATCCTTCACGCTAACTTTGGGTCGTTGACAAATCGTGCTCTGGCGCAATTGTTGGGTCACATCTTGTCGGAACAGACAGGCTACACGGTTGCTGTTCAACACGACCCCTACCGCATTTTCATACAGACAATGGGCACAGCCAACGCCGACGCCATCATTACGCTGTTTAATGATCTGAAACAGATGCTAGGCACAACAGTCCAAGACTTGCTCACTAGGGCTACGGTTAAGACAGGTTTGTTCAAGAGGAGAATGATTCATGTTGCTAGGCGTTTCGGTGCTCTCAAAAAATGGGTTGACTTTGGCACGGTTAGTCTGCGCAGTCTTATGAAGAGTTTTGAGGGCACAGCCTTGTATGATGAGGCTTTGAAAGAGGTTTTCACAAAAGACTTGGACCTACAACATTTGCTGCAGGTTCTCAGCGACATCAAAACGAACAAGATCGAGGTCATAAAGCTGGAAACCCAAGGCGTCGCGACTCCAATCGCTCGCGTAGGCATCGAACGAGTAAGCATGAAAACAGATCTGATTCCAAGCGAACGAATGAAGCTAATCTTGGTTGAGTCGGCTAAAGCCCGATTGTTCAACGAGGTTCGCACCTTCGTTTGCACTCAAAACTGGGATTTCATGGAAATGATTCGTTTAAACGACTTGCCAGACAAGCCGACTTGTCCAAAGTGCGGCTCAACCGCCTTAGGAGTATTCAGCAAGGAAGAAGACCAAATTCGCTCACTCGTAGAGAAGAGAGGCGAGAAACTGACCAAAAGTGAGCATAAATTGCTCGCGCAAGCCTTGGAAACAGCTGAACTATTGTCTAGTTATGGGAAGCCAGCGGCATTAGCCCTAGCGGGACGACGCGTGCGAACAGACGATGCCTTAGAAGTGCTCAGAGAAGAGCACGTTCTTTCCGACCGCTTTTTTGAATTAGTCATAGAGGCTGAAAGAAACGCATTGAAACGAAGGTTCTGGTAGCCTCATCTAGCGAAATGAATCACTAGTCGTTACACTGGATTCCAAAAATATAAAAGAGTCCGCGAGAAGAGTAGTTTCTCCTGCTGCAAGAGTTGTGGAGAGCATGGCAATGGAGTTAAGTCGCAAACAGCTTCGAGAACAAGCCATCAGCCGTTTCAAATACATTAAGACCTGCGTTTTAGCAAGAGAACTCTGCCTTCTAGTAAGAACCAACCGCGTGGCGTTCAGCCTCAAAGACGCTCATGAATGCTGTAACTATATTTCCCAGCTGTGTAAAGAAGCTGGTTGCACCGAGCAAAGCGACCTGTGCGGCAAGGCAGCCGAAGCCGTCTTAACCAGCGAAGAGAAATACCTCGACCTTTGCCAACAGAGCTGCATGAAGTGCGGAGAGGAACGTCGCCCCGCGCAGGTGCAGAAAAAGCCCACAAACTACGTCGCATAAAAGAATGGCTTAGTTTACTCCTTTTCCGAAAAGCAGATTAACCTCTGTAAATTTCTTTTTCTAGGTTCGAAAAGAAAATAAGCATGTAGTAGAAACACATAGGCAAGACCAATGAACAATTGTAGAGGGTCGAAGAACTTGTTTATCGCGCCATTCGTTGCTACCCCGCTTCCCGTTGTCAAACAGATGCTTACACTCGCTCAAGTGAAGCCCGGGGAAATCATTTTCGACCTGGGCTGCGGAGATGGAAGAGTGGTCATCATGGCAGCTCAAGAATTCGGAGCCCGTGCAGTTGGCGTTGAAATGAGAGAAGACCTAGTCAAGCAGGCGTTGAGCAAGGTCTCGGAGCTGGGCTTAGAAGGACGCGTCAAAATCGTTCAGGGAGACATGTTCAAGGTGGACTTGGCTCAAGCTGATGTGGTGACACTTTACTTAACAACCAGCGCCAACGACAAGGTGAAACCCAAGCTAGAGTCAGAACTCAAACCCGGTGCACGTGTTGTGTCGCATGACTACGAAATCCTCGGGTGGCGACCGATGAAAATCGACAACTTCTGTGAAAACCCTAGACTGGGCTATCCGTCGCACACAATCTATGTCTACAAAAAATAGTGTAAAAAACTCAAGGTGACATTGTGTCTGTTGTAATGTCCATATTCGAAATTTTTGTTGAACGAACAAATTCTATGTAGGTTCTTTCACTTTTGCTAGGAACACTATGGCGCCTATAATTATCAGGATTGAGGATGCGATAAACGTGTTATTGTAAGCTGTATGCCTAGAGATGCCAATCACGCCAGTCTGAATATCTGCGATTGGTCCACCTATCAGCAAGCCGGCTGGTCCCCAACCCAGCGCCATGACAGCGTTGTATCGGCTTAGTAAGCGTCCTCTCTTGTGCTCTGGTATGATGTCGCCAGCAAGGGCGAAGCCTGCGGTTTGGAGGGTCATGAAAGACACGCCGTTTATTCCGTAGATGAGCGTCATCAGTCCCACGTTTGGAACGAATCCGTATAGAAGAAGCGTCGCCGTCGCCAAGAGCAAACCCATCAAGATTGTTCGAGCTCTTCCAATCTTGTCGGCGAGTCTTCCAGAGAGAACACTCGCTGCCATTCCGCCTAACGTCCAAGCCGTCACAACCAGGCTTACTTGTTCGTCGGTTGCGTTGAGTCCGTCAGGTAGTTTGAGAAACAGCAGAAAAACCTGATTTATCGAGGTTGCACCCAAAACAACTATTGTTAAAGCGACAAGGAACCACATGAAGCCTCGGGAGTTTTCAGAGTTAACGTTAACTGCAACATTAGAAGTCTTGGGTAAACTCTTGTCTTTAATTTCGCTTTCACCACTAAGCGTCAGATGAGCTGCTGGTTTAAGTGTCCTCGATGCTAACCACATGATTGCAGCACCAGCAAAAAGCATGACAGTTACTACGTAGAAGATTGTCCCTTGGCGGAAGCCCAGTCCATTTTCATAGAGAAAACCAGACGTGACTACGCCCGTCATTCGACCAACAGACGATATGAAGTTGATGGTGCCGATGAATCTGCCTCTAATCTCTGGGGTGGTAATGTCTGTGACGAGAGCAGCCCAACCCACGTCTGACATAGACCAGAAAAACTCGAGGACAGAGAGTCCCAAAATGATTGCCATGCCTGCAGCCGCATCGATGCCAGCGTCTCTAAGCGCCCTGTGAAGGAGAAACACTAGAATGTAGGCTGTTCCAGCGGTTATCTCACCAACAACTATCAGTTGAGTTCGCAGTCTGTAACGGTCGGATATTCTTCCCCAAAGAAAATTCTGTCCCAACGTGGAGGCAACCATTGTAAACGTGCCCAACATGGCTACGATGGTGACTTTGCCCAATAGGTCGTACAAGTAGTAGATCATGAAGGTGTAGAAGACGCCGCGTCTCATAAACGTCATAAACTCGAACGAGCCCAAACCGAGAAAAGTGCCTCTGCCAACAGTGAACGTTGAGGAGCGGCGCATGCGTTACCAGCCTTTTTGAATCACAGTAGAATAGCGCAGCAAATCTAAAACTTGTTGTTTTGCCTTAACGTTTAGTTAACGAGTTTTTAAGGTGTTGATGAGGATGCATGGCAACTATGATGGCATCTCACTAAATATTCAGAATGCCCACAAGTCCGAGGAGAAACAATAGCATACCAGTTATAATCATTAAGATTCCTTTTTGTCTCAAACTTGATTTCTCTTTTTTTGTTCGCTCTTTGGACCGAAGCTCGTATCTGTAGGTCCCAAGTCCTGAGTACTTATGATTCTCTTGTTCAGCCGTGGAAAAAAGCGAAGTAAACAACAGCAAGCCCCCGATTAGAGTGATGCAAAACCCTTCGTAGCAAGTAATTGAAATGTACGCTTGAGGCAAAGCTACTTTCAAAATCCACAGAATCGGCAAAACTGCAACATCTACTACTGCAACAAAAACTAGAATTTTTGCAATAAACACCAATGCCCAAGGAACCTTTGTTTCCAAGGAGGAGAAAGAATTCAATCACTTTCACTGTAAAGGCGATGGAATATCCTTTCTTAAATCTCTAGCGCAATTCACTGAATTATTCTGAGAGATGCTATCTTCCAGCTTTCAACGTTGAAACCCACCTTCTGATGCAGCTTTATAGAAGCCTCGTTGTCAGGGTTAATCGTCGTATAGATTCGGTCGATGCCGTTGTGTTTGGCAAAGTCTAGGAGTTTCTGCAACAAGGCTGTGCCTACTCCCCGTTTCCTAAATTCGGGCTTCACGACGACGTATTCGATCCAGAGCAACTTGTCCACTCCATGCATGTAAGGGATTGTTTGGCTTGCCACATAGCCGATTACACTGTCTCTTTCTTCTGCAACGAAGCTGTTTCCCGTCTTGAGGTAAAAGTTGAAGCGTGAACTTGTTACTTTTCTCTTCTCTCGCTTTTCCTTTCTATATTTTATAGGGTTGTTTTGCTTTAGGAATTCCAGATATTCCGCATATGCTTCCTCGAAGAGTCTCTTATACGGTTCAAAATCCTTTTTGTTCATCTGTCTTACTATCAATGCTGTGCACCGTATCAACGCCTTTATTGAACTGATGACTAGTTATCCTTTTATCTTCATTTGCGATTAGTCGTCTAAAAAGGGAAGAATCCTTGGAAAACGCCATCGAGGTCGAAGAATTAACCAAATATTACGGCAGCTTACTCGCTGTTGACCACATCAGCTTTGGGGTTAAGGGCAAAGAAATCTTCGGTTTGCTAGGACCCAACGGTGCTGGAAAGACAACAACCATCCGCATGATCTGTGGCATGCTTAGACCAACAGGCGGTAAAGCCCTCATCGGCGGCTTCGATGTCTCTCAAAAACCACTAGAGGTGAAACGCAGAATCGGCTTGGTTCCCGACATCTCAAACCTGTTCGGAGAGTTAAGCGCTAGAATAAACCTGGAGTTCATGGGAAAACTATACGATTTAGACAAAAAGACGAGACAGGAACGCATCGACCAAGTTCTAAAACTCTTCCAATTAAAGGAACGTCAAAACGACCTTGTCAAGTATTACAGTAAGGGCATGCATCGACGCTTAACAATCGCTGCGGCTCTTCTGCATCAACCAGAAATCTTGATCATGGACGAACCCACAAGCGGCTTAGACGCTCAAACAGCGCGGCTGGTGAGAGAAATCATAATCGACCTCAACAAAGAGGGCAGAACCATTCTCTTAACTACCCATCAGATTGAAGAAGCAGACAGACTGGCGCATAGAGTAGGCATCATCGACCAAGGCAAACTCATAGCACTTGACACACCTGAGCAACTCAAAAACAGCACCCAGGGCATGCGCGCCTTAGAAATCAAAATCTTGAACGCAATAGACCAGCAACGATGGATTCCCATAATCAAGGAAGCAGAAGGAGTTGAAAACGTATTCTTGGCAGAGGGCAAGATTCGGATTCTCTCCAAGGACTTGCCCCAGATGATTCCCACGGTTGTAAATCTTGTGGACAAACATGGTGGAAAAATCGAGAATATCTCGGTTGCGCAGCCCACCCTAGAAGACGCTTTTATCAATTTAACGGGGAAGAGTATCCGAGAGGAGCCTATGTCGAAAGAAGATTATCTTAAGAGAAGGCTTTCGAGGACTGGACTTAGATGAAACCCTTAACTTCATTTATGCACTCGGTCTGGATTGCCGAAAACGACCTGCGCCAATCGTTCAAGTCAGTGCGCCATGTAGTATGGAGCCTTCTGTTCCCAATTTTCATGATGTTCACGTTCAGCTTCAGATACGGCGCCACTGGACCAGACGTTCTATTCATAAGCTTTCTCATACGCGGCATCGTAGGCATGACCGCCATGTTCGGAAGCATCAACGAAACCATGAGCATAGTATGGGACAAATCATTAGGAGTATTCGACCGAATATTGGCGGCTCCAGTCTCGTCTACTTCAATAATAGTTGGAAAAACAATGGCGGGCGCAGTCATGGGCGTGATAAGCGCAGCTGTTTTGCTCATAATCGGTAGCATGCTCTTCGGCGTATCATTTGCCAACATCGGCGCAATCTTTTTGATAATCCTTCTAGCGAGTTTTTCTTTCACGGGCATCGGAACAATAATTTCGGGTTTGGCGAGTGAACCCAGAGAAGCCATGATGCTCTCTAATCTGCTTCGATTTCCAATGATGTTCCTTGGCGGCGTGTTCTTCCCAACAGAAGCCATGCCTATGCCGCTTCCCTACGTCGCAAGAGCTTTGCCGTTGACGTATGCAACTGAAGCTTTGAGGGCCATCCAAGTAGCAAACACGTCCATAGTCTTGGCAGATGCCGTTGTGCTCTTTATTTTCACTGTTGGAACCATGCTGTTAGGGTCACAAATCCTTATGAGAATCATGACTAGGTGAAAATCTAAGTATTGGAAAATTGTGAAGGCTAGATTTTTAGATTAGCGAAACTGATTTTATTATCTTTCACCCTTTCAAGTAATAGAGGTTTGAGTGAATGCAGCGGAGGGTAGTTTTTCCTTTCTCAGCCCTTGTCGACCTTGACAAACTGAAGTTAGCTATACTCATCAACGCCATCAATCCCAAGATAGGCGGCGTCCTCATCCGAGGACCCAAGGGCTCTGGGAAAACTACTCTCGTACGAGCATTAGTGGACATTCTGCCCAAAATCACAGTTGTGAAAGACTGTCCCTTCGGGTGCAGCCCCCGCGACCCCTCAAACATGTGCCCTGTATGCAGCGAACGCTTCCACAAAGGGGAGAAACTACCCACGGAAGAGCGAGAGATGGCTGTGGTTGACTTGCCCCTGGGCGCAACCGAAGACAGGGTAATTGGCAGTCTGGACGTTGAAAAAGCCATTAAACTGGGCGTAGAAGCGCTGGAACCAGGCATTCTCGCTGAAGCAAACCAGAACATTCTCTACGTAGATGAGATTAACCTGCTGCCAGACCACATAGCCGACGACCTATTAGACGCGGCTGCAACTGGCTGGAACGTCGTGGAAAGAGAGGGAATCTCGGTAAGGCATCCGTCTCGTTTCATATTCATCGGAACAATGAACCCCGAAGAGGGTGAACTCCGACCCCAACTCCTCGACAGATTTCCTCTATCCATGAACGTTGGAAGAATATCCTCAGTTGAAGACAGGATGGAAGTTGTAAAGAGAAACATTGAATTCGAAGCTGACCCCGCGAAACTTAAAGAGAAATATCAGCTTCTTCAAGAAGAATTAAAAAAACGAATTGTTCAGGCTAGAGAGGTTCTGCCCACGGTTGAGATGCCTGAAAAACTTCTAGAGGTCATATGCAAGGCTGCTCTAGACCTGAAAGTAGACGGAATGAGACCCGACATAGTCATCAGTAAAGCCGCGTCTACATTAGCTGCCCTAGAGAACAGACCCAAGGTCACATTGAACGATGTTCTAGTAGCGTCTGAACTCGCCTTGAGCCACAGAACCAGAGAAGGAGGCTTCCTTGAACCAGCCACCCCCGAGGAAATCAAACAAGCCTTCATGACCAAGGCTAAAGAAATCAAGTATCTAGAAGACACGGGACCGCCCGCCCCATCTGAAGAAAAAGAAAAAAGAAAAGCCAAGGGCAGAGGCCTTTTTTGGGAACGCGGAGAAGCAAGCGAGAAAGAAGAGGAACGCTTAAAAAAGCACGCGAAGGCACGCTCCGCAATGTCTCGGGCTTTTTTCGCATTCAATAGAATATTCGGCAGTCCAGTTTTTGGCTGGGCAAAAAGGCTGAGAAAAGGGCTCAAAAAGGCACCTGTGGTGGATGGAGCTGTAAAGGGAGGAAGGCTCAAGTCAAGTGAAACTTCTAAGGTAGAAGAGTCAGAATTAAAAAAAGACATGAAGGCAACACCCACCGTAAGTTCTGCTCCCAAACCGCCCGTGTCAAAAGAAGAGATTTCTCTGCTCACCACCAAGGACGCTGTTCCAACCGTTAACTCAGCGCTGGGACTGAGCAAGTTAGAAGAGGGAGTCTCCATGTTTGTCAAGTTGAAAGAAGGTTTTCTTGCAAACTTCAAACTTTCTCTTAAGGCAAAGCCTCCAATCAAAAGGGTCAGTGGTCAAGTTGGAAAGAGGGCTGAAGCCGTCACAAGCCTTCACCGAGGTCGACCCTACGGATGGAGGTTCCCGATTGGAGCACCGAAGGATATTCATCTGCCAGCAACCATCAGAGCGGCGGCAAGAAAACAAAAGGAACGAGAAAAGCCGCTTGGAATGGCTCTTCGAATAAGTTTGGAAGACGTGCGAG
>Ga0315312_1002521_pt1 | contig 12648 bp, 12 predicted proteins | sample TDP7_MG_FD_203629 | JGI IMG/M metagenome (GOLD analysis project Ga0315312, IMG submission 203629) | Freshwater sediment microbial communities from Lake Towuti, South Sulawesi, Indonesia - TDP7 | ecosystem: Environmental > Aquatic > Freshwater > Lake > Sediment | place: Indonesia: South Sulawesi... | reverse complement strand
AAACTTCCGGGAAACCGCCCTGGCTATCTCCTCCACTGTGCCGGGTCCCGTCTGCAAATCCTTGATCCCCCTTAATTCCCTACGGTCTACCGTCTTCTTGGAAAGAAAACGTTCGTAAATCCAATCTACAAAATCATCGGAACCCAAAACGGTCTGCCCCCTGACCCCCTTCCAAAAGGTTATATTCATATCTTTCATGACTCCATCCATCATAAACTGTTCGTATCTCCTCCGACCGCCAAACCTGTCTCCCTTACCCACCATATCCAGAATCACGGAATAATGAACGAAGGGCTGGCGCTTTCTCAGATGGGTATACCCGGCATAGCTGCTCCAGGCATACCTCCTCAGAATCCTCCGCTTCTCTTCAACCTCCAACTGGGAGTATTTCCTAATCCGAACCGGATTCAAATGAATGTACCGGCTGAGCTCCAAAAGATATTCATCTTTTTCGATCAAGATAGCCTTGTAACGCCCCTGAAACAGGTGACCACTCCTACGATGGCGGCGGTTGAAATAAACCGTGTAGGTGGTATTGAAGCGCTGCATGAATCTCCTCAGGTTGGCTTCTGGACTCATCAGAAGGAGGTGGAAATGAGTCTGCATGAGCACATAAGAGTGCAGCTCAATCCTATAAAGCTTGAGGTTGGCCGAAAGGATTTGAAGGAATTTGTCCCTGTCAGCATCATCCCGGAAGATGTTCCTTTTCTCGTTCCCCCGGCAGGTGACGTGATACCAAGCTCCTGGATATTCTATGCGGAGCGGTCGAGCCATGAGGCAAGAATACAAAAAGGAAGCTGTTTAGTCAATAGTGTAGGTTTGACCCCCAAATTATCAACTTTCTGTATAAGACAATTCGGCTTTCTATCATCAATCCTCAAAAACCTTTTAATATCTGATGCATATCTGTCATTACCAATTCAAGGGCCCCGGTTTATACAGACTGTATAAGACGGCTCACATGCTGGATTATTGGTTGAAAGCTACATCTTTTTGCAATGTTTGTCAATCACCTCTTACAGGAAGAACTTCTTATTAATGGAGGCTGCCCCTTCAGCATATATTATCTTCTCGGGAATGGGTGGTTAGAACCTTATTCCTCCGCAATCATCAGCCTGCGTCTCTTCCCCAAAGAGGGGATGATTGCCGATAGAAGCAACAACAGGGCGATGACCAGGGAGGTTGCCGAGAGGGGACGACTCAGGAAAATGGTTAAGCTCCCTTCCGAAATCAGCAACGACTGACGCAGGTTCTGTTCGAGCATGGGGCCCAGGACAAAAGCAAGAACGAGGGGAGCCGGCTCATAGTTCCATTTTCGGAATAAATAACCGGCCATCCCGAAGATCAGCATCACGTAAATGTCAAATACATTCATGCCCACGCTGTAAGAGCCGATGAGGCAGAAGAGAAGGATCAGCGGAAAAAGGGTTCGATAGGGGACTTTCAAAATTTTCACCCAGATCCCGATCAGGGGCAGGTTCAGGGCGACCAGCATGATATTTCCCAGGTACATGCTAGCCACCGTCCCCCAGAAGATTTCCGGATGTTGGGAAAGAATCAATGGACCCGGTTGCACCCCATGGATCAACAAAGCGCCCAGGAGCAGGGCCATCACCACATTGGCCGGAATCCCCAGGGAAAAAAGAGGAACAAATGCCCCACTGGAGGCCGAATTGTTGGCGGCCTCTGGAGCGGCCACCCCCTCGATCATCCCCGTGCCGAAACGTTCCGGGTGTCGAGAGAATTTCTTTTCCAGCGCATAAGAGACAAAAGAGGCGATGACCGCCCCCCCGCCGGGGAGGATCCCGAGAAAGAACCCCACCAGAGTTCCTCTGCCGATGGGCTTGGCTGATTTGCGCCAATCTTCCCGAGTGGGGAGCAGGTTTCTTACCACCGGGTGGGTGACGTTCCTTTCTTGGACTTTTTCCAAGTTGAGGAGGATCTCGGAAATCCCGAAAAGCCCCATGACCACCGGTATGAGCCCGACCCCATCCAACAATCCGCCCAAGCCAAAAGTAAAGCGCGCCTTGCCCGTAATGATATCCTGTCCAACCAGGCTCAAGAAGACCCCTAAACCAGCCATTGCCAGTCCCCGCAGGATCGATCCTTGAGTCAGGTATAAGAGGACCGATAAACCCAGACACATGAGGGAGAAATATTCTGCCGGGCCGAATTTCACCGCGAACTCCGCCAGGGGGGTTGCCAGAAAGATCAATCCCACAAGGCCGAAGGTGCCGGCAATGAAGGAGCCCAGGGCCGCAATGCCCAAGGCCGGGCCAGCCCTCCCTTGAAGAGCCATTTGATAGCCGTCCAGGGTGGTTACAACCGAGGCAGCCTCTCCTGGGATTTTCACCAGGATTGATGTAGTGGATCCCCCATACATCGAACCATAATAAATCCCGGCCAGCATAATGATGGCGCTTACCGGCGTGAGGCCAAAAGTTATTGGCAAGAGCAAGGACATCGCCCCGACCGGGCCGATCCCAGGGAGCACACCAACCAACGTTCCAATAAATACGCCGATAAAGCAGGAGAGCACATTCACTGGTTGGCAGGCAACAGTGAATCCATAATAAAGATCATTGAGAAGAGTCATTCGCCTACAGAAATATGCCCCTGGGAAACTGGCAGCGCAGCCAGACTTCAAATACCAAGTAGGTAACTGCAACAATGATTAGAGAGACCATAAGGCTGAAAGCCCGGCGCCTACCTCCAAAGGCATAGAAGAAGCCCCACATTACCAAAAAAGTGGTTAATAGATAGCCTAAGACATCGAGCAAAATAGCGTAACCAAAGAGGAGCGCCATCGTGAAAAATAGCTGAGGCCATGAGCGGACGGATAAGGAGAGATTTGACGATTCGCCGGGCGAAATTCTTGCCCGGCTCTCTGTGAGAATCATGATCAGCCCAACCCCCGCAATGAAGAGGCCAGAAAGGAAGGCGACGAAGCCTGGCCCCGGTTCCCGGAAGGAGCCCAGGTGGGTTTTCCAAGCCAGCAGGCAAATGAAGGCCCCAATGACTGCCCAGAAAAACCCTTCAGGCTTCTGAATCACGATCTCTCCCCAAATCTCTTTACTTAACGAAACCTTCCTCTTTGAAGAACACCTTTAAATCTTCCTTATACTTTTCAATCGATTTTTTAAAGGAAGCCGTGTCTTCGTAATTTACGATCTGGGAGGTGTTGCGGATTTTGGTCTGGAAATCCTTTTCTTCGGCGATCTTGCGCGCCAGTTCATTGATCATTTTCACCACGTCTTCCGGTAGATCCTTGGGTCCGAAGAACCCGTGGCAGGAGACAAAGCCCAGTTTATAGCCCAAATCGACCACTGTCGGGATTTCAGGGGCAAAATCAACCCTTTTCTCCAGGCACAGGGCCAGGGGTCGAAGCTTCTTCGCCTCCACCAGCGATCGGATGGCTGCAAAGCCCGGCGTCCCAACTGTTATATGATCTCCGAGGATCGCCGGCACGATCGCGCTGTCACCGACAAAGGGGACATCCGTGAATTTGACCTTCTCCGCCTTGGCGATGGTGGCCATCGCAATGTACCCCAGCCCGCTCTTGCCATGGGTACCCATCTTCAGGCCGGGGTTCTTCCGGGCGAATTCTATGAATTCCTTCAAGGTGTTGAAAGTCCCTTCTTTGACCGTAATGGTTAGCACCGGCTCGGTCAGCCGGCAAATCGGTTTCAGGTCTTTACTTGAATAGGGGGCCTCGTAAAAATAACTAAACACTTCAGGAATTATAGTCGGGGTGGGGAAATAGCCCAATGTGTAGCCATCGGGCTTGGAGGTAACGACGGTATTTCCGCCGATCGTAGTGGCGCCCCCGGGTTTGTTAACGACTATCACCGGCTGTTTTAGGTGCTTTTCCATAGACTCGGCCAGGGCCCGGGCTGCCAGATCCAATCCCCCGCCAGGCGAGTAGGGCACGACCAAGGTGATGGCCCGGTCCGGATAGGCGGAATTCGCACCCTGGAGGCCAATGAAGAAAGATGATCCCAGTAAAAGGGTTGCCAGGAAAAAGAATTTTGCGGTTTTTTTCTTAAATTCCGTCGGTTTCATTTTTCTTCTCCTTCCGTAATGGTTGGTGTTGTCAAAATTTAACCTAATTTTTTTCTCTGGGTTCTCTGTGGTGAAATTCCTGTGGTTTCATGTTTCCTCCTGTTTTTCATAAAAGTTTTGACAGTATCTAATGGTTTCGTGGGAGCGTGCTGTAAATTTGTCTTTATCCGGCAGAAGGAAAAGTGGTGCCTCCGGCAATTTTGTTACTAATCAGTCCATAATTGTATGGACACTGCAGCCTGAATCCACAGCCGTTCGTGCTGAGCTTGTCGAAGCATGAGCGGCTCGCAACGCACCCTTCGACAAGCGTTCGACTGAGCTCACGCCGAAGGCTCAGGGTGAACGGTGACAACAAATGAACGGAAGAAAATGTCTAATCAATTATGGACTCCTTAATAATTAGGGCTGCTCGGATTCTATCTAAGGGGGTGGGCTTCGTCAACAGAAAATTTTTTCGGCAGGATCAGGGAAGAGCCAAGGGGTGATGTCTGAAAAACCCATTTTTCTGTCACTCCCGCGAAACTTGTCCCTGGAGGCTTTAAGCAGGGAGCGGGAGTCCAGAAACAGAAATGTCCTGAAAATACTGGATTCCCCGCATCAAGTGCGGGGCAGGCTCTGCTGGAGTTTACCCCTGCGAAAGCAGGGGCAGGAATGACAAAATTATATCACGCAGGCCTTTTTTTCAGAGATCTCAAGGAATTTCCTTGACAACGACAAATCGTAAATATTAGCCTGGAAGCACAGATGGGAGGGAAAAAGAGGAAAAGTTAGAAATCATTCAGAGAAGGGAGGTGGGATTATGGAGTTGGGGGAGAGGGGAAGAATTGGATTAATCCTGCCATCGGTAAATACCATCGCTGAACCTGAAATCTACAGCATCCTTCCAGAAGGGGTATCGGCCCATACGGCTCGAATGGATCTTCCCGTAGATATCAGCAGCGAAGAAAGTTTTATCCGCATGTGCGAAGTGGGATGCAGCAACGGAGAACAGGCGGCCAGGGAATTGGCCACAGCCAAGGTGGATATTCTGGCCTTTGCCTTCACGGGTGGCAGTTTCTACCGAGGGGCCGGTTGGGATGAGGAGATAGCCCGCCGAATGGAAAAAGCAGGTGGAGCTCCCTGTATTGTAACTTCCAGCGCGGCCATCCAGGCCCTGAAGGAGCTGGGCCTGAAGCGGATCGGCGTAGGGTCGCCCTATGCCGTGGCCAATCGGCTCTTGAAGGCTTATCTGGAACAGAAAGGGATGACCGTTACCAAGATTGAGGGCCTGGTGCTTCCCACAGCGGTCCACGTGGGACGTCAGCCATTGATGAAATTTGAAGAACTCGTACGCGCCGTAAACGCTCCGGATGCTGAAGGAGTTTTCATCCCCTGTACCAATTTCGCCACCCTGGCCAAGATTGACGCCCTGGAAAAAGAGATTGGCAAGCCGGTGGTTACTGCCAACCAAGCCACGTTCTGGGCTGCTTTGAGGAAGATTGGGGTGAAAGATCAGTTGAAGAGTGCGGGGAGGCTTTTTAGAGATTATTGAAAGGTGACTATGCCTTTTTGGTTGTGTTGCCCAAGGGTTAAGGCATGAGATTGCCTTTCCGGAATAAACAATTAAAGTATTGTCACTTTCAGGGGGGATGCTGAAACAATGAGGGAAATCCCGGCGAGATACGATGCAGAACAGATTCGTTATTTGATCGTAACCGTTCGAGGTCAACCGGTGATTTTGGATGCTGATCTGGCTCGAATATACGGCGTTCCGACCAAAAGGCTCAATGAACAAGTAAAGCGCAACCGAAAACGTTTCCCGGGAGATTTCGTCTTGCACCTCACCACTGGAGAGGTCAACAACTTGAAGTCGCAATTTGCGACTTCAAGTTCTTCCCCCATATGGTCGCAATTTTCAACTAACCTTCATGGAGGGAGGCGTAAACTTCCCAACGCCTTTACCGAGCAAGGGGCGATCATGGCCGCTAATGTGCTCAATAGCCCACAGGCGGTCAAGATGAGTGTCTTCGTCGTACGGGCGTTCGTCCGCATGCGGCAATTGCTCCTAAGCCATGGAGAGTTAGCCCGGAAGCTCGCGGAACTTGAAAAAATGTTGACCGCCCGACTCAACACGCATGAAAGGGCGATTGTACATGTACTGGAACAGATCATGCGGTTATTAAAACCCACACCTGGACCGGAACCCTCGCCGAAGCAGATCGGGTTTCATACGCGGGAACGAGGGGCCTCATACAAGACAAAATCGCGGACCCGAAGGCTATGAAACCTGAGAGATGACAAGGGATGGCTCAATCGCTCGAGTCGGCAGTGGAGATTTTGTCCGAATGGGAACAGGCGAATTAAGACTTTGAAGCGACTTACTATAGTTCAAGGGTCTGAATCAGGATGGAATTTTGCTTTTTGAGCCATTCCCTTATATTTATTTCTCCCTCAGCAAACGGCCGAACCCCGTGATTTTATCGTCTATCCCCATTTGGCGTAGGGTGGCCCAGAAGGTAGCTTGGTTAGCCGTGATGATTAATTTGCCCAGTGATTTTTCCAGTTCCGCCAGAGCGGCGACTGTAGCAAAATTGGTGCAGGCCACCAAGATGGCTTCGGCCTCAGAGACATTCGCCCGCTGCACCAGACTCTGAAAAGTTGCTCGAGTCTGCCTGCCTTCCTCCTGAGCCGAGAGAAGCGTAAGCCCTTCCATGTGCACAACTTCAATTCCCTTTTGCTCTACAAATTTTTTGAGTAAATCATTGCCGATGGCATAGGGGGAGACGAGGGAAATTTTTTTTACTTCGTAAGCTTTCAGGGCTGCGATCGCTGCAGTGGAGGTCACCACGCAAGGAGCCTGGCCGACTCTTTCAATTTGCGCGGCGATTTCCTCATCCCAACCAGCGCCGCGATAAAAGCTACCCGCGGTGAAGGCAAAGGCGTAGACATCCACTTTAGCCGTGGCCAATTCTCTTACTGCTTTTTGCGCATTTCCGCAGCCCACCTCACACATTTGAACGAACGCCTCCAGGGTGGAGATGTCGCTGGGGATGAGCAGGCGGGCGGCATGAACAGTGACCCCCTGAGGTTTCATTTGGTTCATCTCTGGTTCGGCCACGGTATTGACCGAAGGCACGATTAAACCGATCCTTCCCCTCGATCCTAATTCGGACATCGCTTCCTCTTTCCTATTCTGCCCCGTCATCCCACCCTCTCCTTCATGAGGCTGTGTCATAATCCGTCATGCTCGCGAAGGCGGGCCCTCTACCTTGGATGGTGCAGGGCAGGCATCCAGGCGGGTTAAATCATTGGAAATTTTTTTTCAGCAGAGGATTTCCCTTATCTAAGAAATCTCTGGATTCCCGCTTTCGCGGGAATGACATTACACTGGATTCCCGCTCCCCGCTTTCGCGAGGACACGTTTCGCAGGAATGACGGCTCTTCTTTCCATTGCGACCAAATCTCCCAGAGGAAGGGAGGAATAATTTTAGTAAATAAAAGGCCCTCCCCCTTGATGGGGGAGGGTAAGGGTGAGGGTGACAGGCTTGTTTTTAAACTTAATCAACCCAGGATGAGCTTGAGGTCGTCATCCTTTCTTGCAAATCCAACGCCCACTTTGACGGCCTGGGCAATCTGCGGTTGGAACCAGGCATACATGCCGATCTTGTTAGCGGCCATGTTGGGATACCATTCCTGGAGGATCTTGATACCCATGACATCATTAGCGACCTGATCTCCAGAGGCGAGGATCATTCCAGGTTTCACCTGCTCGCCATGGGAAGGCCCGCCGCTGATCAGAGACCTTCTTCCGTCCATGATGATCAGGTCTGGCCGGAAGGGCAGATTGATCTCCGCCGACTGCTGGGCGACGAAGATATGGTTGAAGGCATGGAGATGGTCTCCACGGTCCGCCCGGTGCAAAATTCCGACGGAAAGTTTCAAACTCTGGGTGATTCCGCCGAGGAAGTGGGTCTTCATTATGGGGGTATAGATCACCTTATCGTAATTTCTGAGATCCTCAGGATAGGCTACAGTTCCATCTTTCCCGCCCATTCTGCCCAGGAATTCAGCTTTGGCATTGCGGATGTTCATCCATTTACCTTTTTCCCAGTCTTTGAGAGGTGTTTTGGTCCGTTTGCATACGGTATCGTAGCCGACTTTCCTGATCACGCGCGCTGTTGGTCCCCATGGTCCGCAGGTGTCAGCCACCGTGAGGTTCTCATAGCCTTCATCTTTGAGAACGAGGATGAGGGCTTGCAAAAAGGCGGGGTCCGTGCCGCCTTGCGGCCAGGGATCGGCCGTGTTCATGTTGGGCTTGATGAGAATTTTGTCGGTTTTTTTGAGAGCTTTTTCAAACCCGCCGATGAGCTTCACAGCCTTTTTGATATCCCCCTTCAAATTCTTATCCAATGGTGTAGCCATGATGAGCCCGACCAGGGATTTCCCCCCTTCAGCATACCAGTTGGGATTGAGATGGGACCAGACGACTGGAGCTCCCCCATTAATCATGTGTTCCGGCTTTTTGTCAAAATGGTCTTTGGGAAGAGGGGCGTTTTTGATGAACTCCCCATATTGTTTAAGCTGACTATCCCGCATTCTCCAGATGCCTTCATGAGCTGGGGTATCAAGGTCATCGACGTCGGCGTGGGCTCGCCCGGGACCAATCAACCCAAGGGCAGCAACCCCAGCGCCGCAATACTTGGCCACATCTTCGATAAACTTCCTTCGGGTGATTTCCTTAGAGCTCATTGTTTTCCTCCTTCCTGAAGATTAGGGTTAAAAAAGATAACATCCCTTCGTCTCCAAGCCAAAGACTTGTAATCTCCCCCCTTTCTTTTTGAGATTTTACCCTTGCTGCCGCGCACCCTGAATCGGAAAGATCGCCCTGAAATTTTGGCGACATGAATTGCGGAATACCTGAGACTGTTCCCGGGAAAATAATTTATCTCTTCTGGCAAATTTGTCAAGTCCAATTTTTCAGACATTACGGCAGGGCATCGACCATCTTCCTGAGCGAAGGCATAAGCAGCCTTTTCAACGAATGTCGGACAATTACCACATTGTAGGATTTTCTGTCAATTAAATTTTTGTACACTTTCTGCCCCCCTTCATTTAAGATATAATACTTCGCCCAATATTTGATGGGTGGGCCTGTATGACCAACTCGAAGCTTACACTTTTCATTTTGCCAGACACCTTGGCGATCTGCCGGCTGGATAAAGATGTTCAGATTCCCGATTGGGCCAATGCAGGTAGTTTTTTATCCATTACCAGAACGGCAGAAGAGCTTTCCATCGTGTGTCCGCAAACCCTTGTTCCAAAGGGGATCAAACGAGAAGAAGGTTGGCGTTGCCTGAAAGTCGGAGGGCCTTTAGATTTTTCCGCTACCGGAGTTCTGGCCTCGCTCTTAATTCCTCTGAGGCAGGAGGGAATCAGTGTTTTTGTGATTTCCACTTACGATACGGACTATTTGATGGTGAAGGAGGAACATCTGGAAAAAGCGGTGAGAATCCTGTCAAGAAATGGCCACCAAATTCAATTTCCGCCACAGAGCACACAGAGGTCACAGAAATAAATATAAGGATAAAGAGTGATGGTAATTTGCGTTTATTTCTCTGTGTTCTCGGTGACCTCTGTGGCAGATTAGTTTTGGAATGGAGTTCGTCATGGAATACAACGTAGCCAGGAGAACCGAATCTTTTCAAGAATCCGTAATCCGGAAAATGACCCGGGTGTGCCAGCAATTCAATGGCATCAACCTGGCTCAAGGATTTCCGGAAAAGTCACCTCCCGAAGAAGTTCTTAAGGAGGCTCTGCGGGCCATTCAGGGAGGAAACAACCAATACTCCATAACCTGGGGGATGCCCGCCCTACGGGAAGCAGTGGCGAAAAAGGTTTCGCGCTTCAACAGTCTCCAAGCAGACCCGGAGAAGGAAATTACCATCACTTGCGGCAGCAGCGAGGCCATCGTGGCTTCTTTGTTGGCCCTTGTTAATCCCGGAGACCAGGTCATCATTTTTGAACCTTATTATGAGAACTATCTTCCAGGATTGGCCTTGTGCGGAGCAACTCCTCTCTTCGTTCCTTTATGCGAGCCAGACTGGACGATCGACCTGGAAGAGATGAAAAAAGCTTTCTCTGTAAGACCCAAGGCCCTCATCCTTAATACCCCCGCCAATCCTTCGGGAAAAGTGTTTTCTCAGGAAGAGCTGGAGGTCATCGCCCGATTTTGTCAGGAACATGGTACGGTTGTCATCACAGATGAAATTTATGAGCATATCACCTACGATGGACTCAGGCATATCAGCATGGCGGGCCTGCCTGGCATGTGGGAGCGGACGGTCACCATCAGCGGGTGCTCTAAATCTTATAGCGTTACGGGCTGGCGTGTGGGATATGCCGTGGCCCCTGAAGGCCTCATGTCGGCCATTCGTAAAGTACATGATTACATGGTCGTTGCGGCCCCAACTCCCTTTCAAATGGCCGCGATCACAGCCATGGGCCTGCCAGACTCATACTACCAGGATCTGGGAGAATACTACCGGAAACAGCGGGACTACCTCTTACAGACCTTTGAAGAACTTTCCATCCCCATTATCCGACCTTCGGGGGCTTACTACATGATGATCCGCATCGACGGCCTGGGTTATGCAGATGATGAGACCTTTGCCATGGCTCTGGTGGAGAAAGCAGGGCTGGCCGTGGTTCCAGGGTCCAGTTTTTACCACCGGCCTGAGGATGGGAGGGACAAAGTGCGGATCTGCTTCGCTAAAACATGGGAGACTTTGCGGGAGGTTAGGGAGAGGTTTCAGAGGTTTTTAAAGAAGTGATTTTATTAATTATTCCTCGTTTCAAAAGTTAAGACCATCGATGGCCGCAGATGGTATCCTGTGGAAAAACATTGGAGTTTTCCTAAGTTAGATGGTATGTTGGAAAAGATTTTGAAGGTTTTCGGAGGTGAAGAAGTCCAGATAGGCCCCGCCTTAAAAACCACCACTTCCAAGGTAAAGGATACCCCCTCGCCCCTTGAGGGAGAGGCCCGGGGTGAGGGGTATAATTTCCAAGACCTGCGGAGGGAGCTTGTTTCAAGGAAAATCAGTATATCCGAACTACTTCGGATATTACGCCAAAATTCGGGGGATATCCGAACCCGTTCGGATGCGAACGAGTTATGTGAAATGAGGGCTATTTTGGAACACAAGGGAAGAAGGGGGGTAAATGGATGCATGAGCGAATTGTCATAGACCCGGAGATACAGCATGGCAAGCCAGTGATCCGGGGAACTCGGGTTCCCATCACGCGGATTATCGGCGGACTCGCAGGGGGCATGGCGAAGGAAGAAATCATGGGAGAATATGAGGTGACCGAAGAAGACATTGAGGCAGCTCTCAGCTACGCTGCTGAGCTGATCGAAGCAGAGGAATTTCACCCTTTGCCAGCATCAAGAAGATAGGACTATGCGCTTTCTAGTTGATGAGGACCTTCCCCGCTCTACGGATGATCTCCTACGGCGATATGGACATGAAGCGGTTGATGTGCGTGATATCGGCCTCAGGGGGGCTAAAGATTCTCATATCGCATCTTATGCTCAAAGTGAAGGGCTGTGTCTTATAACGGGCGACTTCGATTTTTCAGACATTCGTAATTACCCACCTGGGGAGTACGCAGGGTTGGTAGTTCTCAAGCTTCCGAGAACGGCAACTGCTTCCTTCATCCTCAACCTGGTGGAAGGCTTTCTGCAGCGGGAAGTTGTTGTAGCTCAGATACCTGGTAAGCTGGCAATTGTGGAACCCGGTCGGGTCAGAATCAGAACAACTTGAGAGAAAGGGCCTGACTTCGTATAACAGGCGCATTTGCGCTGTGGGCTGAAGCCAAATTGGACGGATGGGATGTAGTTCCGAAAATTCCGAAAGGTTTCATACATATCCCTCGAGCGCACAATGGAATGAACGAACCTATCTACCTCTTCGCTGGGTGGCCTGTCACTTGGCTGAGATTCCGGCAAATGCTTAAGGAAGGATTTTTGGTAGAGCAAGCTTCACGAAAATGGGTGGGTACTGACCCTTCATCCCCCTTCTTTCTGCGGGGGCTTCATGTATTGCATAGTTCCATCCTGAATAACGGCGACCCTTGCTGAATCGGGGAAATCTTTCTCCAGAATGGTCAGAACCTCCGGCCAGGTTTTGACGATGATGGCATCATCGACGTGGCAGATCAGGTCAAGGCTTGTCCGATCGGGGTAGGGAGCCATCACAATCAACTTCTTCATCAGCCTGTGTACAAACCCCTTCGGTCTTGGCGTGTAATGGCGGCCGCCATAGTCGCTTCCCCAGGCGCGCATCACATAATGAGGAACCTGTCCCTCTGGACCGTCGGAAATCAGCACGGCCGTTCCCTCTTTTGGTTTCAAAAGCGTCAAAGAAAAAAGAAGGCCGATGGCCGATTCATTTGCCTTGGCATAAGCATTACAGATTGCCAGGTCATAGCCGGTGGTGTAAGGGATTCCATAATGATCTTTCCCTTCTTCCGCCCCGGCGGTATGAGTAGATCGAAAGGGTCCGGCATATAGATTAGTAATCTCTCCCCGGCGTTTGATCAGACAATCTA